>Ga0207427_101053_pt1 | contig 11461 bp, 13 predicted proteins | sample AraplaCL_Cvi_mMS_FD_184268 | JGI IMG/M metagenome (GOLD analysis project Ga0207427, IMG submission 184268) | Arabidopsis root microbial communities from the University of North Carolina, USA - plate scrape CL_Cvi_mMS (SPAdes) (version 2) | ecosystem: Host-associated > Plants > Roots > Endosphere ... | reverse complement strand
GGGGCGGAGTGGCGCTGCATGCCGACGCCGCGCGCGTGTACGGCGACGGCGATGCCGGCTGGGTGGTCAGGACGCTGCCCACGCCCATCACGCTCGACCTGTCGGACCCGACGCTGACCAACGGGGCCTCGGTCTCGCTGCTCAAGCAGAGCGTCACCGCGCTCGGCAACTATGCGCAGCTGCGCCTGCTGCTGGCGTCGTCGGATCCCGCGATCCCGCCGCTGGCCCAGGCCACGGCCAAGGGCCTGCAATTCAACGAGCAGGTGCAGTACACGGACGCGGGCGGCGCGACGCACATCGTGCCGCTGGAGATCCCCAACCCGCAGGGTGGCCTGCGCCTGACGACGCCGTTCAACCTCAGCGCCGACACCACCACGCCGCTGTCGATCGAGTGGAGCCCCGAGCAGACGCTGGTGCGCCGCACGGCCACCGGCGGCGGCGGCGACCGCTTCACGCTGCGCAACGAGCTGCAGCTGTACAACCAGACGCTGCTGACCGCGCTGAGCGACGGCAACCTGCAGATCGACGGCAGCGTCTTCGATTCGATCACGGGCCAGCTGGACACCACGCACTTCTGCACGGGCGCGAGCCACACGGGCTGCATCCACGACGTCGTCGCCACCGCCACCAGCCTGTCGGCCGACGGCAAGTTCCACGCCGAGGCGCGCACGGTCAGCGTGGCCGCCGACGGCAGCTTCGCGCTCTATCCCCTGCCCAGCCAGTCCGCGTACGACGTGGTGATCCGCGGCGGCAACATGGAGACGATCGTCGTGCACGGCGTGTTCGTCGATCCCACCGGCATCCTGCGGCCGGCGCCCACGGCGCTGAGCAGCAAGGCCACCCCGCTCGTTCCGGTGGTCAACACCGGCGAGCGCGCCGTCACCGTCAGCAACGCCCTGGTGCCGGGCTCCAGCAAGGTCTTCTTCGGCCAGACGATCGCGGGCTCGGGCGGGACCGCCGGCGACGTGCCCTACGCGATGGTCGCGGGCATCGCGGATCCGGCCACGGGGCGGCTGCTGCAGCCGGTCACGCTGCCCGGTGGTGCGCTGCACTACGCCAGCTTCAGCACCGCCACCGACGGCAACGGCACGCCGCCCAGCTTCACCACGGTGACGCCGGTCGAAGGCGCGGGCGCGTTCTCGACCTGGTCGCAGGGCACGCTGGCCACCACCACCAGCGCCCGGGCCATCGTGGCCGCCGACGCGACGAGCGTCGCGGCCCCGCAGCCCGTGGCCGCGGCGGGCTTTGCGACGGGCGCGCTGACCGTGGCGCTGACGGGCACGTCCACCAACGCGGCGGACCATGCCGAGCTGATCGTGGCCAACGACGGCGGCGTCGTGAGCGTGGTCGACGTGTCGGCGCAGATCGCGTCGCACGGCGGCAGCACGGTCATCAACGTGCCCAGCGGCAGTTCGTCGTCGGCGCCCGCCGCGGCCAAGTACGCCGTGGCGCTGCGCACGTGGATCGGCAGCACCGAAGGCACGAGCGCGCGCTGGTCGCGTGCCGGCGCGCCGATCGACCTGTCGTCCACGGCGAGCGCGACCGTCAACCTCGTCCTGCCCTGAAACGACGAAGCCGCCTCGAAGGGCGGCCTCGTCCTGGCAGCGCGGTCGACGCGGCTCAGTGCTTGTTCTGCAGCGCTTCCAGGCTGGCGAGCGGCAGCGGGAACAGGAAGGGCATGCCCATCATCGGCAGCGCGAGATTGCTGGCGATCGGGGCGAGCGCCTTGTCCACGGCGAACATGGTCTGCGTGATCTTGAGCGTGGTCTGGAAGCCCTGCGCCGCGTTCTGCAGGCGTTGCTGCTGCATCTGGCGATCGATGTTCTGCGCGTCGCCGGTGAGCGCGGCCACGCCGGCGAGCGCGTCGGCTGCCGACGCGGCGACGGCCGCATTGCCCTGGTCCTTGGACGAGAGAGCGCCCAGCACGTTCAGCGCCGGATCGCCCAGGCCCTGGCCGTAGACCGCCGACATCTCCGTCTCGCTCAGCGCGCGCAGCTCGGTGGCCGACGCGCCCGTCGATGCCAGCACGAGGACGGCGGCCATGACGAGACCTGGGGGGATGCAGCTGCGCTTCATTCGCTTCTCCGGCGGTTGGGTGGGTGGCTGCGCGGGAACCAGGGATCCAGGCAGCGCTTGCCTTCCATATCGACAGCGCCGGCCGGCCGATGAGCGCTCGTCCAGGCGTCTGCGAGAACTAGTTCACGGCCGGGCCCAGCCGACGCGCGGCGGCCCGTGGGCGCGTTCCGACGCGCGCGGCGATGCCTCGCGCGCGGGGTCGTGCGTCATGCGTGCGCGCGTGCGGGAGCCGGTCCCGCACGAACGGTCGTTCGAGATGGCGTCCGGCTTGCATACGGCACTGGGTATGTTCAAGCGTGCGCGATGGCCGCATGTCCTAACCATCAATTCAATCGCACCGGTCGATCGAAACGCGTCCGGCAAACGGTCGAGCACGCACGCGCGCACCCCGCATCGGCTTCAGCCCGCGCTCGGGCAGCCGGATTTCCATCCTGGGGATGGCGACGCCCCAGGCCCGGTGCTGTGATCGCGTCAGCCAGCCGGCCTCGCCCTGCACGCAAAGGATCGCCATGTCGACGCCTTACCTTGCCGAGATCCGCCTCACGAGCTTCACGTTCCCGCCGCGGGGCTGGGCGTTCTGCAACGGGCAGCTGCTGGCGATCAGCCAGAACACCGCGCTGTTCGCGCTCCTGGGTACGACATACGGCGGCGACGGCCACACGAACTTCGCGCTGCCCAACCTGCAGGGGCGCGCGCCGATGCACTTCTCCGCGGCGCACCCGCTCGGCGAAGCCGGCGGCGAGGAAGCGCACACGCTGACCGCGGGCGAGATGCCCGCCCACGGCCACGCGCTGCGCGCGTCGGGCAAGGCGGCGGCCTCGTCCTCGCCCAACGGCGGCGTGCTGGCCGCGGTGCCGCGCGGCGGCACGCCCGCCTATGCGGCCGCGGGCAACCTGGTGCCGCTGAACCCCGCGGCCATCGCCAGCAGCGGCGGCGGCCAGCCGCACGAGAACCGGGCGCCGTTCCTCACGCTGAACTTCATCATCGCGCTGCAAGGCATCTTCCCGTCCCGCAACTAGCGAGGTCCCATGTCTGAACCCTATGTCGGAGAGATCCGCCTGTTCGCAGGCAACTTCGCGCCGGTCAACTGGGCCTTCTGCGACGGCCAGCTGCTGTCCATCGTGCAGAACGAGGTGCTGTTCAATCTGATCGGCACGATCTACCGCGGCGACGGCGTGTCCACCTTCCAGCTGCCCGACCTGCGCGGGCGCGTGCCGGTGCACCAGGGCAACGGCTGCGTCCAGGGACAGCAGGGCGGGCAGGAGACGGTGACGCTGTCGGCCGGCCAGATGCCCGCGCATGGCCACGCGATGGTCGCCAGCACCGCGCCGGCCAGCGCCACGCAGGGGCCGTCGGGGGTGCTCGCCAGCTCCGCGGCCATGCGGCTGTACGGCAGCGGCGCGCCCGTCATGGCGATGGATCCGCACGCGCTCGCACAGGCGGGCGGCGGGCAGCCGCACGAGAACATGCCGCCGTTCGTCGCGCTGAACTACATCATCTCGCTGTTCGGCATCTTCCCCTCGCAGAACTGAAAAAGGAGCGCCCCATGGCCGATCAATTCGTGGGCGAGGTACGGCTGTTCTGCGGCAACTTCGCGCCATCGGGCTGGGCGTTCTGCAACGGGCAACTGCTGCCGATCTCGCAGAACACCGCGCTGTTCTCGCTGCTGGGCACCAACTACGGCGGCGACGGCCACAGCACGTTCGCGCTGCCGAACCTGCAGGGCGCGTTCCCGCTGCACGCCGGCGCCAGCGCCGGCCCGGGGCTGAGCCCGCGCCTGACCGGCCAGGCGGGCGGCGTCGAGGCCGTCACGCTGACGACGGCGCAGCTGCCGGCCCACGGCCACGGCATGGCGGCCGTGCCGGGTGCCACCACGGGCACGCCGGACGCCAGCGTGAGCCTGGCGCCGACGTCCAACGGCAGCGCGCTGTACCGCGCGCCGGACAACGTCTACCTCAACACCGCGCCGGCCAACATCGGCCCCAGCGGCGGCGGCGCGGCGCACGGCAACCTGCCGCCCTACCTCGCGCTGAACTTCATCATCGCCCTGCAGGGCATCTTCCCCGCGCGCGCGTGAGCCATGGTCGCCGGCGACGTCCTCACGCTGCGCGACGCGACGCCGTCCGATCGCGCCTTCCTGCTCGCGCTGTATGCCAGCACGCGCGAGGACGAGTTCGTGCAGTTCGGCTGGCCGCCCGAGGCCGAGCGCGCGTTCATGCAGCTGCAGTTCGAGGCCCAGCGCGGCGACTACGAACGGCGCCACCCCGCCGGGCGCTGCCGCATCGTCGAGCTGCGCCGCTGCCCCGTGGGCCGGCTGTGGATGGCGCGCGAGGGCGATCGCCTCCTCGTGCTCGACATCTCGGTCGTCACGGAGATGCGCGGCCAGGGCATCGGCACCGAGTGCCTGCGCGGCGTGCAGCGCCAGGCCGCGCAGGCGAACCTGGCGGTGGACCTGCACGTGGTCGTCGGCAACCCCGCGCAGCGGCTGTACGAGCGGCTGGGCTTCCGCGCCGTGGGGCCTTCCGAGGTGCGCCGGGCGATGACCTGGCAGCTCGAGTCCATCCCGACGCGCATCGTTCCCTTCGAGGAGAGCCATCATGAAAAAGCGTGAATTCGTGGCCGGTGGCGTCGCGGCGGTCGTCGCGGCCCCGGCGCTGGCGCAGGAGCCGGGCGGCGCGGCCGCGCCGCTGCTGCGCCTGCTCACGCGCACGCAGCGCCTGCCGGACCTCGCCGAGCGCGCGGGCGCCGACACCTTCGCGGCCTATCTCGGCGAGCGCTTCGACGTCGCGCACGGTCCCGACGCCGGGCAGTGGCTGGTGCTCGCGGGCGTCGTGCGCGTGGCGCGCTGCGCGTCGACCGAGCAGTTCGACCTGCGCTTCGACCGTGCGGGGCCGACAACGGACGCCGGGGACGGCGTGCGCGAGCTGGTGCACGCGACCGGCCAGCGCCTGGCGCTGCATCTCGAAGCCGGCGCCAACGGCTATACCGCGCACTTGAACCTGCTGGCCTGAGCGCGCGTCAGTCCGCGCCCGGACGATTCCACCAGATCGCGCCGCACAGCGCGATGCCGGCGCCGTACAGCAGCCAGGTCGGCCCGGTGACGTAGGAATAGAACATCAGCGCGACGCCCAGCCAGCGGATGCGCGGCCGCTGCACCACCTTGCCCCAGCGCCAGGCGGCCATGCCGACCAGGCTGAACAGGATGCAGCCGAAGATCCAGGCCGGCGTGGGCAGCGTCAGTCCGGCGGACTTGGCCAGTTCGAGGGCGTCTTGGGGATCCATGGCTGCTGCCAGTGTGCACCAGCCGGAGGTGGCGCCCTGCCCGCCCTTCGACAACCTGAAGCCGGCCGCCCGCCCCGCCGCGGCAATGGGCCTGCGCCGGGCAGGCCTACTCGGGCAGTTGCTGCAGTGAGTCGATTCGAGCCATATCATTAGCAAGCTAACTATTTACAGTCACACCATGACGAACGCCGCCAGCACCGCCCGCCAGCGCAACCGCCAGGCCTTCGGCGCCTCGCTGCAGGTGATGGCACGCGCCTACAAGGCCGCGGCGGACAAGGCCGTGGGCCACATCGGGTTGTCGCAGGCCATGGCCTGGCCGCTGGTGATGATCGGGCGCCTGGGCAGCGGCATCCGTCCCGGCGTGCTGGCCGACGTGCTGGCCATCGAGGGCGCTTCCCTGGTGCGCCAGCTCGACCAGCTGGCCGAGGCCGGGCTCGTGGAACGCCGCGAGGACGCCATCGACCGCCGTGCCAAGACCCTGCACCTGACCCCCGCCGGCAACCGGGCCCGCGCGAAGATCGAGGCCTCGCTGGACGCGATGCGCACCGAGATGTTCGAAGGCATCGCCGACGCCGACGTCGAGGCCTGCCTGCGCGTGTTCGCCGCCCTGGACGCCCGCCTGGGCCGCCCTGCCCGCCCGCTGCTGCCGGGCCTGGCCGCGAGCGTCGAATGAGGCTGCCCGCGTTGCCACGCGTCTCGCGCGCGGAACTCCTGTTCTCGGCCAAGAGCTTCGCGGCCGCGATGCTGGCGATGTACATCGCGAGCCGCGCCGGCCTGCCGCGGCCGTTCTGGGCGATGCTCACCAGCTACATCGTGGCGGCGCCGCTCGCCGGCAACGTCCGCTCCAAGGCGCTGTTCCGCTTCTGCGGCACGCTGATCGGCTGCACGGCCACGGTGCTGATGGTGCCCGCGCTGGCCAATGCCCCCGAGCTGCTCACGCTGGCGCTCGCGCTGTGGGTGGGCGGCTGCCTGTACCTGTCGCTGCACGACCGCACCGCGCGCGCCTACGTCTTCATGCTGGCCGGCTACACGGCGGCGCTGATCGGCTTTCCCTCCGTCGAGACGCCGCTGGCGCTGTTCGACAACGCCATCGCGCGCGTCGAGGAGATCGGCCTGGGCATCCTGTGCGGCACGCTGGTGCACAGCCTCGTGCTGCCGGTGGGCATGGGCCCGACGCTGCTGGCCGTGCTCGATCGCGGCCTGGGCGACGCGCGCCAGTGGTTCGCGGACGTGCTCGGTCGCGCGGCGCCCTCCGCCGATCGCCAGCGCCTGGCCGGCGACATCACGCAGCTGCGGCTGCTGTCCACCCACGTGCCCTTCGACACCAGCCACCTGCGCTGGACGGCCGGCGCCATCGGCGCGATGCAGGACGCGCTGGCCGCGCTCACGCCCGCGTTGTCCGCGGTCGAGGATCGCCTGCAGGCGCTGCAGGACGCCGAGGGCGCGCTGGCGCCCGACGTCGCCGCGGCGCTCGACGCCACCGCACGCTGGCTGCACGCCGACGCCGCCGCATCGACCGATCGCGACGCCGCGCTCGAGGCCCTGCTCGCGACGCTGCGCACCCTGGGCTCCGACACGGCCGGCACGCCATGGACGCGCGCCCTGCGCATCGGCCTGGCCGTGCGGCTGGAGGAACTCGTGCACGGCTGGCGCGACTGCGAGACGCTGCGGCGCGACATCGATGCGGGCCTGGCCGGCGCCGCGCCGCGTCGGCGCACCGCGTCGTTCGGCAACCGCGTGCTGCACAAGGACACCGGCCTCGCGCTACTGTCGTCCCTGGCCGCCGTGCTCGCGATCTGCCTGTGCAGCGCCTTCTGGATCGTCACCGCGTGGCCCTCGGGCTCGGCCGCCGCGATGATGGCCGCGGTGTTCTGCAGCTTCTTCGCGACGATGGACGACCCCGTGCCCGCGATCAACAACTTCATGCGCTTCACGCTGTGGTCGGCGCCGGTGTCCGCCCTCTACGTGCTGGTGCTGCTGCCGCTGGTGCACGACTTCGGCATGCTGGTGCTCGTGTGCGCGCCGGCCTTCCTCGTGCTGGGCTGCTTCGCGGGCCGGCCCGCGACGGCGCCGTCCGCGATGGCGATGATCTTCGGCATCGCGGGCACCCTGTCGATGCACGACACCCAGGTCGTCGTCGACCTGCCGGCGTTCCTCAATTCGACGCTGGCGCAGGTGCTGGGCATCTGCGCCGCGGCGCTCGTCACGCGCCTGGTGCGCACCGTGGGCGCCGACTGGACAGCCCGGCGCATCCGCCGCGCCACGTGGAGCGAGCTCGGCGCCATGGCCGACGCGCCGCGCGGCGCGCCGCCGGACGACGCGTATGCGGTGCGCATGGTGGACCGCATCGCGCTGCTCGCGCCGCGCGTGGCGCAGGCCGATCCGGTGGTGCGCAACGAGACGGTCGAGGGCGCGCTGCGCGACCTGCGTTCGGGCCTGGACATCGTCGCACTGCAGCGCGCGCGGCCGCGCCTGCCGTCGCTGGGCCTGGGCGACGTGCTCGGCGGCGTGGCCCGCCTGTTCCGCCAGCGCGGCGCGGGCCGCGACGGCGCGCCGCCCGCGTCGCTGCTGGCCGACTTCGACGGCGCGCTCGCGCGTGCCCTGTCCGGCGATGGCCGCGACACCCGCGCCGTCGTCACCGCCCTCGTCGGCCTGCGCCGCACGCTGTTCCCGGCCGCGCCCGCTGCGCTCGCCTCCGCGCCCACCGGAGCCCTCGCATGATCGGCGAAGCCAGCTTCCATGGCCTGTACGTGCCCTGGCTGATGCTGCTGTGCGGCCTCACGCTGGCCGTGCAATGGCTGGTCCACCGACTGCTCGGCGCCGTCGGCTTCTACCGCTGGGTGTGGCACCCGGCCCTGTTCGACACCGCGCTGTACGTGCTGCTGCTGTACGGCACGAGCCATGTCGCCGCCTTGTTCCAGACGCATTGAGTCCCACCATGCCTTCCGATCTCCTGTCCCCCAACCGCTGGCCCATGCTCGCTGCCCGCATGCTGCTCACGCTCGTCGTGGTCATCGCCGCGATGGGCGCCGCCTCGCGGCTGTGGGATCACTACGAGCTCGAACCCTGGACGCGCGACGGCCGCGTACGCGCCAACGTCGTGCAGATCGCGCCGGACGTCTCGGGCCTGGTCACCGCGGTGCCCGTGCAGGACAACCAGCGCGTGGCCGCGGGCGCGCTGCTGTTCGAGGTTGATCGCGCGCGCTACGAGCTCGCGTTGCGCCAGGCGCAGGTCGCGCTGACTGCCGCGAAGGTGACGCTCGCGCAGGCGCAGCGCGAGAACGCGCGCAACGCCGATCTGGGCAACCTGATCTCGCAGGAGCTGCGCGAGCAGACGGGCACGCGCGTCGAGGCGGCGCAGGCCGGGGTCGCGCAGGCGAACGTGGCGCTCGACGCGGCGCGGCTGAACCTCGAGCGCGCGCAGGTGCGCGCCCCCGCCGACGGGCTCGTGACCAACCTGGACATGCGCAGCGGCAGCTACGCCCAGGCCGGCCGCGCGGCGCTCGCGCTGGTCGATGCGCGCTCGTTCTACGTCGAGGGCTACTTCGAGGAGACCAAGCTGCCGCGCATCCACGTGGGCGACCGCGTGCGCGTCACGCCCATGGGCGGCGCGCGCCTGGAGGGCACGGTCGAGAGCATCGCCGCCGGCATCGCCGATCGCGACCGCTCCACCGGCAGCAACCTGCTGCCCAGCGTGAACCCGACCTTCAACTGGGTGCGCCTCGCCCAGCGCATCCCGGTGCGCGTCAGGCTCGATCCGCTGCAGGCCGGCACGCGGCTCGTCGCGGGGGAGACGGTGACGGTGCAGGTGGTCGGCGACCCGACCGCGCTCGCGCAACGTCCCGCCGCCGCCTCGGGCACCCGGAGCTGAAGCGTGCGCCGCCTCGCCCTGCCCGTCCTCGCCCTGGCCGCGACGCTGGCCGGCTGCGCGCTGCATCCGGCCGGTCCCGACTACACGCTGCCGGCCGCCGCGATCGTCAACCGCCCCGGCGCCGCCGCGCCGTTCGCACAGGCAGCGGCGTCCACCGCGGCGGCCGCGACACCGTTCGCGGACGCCCCGCTGCCGCCGCACTGGTGGCGGCTGTACCAGGATCCGAAGCTCGACGCGTTGATCGGCAAGGCGCTGGCGCACAACACCGACCTGCGCGTGGCGCTGGCCGACCTCGAGAAGGCCGAGGCGGCCGACCGCGCCGTCGCGGGCCAGGGCAAGCCGACGATCTCGGCGCAGGGCGGCCCCGCGTTCGGCCACGTCTCGGGCCTGGCCTATCTCGCGCCGGACTACGTCCCGCCCAGCAGCTGGGAATATGGCGTGGGCGCTTCGCTGTCGTACCAGCTCGACCTGTTCGGCAAGCTGCAGCGCGCGATCGAGGCCTCGACCGCCGACACCCAGGCCGCGCAGGCCGCGCTCGACCTGGTGCGCGTCAACGTCGCCGCCGGCACCGCGCGCGCCTACGCGGACGCCTGCGCCACGGGCCTGCGCCTTGCGAGCGCGGAGCGCTCGACGCAGCTGCAGCAGGAGGCGCTGGACGTGTCGATCCGCCTGCAGCAGGCCGGGCGCGTGGGCATCACCGACGCGGCGCGCGCCCGCAGCCAGCTCGCGCTGCTGCAGGCCGCGCTGCCGCCACTGCAGGCGCGCCGGCAGGCCGCGCTGTACCGGCTGGCGACGCTCACGGGCGAACTGCCGCAGGACTTCGACCGCGACGTCGCCGCCTGCGCCGCGCCGCCGCGCGTGGCGGGCGCCATCCCGGTGGGCGACGGCGCCGCGCTGCTCAAGCGCCGGCCGGACATCCGCCAGGCCGAACGCCAGCTCGCGGCGTCCACCGCGCGCATCGGCGCGGCCACCGCCGACCTGTACCCGAGCGTGCGCCTGGGCCTGTCGGTCGGCTCCGAGGGCCTGGGCAACGACTTCCTCGGCAAGGACACCTTCAGCTGGAGCGTCGGGCCGCTGATCTCCTGGTCGGTGCCGAACACGGGCGTCGTCCGCGCGCACATCGCCCAGGCGGACGCCGGCGCGCAGGCCGCGCTCGCGCACTTCGACGGCACGGTGCTGACGGCGCTGCGCGAGACGCAGACGGCGCTGGAGACCTACGCGCGCGAGCTCGACCGCCACGCCGCGCTGCAAGCCGCGCGCGACGAGAGCGCCAGGGTCGCCGAGCAGGCGCGCCGGCTGTACCGCAGCGGCCGCACCGGCTACCTGGACGCGCTGGACGCCGAGCGCGGCCTGGCCAGCAGCGAGGCCACGCTGGCCGCATCGGACGCCGACCTGGCCGACGACCAGGTCAGCCTGTTCCTGGCGCTGGGCGGCGGCTGGGAGCCGGCCACGCCCTGAGGCATCCGGTTTGCCCGGGTCCGCAGGCGCCGCGCCTGGCGCGTCAAGGAACCAGCCCATGTCCGGAGCCCTCGAGAACCCCAGCGCCCACGACCCCGCCCTGTCGCGCGACCACGCGGCCGGACCACGCCGCGACCGCCTCAGCCCCTCCGAGCGCGCCCTCGCCCCCGAGAGCGACGCCCCGATGCAGAGCCCCAACGCGACCGCCGACGACGGCACCTACGTGGGCCAGGCCGGCGGCTACATGGGCGGCGAATCGCCCGCCGTGGACGGCGGCCGCGCCGAAGTCAACGCGGCCAACCAGCGCGGCGACGGCGCCTATGGCTTTCCCACCGGCCCCGGCGTGGGCGTGCCCGGCGGCGAGCACCAGCCCGCGGCGCAGAAGCCGGACGACCTGCCGAACCAGTATCCGCAACGCTGAACGCGCATAGAAAAGCAGCCCGGCGTTGAGGCCGGGCTGCGAAATCCGGCAGCCAGGGAGGAAAGAGGAAAGTTGCTCTGCCGGGATACCCATCCAAGGGTCGGGAGCAGTAGACCTCGGCCGCGTATCGGTGGTTTGGCCGGATTGCGTCACGGCGGACACACACTGTCGCGTATCAACATCTCACTGAACACTCGGCCAGCCGGGCCGCGGAGCGTGAATTCCGGCCGGTTTTCGACTCATCTCGCGCCCGATATCGCTCCCATGGCGGCACCGGCCGCGCCGCCCACGAATAATGCGCGGATGGAGACGAGAACGAGATCGGGGCCGGAGGCTGGCCACCATCCGAGCCG
>Ga0207427_101052_pt1 | contig 11472 bp, 10 predicted proteins | sample AraplaCL_Cvi_mMS_FD_184268 | JGI IMG/M metagenome (GOLD analysis project Ga0207427, IMG submission 184268) | Arabidopsis root microbial communities from the University of North Carolina, USA - plate scrape CL_Cvi_mMS (SPAdes) (version 2) | ecosystem: Host-associated > Plants > Roots > Endosphere ... | reverse complement strand
CGATGTGTCGGCAGTCGTCGATTTCGCCCGTTCGGTGCCGCAGCTGGTGTCGGCGGAAAACCATGTTGTCGTCGGCGGCCTCGGCAGCCTCGTCGCGGAAGCCCTGTTCGATGCCGGCGTGTCGCGGCGCTTGACCCGCATCGGCATCCCCGACCGCTATATCGAGTGCGGCTCGGTACCGGTGCTGCAGGAAACCTACGGCCTCACCACCCGCCGCGTCACCGCCACGGTCGCCGGCCTCATCGAGGGCACCCGCAAATGAAGATCGTCGACGTCGAAACCTACGCCGTCGGCGCCGGCTGGAAGAACTGGCTCTTCGTGCGCGTCCTCACCGACGCGGGGATCCACGGCGTCGGCGAGGGCACGCTGAACGGGTTCATCGCCACCACCGAGGCCGGGATTCGCGAACTCAAGCATCTCGTCATCGGACAGGATCCGACCCGCATCCACACGCTGTCGAAGCGGCTGCTCGACAGCGTGTCGCTCGATGCCGGGCACATCCACCGAACCATCATCGCCGCGATCGAGGTGGCGTGCTGGGATATCCTGGGCAAGCAGCTGGGCGCGCCGATCCATCAACTGCTCGGCGGGCAGGTGCGCCAGAGCGTGCTCGGCTACGCCAATGGCTGGTATCGCACCGAACGGACGCCGGAAGCGTTTCTCGAAGCAGCGCGGGCGGCGATCGGCAAGGGTTTCCATGCCATCAAGCTCGACCCGTTCGGCACGGCGCAGGGCTTCATTTCGCGGAACGAGTTGCAGCTCTCCTACGACATCTGCCGGCTGCTGCGCGACGAGCTTCCCGGCGACACCGAAATCCTCATCGACGTGCACGCCCGCTTCACCGAAGCCGCCGCGCTCGAGGCGGCGCGAAAATTCGCCGACCTCGATATCTACTGGTGGGAGGAGCCGACCAGCCGAGACCGGCAGGAAACCGTGCATCCGGTCGCCAGGCAGAGCCCCATCCGCGTGGCCACGGGCGAAATGTACGACACGGTCGGGCAGTTCTACACCCTCGCCGAGCGCGGCGGGGTCAACATCTTCCAGCCCGAGCCGATGTCGCTGGGCGGCATAGCGCCGACGCTGGCCGTCGCCAATCTGGCGCTGGCGCACGGCAGCTACATCGCGCCGCACCAGAGCGGCGGGCCAGTGGCGACCGCCGTCTGCCTGCAACTGGCGGCGGTCGTGCCGAACTTCCTGATCCAGGAGCATTTCGACGCCTTCAACGAGCCCTGGACGCTCGATGTCGTCGACTGGCACCCCAAGGTCGATCCGGCGACCGGCCACCTCTCGCTGCCGGATCGGCCCGGACTCGGCATCGAGCTCAACCTCGGCGTCATCAGAGCGCATCCTTACGACCCTAGCGCCTATCTCAACGTCCACGCCGAGGGTTGGGAAAAGCGGCTGGGCCAGCAGCCGAAGGGCTGAACTCTCCGACGCTCAGGCGCTTTCGCGGTCGATGATCTCGAAGCCGAGGCTGACGACGTTTGGCAGGTGCGCTTCGCCGCGCAGTCGCGCCAGCAGCTGCCGCACAGCGCGGCGCCCCATTTCGTAGCGCTGGACGCGCACCGTGGTGAGCGGCGGATAGAGCTGGCTCGCCAGCTCCATGTCGCCATAGCCGGCGATGGCGATGCGGTCGGGAATTTTCCAGCCGCGCCGGTGGCATTCCTGCACGGCGCCAATGGCCAGCGTGTCGCTCGAAAAGAAGATGGCGTCGATATCGGCGTGACGGTCCGACAAGACGCCGAGCGCGTAGGCGCCGCCAGCGGCGGTGATCGGCACCTCGACCTCGAGCGCTTCGTGGTTCTCGAAGCCGAGCGTCGAGAGCGCGGCATGATAACCGGCGCGGCGCTGCTGCAGACGATCGTTACCGTGGATCGGCGTCGACACGAAGCCGATGCGCCGATAGCCCTTCGAGGCAAGATGCATGGTCATGGCGTGGGCGGTTTCGAAGTTCGAAATGCCGACCAGCATATCGATCGGCACGCGCCCCTTGATCTCGGAAATCTCGACCACCGGGGCCCGGCTCGCCACCAGCAGTTCACGCGCCGTCTCGCTCTGCACGAAGCTCTGCAAGATCATGCCGGCCGGGCGCCAGCCGAGCAGCGCCTTGACCGCGCTCTCTTCGGCTTCGCGGGTGAATTCACCCTGGATCAGCAGCAGGATGTAGCCGTTGTCGTGGCACTCGTCCGACATGCCCTGCACCTGTTCGGCGATGCCGGAATTGATGAGCGGCGGCACGACGGTGCCGATGATCCGGCCGCTCCCTTTCATGCTCGAGGCAATGCGGGAGGGCACGAAACCGGCCTCGTCGATCGCCTTCAGCACCCGCTCGCGCGTCGCCGGCGAGACCATCTCGGGGTTGCTGAGAACCCGCGACACGGTCATCGGCGCGACGCCGGCGAGCTTGGCGATCTCCCTGACGCCCACCCGACCGATCGGTCGTTTTTCGGTTTCCGCCCCGTCGCCCGCCATCCGGATCGCCTCCAGGTCTTGGCGGGCGCCCGGCCCGCTTCGACAACCCCTAGCACGTCGCGGCCGGGTCCCGGGAGCGAGCCTGCGCATCGCTCCACGCAATTGACCGACTATAATGGTTCCGGTACCATCGTCTCATCCACTTGACCGCCATTGCCAAAACCCGCGTGACTTTAGTCTCATTGACATATTATAATAGTATGCTTTCTTAGAGGCGAGGATCGGACCCGGGCGACACCAGAACCGCAACCAAATGCGGCGGGGTGTCCGGGCCGGCAGGAGGAGCATTGGATGACGAACCTTGCACGTGCAGGGACGGCGGCGACGCCGGCTCGGTCATGGAGTGCGCGGGCCATCGGCCTGATCGCAGTGGGCGAGGTCGGCGTCATCGCCGCTTTGCTGGTGCTGGTCGCCATCTTCTACGTGCTGCAGCCGGCCTTCCTGTCGGACCGCAACATCAGGGCCATCCTGCAGGTGGTGTCGTTCGTCGGCATCATCGCCATCGGGCAGACGCTGCTGCTGGTGAGCGGCGAGTTCGACCTGTCGGTCGGGTCCAATGCAGGCCTCTCTGCGGTGGTCGCGGCGCGGCTGATGACCCTGTTCGGGCTGCCGGTGCCGGTCGCGGTGCTCGGCGGCCTGCTGACCGGGGCGGTGGTCGGGCTCGTCAACGGGCTCATCGTCGTCAAGCTCAGGATCCCGGCCTTCATCCAGACGCTGGGCATGCTGTTCATCGGCCAGGGACTGATCCAGGTCGTCACCAACGGCGCGCCGGTCTATCCACTGCCGGCCGAAGTCAGCGCGCTCGGCATGGCGACGGTGGTCGGCGGCCTCGGCTGGAGCTTCGTCTTCTTCATCGTCGCCGCCATCGTCGCCGACTTCGTGCTGCGCCGCACCGTGCTGGGCCGCAACATGTACGCGACGGGCGGCAACCCGGAGGTGGCGCGCCTCGTCGGCATCAACACCGACCTCTACAAGATCGGCGCCTTCGTCACCATCGGCGCCCTCGCCGCGATCGCCGGCATGTTCGTGATGGCGGACCTGCAGAGCGGCACGACCTCGATCGGCAGCGGCTGGGAACTGGCCGTGATCGCCGGCGTGGTGGTCGGCGGCGTCAGCCTCTTCGGCGGGGCAGGAACGCTCGCGGGCGGCATCATCGGCGTCCTGCTGCTCCAGGTGGTCAGCAGCGGGCTGGTGGTGGTGGGGGTGAGCTCGAATTGGCAACAGATTGCGGTCGGCGTGATCATGGTCCTGGCCGTGGGCCTCGACATCGTTCGCCGCCGCTACTTCACCGTCGGCGCAGGGGCCAAGAAGGCCGAACAGCCCAAGTCTCAGTGACCGATCGGAAGCACTGGCAACGCCGGAAACATCCGGCATCACAGGGAGGACAACCATGACTAGAACGACCCGCCCGGGCACCACCCGGGCCCTGCTGGGAGCAGCAGCGCTGCTCGTTTCGATCGCCACGGCCGGCGTCAGCCAGGCGGCGGACAAGGCGCTGCTCTGGGTGCAGCCGATGCGCGACCATCCGGTGCACCGCCTGATGCAGGCCGGCTTCCTCGATGAATGCAAGAAGCTCGGCTATACCTGCGAAGTGGTGGGCAACCCGAGCGCCACCAATTACGACGTGGCGGCGAGCATTCCGCTGGCCGAGGCGGCGCTGGCCCGGACGAAATTCGGCGCCGTGGCGGTCTATGGCCCCGGCCCCGAAATCTACCCCTATATCGGCAAGCTCGGCAGCGAGGGGCTGCCGGTCGTGACCTGGCATGTGCTGCCCAAGGAAGGCTCGGTCGCCGGGCTGAAATCGGCCACCGGCGAAGACATCGTGCAGGCCGGCACGGCGGCGGCGGACGCCATGGGCGACAAGATCGGCGGCAAGGGCTCGATCGCGTTGACGCAGGGCAGTTCGAACGACACCGAGAACGTCATGGCCGACGCCTTCCGCAAGGAAATCGCGGCCAAGTATCCGTCGGTCAAGGTGCTCGACACCCAGATGGAAGGCTTCGAGCCCTCCGCTGCCGCATCCAAGGCAGTCGGCATCCTGCAGGCCAATCCCGATGTCGTGGCCGCCTTCTCGACGACCGGCAACGGCATCCAGACCTGGTCGCAGGCGGCCCGCACCGCCGGCCGCCAGATCACCATCATCGGCATGGACTACATCCGGCAGAACCTCGACATCATCAAGTCGGGGGCGGCCTACGGCATCGTGGCACAGCCGCTCTACGAGGAGGGCGCCAAGACCGCCGACCTCGCCGCCGCGCTCGCCGAGGGCAAGCCGGTCGACTACCTCAACCCGCTGCCGGCCAAGGTGATCACCGCCAGCGACCTCGACCCCTACTACAAGATCCTGGACGCCGCCGGCCAGTAATCCGGTTTCTCCCGAGGCTGGGGGCGCCTTCTGGCGCTCCCGGTTCCCGCTTTTCCCTAACGGGTGTGCCATGGCCGAACCGCCTGACCGGCCGCTGATTGCGGCACGCGGAATAACCAAGAGCTTTGCCGGCGTACCGGCGCTGCGCGGCATCGACTTCAACGTCATGGCCGGCGAAATCCACGCCCTGCTCGGCCAGAACGGCGCCGGCAAGTCGACGCTGGTGAAGATCCTCAACGGCGTGCATACGGCGGGATCCTACACCGGCTCGATCCTGCTCGGCGGGCAACCGGCCGAGTTCCGGGCCCCCAACGAGGCCCGCGCCGCCGGCATCGCCTACGTGCCGCAGGAAATCGAGGTGCTGGAACAGCTCTCGGTTGCCGAAAACATCTTTGCCGGCCGCACAAATCTCGGGACCGGCTTGCTGGTGCACCAGCGGCTGCTGCAGGCGAAGGCGCGCGAACTCTTCGCCCAGTTGGGCCTCGATATCGACCCCACCGCGCTCGTCGCCTCCCTCACCTCGGCGCAGCGCCATCTGGTGATGATCGCCCGGGCCCTGGCGCTCGGCCCGCGGGTGCTGATGCTGGACGAGCCGACGGCATCGCTGTCGGGCGCCGAAGTCGAGGGGCTCTTCGCCATGCTGCGCCGCCTCAAGGCGCAGGGCGTGACCATGATCTACATCACGCACCGCCTGCCCGAGGTGCTCGCCGTCTGCGACCGCGCCACCGTGCTGCGCGATGGCCGGGTGGCGGCCGAAATCGCCCGCGAAGACTTCGACGAGGAACGCTTCATCTTCGCCATGTCGGGGCAGCGCCTGCAGCGGCTCTTCCCCGAGCACAAGGCCCCCATTGGCGCAAAAATCGCGCTCGAAGTGCGGAAGCTCTCAGTCGCCGGCCGTCCGGGGGTACACCATGCGGTCAGCGATGTGAGCTTTTCCATCGGCGCCGGCGAAATCGTCGGTCTCGCGGGACTGCTCGGTTCGGGACGGACCGAAATCCTCCATGCGATCTATGGGCGGGCGCCGTTCAGCGGCGAGGTGCTCGTCGACGGCAGTCCAGCCGCCATCCGGTCGCCGGCCGATGCCCGGCGGGTCGGCCTGGCGCTGCTGACCGAGGATCGGAAGCGCGACGGCCTGCTGTTCAACCTGGGCGCCGGCGCCAACATCACCATCGGCAACCTCGGGCCGCTTTCCGCCAATGGACTGGTGCGGGGCGACAGGGAGCGGGCCGCCATCGTCGAGGGGATGCGGGCGCTCAACGTCAAGACGCCCTCGATGCAGGCCTCGGTCGCCCACCTGTCCGGTGGCAACCAGCAGAAGCTGCTGTTCGCCCGGGTGCTGATGCGGGCCCCCAGGGTGCTGATGCTGGACGAGCCGACCAAGGGGGTCGACGCCGCCACGCGGCACGAAATCTATCGGCTGGTGGTAGAACTGGCGGAGAAAGGCGTCGCGCTGCTCGTCGTCGCCTCCGAGCTCGAGGAAGTCATCGGCCTTTGCGACCGATGCCTGGTGGTGGCCGATGGCCGCATCGTCGGGCAGTTCAGCAAGGCCGAGATCAGCGAAGACAAGATTTTGCGGCGCATTGCGGCGGCGCAGGGCGAGCGGCAGCGCATGGAGGCGGGCGCGAGATGACGGATAGCAGTCTTGCCGGGCAGCGCGTCCTCGTCACCGGCGCCGCGACGGGGATCGGCCGGGCCACGGCGGAGTACCTCGTCGAGCAGGGCGCCCGGGTGTTCGGCATCGGGCTCGATGGCGCCGAGGGGCGATCGGTCCACGCCGGCAGGGCACCCAGCCTCGTCTTCCGCGAGACCGACCTCACCAGGGAGGCCGACGTCCGCGCCGCGGTGGCCGAGGCGCGGCAGGCACTCGGCGGGCTCGATGGCGTCGTCAACTGCGCCGGCGTCTACACCACCGGCAAGCGGCTCGAGGAATTGAGCGACGAGGAATGGGACCTGACGATCGCGGTCAACCTGACGGCGATCTTCCGCGTCTGCCGGGCGACGCTGCCCTTGCTGCGCGAGGCCGGCGGCGGCTCGGTGGTCAACATCGGGTCGGTCCATGCGGTATCGACCGTGCCCGGCGTGCCGGTCTATGCCGCGACGAAGGCGGCGGTCGTCGGTCTCTCGCGACAGATGGCGCTCGACTACGCCGTCGACTTCATCCGGGTGAACGCCGTGCTCGTCGGGTCGGTCGCGACGCGCATGACCCTCGACGGGCTGGACGAGGCAGGCGGCGCCGAGGCCATCGGGCTGACTTTCCGGCGCAACGCCATCGCGCGGATCGCCGACCCGCGCGAGATCGCCACGAGCATCGGCTTCCTGCTGTCCGACGCCGCTTCATTCGTGACCGGCAGCGCGCTGCTCGCCGATGGCGGCCTGACCGCCCGGCTGCTCTAGGCGCTCCCGGCCCCCGGTCCGCCGCTACAGCCGGAACGGGGTGAAGCGAATGGCACCGGCCATGGTCTCGCCGGGCTCGAGCACCACCGTCCCCATCCCGGCATCGCGACCGGAAGCGATGCGGTTGAAGGCGGTCGGTGCATTGCTCTGGGGTTCGAGGCAGAAGAACGATCGCTCCGGATCGGCATAGAGCATCAGGTGGCCGAACAGCGGATCGGCGTCGAGCCGCAGGCCCAGCCCGCGTGACGGCCAGCGGATTACCGCCCCGCCGGACCAGCCGCCATAGTCGTTGTTGCGCCAGCTATCCGGCAATCGACGGCCGGCGGAAAAGTCGAGTTCGGGCGGGGTTGCCAGCCGCTCCGTGGCGACACCCTCCGGCCCTTCCATGTAGAAATGCGCGGCGCTGAACTGCAGCTCGGTGTCCTCGTCGCGATCGAACCAGGGGTGGAGCCCCATGCCGAAGGGCATCGCCACCGCTCCCCGGTTGGCAAGGCTGAGACGGACCTCGAGCGCATCGGGCCGCAGAGCAAAGGTCTGCGTCGCTTCGTAGGAATAGGGCTCGCCGGGCGCCTCATGTACGAGCCGCAGGCGCGTGCCCTCGGGACCTGCCTCGGCCACCCACGGCTCGTGCCAGCCGGTGCCGTGCACATTGAAGCGCTCGGGCGGATTGTTGGCGGCGAATCGCCAGGTCCTGCCGCCGAAATCGAAGGCGTTGCCGGCGATGCGGTTGGCGTAGGGCACCATCGGAAACATTGCGACCGCGAGCACGTTGGAGGCCCGGCGCTCGGCGTCGGTGAGAGCGCGCATCACCTCGATGCCGTCGAAACGGAAGGAGGCGAGGCTGCCGCCGATTTCCGGCACGAGGCCGATCGACAGCCGACCGGTCGCCAGGGTGATGACTTCCGGGTCAGAAATTGCGGCCATAGCCTACCGTCCAGCCGCCATCGACGTTGAGGAGTTGCCCGGTCGTATAGGTATTGGCCGGATCGGCGAGGAATAGCACCGCGTTGACGAGATCGGCGACGCGTCCCGGCCGTTGCAGCCCGGCATGGCCCGGCATCACCGGATCGCCGGCCAGCACCTGCCCCGCCTCCTCCACGAAGCCCGCACCGACCGCGTTCACCAGCACCTTGGGCGCCAGGGCCATGGCAAGCGTCCGCATGCCGGCCCAGGCCATCGCGGCGTTCGCCGAATGGGCGGGGTGGCGCCGCATCGGCACACTGGCCGCCGCCGACAGCACCAGGACGAGGCGGCCGCCGAGGCCGGCTGCGAACCGCTCGCCGTGCCGCTGCAAATCCGGCAGCAGATCGGCTGCCTCAGCTTGGGGGCCGAGCGGATGGAGGGCGACGATGAGGCTCGCCTCGTCGGCCGTCGCGGCAACGCCGCCATTCTGCCGCAGGGCGTCGGCGATCGCGTCCCCGAGCAGGCGGCTGCTGCCGAGGAAGTCGAAGCGCGTGCCAGCCAAGTCGATTTCGATGTCGCGCATCGCCATCACACCGAAAAGCCGGCGGTCCAGCCGCCATCGACCGGGAGCAGTTGGCCGCTGATATAGGCCGCTGCCGGGCTCGACAGGAACAGCACCGCCTCGGCCACCTCTTCGGGCGTGCCCGGGCGGCCCAGCGGAATGTGCTGCATGAACTCGGCGGTACGGCCGGCGAAGGTGCCGTCGGCGCCATAGAACAGCTTGCGCGTCCCTTCCGTCATGATCGAGCCGGGCGCGATGGCGTTGACCGCTATCCCCCGTGGGCCGAGTTCGAGCGCCATGGCGCGGGTCAGGTGGATGATCCCGGCCTTCGCCGCGACGAACGCGCTTTGCAGCCGCATCGCGGCCATGCCGACCACCGAGGCGATGTTGACGATGCGCCCGCCGCCCCCCGCCAGCATCGGCTGCAGCGCGGCGCGGCTCATGAGGTAGAGCCCGTCGAGGTCGATCGAGGTGATGCGTTCCCACTCCTCGGCGGGGAACTGGTCGATCGTCACCCGATGCGCGAAGGTATTGACGCCGGCGTTGTTGACGAGGATGTCGAGGCGCCCGAACCGCTCCAGCGTCGCGGCAACCGCCGCCTCGACCGCGCCGGCGTCCCGGATGTCGACCCTGACCGCGAGGGCATTGGGCAACGTTGCCGCGAGCGCTTCGGCGCCGTCGAGGTTGATATCGGCGATCACCACCGCCCCATTGCTGTCGGCGAGTTTTTTCGCGATCGCGCTGCCGATCGCGCCGGCCGCACCGGTGACGAACGCCACCCGGCCGTCGAGGTCACACCTCAACCGATCCTCCCTGTCACTTCCCGCCCCGGTTGCCCCAGGTGCTGCTGTCGAGCATGCCCCCCTCTCCCGCCGCGACCTGGCGCGGCACGTGAGACGAAGCTGCTCGCTTGCAAAGATATGCTATTATAATCTTATCCCGCTGTCACCGGCAAAGCCGCGGGGAGCCCGGCGCGGCGTTACCATATCTTGAGGCTGTCCTCGGTGGTCGTCTCGCGCCGGGCATTGGGGCGGGTGAAGAGGTCGTCCCGCAGCCTGGTGCCGAGGCCGGGCCGGTCGGGAAGCCGCAACCGGCCGCCGGCGATCTCGATCCGGTCCTCGACCACGTCGTCGTACCAGCCGTCGATGTAGCCGCGCACGGTTTCCATGATCAGGCCGTTGGGCGCGTTGAGCAGCAAATGGCTCGCCGCCCAGAGCGCCACCGGGCCGATGGTGTCGTGGCAGGTGAAGGGCAGCAGGGCGGTGTCGGCCATCGCCGCGACCTTGCGCCCCTCGGTCAGCCCGCCGCCCCAGGAGAGGTCCATCATGACGATGTCGGTGGCGGCCTTCTCGATCCACGGGCGGAAGCCGAAGCGGGTGAACACCCGCTCGCTCTGGCAGATCGGCACCGTCGTCTGTCCCTTGAGCCGGACGAAGGCGTCGACATTGTCGGCAGGCATGATCTCTTCGAGCCAGAGCACATCGTAGGGCTCGAGGGCGCGGGCGATCCGGACCGAAGATGGCAGGTCCCAGCGGCAATGGCCTTCGATGGCGATCTGCATCTTGTCGCCGACGGCGCGGCGGATGTCCTCGACGATGGCGATGCCGGCCTTGAGGTCATCGTTTGAGATGCCTAGGCCACGCGTGCCGGCGGCGGTGACCGCACCCCAGACCAGGGTCTGGCCGCGCTCGTTCCCGGGACCCGCAATGCCCGGGCCGAACTGGTCGAAGGGCCAGATCTTCATCGCGGTGATGCCCTGCCGGAGCAGGTCCTCCGCCAGCTCCCCGGCCCGGCCGTTCTGCCAGGCGTCGAGGTCGGGATAGTTTCCGAAGCCGACGCAGGTATTGTAGATGCGGATGCTGTCGCGGCTGCGGCCGCCGAGCAGCATGTAGAGCGGCAGGCCGGCGATCTGCCCGACGAGGTCCCAGAGGGCCACGTCGAGCGCCGAAATGGCGCGCATCTCGGCACCCATCACGCCGCAGAAACTGGCCAGCGCAAACATGTTCTGCCAGTGGCTCTCGATGTCGCGCGGATCGCGGCCGATGAGCAGCGGGGCGAAGATGTCGTGCACGATCGCGGCTACGGCGCGCGGTAGATAATAGGTCTCGCCGCTGCCGACGAGGCCGGTGTCGGTATGGATGCGGACCCACAGATTGTTGGGCAGCGCCTGCCGCGCCTTGGGGTTCCGCTGCTGCCAGACGTCCGCCGGCTGAGCCTCGAACCACAGCGTTTCGACCTTGGTGATGCGCACAGCGGTTGTTCCCGTCTCGCGATGAGTGGTTGCACCAAGAACTGTTTATTGTTTACAATTTCAGCCTAGGGGCTGGAACGGACCGATGTCAAGGCAAAGCGGATCAAGTGGGAGGGGCGGCGCTCCAGGCGGCGCGCAGCGTCGCCAGCAGGCGTTCCCGGGCGCCGTTGATGTGCCCTTCGAGGGCGGCGCGGGCGGCATCCGGGTCGCCCGCCCGGATGACGTCGACCAGGCGCCGATGGTCGCGGTACCAGCTGTCGGGGTAGTCGGCCGGCAGCGCGTCGCGCAGCATGAGAAACAGCATCAGTTGCGACCGGAGCATTTCCCAGGCGCGGTAGAGGCGCCAGCTGCCGGCGGCGCGGAAGATCGCGTCGTGGAAGTCGACATCGATTTCGGCCACGACGCGGCGGGTGAGCTCGGCGCGCGGCATGGCGGCGAAGCGCCGGAGCACCGCCTCGATGTCGCCGATCTCGCTTGGCCCGGCCTTGCGCACCGCCTGTTCGATGGCGAGCCGCTCTAGCGCCA
>Ga0207427_101046_pt1 | contig 11503 bp, 15 predicted proteins | sample AraplaCL_Cvi_mMS_FD_184268 | JGI IMG/M metagenome (GOLD analysis project Ga0207427, IMG submission 184268) | Arabidopsis root microbial communities from the University of North Carolina, USA - plate scrape CL_Cvi_mMS (SPAdes) (version 2) | ecosystem: Host-associated > Plants > Roots > Endosphere ... | reverse complement strand
CGAAAATGCCTTCCACGATCCAAATCTCTTCGACCGCCTGCAGGCTGTGCGCCGGATGTGACCAGAATCTGCCCTGGTAAGCCGATCCGAAGCTAAACCGCGCCTTCTTCTTGCCGAAGCGCTGCGGCTTATCGATCAGGCGCTCCCAATAGCCGTCGGCGACCGCAAAGCGGACCGTGGCGCTGCCGATGTTGAGATCCTTGTCGAAATAGCTTTCCTGCTTGTACAGGCCCTGTACGCGGGATAGAGTAAAGCCGCGGCCATGCTGCATATAAGCATCGGCCGCCGCTTGCGGGTTAGTCACATCCGGCGTCTGGTAACGCTTGCTCCAGTCGTCGAACAGGTCGGGATACAGCTCTTTGACGTGGCCTTCGTAGCCGCAATTGTTCAGACGGCCGCAACGCACTACCCACGGATTGTCGGCGTTTGCATACAGTTCTTTCTTTTGGCACTGGGGACAGGTGCCGGCGCGCAGATAGCCCTTTTTTTCGTGTTTGAAATTGAATTCAGACAGGCGGCTGAGGATGTCGGCGTGTAAAGATGGATTCATCGTGTTATTCATAATCCGCCGCGGCGCGGCGTTTGAGGTCTATCGGTTGGTGCTTGTTATCGGGGGTAGCAGCAAAGGTGCAGAAATATTGCCGCTGAAATTCTTGTGCAGTCACTGCGGGCCGCGCTTCCTCGACTGGATCCCGCCATAGGTGCGCGGGGATCCGGTCGCGCCAGCAGTGCGCAATGGTGGTCAAGGTGGTCAGCATCAGCGGCGAGACTTCGTGCAACGGGATGGTGATACGCAAGGCGCTATGGACGCGCTGCAGCTGGTCTAAGCTGACATTGGGTGCCGTCATCACCACTCCCCCGCCATACCGCCCAGGGCGTGGATGCATTCAGCGCACACCATGTCGAAGAACGAGGGGCAGTTGGCGCGTAACCAGTTGTCCGCCAGTTTCACGAGTAATTCTTGCCGGACGACGCATTTGATAAAAACTGACATGGTTCAATCCTTTACCCAGGACAGCGCGACGGCCAGCGATGGCGCGAGCATGACGAAACCGCACAGCAGGCCGGAACCGAATATCTTGCAAGTCTTCTTCATGGCGGCATAGCGCCGCAGTCGTTGCATGCGCGTCATGCGCCGGCATGACAAGCTGGGGAACGGATGAACCATCTGTTTAGCGACATAGGGTTGCATGGGTTTTCCTTATTTCAGAATGAGCGAATCCGGCACGCCTGATAACAGGCATGACAAAAGACAACGTGGGAGATAACTGCTTAGGCCGTGGTTACGGCGGAGCTAGGATGCGGTGATGGGTCATTGGCGTGTCTCAGGCTGGTGTCAGATTCAAGGTCAGCTGATTGATAGCAGACCAGTTAATGTGCTGAGAAAGCGGTACTTTGATTTCCGGCTTGACGATGGAAGATATGGACAAGGTCCTGGCGACTTCCAGCCTGGCGACAAAGGAGTAACCGCATTCCGGGTTCTGACACATATAGGTAATCTCCTTCATCAACGACGACAGCACGCGGCTTTTAACGGCCCGCGGCGAAGTAGAGCAAAAGGGACAGCACATTCCAATATTTCTCATTTCGACAATCTCTTTACCTGACACTTCAATCGGCCCTGACGCCGGTTTACAACAACTACAACAACGGTAATACGATTAGATGGGGCGAGAACACTCGCCCTGCCCCTTCCGGGCACACTCGCAATGCATGCCGACCTCGCCCAAAGTGGAGACAGCATCGAGATATTTGCAAGTGACCATGACGAAGCCGACAGCGGCCACCAGCAGGTCGATCTTGTCGATAACAATGCCCTGCCCGCCATTGAGGAAACGGCTCACCTGGGAGTCGTCCCAGCCGACCTTGTGTTGCACATCCTGACGACCCGGGCCAGTCAGCGCACTGCGCAAGGCTTGTTCGATTTGCATAGGACGCTTCATCATTGCCCCACAATCAGAACTGTGTGCGGATGATCGTCGACATCGATAAGCTGAAACTTCGATGGCTGTTTTTGGTATGCGGCGAGACCGATCAGGTACATATTGCGCATAAAGGTAGAACGGGAACAAGCACGGTGGACAGCATGCTGGTTAGCGACAATCACTTCGGATTGCCGTAATTGCACGACGACGCGCTCAGTGTCCAGACGACGAGGTGCGCGACCAAGCGGGTACATTCTTGTTGTCATAATGTATGATTATTGAATCGTTAGCGGTAACGAGAATATAGTACAAATAAATATACTTGTAAATAAAAAGACGAAATATGAATACTTTAGGTTTACGATTGAAGCAGGAGCGAAAACGTCTTGGTATGACGCAGCCCGACTTTGCTTTGATTGGTGGGGTAGAAAAAGGAACGCAAATAAATTATGAACAGGACAAGCGCTTCCCTGATGCCAAATATCTGTTGGCAGTTGCTGCCATTGGCGTCGATACGAACTACGTGTTGCACGGTGAACCCTCAAAAACAAATTTGAGCGAGGATGAGACGGAATTGCTTTTTGGGTATAGGGGACTGGATGTTCGAGGCAAAGCCGGCGTACTCAGTATGATTGAAACGCTCGGAAGCGGACCGTCCATCGCTGCGCGGGAAAAACAGGCCCAGCTTGCTAATACGACCGTGACTGGCGGAAAAATTACCGGAAAAAAAGCGCAAGTCATTCAAGGCAACAATATGACGGGCACCACAACGATCCATCTCAGCCGTAAAAAAAAGGACGCTGTATAAAATCAGGCAACGTGTGTCCCGCCTGACCTTTTCATTCAGCGTTGCAATCGATAAGCGGAAGAAGTCGAGTAGCAGGGGAAATGCTGGCAACAAGACCGGGGGCCGCATTCTACAGATTTCTCCACAAAAATTTATTTCCCCTCACTGTTTTCCGCGATTATCTGGCGCCGTTCCTGGATTTTTTCCCACTCAAGTTTTGCTGCACGCGCCGCCGTTTGTTTGCTCGCATAAATATGCGTTAGTGATTTGGGATTACTGCGAGATCCTGCAAGCTGTTCCCCTTGTTTCTTGCTGACCTTGTCGCGCCATTTGGTGATGACACCAGTAACGCCAGGATCTGGATCGACCTCATCTTCCCGTTCGACTTCCGCTTCCTCGGTGCGCGTCTCCAGCTCGACACTGCTGGTAAAGCCGGCGTCGCTGATGCTGTGCCGAACCTTGGTGCTCAGCCAGTCCTGATGATCGATTTCGGTTTTGAATCCCACGACTGCCACCGGCGATTGCGGCATCAGCGCCGGATCGCCCATTGCCAGCGACAATTCCAGGGTCGCAGCGCCGCGCTGAATGCGCTGCCATTCGGCGACCGCTGCAGCGCGGGCGTCGGCCTCACTGGCGTAGGTGGTGCGTAATCTCTTGCTGTTGCCTGGCTGGCCGGCGACGACACTGCGGCGCAGGCCATGGCGGTCGTCATGCCAGAACACGCGCACGCCGCTGTAGCTGTCGCGCTCGGCGCTATGGTAGCGGTGTCTATCTCCCAGGTTGCGCGTAATGCGGATCACAGGCAGGTCACGGCCTGACGCGGTCTTGCTGCGGCCCGCCGGCATGAACAGCAGCGTGTCATTTTTGACCGTCGCGGCTGCATCGTATTTCTTCCCAAGCCGGCGCAGGAATGCCGCGTCGCTCTCCCTGGTTTGGTCCAGGTGCGCAATTTTTATTCCTCGCAGCGCCTCCGCAATACCGGCTTTCAGCTCCTGCTGAAACGCGATCACCTCGATCACCGCGCCTAGCGTGGTGTCATGGAAACTGCGTTCCACCGGCTGGCGGAACGTGTCGATCAGGCTGGCCGTCCTGGCGCGCAAGGTCAGCAGATCCGGCGTACCGCTATGCTCTATCTCATCGACCGTAAACACGCCCTTGTCGACCAGGCCGGACTCGGCCCAGCCGATCTGCACATTGATCCTGGCACCCCTGCTTGGTATCGCCAGCTGACCATCGGTATCGGACAGGGTGATACTCAGTTCGTCGGCGCTGTCGCTACGGCACTCGGTCAAATCGAGACTGACCAGGCGCGGCGCAAATTTGGCAGTCAAGTCCCGACCGTCCAGGGTGATCTTAAATGCAGGAATCGGATAGGCCATCAGAACACACTCCGCACGTCGTTGGCGAAGCTGCTTGCGCTGTTGCTGATGCCCTCCAGGCTCAGCATGTTCTTGATGCTGCCCAGGTCGCCCAGGGTGTTTAACAGGCCCAGCACCGATTCGTCGGTACGCTCCAGGGTGATCGTAAAGTCGATCTTGCCGGCGTCGCCATCCTGCCCCAGGACTGTTCTCCCCTCGGTCATGCCGGTAATGACGAACGAGCCGTAAATGCGCCCGGTCCCTGCAATCAGGATCCAGGATTTACCGGTGTCCCCCATCAGGCGCAAGGCATCGAGCGAATAGACGCTGCCGGTCAATTCCGGCGCTATCCAGCCGGACAGGGTAATGGTGTCCTCACCCTTGCCGGTGAACTGCCGGGCGTTGCGGGCGCCGACACGGGAAGTGCTCGGGTGCTTCCAGTCGGTTTTGCGCTGCAGCTCCTGGTAGGCCAGGGTCGGCAAACTAAAAACAAACATGCCCAGGGCCATCATCATCCTATTGCTCCTCTCAATTATCGTAATCGGACAGGCTGGAACGGATCCGCGCCGCCTTCTGCCTATCTCGCTGTTCCAGCGCCTGCGCCACAGCCCGGGCAATCGCCTGTTCATCCATGCCCGGTGCAGCGGCAATGCTGATCGTGATCGTGTCACCCTGGATCACCATGCCGGCGCCAGGTGTGCGCGGCGCCAGCGGCGGCCGTGTATCGAAGGCTAGCGCCGGCATCGATGCTGCGCCGATGGCAATCCCGGCGCCCAGCTGAGTCAGCCGTTTGGCGAGGCCGCCGACCTGGTTGAGCGGATCTCCCTGGCTGCGCTGCAGCCCGACCGCCAGCCCCTGCATCGTGAAATCGCCCAGCTCGGCAAATACCCGGCTAGGACTGTGAATACCCAGTTTTTCCTTAAACCAACCGACGACGCTGTCGCTGGCGCCGGCAATCGCTGTGCGAACGAACCCCAGGGCGCCGGTAATGCCGTTCGCCAGCCCCTGCATGATGTTCAGGCCGAAGTCGCTAAATTTCGCCGGCATGTCGATGCCGAACCAGCGCAACACGCCAGCGAACGCCTGGTAAAACAGCCCCAAAGGCGACCAATTCAGCACCAGGGCGGACACGCCACCGATGCCGCCGGCGAACGCTTGCTGCACATCGGCCCACAACCCGCCCGCAAACGCCTTGATGCTGGCCCAGGCACGATAAAACGCATTACCGGCGGTATCCCATAGGTCAGTAAAAAATCCTTTAATGGGCTCCCAATACTGATAGATCAGGTAAGCCGCCAGGGCAATGGCGGTAATCACCAGGCCAATCGGATTCATCAGGAAAGCCCGACCGACAAATAACAAGGCGCGACCCAACCACAGAAAAGCCGACCCGATGCCGCGCAAGATCGGCGTCAGCACGCCGCCGGAGACGCCCATCTTGGCGAACAGCACATGCAGCATCGCATAGGGACCGATCAAGGCGGCCAGGCCCAGCATCAGCGGCCCCAACACCACCAGGATGGCCGCTAGGCTGCCAAAGCCCACAATCATGACCTTGGACAAGGTCGGATTTTTCTCCATAAATCCATTCAGGCCGTCCAGGGCAGCGGTCGCGCTATCGATGGCGCGGGAATACAGCGGCAGGATCTTCTCGCCCATGCTCAGTTTTAAGTCGGCCAGCTTAGCCAAGGTTTCCATTTCCTTGCCGCCGGCCTGCTCCCGCGCCAGCGGTTCCAGCTGGTCGACGTCGTAGGCCCCCTCGTTCAGCTTCCGGTTCTTGTGGATCTGGGCGCGCTGTAGATACATGTTCGCCATCAGGTCGCCGGCCTTGCGGTTGGTGTACAGGCTGCCGATGGTGTCCAGCACCTGCGATTTCTTGGTAATGCCGTGTTTTGCCAGCTGCGGCAACAGCACCTGCTCCATCCACTCGAACTGGCTTTTCTTGAAGAGGTCAGCGCCCAGCAGTGCGCCAGGATCCAGTTGGGCGCTCTGCCCCACCTTGTCATGTTTGACTTTGGTGTGATCCCCAATCAGGCCCAGCTTGTCCAGGTTCATCGCGGCGCGCTTGCTGGTCCTGCCCTGGTACAGATTGTTATAGCTCGACATCAGGCCGTTACCGACGCCGAAGCCGCCCAGCTCTTGGACTAGCGGCTCCAGCTCGTAGTAAAAGGACTTTTCGTCCATGCCCTTGGCGGCAATGCCGCCGGTTTTAATGAGGTTCAACCACTCGGTAGGGCCGACCCGGCCGCCGGTCGCAGAAATGACTTTCTGCACCATATTGGCCTGCTCGTTGAATTTCGCGGCGCTGGCGGTGCCGCCGCGCACCTCGATAACCTTCAACATGTCCATGAACTTGCGTTCATTCTCGCCGCCGGCCTCTTCACCATAGAATGCCTTGTTGGCAAATTTCATTTTCGCCAGCATGGGCGCGACCATTTGCGCGTGCGGCAGATCGCCGAACACGGACATACTGTCGCGAACCAGCTCCAGGTTCTCGGCATGGCTGGTGCCGTAGGTCTTCATGCCGCGGGCATAGCGCTCGGCATCAAAGCTGACCTTGGGACCAAGGCCCAAGGCGGTAATGCGCGCCTTCTCAGTCTGATAATGTTTCGCGTCTTTTAATCCGTTGACCAGGGGCACACCGACCGCGCTGCCGGCCACCGTCGCGCCGACGCCAGCGGCGGCGACATTGCCCGCGGTGGAACGCAACTTGTCGGCATGCTGGCGGGCGCTGCCTACTTTCTGCTGATGGCCGGCAATCGCGGATAATCGCTTTTGCTGTTCGGCCAGCTGGGTATTCGTGGCGGCAATGTCTCCCCGTAAACTGCGCTCATGCTGCGCCAGGCGGCTAGTGCCGATGCCGGCACCGGACAGGCGGTCCCGTAACACCTGCAATTGCGCACTGTGCTGCTGACTTTCATGTTTCAAGGCACCGGCCGACTTTACGGCGGCGTTAAATTCGCGGGTCATGGCCCGCGTCGGCTGAGCCGTTTGCTGCATCCTATTTGCCAGGCCGGCGACATGCTGCTGGACCTCGCGCAATTTATTCGTACTGGAATCCAGACCGGCATGCAGCTCACGGAAACGCCCGACATCCTTCTGCAGGGCGTTCAATTCCTTCAAGCGGTCGCTATTGGCCTTGATGGCCTTTCCCAGAACGGACGATTCGCCGGTGATCTTCTTTAGCGGCGCGGTCAATTTATCCAGCGCCGCAAAGACCACCTGTAACCGCAGTTGCTTGTCATTCATTCAATGCTTCCTAATCATCCGCGCCGCTGCGCACCCTGGCGCGTTCGCGCCAGGCCATCAAGTCCGTTAAATCCAATTCGTCCATGGCCTGCGGCGGCCAGTGAAACACCGTCGCAATATCGGCCATGGGATCTTCTACGAATTCGGGTAGACCACCGGACGATCTGCTTTCTTCAGCAAAAAAACAGCCACCTCGGAACCCAAGGCCATCAGATCCGCCAGATCCAGCTTTGCCACGTCATGCGGCGCCAAGGTCGGCACGGTGACACGCGGCAGCACACGCTGCAGGGATAGCACATCCAGATTGCTCAGATCCACCAGCGAGACGCCGCGCAGCTCACCGGCCATGGGCTTGCGGATCTGCACGCTGGTGATCAGGGTATCGCCACGGGTCAACGGTTCTTCCAGGGTGACCGTTTTATACAGACCGGTAGCGGCGATGTCGGCGTCGGCAGCGTTGGTGGTGACAGGGGTAGAATTTTTCATACGGGGAGCCTTTAATAGTGAATAAAAAAAAGAAATGGGTGCTGCTGTCGATGTTGTTGCTGATACTGACGTTGATATCGCTGCTGATATCAACGTTAGTGGTCGTCGGACTTACAGCCCGATAGCGCGCCGGATATCGGCGTTGCGGTCCTTGCCGTCGATCTTCTCGATGGCATTGATAAAATCGAATTCGAAGATCGGCCGGTTATCGATGGTCAGCTTGTAATAGCTGCAGGCGGTCGTATATTTCTGGTTGGTATCCTCGGCGGACTTGGCGTTACCCATATCGATTTCCTTGTGCCGCCCGCGTACCACGATCTCGACCGCCGACATGCCACCATCGTCGTCATTCTCGTACGCGCCAGCAAAGCGCAGTTGCGTCGCGTTATGGCTGCGGGCGCCATACTGCAACAGGGCTTCCAGGATGAGACCGCCGGCAGTCCATTCCAGCGTAATGGCTTCATTGCCCAGGTCAACCGATACCGGACCGCTCATGCCGCCGGCACGGTACTCTTCCATCTTGCGAGAGAGTTTCGGGAGGGTAATCTCTGTCACCTGGCCGCGATAGGAGTTACCGCTATCGAACAAAATAAAATCTTTGAGTTTTTTAGGCATGCCCATAGGGTGGTCTGCTTTCTATGTAAGTGAAACGGTTAAGCGGCGGCCACAGCGGCGGCGAAATCGGCCAGGTAGCGGTCGGTGATGCGCTGCTGGAACATCAGGTTTTCCAGAGGCGGGACCGGCGTGTAGTCGTAATCAATCGCCAGCTTGCCATCCTTCAAATTTTCCTTGCTGTTGTATTCAGCATCGAACCAGGCGTTGCCGCCCAGCAGATAGCCGCCACGGATCAGGTCGCGGAATTTCGCGTTGATGCTCTCGATCAGGTCTTTGACCAGGGCCGGATGCATGGGCACGTCGACATAGGCCATATGCGCTTCGGCGATGGTGTCGGCCACCACCTGGGCGGTGCGGGTATAGTTCTCAAAGTAAAAATAACCGCCGACTTCGCAGGTGCGTGAACCCCAGAAGCGAAAGCCGTTGCTGTTGATCAGGGTCGTGACTTCCTTGCTGTTCAGGTAACCGGCATCGGTGGCCGGGTCTTGCAGATCCCAGAACACGTCCGAGGAAATGCCGGTCGGGCCGTTGACCACCATATTGGAGAGCGTTTTATGCCAGCCGATCTCTTCGTCGATCTTGGCACGCATGCCCAGCGCGTAAGCGGTCGCCGCCATGCTGGCATCCGCGTTAGTCGCGGTATCCCAGTTCACGAAATCGGGCCAGATCACCATCAGTTCGCGCTGACCGAAATCCTTGCGGTAGGCGGTCGCTTCTTCCTTAGTCAGGCAACCATGCGCCGACACATACGCGAAAGCGCGCAGTTGCTGCCCGACGCTTGCCAGCGCATTGGCGACCGCCTTGGTGTCCAGACCAGGTGCGCCCAGGATCCGCGGCTTAACACCGAGCCGGGCCTGGGCCGCCAGCAGCGCTTTGATCCCCGTGTATTTTCCGGCGGCGGTGGTGGTGCCGATGACATTGGAGGTCGTCTCGGCTTCGTCCTTGCCTTCGGCCACGCGCACCACGATGGTCATGGGCTTGGTTTGCAGGGCAATGGCTTCCAGGCAGCGGCGCAACGTCCCTTTGACGCCGGCCTTGCCTTGCGCTGCAATCACATTGGTCAGCAGGACCGGCGTATCGAGCGGAAAGACAGCCGGGTCGGCATCTTCGGCGGTGGCGATCAGGCCGATGACGGCGGTGCTAACGGTACGGATCGGGCGCGTACCCTCGTTCTTTTCGATGACGCGCACGCCATGGTGGTAATCGGTAGGCATAAGTAAAACTCCTGGGGTAAATGAGGTTGAAGAAGAATTAAGCGGTGATGGGCGCGACAGGCCAGGTGAGGCCATGCGGGTAGCTCTCCTGGTCGACCAGGCGATTGAGGCCGACCCGATAGATCTTCCAGGCGCGCAGCAGCGCAACATCGGCGGCGCTGGCGTCGTCCACGTCGACACGGTCCTGGTATTTCGTTACCTCGCTGTTGGCGCGGCGCAGCTCCCGCGCCATGCGCTCCTGTACCGCTTCCACCAGCTCGGCGTCGCTCGGAAAATAGTCCGGCACGCCGTCCGCCTGGCGTGCGACGCAGTCGGCGTGGATAGCGCGACCATGCGCTTCCACATCGTCGGCGCACGCCATGTACGACAAGTAATCGTCACGGCTGACGAATTTGACCGAACAGGTAAAACCGGCCGGCACGCGCACGATGTCCCGGATGTCGGTATAGGAGAATGGGTTGACGCTGGCCTGCGGCGCCTGGTCGTTTGTTGCATTGCTATCGGTCTTTGTCATTACGCTACCCTTTGCCATAAAGCTGTTCGTGTGCCCATGCCGCCATCGCCGCCGGACCCGAAGTCATACGCATAACCGCGCAATTCCCAGGCACCGCCAACCTCTGAGTTCGTATGGTTCTTGTTCAGGTGATATCCCCCAATGCCGCCATGCACCAGCCCCTGGCCGGTCAGTTGCGTGGCATAGCTGGCGGTGCCAGCATTGGAGGCATAGTTGGCGCTATTGGCGTAATTGACATTGAAATTCGACGGGTTGTAGACGTTGACGTCATCGGGCGTATTTCCGCCAAACATCCAAGTAGGTTGGCCGCCGATACCGTTCCAATTTAATCTAGTGCGGTGTGAACCAAAAACGACCGACCCCATATCGGTGGCATCCACCGTGACCTTCACGCCGCTGCCGTTGCTCCAGCCGATTTTGATAGCATTGGAGGTTTGCCCGATGCCGGTGCCTTGCTGTACCGGGTTATAACCGAGCATGTCTTGTTTGGCGCCAGGATTGAAATTCCCCGCATGCCACAACTTATAGGCGTTCGCTCCCATCGAATAACCGCCGACAGCGAGGTCGTTATTGCCATCCAGCCCGAAATGCGTGGCAAACATGCCAGGGCGGTGGAACGTCATGTAGGCATGGTCGGTCTTGTCCTTGCTCATGACCTCAATAGTCGGCCTGCCTGGGCCGTCGCTGCCAATGGCGCCGATAGAGCCGGAAACCTGCAACTGCCCTGAGACACTGCCGCCGGCCAGAGACAGATAACTTTTAAGAACGGCGTCCAGGCCACTCTGAAACACGAAGCTGCCCAGATCCAATTTGTCGACTGTCGCCTTCAACTGATCGCCAGCCGCGCCGATCTTGACGGTATTGGGCGATTGCCCGATGCCGGTGCCTTGCTGCACAGGCGTGTAATTGAGCTTGTCCTGCTTGGCGGCTGGGTCGAACGTGCGGGAATCCCAGAGTAACTTCCAGTCGTGGCCCTCAAACGGTTTATTTGTCCCGAGATACCCGGTCCGCTGCCAGGTGCGGTGCGCAATGGTCGCCTCGGTATAGACCTGGTGCACGAACTGGCCGCCGTTCACAGTGGTCAAGCTGCCGTAACCATCGGCGCCAGCCGGCAACCTGGTAGCGGCGATCACGCCGCGATCATTAGCAACCGAGACATCGCGCACGCCGGTGTCTAACAAGGTATCGCAATCGGTATCGCTGCTGGTGACCGCCTGCAGCTTGCGAAAATACAGAGAGTTAGCGCGGTCGGCAGTCAGATACGCCTGGTGCGGGTCTGCTTCGGCCCGGTGGTCGGTCATCGCCTTAGCCACGGCGGATGTCAATCCGGCGGGGGTCACTGCGCGGGTGGCATC
>Ga0207427_101041_pt1 | contig 11548 bp, 12 predicted proteins | sample AraplaCL_Cvi_mMS_FD_184268 | JGI IMG/M metagenome (GOLD analysis project Ga0207427, IMG submission 184268) | Arabidopsis root microbial communities from the University of North Carolina, USA - plate scrape CL_Cvi_mMS (SPAdes) (version 2) | ecosystem: Host-associated > Plants > Roots > Endosphere ... | reverse complement strand
CTCTCCTTCTCCGGCAAGCTGTTTGCCGCGCCAGCCAACAGCCCGCGCTTCCTGCTGGTGTTCCTGCGCGGAGGCTACGACTGCAACAACCTGCTGGTGCCGTACAGCAGCGATTTCTATTACGAGTCGCGTCCCACGCTGGCCATCGCCCGTCCCGATCCGTACAACACCAACGCCGCCATTGGCCTGGACAGCAACTGGGGACTCAACCCGGTGTTGCGCGATTCCATCTATCCGCTATGGCAAAGGCGACAGGTCGCCTTCATCCCGTTTGCCGGCACGGACGACATGTCGCGCAGCCATTTCGAAACGCAGGACAACATCGAGTCGGGCGAGCCCTCGGAAAAGCGCAGCAACTATCGTTCGGGTTTCATGGCGCGGCTGTCAGGCCAAATGAGTACGGCGCCATCCATCGCCTTCACCGATGCCTTGCCGCTTTCGTTCCAGGGCAGTGGCCGTGACGTTCCCAATATTTCGCTGCGCGGCAACCCCAAGCCGGTGTACGACGAACGGCAGGCAGGCATTCTCGCCGGCATGTATCGCGACACCTCGCTGGCCTCCGCCGCCGCGGATGGATTGGAGCTGCGCCAGACCGTGTCCAAGGAATTGCAGGACGAAATGGTGAAGGCCAATCGCGGCGCGCCCAATGCAAAGAACTTTGCCGACGAAACACAACGCATCGCCACCATGATGCGCGATCAATACCGCCTGGGCTTCGTGGATGTCGGCGGCTGGGATACGCACGTCAACCAGGGCAGCACGACCGGCCAGCTCGCCAACAACCTCGCCAATCTCGGCAAGGGCATCGCAGCGTATGCCGATGCCCTGGGCGAGGAATGGAACAACACCGTCGTCGTCGTCGTGTCCGAATTCGGACGTACCTTCCGCGAGAACGGCAACAAAGGAACCGACCACGGCCACGGCACGGTGTATTGGGTGCTCGGCGGCAAAGTGAACGGCCGGCGCATCGCCGGCCAGCAAGTGGCGGTGAATGCGCAGAGCCTGCTGCAGAACCGCGACTATCCCGTGCTCAACAACTACCGCGATGTGCTTGGCGGCCTGATGGGACGCATGTGGGGCTTATCCAACACCCAATTGCAGTCAGTATTTCCTGGCGCGCGCGCAAAGGACCTGCAACTCGTCTAATGGTTGCGCCACACGCAGGACGCCCAGTGTGCGCATCCATGTGCTGATCTTCAGTGCTTGCGGGCGTAGCGGCCCGTCATCACAAGCTCCCAGCTCACGCCGCCATCGAACGAACTCTCCAGGCGCAACGTCAACACGTCATCCCCATCGAACGCGTACATGTGACGCGTCTGCCCACGCGGCGAACTGCGTACGAAGGTGAGGCGTTCGCCATTCCACAAACCCGGCGCTGGCACACCCGGCACGAAGCCGTAGCTATCGAACCAGTACAGGCTGTATTGGTCATGGTCGGGTTCCGCCACGAACACGGCGTGCACCTGCAAGGACGGCTTGCCATCGCACTCCTGGCGATAGTCCTGCACGAGCACGCGACCATTGAGTTCCATGTGTGCGATGAACTCAGCGGTCGCGGGGCCACCCTGTCCCCATCGCGTAGTGGCGATGGTTTCCTCGCCATGCCACTGGCCGACCCATTGCGCCAATACGTTCGCCGACATGGCTCAGGCTCCCTCGCCCACGAGGCGTACCAAGAGTCCCTTGGCGATGGCGCCGTGCAGCTTGCCCAGGCCACGCACCATGTGCAGCGTGGCGAACAACAGGAACACGCCGCCGATGCAGGTGAGCACGGCCAGCGGCCAATAGTTGTTGTCGCACAACCAGTGCGGGATGCCGCATTGCAGATAGATCACGTCATACGCGCTCAACGCCTTCATGATCGGCGTGCCGATAAAGGCCAGCGAAATGCTCAGGAACGTGATGGTCAGCGTGAAGTAGATAATGCCCAGGGGCAGCATCAACATCATGTAGAACACCGTGGTCCAGGTGCGCGCGTCGGTGAAGATCGCGCCCACGCGTTGCCAGAACGACATGCCTGCATTCGACGGATAAGGCGGCCGACGCGGCATGCGCACGCCAAGCATGGTCTCGACGATGCGCCCTTCGATCAACGACAGCGCACGCACGGTGCCAAGGAAAAGAATGGCGAATGGAACACCGATGATCAGCACCGACAGGCTCAGTGACAACGAAATGCCCGTCACGGCCCAGGTGAAATAGAAGATGCCCGTGGCGAGCGCCAGGATCATGTAGAACAGCGCGCCCCAGGTGTGGGAATCGGCGGCTACGCCAAAGAAGCGGCCCAAGGCCGAACGTCGCCGCGGCATCGGCGGCGGACGCAGTGCGCGCTGGATCTTGATCTCCTGGTCGCGGTAGATGTCCGCCACTTCCTCCGGCGCACCATACGTGCTGACCACGTGAGCCAGCATGTCCGCTTCGCTGCGCTGGGGGTTGTCCGCCAATTCCGCGCGAAGATGTTCTTCCGCGTCGTACAACGCATCCTGGATCAACGCCGGGTCCGCGCCCTTGAGCGCAGCACGCAGCTGATTCAGGTATTCGGCAATCGTGCGTGGTGCGTTCATTACACCCCTCCTTGCAAAACGCCATCGACGGAATCGCGTGTGGCTGTCCAGGCTTCCACCCAGTCACGCAACACCTCGCGCCCTTGCTTCGTCATGCGGTAGTAGCGCCGCGGCGGCCCACTGACCGAGGGCTCCACCTCGCTCGCCAACAAGCCTGCCCCTTCGAGATTGCGCAATACGGGATACAGCGCACTCTGCTTGCCCGCGAGCACGCCCTCGCCCACCTCTTCCAGACGCTTGGCGATCTGATAGCCATACATCGGCTGCCGCGACTGCCCCAGCACCGCCAGCAACACCAGCGATACGGTGCCCGCCGACAGCTCCTTCTGGAATTTCTTCAGATGGCTGCTGTTGTCTTCCACGCCCCACCCGCACTGCTACTCATCTTGGAGTCAACAATAGTGTGGAGTTAACACTAGCGCATGGGTATGAAGTCATGGACCGCGTGAGATGGCGCGTGTGGCCAATGTATGTACTCGTTCGGGCTTAGCCGGTGGAGGGACACGCGGCAACTGAGCACTCAAGGGTCATTTCGCGCGCCGGGCGGTGGGCGCAGTTGGGCCTCGCCTTAGTGGCCGGCGAAAGGTCTGCTATGGGTCGGAAGCGGACCTAAGAAACCAGCTTCTCTTCCCATAGGCGGCCCTCACGAACGACTTTACAGTGATAGCAGCCACTACTGACGCCATCCTGGTTGTACCAAGCGTGCGTACCGCCCGCCTTTTCGCAATCTGGGCCCTTTCCAGCAATGCCAAGATCAATCAGGAACCAGGGCAGATGCCGTCGCATGACGGTCCGCCACCGGTAAGGCGATGGCCTTCGTTCGGCGCCCATTTGAACCCCTCTCATTTGCCTGCTTCGAGTCGATAGCGGACGTTATTTATTTGGGACCATCGTACAAAGGATCGCCCAAGTCATTGGGCCAAACAGACAGCCCCGGCACGTTTTCCAGCCACCTACCCAATACCTGCGCCTCAGCCCTGGATGCGACGCACACGTCTCCACAGGAATACGAGCTTCCGATTCCATCAACTTGGAGGATTGAATCGACTACTAGCTGGCCAGAGAAACCTGCCGGGGGAATTTCCAGGACGATTTCGGACAAGTCGATGGTCACCCCCGGTCCACTGGGAATGGCTATGTCGATATCGCCATTGGCATGACCGTACGAGCCACCCGTGTAGAAGATGCTGAAATCAACGCGGACCATCCTTGCCTCCTGCCACCTCTGCGACGTCCGCTCTGGGTCGGAAGCAGACGTCACCGTATAACTCAATCAGTCACTAAAGCTTTGAACAGTCATCGGGCCAATATTGATCGTGTCTTGCCCAGCGATCAGGTCTGCGGGGACGCGCTCGCAGGGCGAGGTTGCGCGAAGTGCTGCCATCAACTGTTCGTCTATCTGTGCAGCATTGGCACCTGTCGCACCAACTACTTTGCCAGACTTGTCGACTGTAACGATCACCGCGGTTGGTTGCCGTAGTTTGACCCTAGGCATCTCAAGCAGGAGATGAAATGAGCATTGCTTGGTGTACTCAGTCCGACGCGTCGGCATCCCTACCTTGGCCTGCCACCGCCGATCTGACTCTTCAGAGTCCTTCTTCACCTGAGCATTTTTAGCCTGAAGGTCAGCCCACGCTTGCCGATCGCTGGCGCTGGCCGCATGCACGACGACTCGGATCTCGCGTTGGTAAACACTTTGAAATCCGTTGTAAGGGAGAGGACTGGCCCGGCGTACGGCGGCGATAACAGCAGCTTGACTGATTCTGGGAAATTCACATTCGGGCAAAATGTCGATATTCAGAATGTCGCCCCCACGCAGTTGAATGATCCGCACAGCGCAACTTGAACCAGGTTCCAGCAAGGCACTGTAAGAATCTGGCTCCCACTGCTGCTGGATAACCGTGGAAATGGCTATCGGGTACTGGGTCGAAATAGTTTCTGCAACTTGAGTGAATCCAGCTGTGGGAGAGCTGATCCACAGCGTGGCTGCCAAGATCATCTCTATCGTGAAAAGTCTTCGATGCACTGCAATGTCCCCCTGTCCCTAAATTTTTACTCCTGAGCGAAAGTTAACTATCTCCCCAGAAATTCCACTCTTACCCGTCTTGGATAGGTCCGCTTCGGGTCGAAAGCGGACCCAATCTCTAGTCTAAAGATCGCGAGCCTTGGTTACGTGCCAAGCAAAGCATTCCGCTAGACCCGGTGGTATGCCCGGGGCACTTTTGATCGCCCAAGCAAGAATACTAGCCTCCTCATCGGCCCGGGCTCCGCCACTCCACAGAGTGACGTAATGCACCTTATCGGGGGAGCCATGGAAGAAGATGAAAGGTGGATCAGAGCTTTGAGTATCGACGTAAACGATCTTCCAGTCGCTCAGCTCGAAGGCTTGGAGAACGGTCACACTGGGTACGTTGAGCTGCCTTGCGATTGCAGTGGCCCATTCGGTCCTCTGCGATTCCGACAAGTCACGGCTAACCAAGTCACATGGTGAAGCTGCGGTAGCCCCGCTCACCAAGAGCAATCCGATCAAAAGCAATGAACGCATACGTCCCCTGACTTGGTATCTCGGCAATGTCTGCTGTGGGTCGAAAGCTGACCTTACCGATAACACATGCAGTATTGCAGCGGTGAGGCGCTTCTAACGCCGACCTCCGCATTGCCATTGATTGATAGCCCCGATGACTAACCCGTCTAGGTGGCGCATTGATTCATGGGACATGCTTTCCGACCGGAACGAATACTCGAGCGAGTAATCGCTAGCAAGTACTGCACGCCTGCACTCCAAGCCGGCTGCCCAAGAGTTGTCGCCTGCCAACGGTTCACTATTGGCATGGCAACTGGCTAGCAGGACATCGTCGTCAGCGAGTTGTGGAGATTCTCGCTGTGTGTCCGGCGTCACCACGTGACTCCAAACATCCCAGTTCCTTCCACGGTGAACTGTGAGTGTGCCATCGCGTTCGGAGGTCTTTATCACCGTAGTAGAAGAGAGGATCTCAGACTTCAGTGTCGACTCGGCACCGAAATCGGCCCACCTCTGCGAACGAAATGCCGACCGCTGTTCGACGACTCCACCACTGATCGAACTGGGAAACGGGCACTGCGCAGCGTCGGAGCCCCTTACGCCATCGCAGCCGGCAAAAGCGAACCCATGAGGCGCTCCCGGAGGATCAGCTGGAACCCACCAAACATCAGCCACCGTCTGACCTTCAGGCACACAGAAATCGCCGGCAGCGTCATCAAGGTGGTGACGGCTTGACGAAGAACACCCACCAGCAACCATCGCAGCGAGAACAACAACCGCCATTGGCGTCCGCTTCTTCACTCGGTCCCCCGTCCCATAAACCGTTGCTCCGTTGAAGGTCCGCTCTGGGTCCGAAGCGGACGTTAGCACCAGTTCGGCCGCGCTGCGGGATCCCATGACCGCTTTCGGCCCAAGAGCGGACATGGAGCCAGGATGGCCCCGTGGAATTGGCACCACAGCCCGTTCGGCCAACGTGCACTGTTCACCTAGTCATTCGAGGCAGGCGTGAGTCGCGCTGGCTTGAAACGCGCACTGGAGTCGGCCTCAGCTCGCAGACCTTCCTGATACGTTTTTTTGTAACGCAGCATCACCCTTCGAGTGCGGCGCGATGGGCTATGGCACATCTGCTCCCTGGCCATCCAAAGACAGGCCCAAATTACACGCGGAATCCACCCGCCCGGGTGTCTCCTATGACTTCCAAGAAGAAGTTACGAGATGTCCATGGCGGAGGCACCGTCTTTCGGACGTCAGCTCAGATACCTCATCCCTGCCCCGGGCGCCTTGGTTCGAACTGATCGTTGCTCACGAAGCAATACGAGTTGCTCAAGAGACGAGATGTGGCCGGTCATATCCTCCGCTAGAGTCTGGTGAAACGTTGCGTGGGCCGACACGCACCTGCACCGCACAGGTCTGTTGCCAAGCTGTTACGGAGCACATTGACAGTACTTCGGCCCATCGGATCTTTCATTGCGCAGGCCGGGGCGGCATCTGGAGCCCCGGCGTCGGACGTAGCCTCCTTGAAGACTAGACCCATTGGACTCATGCAACTCACTGGCCTCAAGTATTTCGTCGCCGTCGCCGAACACGGCAGCTTTTCAGCCGCTGGTGAATGGCTGGGCGTTTCGGTTTCGACGTTGACCCGAAGCGTGACAACACTGGAAGAAGATCTGGGCCTGAGCCTGTTCGAGAGAAGCAAGCAAGGCGTTGCGCTTACTCCTGCGGCCGGACCGGTACTTACTGAAACCAGGCGAATGCTGGCCAGTCTGCAGACGGTGACGGATGTCGCCGCGGGAGTGGCGCGAGGCACTGCAGGGGAGCTTCGCCTGGGCGTTCGATCGCCTCCATTGGGCGAGCCCCTGCGCGACATGCTCGCGCACTGGCGCGAGGGTCATTCCGCCGTGCGCCTGGTCGTCCATGAACTACCGGATCTGGAATTGTTCTCCGAGCTCGTGGCGCGACGTATCGACGTCGCGCTGATACCAAGCTACGCGCCATGGCCGCGCATCGTCATGGAACCACTCTATAGCGAGCGAATGGTGGCGGCGGTGCCCCAAGACCATGCGCTCGCTCAACGCACATCGCTGCGCTGGAGCGATTTGCTAGGTGAAAACATCTACGTCCAAGACTGGGCTCAAAGCCACGCCATGCGGGAGTTCTACGCCAGGATGATGGGACCAGGCATGCCGCTCAACCCCGTTCCTGCTGGAAAGCAAACCATCTTCAGCCTGGTGGCCGCGGGATTCGGCGTGACGCTCGCGCAACAAAGCCAGGCAGAAGTGAGCTTTCCAGGCGTGGCCTTCCGTGCCATCGACGAGCCAAGCGCCCAGGTGGAGTTCTCGCTGGCGTGGTCGCCGCATTCGGAGTGCTCAATCATCGGTCGATTCTTGTACTCGATGCGTTCGAGCGCCAGGAGCAAGGGCGTCGCGCCGAGGGATATCTAGAGATTCATCGCAGCATTGTCGGAGTGCATTCCGCTCGCACGTTTTCAGATCCGCATTGTGAAACAAGACTTCGAAAGAAGCCGCTGGCAGCACGCTCGATGCCTCGCGGAGCACCAACGCTTCCATCCATCTCTCATTGGAGGTACCCGCAATGCCTACGATCACCACTCCGGACGGCGTAAAGATCTTCTACAAGGATTGGGGCTCCGGCCAGCCGATCGTCTTCAGCCATGGCTGGCCCCTCTCGGCCGACGACTGGGATGCCCAGATGACGTTTTTCCTCCAGCACGGCTATCGGGTGATCGCCCATGACCGACGCGGGCACGGTCGATCCGACCAGGTCGGCACCGGCAACGACATGGATCACTGGGTCGCCGATCTCGCTGCACTGACCGAACACCTCGGCCTCCGCGACGCGATCCACATCGGGCATTCCACCGGCGGCGGCGAGGTGGCCCGCTACGTTGCTCGCCATCAGGAGCGTGTCGCCAAGGCAGTGCTGGTGGCGTCGTTGACGCCGAACATGGTGAAAACCGACGCGAACCCTGCCGGTCAGCCGCAGGAGTTTTTCGACGGGGTCAGGGCAGGCATGCTTGGCAACAGGTCGGAGTTTTACCGGGCAGTCCCGGAGGGCCCGTTCTACGGATTCAACCGTCCGGGCGCCAAACCGTCTGAGCCGGTGATCGCGAACTGGTGGCGCCAGGGCATGGCTGGCAGCGCCCAGGCCCATTACGAGACCGTATCCTCCTGGCTGGAGGACTACACCGAGGACCTGAAGAAAATCACTGTGCCGGTCCTGGTCATGCATGGCGAAGACGACCAGATCGTCCCGTTCGCCAGTGCGGTGCCGCGCGCGGTCAACCTGCTCACGAACGGTAAGCTGAAGACATACCCTGGCTTCCCGCACGGCATGCTGACCACCCACGCGGACGTTCTCAACCCCGACCTTCTCGCGTTCATCAAATCCTGACGAGACATCGGCCCAAACCAGAACCAGGCAATTCGAGTGGCGCGCTCCATTGGTGCGCCACTCGGCTTTCGCGCCACACAGCGCTCAAACTGGGCAATGCTCTGACTTCACGGGTGATTCGTTGATGGCAGCCGGTTTGGAGCAGTGTTCTTTTGCTTGGGAAGGATTGTTCCCGTTACGAATCCTTCGTCGGTGCTCTCAGCATGCATGGCGGTGGTGTCGAGGTTATACGTCAACCTATCGCCATGCACATTGCCTTGGCCTTCAATGGTCACGATGGCCCCCGTCGTCAGTGCCGCGATGTGATTGACGTTGTCGTAATCCAGGGAATCCGCATCGCCGCTAACCAAGCGGTCTTGCTCGTCCAACTCTTGGAAGTGAGCGGGATGTCCTTTCACGACAATATGCGATATCTGCTGGTCAGCGTCGAAATAGAGCCTCGCGACGTCCCCTGTAACGACCATAGTGCCCTGTGTCACCTTCACCGCTCCGATTAGTGTGGTCACCGAATTGGGAAGGTTGTAAGCGCTTGTCGATTTTGCCGTGGTATTGATCGGCTGCAGGCGATCGGCCTTCTTAGCGGCCGCTGGCCATGAAACGACTAACGAGACGGATAGCCAGAGAACTGCACTCCATAGCCGCGACGCCATCGACTTCTCCTTAGAGTTGCAGCCTAGCTACTGCTTGAAGCAGCCAAGTGCCATGGCTACGTTGCGTGGGTCGGAAACGAACATCCTGGTGATCGAATCGCTCATCTCACAGAAGCGATGAAAGCATAACGACGAGCAGGCCAAGGACCACGCCTGCAAGAAGAACGAAGCAGAGTGCAGGGGCAGACAGAAAACCGAAGAACCGAACATTCTTCGCTGCGAAAACGCACCCGCAACTGGGGCACCGTACTTTTGAGGACGCAGCGGGCAGCGCGAATCCGTGGGACGTGGCAATCCCGCCCCACAGCAGAGCCCCTCGCCCCTCAAAGTGAGCGGTGCATTTGGGGCAAGTCTCCCACTGCCGATTCATCGATCTCTCCCCGTGGCTTCCCTGCGATGTCCGCCATGGGTCGAAAGCAGACATGGTGGCGATCCCTCATCCAAAAGTGGGAGGCAAGAATTTCTCTCGCGACTGCCAACAAATGAATGATGACTGAGCACTTCGAGCCTATCGGATAACCAATCGACCCCAGGATCGAACTAACGCTCTTTATGGCGTGAGCAACAAGGACTGCACCTTCTTGGGGTGCGCTGGATTCTACGCCATAAGGCCAAGCCGCAAAGTCGGCTGCGCCTCTCCGTGGAGGCTGAAGGACTAGCTGATACGTCGGTGTTGTCACCATCAGCAGGGTAAGTGCTCGTGAAACTAAAACGTATGTTTTCGCCGTATTTAATTGCATCGGCATCAGCCTGTGCGATGAGTGAAGTCACGCAAGCTGCCGCTGCCAGCTATCAGCTTGAGATCGAGCCATGGAAGCAACAAGGGATTGAGAAGCCAGAGACCCCTCGACGCTGGCTCAAGTCGCATTGTCGACCGTGTTCGCCATGGGTTTCCTCCTGATCGATGAGTGCGCTGCAGATTGGCACTTCGAACGGATGTGCCGCTGCCGGTTACCCGCTGCACCCTCTAATCACTTGACACCGTAGGAACCCATGATGATTTCGACTACCGCAGTGCCAGTCGGCTTTGCGCCGGAGGCGGCGTCCGCGACCCATGAGCATAGCGATCCATCGCCGGTGGCGGCAGCGCCGGTGAAGCGCGCCGAACGGATATCCAGCATCGATGTGCTCCGCGGATTCGCGCTGCTCGGCATCTTGGTGCTGAATATCGACTCATTCGGCGATGTGCATGCGATGTACCACGACATCCCTAGCGGCACCTCGTTGGATGCCTTCTCCGGCCCGCATGCGCATTGGAGCTTGGCGCTGTTTTACATCAAGTGGTTGTTCTTCGAAGGCAAGATGCGCGGCATCTTCTCCATGCTGTTCGGCGCTGGCGTTGTCTTGTTGACGAGTCGCGCCGAGAAGCGCGGTGCGGGCGGTGCCATTGCGGATATTTATCTGCGCCGCAATATGCTGCTGGTGCTGTTTGGGTTGATCCACGCCTGCTTGATTTGGGGTGGCGATATTCTTTTCGATTACGGCCTGGTGGCGCTGCTCTTTCTCTATCCGTTCCGCAAAGCCAACCCCAAGAAGCTGTTGCTGGCCGGAACCGTGATGTCGTTGTTGAGCACGTTCGCCATCAATGTCGTCCTACACAGCGAGCATGATTTCAGCCTGTCGCGCGAAGCCGCGGTGATTGCGACCAAAGTGCAGCAGCACCAGCCGCTCAGCGCGTCCGAGCGCGCCGAGCAGGTGGCCTGGCAGGCGCGTGTCGATACCTTTGCCAAGCGAGCAGCCCCGGCGCAGGTGCAACAGAAGGTCGCAGAAGCTCGCCAGCAGGGTTATTGGGATGGCGTCCTGGATAGGATGCAGGGCTATTTTGGGCCGGGTGTATCCAACCACGTCGTTCTGATGGGGGATGAATTGGCTCCCATGCTGATGGGAATGGGCTTGTTTCAGCTGGGTTTCTTGACAGCTGAAGTATCGTTGGCAACCTACCTGTGGACCGCGCTGATCGGCTTTGGCATTTCGTTGCCGTTGCTGGCGATGGGCGTGGCGCGCACGTATGGAAACGGCCACTTCTTCTTTCTTACTGCGGAGGAATGGTTGTTTCTCCCTTACTACCTGACGCGCGAGGCGGGCATGTTCGCCATCGTCTCGGTGGTAATGATTTTGATCAAGCTGGGAGCCTTCAAGCGGATGCAGCGGTTACTTGCTGCGGTAGGCAAGACTGCGCTGAGCAATTACCTGCTGACCAGCCTGCTGTGTCAGTTCATTTTCATATGGGGGCCGTGGAAGCTGTTCGGCACCTTGCAGTACTACCAGTTGATGTACGTGGTGTTCGGAGTTTGGGCGCTCAACCTGGCCGTGAGTCCGCTGTGGCTACGCTATTTCCAGTTTGGCCCGGTGGAATGGGTATGGCGTTCGCTGACTTATGGAAAGCGCCAGCCGATGCTGGT
>Ga0207427_101040_pt1 | contig 11561 bp, 10 predicted proteins | sample AraplaCL_Cvi_mMS_FD_184268 | JGI IMG/M metagenome (GOLD analysis project Ga0207427, IMG submission 184268) | Arabidopsis root microbial communities from the University of North Carolina, USA - plate scrape CL_Cvi_mMS (SPAdes) (version 2) | ecosystem: Host-associated > Plants > Roots > Endosphere ... | reverse complement strand
CGCGCAACGACGCGATGCGCGGCGTGCTGATGCCGGACCAGTTGGCCCGCGTGAACGAAGCGCTGGTGGACATCGTCGAAAATCTGGAAATCGCCGATGGTTTGCCGGACCGGCTGATCCGCGCCGAGTCTCCAGAAGCGCTCGTCGCGGCTTCCTCAGCGGATCTTTCCGAGCGGAGCGACAGTGCGACGCGAGCGCATGCTTCACCACAGAGTGACAGCGAAAAAGCGGCGGTGCTCTGCGTGCCCGGACGCGGCGCGTTCGACGAAGTCACGACGGCCATCGCGGTGCAACTGCTCGGACGCTTCGGTTTTGCGCCGATCATGGCGACGCACTCGGGCTATCGCAGCGCGCACGCCGACGAGCCGAGCTACAAGAATGCACCGATCATCTGCATCGTCACGCTCGACGCTCCGGAATCGCCGCCGTATCTGCGCAATATGCTTCGACGCACACGCCAATGGCGGCCGAGAGCGGCGCTCGTGGTCGGCGTCGGCGGCACCGCGGAAAACGGGCATGAGACAGGAACGGGTGCGACTGCCGCTTCACATTCGGCACCGACCTTCCGCGCGATGATCGAGGAATGCCAGCTGGCCGCGTCGTCGCTGCACACGCGTCAGCATTCGCACGTGGCGAGCAGCGCGGATTGAGCACGGTGATGGGCCAACCGCGCGCCCGTTAGCGTGGATCGAATCGTGGCGCGCCTGTACCCAAAATGAGGACAGGCGCGCGTAAGCTCTCCTCCATACTTCGCTCATCGCTTTTTTCGTATCGCCGCGCGTCTAAAACACTCACAGGCGCGGCGCACCGGAAAACGCGGCGAAAATCGAGGAGACATGCATGACGCGCAGTTTCAAACCCTACCCCTTTGCGCCGCGCCATTACGAGGGCGCGGCGCCCCCGCTCATCGACGGAAACGATCCCGTGCGGCGGCCCGTGGCGATAGTCGGCGGCGGGCCGGTCGGCATGACGCTCGCGCTCGCCCTCGCCCGGCAAGGCGTGCGCTCGGTGCTGATCGAGGCCGACGACAGCGTATGCACCGGCAGCCGCGCAATCTGCATTTCGCGGCGCAGCCTGGAAATACTCAAGCGCCTTGGCGCCGTGCAAGGCTTCCTGCAAAAAGGCCTGCCGTGGACGGGAGGCCGTAGCTTCTATCGCGACACCGAAGTGTTCCGCTTCACGATGCATCAGGACGACGAGCAATCGTTGCCGCCGATGATCAACATCGCGCAATACCAGATCGAGCAGTTCCTGCTCGACGAACTGGAGCGGCATGCGGATCTGATCGACATCCGCTGGCAAACTCGTGTGACCGGCATCGAGCAATCCGACGGTTCCGACGCGCAGCGTGGCGCAACACTCGCGCTGCGCACCGGCGACACCGCGTGGCGCATGCACGCCGACTGGGTCGTCGCGTGCGACGGCGGGCGCAGCACCGTACGTGAAGCGCTCGGTCTGAAACTCACCGGCACCACGTACGAAGGACGCTACGTGATCGTCGATATCGCCTTGCACAGCGAGCGCGCGACCGAACGCCTCGCCTACTTCGATCCGCCGTCAAACCCCGGTTCCACGGTGCTTGTGCACAAACAGCCGGACGACGTATGGCGTATCGACTACCAGCTTCGCGACGACGAAGATCCACAGGCGGCCATCGATCCGGATAACGTAATTCCACGCGTTCAGAGCGTGCTCGACGCAATGGGCGAAACGGGCGAATGGTCGCCGATCTGGATCACGGTCTACAAGGCAAACGCGTTGACATTGGAGCGTTATCGCCACGGCTCGATACTGTTCGCCGGCGACGCGGCGCATCTTGTGCCGATCTTCGGCGTGCGCGGCGCCAATTCAGGCATTGACGACGCCGACAACCTCGGCTGGAAACTCGGCTGCGTGGTCAACGGCATTGCATCGCCCGATCTGCTCGACAGTTATAGCGACGAGCGCGTGTTCGCCGCGCGCGAGAATCTGAGCTACGGGATGAAAAGCACCGAGTTCATGGCGCCGCCCACGTTCGGGTTCGAGTTGATGAGAACAGCGGTGCTTGGGCTCGCCGAACATCATCCCGCTGTGCGGCCGCTGATCAATCCGCGGCAAACGCACCCGATCGCGTATGTCGAATCGCCGCTCAATCGCGTTGCGGCAGACTGCGTGCAGGCAGCCGGCGCATTGCCCGTGGCGAGCCGATTTGCCAGCGGTCCCGCGCCTGGCAGCGTGTTACCGGAGTGCAGGCTGCAGCGCATTAGCGACGGCAAGACGGTCGATATGCACGTTACCGATCTGCTGGCACCCCGCTTCACGGCGCTGCGCTTCGGCATGGATGCTTCGCAAGATGCCGAGTGGCAACGCATGCAAGACGATCTGAAGAGTCGTGCGATTCCATTCAACACGATCACCGTCGTCGACACGAACGTCAATCTGGGTGCAGACAGCACTGCCGTTATCGATCACAGCGGCCGCCTGCATCACATGCTCGACGCAACCCCGGGCACCGTCTATCTGATCCGCCCGGATGGCCATGTGCTCGCGCGCTGGCGCGACGGCACGGCAGCCGCGACACACAGCGCGCTTATCGCCGCACTGAACATTCGGAGCAAGGAGAGACAGTCATGACCGATAGCGATCTCGAGCACATATATACGACGCTTTGCCAGAACATCACGGCCGAAGGTGAAGCGCAGGCACCGCTCTATCTCGCCCGCCTTGCACTGCTCTGCATGACCGAACTCGATGACACGCAACGCGCTTTGTCCCTGATAGAGGCAGCTCGCCTGCCTCCGCCGGGGCCAGTCACGGCGGCGACATAGGTTGAAGAGAGCACGACGAACCAGGCGCAAAAAGGCCGCCGCGAGTTGACCCGCGGCGGCTTTCTGCTTCAGCGAAGCACTACTGCTATATCTGCTATATCTGCTAGATCGGCTATACCGGCTATATCGGCTTCAGTACAAACCCAGCGTGCTCGCATGCAAACGCGCGAGACCGAGCAGCGCGTCCGTGTATGGCGTTTGAACACCGGTCAGTTGACCGAGTTCGCGCACCGCGCTCACGAGTGCGTCCAGTTCCACGGGCTTGCGCGCCTCTACGTCTTGCAGCATCGACGTTTTCATCGCACCGAGTTTGAGCGTGACCGCATGCCGGTCCTGCGGCGCCTGATCGATCGGAATGCCGAAGCGCGCGCCGATCTCCTTCGCTTCGAGCATGATGCTCGTGACGAAGTTGCGCACCAGCTCGTCGCTGAGAATGCGGTCGGTGGTCGCGCCGGTCATTGCGCTGATGGGGTTCATTGTCATATTGCCCCAGAGCTTGTACCAGACATCGCGCTGGATCTGCTCCGACATCGACGCATTGAAGCCGGCTGCGACGAGCGCTTCAGTTAACGCCTTGACGCGTTCGCTCGGCCGGCCGGCAGCCTCGCCGACGATCAACCCATTGCCCTGATGATGCCGGATCACGCCAGGCGCCTCGACGAGGCAGCTCGCATGCACCACGCAGCCCACCGTCTGCTCGCCCGGAATCGCCGCGGCGATGGCGCCGTCGGGATCGACCGACTTGAGCCGCTTGCCCGCGAACTCGCCGCCGAGCCCGTCGCAAAACCACCACGGCACGCCGTTCATGGCGGTGAGCACGAGGGATTGCGGCCCGAGCAGCGGCGCGATATGCGCGGCCACCGACGCCATGGCAGGACCCTTGACCGCTACCACCACGAGATCCTGAACACCGAGTTCCGCGGGATCTTCGACCGCTCTCACGCGAACCGTCTGCGTCTCGCCGCCTTCGATCAAACGCAGGCCATGCTCGCGCAACGCGGCGAGCGTCGCGCCGCGCGCCACCACACCGATATCGTGGCCCGCTTGCGCGAGCTTCACGCCCATCCATCCGCCAATCGCGCCTGCGCCGTAAATCACTGCTTTCATTGATTCATTCCTTGTAACTCGCGTCGATGCGCTCCACGCGACGCACCAGCGCATCGTACACATCCTGGCCCGCGCCGTGACGCGGATCGAACTGGAGCGCGTCGCGCGAACAGCGGATCGCCACTTCTTCGGGGACCGGCCGCGCCTTGCCCATCGAGAACGTCGCCATCTGAATTTCGCACGCGCGGTTCAGTGTCCAGAGAATCGCAAAAGTCTGCGGCAACGTGCGGCCCCACGCAAGCAGTCCGTGGTTGCGCAGAATCACCGCCTGCCGGTTGCCGATATGTTCGACGAGCCGCGGCCCCTCTTCCGCATGCACGGTGATGCCCTCGAAATCGTGATACGCGATCCGGTCGTGCAACTGAGCGCTGTAAAAATTGGTCTGCTGCAAGCCGTCTTCGAGACACGCCACCGCGACGCCCGCCGTGGTGTGTGTGTGCATCACGCAATGCGCGTCGGGCACGCCTTCATGGATCGCCGCGTGCACGACGAAGCCGGCCGGATTGACGGGATAACGCGAGTCGTCCAGCACGCGGCCCTGCGCGTCGATCTTCACGAGATTGCTCGCCGTGACTTCGCTGTAGTGCAAGCCGAACGGATTGATCAGAAACTGCCGCTCGCCGCCGCTTACGCTTTCCGGCACACGCAACGTGATGTGGTTGTAGATCATCTCGGTCCACCCGAGCATGTCGAAAATCCGGTAGCACGCAGCCAGCTGAACGCGCGACTGCCATTCGTCGGGGTGCATTCCGGTGCTCTTCGGCGCACTCGCCGCTGGCATATCAAGTGTCGTCATCGATCTCTCCATGGTTATCTGCTGGCTGCAAATGTGCGTATCTGCCGTTGTGCGCCGCCGTTATGCGCCGTCGTTATGCGCCGCCGTTATGTGCCCGATACGACCGCGGCAATGGACGATGCGACGTAGTCCGCATTGCGCGCATTCAAGCCTGCTACGCACATGCGCCCTGAGCGCAAAACGTACACCGCATGTTCGTCGCGCAAACGCTCGACCTGGCTTGCGGTCAAGCCCGTATAGGTGAACATGCCGCGTTGCGCGATGTAACGCGTACGCATCACTTCATCGACGCGGCCGGCGAGCCCTGCGTGAATCGTGCCGCGCATCGCAAGAATGCGCTCGCGCATGGTGGCGAGTTCCGCTTCCCACGAAGCGCGCAACGACACATCGGACAGCACGTTCGCGACGAGGCGCGCGCCGTGCGTCGGCGGATTGCTGTAGTTCGCGCGCACGGCGGACATCAGTTGACCGAGCACGCGGCTCGCTTCGTCGGCGTCCTTGCAGACAACGCTCAGTGCGCCGCACCGCTCGCCGTACAGCGAAAAATTCTTCGAGAACGAATTGGCAGCGATCAGCGGTACGCCGGCCTCGGCCAGCATACGAACGCAAGCGGCGTCTTCTTCGAGGCCCGCGCCAAAGCCCTGGTAAGCCATATCGACAAATGCGAGCAGCTTGCGACGCTGCAGCACCGGCACGAGTTCGGTCCATTGCTCGACGCTGAGATCGACGCCGGTAGGATTGTGGCAGCACGCATGCAGCAACACGACGCTGCGCTCGGGCAAACGGCCGATGGTGTCGATCATATCGGCGAAACGCAGGCCGCCCGTTTGTTCGTCGTAATACGGATAGGTGTTGACCGTTAGGCCCGCGCCCTCGAATACGACGCGGTGATTCTCCCAGCTCGGGTCGCTGATCCACATTTGCGAACCCGGAAAATAGCGTCGCAGGAAATCGGCGCCGACTTTGAGCGCGCCGGAGCCGCCAATGGTCTGCAACGTCGCGATGCGGCCCGCGGCGCGCGCCTCGCTGTCTTCGCCGAATACCAGCGCCTGTGCGGTCTCGCGATAGAGCGGCAAGCCCGCCATCGGCAGATAGGAACGCGGGCCGATTGCGTCGAGCAACGCGGTTTCCGCGCGGCGCACCGCGTCCATGACGGGCAGCTTGCCGGCGTCGTCGAAATAGATGCCGATGCTCAGGTTGACTTTGTTCTTGCGTGGATCGAGCTGGAAGTCTTCGTTGAGACTCAGAATCGGATCGCCGGGATAAGCGGGGATATGTTCGAACATGGCATTTCCTTGAAAGGAGCCCTGACGTGTTGCGCCGACATTGCGTCGACGGCCGGGCGAGACTGAAAGTCTAAGCGTCTTTACGTGCTCCCGTCGATTGGGACAAGTGTCGACGAACGCACCCCAATCCACAATCAACGGATTTTTCACGATTCGTAAGTTTTTCTTTAGAATCGGGCAATGGCACTTACTCGCATCACCATCCGTCAATTCGAGGCGTTTCTCGCCATTGTCGATCTTCAAAGCATCGGCGCGGCAGCGCAGCGGCTCGGCCTCACTTCGTCGGCAGTCAGTCAACTGCTCGCCGAGCTTGAAACGGAACTGGGCTTTCGCCTGTTCGACCGGACCACGCGGCGTGTGAATTTGTCGAGCGCGGGGCAAGACTTCCTCGCGTCGGCGGAATCCGTGTTGCGTCACGTGCGTGCTGCCGCCCAATCCGCCGACGATATCCGCAACCGCGCTGCCGGCATTGTCCGGATCGGCGCGCCGCTGGTGCTGGCGTCCACTGCGTTGCCGGAGGCGATTGCCGAGTACGCGCGCGACAAGCCCAAGGTGGTCGTGCGCATTTGCGACACGGTGGTCGAGCAACTCGTGGAGCGTGTGGAGAGCGCGGACGTGGATCTCGCGGTTGGCCCCGACAGGCCAAGCGGTGCACGCGTGCGCCGCGACTCCGCATTCGCAAGTCCGTGGGTGATGTGGTGCGCGCCGTCGCATCCGCTCGGCACGCGAAGGCGTGTGCAGTGGCAGCAGTTGCGCGATATACCTATCGTCGCTACAGGCCGCGATCACGAACGCGCGGTCGACCAGATGCTTGCAAACCTGCCGGTCGAGGCACGCATCGTTCCAGTCGATGTGGTGGACAACGTGACGACCGCTTTCGGCATCGCTTCGCGCGGACTTGCGGTGACGCTCGCGCCGGCCTACGTCGCACCGCTTGCGCGCACTTTCGGGCTGATCATGAAGCGGATCGTCGAGCCGGAGACCATCCGCGAGGTTTGCGTGTATCGCTCGACCGAACGCGCGCTGTCACCGCCTGCGGCCGGCTTTGCCGATTTCCTGTTGCCGTGGCTCAAACGCTGGGACCGAGAGACGCAAGCCGATGCGCGCGCGAGACGCGGTTGAAAAAGCGTTGAGTACGGCTCGGCAAGATCCCAATCTCAGCCACGTTGAGGCGCTAAGCACAGCGCGAACAGTTGCCTCTGACTGGAAATTCCAAGCCGCGCGTATGCACGCTTCTGATAAGTGATAACGCTCGTGGGCTTGACGCCCATTTGCGCGGCGATCTCGACCGCTGTCGCGCCTTCGAGCGTGCCGCGAAGCACGTCGAGCTCACGTGGCGTAAGCGCGGGACAGATTCGTCTGACGCGTGCAAGCATGGCCGCTGCCGGGCCTTCCTGATGCTGCCCATGAAGCGCGTAATGCCCTTTCGCTGCGTGCGCAAACAGATGCGCGAGGCTCTCGACCCGTTCCAGCTCGCCCGCGCTGAACGTACCGTACGCGCGATCACGGTATAGATTGATGGACAGCCACACGTTTTCCACGGGCTGCAAGAGCAGCGACAAGCGGTCGGATACGTTGGGCTGCGAGTAGCACGCTGCGCGATACGCTTCGTTCGGGATTTCTTCGCTTTGCTGCTGATGCAGAACTAGCGCGTCGTTCGATCGCGCACCGCGCGCGTTTCCGATGATCGCCCTATTGCCGTCCAGTGCATAAAATTGCGTCGAGTAGCGGTCAGCAACGTCGCGCAGAAAACGTCCGCCCCGATGATCGGCGGCGGAAATAGTGCGCGGTCGCGCGTCGAATTCGTACGCAAACACGGTGCACTGCGAAACCGGCAGCATATCGCCCACGGTTTTGAGCATGCTGGCGGCAAGTGAGTCAGCGTCGCTGTGCGAAATCGACATGACGAGCTCGGCCGCACGCGCGGTGCTGACCTGTTCGCTTCGATGTGGCGGGGGAATGCGCCATGAACGCATGATGGCTTCGTGCTCGCGCGGCGTGGATTGTGTTGCGCCAAGCGTAGCACAGCGCGGCGCTGGTATCGACGGCCGTATTCGCAGCGCCGTTGCCGCCTACGCGTCGCATCTGTCTTCGCGCTTATTTTCCTGAAAACGAGCCGCGTTGCAGCGTCACCATTCGCGGGAGTTCGATCGTGAAGACCGTGCCGTCCGCTTCGTCCGACTTCACGCTGACACCACCACCGTGCATCCGCGCAATCTCCTGCACGATATGCAGACCGAGCCCGAGGCCTTCGCGTGAGCGGGAGCCGCTGTTGTTCGGGCCGAATGCCTTGAACAGATGCGGGAAAACTTCGGCAGGAATCACGCCGCGGTTGGCCACCTTCAGGCGGACGCAGTCGGCGGCTTCGCCGTCCACCTCGACGCTGACGTCGCCGCCTTCCGCGCCGTGATGCAGCGCGTTGCTCACCAGATTCGACACTGCCTGCCAGACGAGATCCGTATCCCATGCGCCCGCCGTATTGCCGCGGCTCGCGAACACGATACGCTTGCCGTTCTCGCGCGAAGTGAATTCGTCGATTACCGATCTGCATAGGGTCGCGAGTTCGATCGAACGAGGTTGCAACGGCAGACGTCCGCCTTGCAGACGCGCAAGATTCAGCAACTGCTCGACCATGCGCGCCATGCGCAGCGAACTGTTTTTCACGCGCGCGGCGACCGTTGCCGACTGTGGGTCGGCGGCGGTGCGCATCAGATATTCCGCAGACGCGAGCACCGCGCCGAGCGGCGTACGCAAATCGTGGCTAAGCACCGCCATCAGCATCTCATTGGCTTCGAGCATCTGACGCGTGGTCACGAGTTGCGCGGCAAGCTGGCGCTTCTGCTGTTCGAGCTGAACGAACACGTCCACCTTCGATTGCAGAATGCGCGGGTCGAACGGCTTGTAGAGAAAATCGACCGCGCCTGCTTCATAGCCGCGAAACGTGCGCGACGCGTCGTGCGCGGTTGCCGTCAAAAAGATGATCGGCACATGTGTCGTGCGAGGGCTGCCGCGCATCAGCGCCGCCAGTTCGAAACCGTTCATGCCGGGCATGTTGACGTCGAGAATCGCGAGCGCGACTTCGTGCTTGAGCAGCAGATCGAGCGCGGCGGTGCCGGAATCGGCCACCAGCACGGCGACGTCTGGCCGTGTCAGCAACGCCTTGAGCGCAGTAATGTTGTGAGCGATGTCGTCGACAATCAGAATGTTCACGGGTGGGTTCGACATGGCATCGGGTCAGAGAGAGGCCGGCAGAGCTGCAAGCTGCCGTGCCATTGTTTCGGGAGAGAAGATGTAATCGGCCGCACCGCGTTCAATTGCGGTACGCGGCATTTCCGGCGAAGTGGCGGTGTCCGGTGCCTGCACCCACGTAAGGCCGCCGAACGCGCGCACTCGCTGCAGACCGCGCGCGCCGTCGTCGTTGGCGCCCGAGAGCAGCATGGCCAGCAATTGATCGCGATAGACGCTCGCCGCGGACTCGAACAACACGTCGATGGAAGGCCGGGAGAAGCGCACTGCTGCATCCGTTGACAGTGCAACCGTCCGGTCCACTTCCACCAGCATGTGATAACCGGGCGGTGCTACATGCACGCGGCCCGGCATGATCTGTTCGCCCGCGTCGGGCTCGACCACGGGAAGCAGGCAGCGGTGCGCCAACGCGTGAACGAGATAGCTCGGCGGATCGGGCGGCAGATGCATGACGACCATCACGGCGGGCGCAAAGCTCGCTGGCAGCGAGGCAAGCAGCAGGTTGAGGACTTCCATGCCGCCTGCCGAGCCGCCGATCAGGACGAGCTCGCAGGTGCGCCCATTTCGCGCGCCTCGCGGAGCGTCTTCGGGCGACTGGATCGGTGTGCGTGGGATCACGGTGGTGTCAGCGTTTCTGGTAAATACGCTCGCCCGGACGAAACTCGTCGAAGGCTTCGTAATGGCTTGAAAAACGCAGCGTCTCCTTGCTGCCCAGACCGAGAAAACCGCGCCGCACCAGCGCATTCTCGAAGAGCCCCAACGCGCGGTCCTGCAAACCGCGATCGAAATAGATCAGCACGTTGCGGCACGACACGAGATGCGCTTCGAGAAAGACCTCGTCGGTCGAGAGGCTATGGTCGGCGAACACCACGCGGCCTTTAAGCGAACCGGCAAAGCGCGCACCGTTATAGGCCGCGTGATAATAGTCCGACAGCGAGCGTTTGCCGCCGGCCGCGAGGTAATTCTGCGTGAAGCCCTGAACGCGATCCAGCGCGTAGATCCCGGCCTCGGCGCGCGCGAGCGCGTCCGGGCTAATATCGGTTGCATAGAACAGCGTGCGCTCGGTCAAGCCCTCTTCGTCGAAGAGGATTTTTAGCGACCATAGCTCCTCGCCCGTGCTGCAACCGGCCACCCACACCTTGATGGACGGATACGTGCGAAGACGCGGCAGCACATGCTCGCGCAGCGCGAGAAAATATGCAGGATCGCGAAACATGTCGCTGACCTGCACAGTGAGGTATTGGAACAGCCGCGAAAACTGATCGCTATCGCGCATGATGCGGTCCTGCAATTGCGATAACGTGCTCAGTCCAAATTCATCCAGTGCCTGAGACAGACGGCGACGCAGCGACGACATCGCATAGTGACGGAAATCGTGCTGGTATTTGAGGTAGATAGCCTCCAGCAGCAATTTCAACTCGATGTCGAAATCGCTCATGCGTTGCCGTGCGTCTAGTTCGAACTGGCTCATTGCTTTTTCCGTGTCTGGACCGTTGTCTCAGCCTGTTAGCGTTGGCGCAGCCAGACACGGCAGAGCGCAACGAGCTTGTCCACGTCGATCGGCTTGGACACGTAGTCGTCGGCGCCCGCTTCGAGACAACGCAGGCGATCGTTCGCCATCGCCTTCGCCGTCAGCGCGATGATCGGCAAATGCGCAAAGCGCGGATTGCGCCGAATCTCGCCCATTGCGGTTAGACCGTCCATCTCCGGCATCATGATGTCCATGAGTATGAGATGCACTTCGGGGCCGTTTTCCAGCGCTTCGAGCGCTTCGCGGCCATTGCGCGCAATCTGCAACTTCGCACCGAGCGGCTCGATCACATGCGAGAGCGCGAAGATATTGCGCACGTCGTCTTCGGCAAGCAGAATCGTGCGGCCTTCGAAGGCGTTGTCGCGTTGCCGCACGGTGCGCAACATGCGTTGCTGCTCCGGCGCGAGCGACGACTCCACGCTGTGCAGGAACAGCGTCACTTCGTCGAGCAGGCGTTCAGGCGACTTTGCGCCTTTGATAATGATGGATTTCGAATAGCGGCGCAGGCGGTGTTCGTCTTCATCGGAGAGCATGCGCCCCGTGTAGACGATCACCGGCAATGACGCATGCTCGGCGTTTCCGGCCAGGCGTTCCAGCAGATCGTAGCCGGTGCCGTCGGGCAGCGCGAGATCGGTGACCACGCAATCGAACGAGAAAGTTTCGATGTGTTCGAGCGCTTCGGCCAACGTGGCGACCGCCACGATCTCGGTGTTTTCACTTTGCAGCAACGCGCGGATGCTTTCGCGCATCGCTGCGTCGTCTTCGATCACCAGTACGCGTTTGAGGTG
>Ga0207427_101039_pt1 | contig 11567 bp, 13 predicted proteins | sample AraplaCL_Cvi_mMS_FD_184268 | JGI IMG/M metagenome (GOLD analysis project Ga0207427, IMG submission 184268) | Arabidopsis root microbial communities from the University of North Carolina, USA - plate scrape CL_Cvi_mMS (SPAdes) (version 2) | ecosystem: Host-associated > Plants > Roots > Endosphere ... | reverse complement strand
CGACGACGAAGGCGCCCTGCAGGTTCGACTGGCGGGCGCCGCGCTGCAGGCCCAGCTGGTGGCCGGTGTCGCGCACGCGGAACAGGGCGTCGGCCCGCGCGTCGAGCGCGAGCGCACGGGCGAGCCGGCGCGCCAGCTCCCACGACTGGTTGTAGCCGCGCTCGCGCAGCCGCTCGCGCGCCAGCGGCACCGCCACCACGCGCAGGTCGCCGCCACGCTCGGCCTGCAGGCGGGCCAGCAGCGGCTGCAGCAGGGCGCCGACGGCGTCCAGGCGCTGATGGAACTTGAAGTCCGCGAGCAGGCGATCCCAGGGGTAGCCGTAGTCGACGCCCGCGACGGCGCGCGACCAGGGCGGCGGTGCGAGGCGGCAGCGGGTGCACGGGCGCTCGTCCGGCGTGCTGCCGGCCGGCCAGGCGAGGGCGCAGCCGGCGCAGCGCGGACGGGCGGACGCGAAACGGTCGCGGCAGCAGGCACACAGGTCTCCCTCGCACCAGCCGCGGCACACGGCGCAGCGGCCCCCGGCGCGGCGCCGGCACTGCGCGAGCCAGTGCCCGGCCGCTGTCAAGCACGCGCCGCTTGGCCCGGCGCGGCCTGCGGCCATGGGAGGAGCGTCGGGTCGCGGATCCATCGGCTCAATATACTTGCGCATGGCTGCCGCACCCACGACCGAATCGCGCCCGGAACGCCTCGATCCGCGCGCGCTGGATCGTGCCTGGGCCCGCCTGGCGGCGCAGCCGTCGGCGCCGTGGCTGCACGGCGAGGTGGCGCGCCGGCTGGCCGAGCGGCTGTCCATCGTCAGGCAGATACCCCAGCACGTGTTCGACTGGTGGAGCGAGCTGGGCGGCAGCGCGCCGCTGCTGGCGCAGGCCTACCCGAAGGCCGCGGTCACGGGCGTGTTGCGTCCGGAGTCCACGACCGCGCGGCCCGCGGCGCCTGCGAGCACCAGCGCGCCGGCGGCCACGCCCGCCTGGCGGCGCTGGCTGGGCCTGGGCACGGCTGGTCCGCGCGCGATCGCGCAATCGGCGGTGCCGCCGGGGCAGGCGCAGCTCGTCTGGTCGAACATGAGCCTGCACTGGGCGCCCGATGCGCCCACGCTGATGCGCGAGTGGCAGCGCGCGCTGGTGGTCGACGGCTTCCTGATGTTCACCACGCTGGGCCCCGGCACGCTGCAGTCGCTGCGCGACCTGTTCCGTGCCCAGGGCTGGGGCTCGCCGCACGCGCCGTGGACGGACATGCACGACCTGGGCGACATGCTGGTGGAGGCCGGCTTCGCCGATCCGGTGATGGACCAGGAGACGCTGCGCCTGACCTTCAGCAGCCCGCAGGCCGCGCTCGACGAACTGCGCACGCTCGGCGCCAACGACGATCGCGCGCGTTTCGCGGGCCTGCGCACGCCGCGCTGGCGCGAGCGCCTGCTCGAGGCGCTCGGCGCGCGGCGCGACGCGCAGGGCCGCGTGGTGCTGGAGTTCGAGGTCGTCTACGGGCACGCGTTCAAGCCCGTGCCGCGCGCCAGGCTGGCGGCGCAGACCCAGGTCGGCCTGGACGACATGAAGGCCATGCTGAACCGGGGCCGTCCTTCGCACTGAAGGCCCCCCGCACGCCTCCCGCGGGGCAGGGCTTACGCTAGGTGCGCGAGCGCATTTTTGGCACGAACAGGCCCTAGAATCGATTGGGTCTTGTGTTGAAGTGCACCTCCCCTGTGCGCACCGGTCCGAGGAGACCGTGCTGCAGGCGACCTCTGATCAAGCTATGCGGGCCTTGCGAGTGGCCCGGGCCCGACAAGAAGGATCGAACTAGTGACGACAAAGATGACGATTCGCAAGCTGGCGCAAGGCGCGACGCGCGCCGCCCTGGCGATCTGCGCGATGGCCGGCACCGGCGCCGCGCTGGCCTTCGGTGACAGCACCGTGACGGACCTCCCCGGTGGCCCCAAGGTCATGGGCCTGGACTTCCAGCCCGCCGTCACCGAGATCGCGCGCCAGCAGAAGGAACTGCACTACGGCATGCTGATCGTCTGCACGGTGATCTTCGTCGTCGTGTTCGGCTTCATGTTCTATTCGATCTTCAAGCATCGCAAGAGCGTGGGCCACAAGGCGGCCAACTTCCACGAGAGCGTCGCCGTCGAGATCGCCTGGACGGTGGTGCCGTTCATCATCGTCATCCTGATGGGCGCCGCCGCCACGCGCACCGTGGTCGCGATGAAGGACACCACGCAGTCGGACATCACGATCAAGGTCACCGGCTACCAGTGGAAGTGGGGCTACGACTACATCGACGGCGAAGGCAAGGGCCTGGGCTTCATCTCCACGCTCGACACCGAGCAGCGCGACCTGTCCGAGACGTCCCGCCCCGCCGGCAACGACTACCTGCTCAAGGTCGACAACCCGCTCGTCGTGCCCATGGGCAAGAAGGTGCGCGTCATCACCACCGCCGACGACGTGATCCACTCCTGGAGCGTGCCGGCGTTCGGCGTCAAGCAGGATGCGATTCCCGGCTTCGTGCGCGACGCCTGGTTCCTGGCCGAGAAGGCCGGCGACTACTACGGCATGTGCTCCGAGCTGTGCGGCAAGGAACACGCGTTCATGCCCATCCACGTGGTCGTGATGGAGCCCAAGGACTACACCGCCTGGGTGGACAAGCAGCGCAAGGCGCTGGCCGCCGCGGCCGACGATCCGAAGAAGGTCTGGGAGATGGGCCCGCTGATGGCCCGCGGCGAGAAGGTCTACCTCGCCAACTGCGCCGTCTGCCACAAGCCCGACGGCAAGGGCGCGGGCCCGGTCAAGCCGCTCGACGCGTCGCCGGTGGTGCTGGACAAGGACATCAACGCCCAGATCACCACCGTGCTGCACGGTCGCCTGAACGGCGCGATGCCGGCGTGGCAGGGCAAGCTGTCGGAGACGGAGATCGCCGCCGCGATCACCTACACCAAGAATTCCTGGAGCAACCACACCGGCCAGCTCGTCGAGCCGTCGGACGTGGTCGCCGCCGAAGCCAAGTAAGTCGCCATCCGGTCGCACGATCGTCCGACACAAGCGTTCGCTGAAGGATTTCCTCTCATGAGTGCTGTTCTGCCCCAACCGATGGACCACGGCCACGGCCATGATCACGACCACGATCATGCGCACGGCCACCCGCATGGCTGGCGTCGCTGGTTGTTCGCGACGAACCACAAGGACATCGGCACGATGTACCTGCTGTTCGCGTTCACGATGTTCCTGGTGGGCGGCACGCTGGCGCTGCTGATCCGCCTGGAGCTGTTCAAGCCGGGCCTGCAGTTCTTCAACCCCGAGCTGTTCAACCAGTTCACCACCATGCACGGCCTGATCATGGTGTTCGGGGCGATCATGCCGGCGTTCGTCGGCTTCGCGAACTGGATGATCCCGCTGCAGATCGGCGCGGCGGACATGGCGTTCGCGCGCATGAACAACCTCAGCTTCTGGCTGCTGATCCCGGCGGCCATCATGCTGGCCAGCGGCTTCTTCCTGCCCGGCGGCGCGCCCGCCGCGGGCTGGACGCTCTACGCGCCGCTGACGCTGCAGATGGGCCCCTCGATGGACAGCTCGATCTTCGCGCTGCACATCATGGGCGCGAGCTCGATCATGGGCTCGATCAACATCATCGTCACCATCCTGAACATGCGCGCCCCCGGCATGACGCTGATGAAGATGCCGATGTTCGTGTGGACCTGGCTGATCACCGCGTACCTGCTCATCGCCGTGATGCCCGTGCTCGCGGGCGCCATCACGATGACGCTGACGGACCGCCACTTCCACACCAGCTTCTTCAGCCCCGCCGGCGGCGGCGACCCGGTGATGTACCAGCACGTGTTCTGGTTCTTCGGGCACCCCGAGGTCTACATCATGATCCTGCCGGCCTTCGGCATCATCAGCCAGGTCGTGCCGGCGTTCGCGCGCAAGCGCCTGTTCGGCTACACGTCGATGGTCTACGCCACGTCGTCCATCGCCATCCTGTCGTTCATCGTGTGGGCGCACCACATGTACACGACGGGCATGCCGGTCACGGGCCAGCTGTTCTTCATGTACGCCACGATGCTGATCTCCGTGCCCACGGGCGTGAAGGTCTTCAACTGGCTGGCCACGATGTGGCGCGGCTCGATGTCCTTCGAGGCGCCGATGCTGTGGGCCGTGGGCTTCATCTTCGTGTTCACGATGGGCGGCTTCACGGGCCTGATCTGCTCGATGGCGCCGATCGACATCCAGCTGCAGGACACCTACTACGTCGTCGCGCACTTCCACTACGTGCTCGTCGCCGGCTCGCTGTTCGGCATGTTCTCCGGCTACTACTACTGGGCGCCGAAGTGGACGGGCGTGATGTACAGCGAGTTCCACGGCAAGATGCACTTCTGGCTGTCGCTGATCTCGTTCAACGTCACGTTCTTCCCGATGCACTTCCTCGGGCTGGCCGGCATGCCGCGCCGCGTGGCCGACTACCCGATGCAGTTCGCCGACTTCAACGCCCTCGCGTCCATCGGCGGCCTGTGCTTCGGCCTGTCGCAGATCTACTTCCTGGTGTTCGTCGTGATCCCGGGCATGCGCGGCAAGGGCGAGCCGGCGCCGCAGCGCCCGTGGGAAGGCGCCGAGGGCCTGGAGTGGGAAGTGCCGTCGCCGGCGCCGTGGCACACGTACGAGACGCCGCCGCAGCTCGACCGCACCGCCACAAAGGTCATCGGCTGAGCGCCGCCGGCACGGTCTGTCCATGGCACTGACCTCCGAGCAACGCCGCAAGAACCTGCGCCTGGCCCTCGTGCTGGCGTCGGTGGCGCTGGTGTTCACCCTCGGCTACGTCGCCAAGGCACTGCTGTTCGGGCTATGAGCGACGACGACAAGGGCGAGCGCCAGGCCCGGCGCGAGAAGCGGCAGCAGCGGTCGAACCGCAGCATGCTGGCCAAGCTGCTGGTGTTCGTGTGCATCATGGGCGGCTTCGGCTACGCGATGGTGCCCATGTACAAGACGATCTGCGAGGTGCTCGGCGTCAACGTCGTCGCGCGCAATGACGCGGACGCGGGCAGCTACGGCTCGAAGTCCGTGCCTGCGAACACGCAGGTCGACCCCTCGCGCAACGTCACCGTGGAGTTCGACGCCAACGTGCACGGCGGCCCGTGGGAGTTCCATCCGGCGCAGAGCTCGGTGGTCGTGCATCCGGGCGAGATGACGACGGTGATGTACGAGTTCAAGAACACCCAGGCGCGCACGATGACGGCGCAGGCCATCCCCAGCTACGCGCCGGGCGTGGCCGCAGGCCACTTCACGAAGGTCGAGTGCTTCTGCTTCACGCAGCACACGCTGGCGCCGGGCGAATCCAAGACCTGGCCCGTCGTGTTCTACGTCGACGACAAGCTGCCCCGGGACGTCAAGACCATCACGCTGTCGTACACGTTCTTCGAGGTCGGCGGCACGACGCCGGCCGCGCCGGTGGCTGCCCAGCGCGGGGCCAAGCCCAATGCATGAGCTCGCGATGACCACGCCGCAAGACCCTCGCGACGATCTGCCCGCCACCGCCCGCAAGGCGAACTTCGGGCAGACACTCCGCGCCGTGGCGTGGAGCTTCCTGGGCATCCGGCGTTCGGCCGACCATGCCGAGGACGTCAAGAAGCTCAATCCGATCCATGTGGTGATCGCCGCCATCGCCGGCGCCGCGATCTTCGTCATCTTCCTGGTCGTGCTGGTGCGCTTTGCCATCGGCTTGGCGACCAGCCATTGATCCTTTCTGCAAGAGTCTGGAGAGAAGAACCCATGTCCGCCGCGACTCCCCACGGAACGACCCCGTACTACTTCATCCCGACGCCGTCGCGCTACCCCGTGTGCGTCGCGCTGGGCCTGTTCTTCATGATCCTGGGCGGCAGCCAGTGGATCAACGGGCACGAGTGGGGTTCGTGGAGCCTGCTGGCCGGCATGGCCATCTGGCTCGCGACGCTGGCCCAGTGGTTCACCACGGCCATCGGCGAGAGCGAGAGCGGCCTGTACTCCGATCGCGTGGACGTCTCGTTCCGCTGGAGCATGAGCTGGTTCATCTTCTCTGAAGTGATGTTCTTCGCGTCGTTCTTCGGCGCGCTGTTCTGGGCCCGCGCGATCGCGCTGCCGATGCTGGGCAACATCGACCACCAGCTGCTGTGGCCCGGCTTCCACGCCATCTGGCCGAGCGTGCAGGCCGGCGTCACCGCCTCGCCGGCGGAGACGATCTCCGCGTTCCGCACGATGGGCCCGTGGCCGATCCCCACGCTCAACACGGCGATCCTGCTGACCTCGGGCGTCACCCTGACCATCGCGCACCACGCGCTGATCGCCGAGCACCGCTCCAAGGCGATCCTGTGGATGTGGATCACCGTGCTGCTGGGCGCGACCTTCATCTGCTGCCAGGCCTACGAATACCACGAGGCCTACACCGAGATGAACCTGAAGCTGTCCTCGGGCATCTACGGCTCGACCTTCTTCATGCTCACCGGCTTCCACGGCTTCCACGTGTTCGTGGGCATGCTGATGCTGTTCTTCATCACGCTGCGCCTGCAGAAGGGCCACTTCACGCCCAAGCGCCACTTCGGTTTCGAGGGCGCGGCCTGGTACTGGCACTTCGTGGACGTCGTTTGGCTGGGCCTGTACGCGATCGTCTATTGGCTGTAGTTCGGTAGGGCGGGTCGTTCGACCCGCCGTTCATCGCGCAAGGGGACAGCCCCGGCGCGCCGCCATGGCGGGTCAAACGACCCGCCCTGCGCAAGACGACAACGCCGCCTCGATCACTCGGGCGGCGTCTTCATTTGCAGTGCGCGAAACGTGGAACCGCATGACCGGGGCCGCGTCGAATCTCAGGTCCCGACCGGGATCCCCTTCGGGTGGATCCAGCCCAGGCTCCACGCCAGCAGGATCAGCAGGAACAGGGTGACGGACAATGCGACGCGGATCGCGAGCGCGCGGGCCATGCGCTTGTCGGCCTGGCCGTCGTCGGGGCCGCGACGCAGCATGAACAGGCCGGCGCCGGCCAGCGCGGCCAGCACGAGCACCAGGAACCCGACGATCACGAATTTCATGACGAACGATTATTCCACCGACCCCGCGCCGGCGTCCGCGGGTTCCTCCTCTCCACGCCACGGCGCGGGCAGCACGCGCTCGCGCATCATGTGGTTCGTCGTCGCGCTGGTGTGCGCGTCGCTCACCGCGCAGCTGGGGCGCTGGCAGCTGTCGCGCGCGCAGGCGAAGCTGGACCACGAGGCCCTGGTGGCCGCGCGCGGCGGACTGCCGCCGATGCCGGGCAGCGCGCTCGCGCGCGACGCGGCCACGGGCGAGCAGCAGTGGGAACGCCACATCGAGCTCGTCGGCGAATGGGACGTCGTCCACACCATCTTCCTGATGAACCGCACGATGGACGAGCGCGCCGGCTTCTACGTGCTCACGCCGCTGCGCCTGCCCGACGGCGGCGCCGTCGTCGTGCAGCGCGGCTGGGTCGCGAGCGACCCCGCCGATCCGATGAAGGCGCCGCCCGTGCCCACGCCGATGGGAACGGTGACGATCCACGGCCATGTCGCGGGCTGGCCCTCGCACTGGTTCGAAATCGGGCACGGCCGGGGCGGCGCGGTCCGGCAAAATCTGGAGTTGGCGCCGTTCAGCGCGGAGTCGGGCCTGGCCCTGCGCCCGGTGACGGTGTTCGAGGACGCCAACGCCGCCAACGCCAGCGACGGCCTGCGCCGCAACTGGCCGGCACCGACCGCCGGCGTGAGCATCGCCACCCACTACGGCTATGCCACCCAGTGGTTCGCGATGAGCATCGCGTTCCTCGGCCTGTGGGTCTGGATCCAGTTCATCCGCCCGCGCCGCCGCTCTTCCGACGACTCCGACTTCCCGCCCGACGCCCGCGCCGACGATCCCGCCGCCCGATGAAACCGACTCCGCCCGACGACCCCAAGGCCACCGGCCCGGAATCCATGACCTTCACGCTGCACGGCACCCCCGCGCCGATGCGCGACTATCCCGCTGCGCAGAGCCGGCGCGGCCGGATCATGATGCTGGCGATCCTGGCAATCTGCGCGCTGCCCGTGATCGCGTCGTACTTCACGTACTACGTCATCCGCCCGGGCGGCCGCACCAACTACGCCACGCTGATCGAGCCGCAGCGCCCGCTGCCTTCGATCGAGGCGTTGCCCGCGCAGGACATGGCCGGCCACTCCGTGCCGCTGACCACGCTCAAGGGCCAGTGGCTGCTGGTCGTGGTGGCGCCGGCCGGCTGCGGCAAGGAGTGCGAGCGCAACCTGTTCCTGCAGCGCCAGCTGCGCGAGATGATGGGCGCCGAGCGCGACCGCATCCAGAAGGTGTGGCTGGTCGACAGCCCCGAGCCCGTGGCGCCCGAGCTCGCGGCCGCCGTGGGCGCGCCGCCGGCGGTGCTGAGCTACCGCGTCGAGCGCTCGGCCCTGGAGCGCTGGCTCGAGCCCGAGCGCGGCCATGCCGTGGAGGATCACCTGTACATCGTCGACCCGCTGGGCAACTGGATGATGCGCACGCCGGCGAACCCCGATCCCGCGAAGCTGAAGAAGGACGTCGAGCGGCTGCTGCGCGCCTCGCAGTGGTGGAACCGGGCAAAGGACGGGCAGTGAAGGCTGCGGCGGGCTACGACTGGGCGTCGCTGGCGGGCCTGGCGTTCATCGCGCTGGCCATCGTCTCGGTGGTGCTGATGGTCGCGTGGTGGCGCGGCGGGCTGCGCCACAAGTCGGGCCCCCAGCGCGTGGCGGCGCTCGCCGGCCTCACGCTGTTCCTGTGCTTCGACCTCGTCGTCTTCGGTGCCTACACGCGGCTGAGTGACTCGGGCCTGGGCTGTCCCGACTGGCCGGGCTGCTACGCCACGTCCAGCCCCGTCGCGGCCGCCGAGCACATCGCGCACGCGCAGGCGCTGGCGCCCGAAGGGCCGGTCACCGAAAAGAAGGCCTGGATCGAGATGATCCACCGCTACTTCGCGATGGCGCTGGGCACGCTGATCATCCTGATGCTCGTCGCGGCCGCGCTTGCGCGCGACGCGCGGGCGCGCACGCTCGCGGGCGTGACGCTCGCGTGGGTGCTCCTGCAGGGCCTGTTCGGGGCGCTGACGGTCACGTGGAAGCTCTACCCCGCCATCGTCACCGGCCACCTGCTGGGCGGCATGGGCCTGCTCGCGCTGCTGGCGCTGCAGGCGCCCGCGCGGGCCGACGACGCCGCGCCGCGCAGCGCCCTCGACCGCTGGGCGCTGGGTCTGGCCGCGCTCGCGCTGCTGCTGCAGATCGCGCTCGGCGGCTGGGTCAGCACCAACTACGCCGTGCTCGCCTGCACGGGCTTTCCGCAATGCAACGGCCAGTGGTGGCCCGCGATGAACTGGTCCGAAGGTTTCACGTTCGCGCGCGAGCTGGGGCGCCGGGCCGACGGCGCCCCGATCGCGATGACCGCCCTGGTGGCCATCCAGTGGACGCATCGGCTGTTCGCCCTCGCGTTCACGGCCGCGATGGGCTGGCTGGCGGCGCGGCTTTGGCGGCGCGGGAATAAATCCAGGCGCCAGGCTGTCATCATCCTGGGCGTCGTGGTGGTCCAATGGGGCACCGGCCTGTCCAACGTCGTGCTGGGCTGGCCGCTGGTGGCCGCCCTGGCGCACACTGCCGGGGCCGCGGCCCTGGTGATCTGCATCGGCTTCGAGATCGCCGCCGCCCTGAATTCGAGAACCCGGGTTTCGTCATGAGTTCCGTCCCTGTCCCTTCGCCAAATTCCGCCGCGCCCGGGTCGGCCCAGCCGTCCCGCTGGCGCCAGTACTACGCGCTCACCAAGCCGCGCGTGGTGCAGCTCATCGTGTTCTGCGCGGTGATCGGCATGTTCCTGGCGGTGCCCGGCTGGCCGCCGCTGGTGCCGACGCTGGCCGCCACGGCGGGCATCTGGCTGGTGGCCGCCGCCGCGGCCGCGTTCAACTGCCTCGTCGAGCAGGAGATCGACCGCCGCATGACGCGCACCGCCTGGCGACCGACCGCCAAGGGCGAGCTCACCGACAGGCAGGCGCTCGTGTTCTCGGCCGTGCTGTGCGCCCTCGGCGCCGCGCTGCTGCTGGAATGGGTCAACGCCACCACGCTGTGGCTGACGCTGGCTACCTTCATCGGCTACGCCGTGATCTACACCCTGCTGCTCAAGCCGAACACGCCGCAGAACATCGTGATTGGCGGCGCGTCGGGCGCGATGCCGCCGGTGCTGGGCTGGGCCGCGATGACCGGCAGCGCCGACGCCAACGCGTGGCTGCTGTGCCTGATCATCTTCCTGTGGACGCCGCCGCACTTCTGGGCGCTGGCGCTGTACCGCACCGAGGACTACCGCAAGGCCGGGCTGCCGATGCTGCCCGTCACGCACGGCCCCGACTTCACCAAGCTGCACGTCTTCCTCTACACGCTGGTGCTGTTCGCCGGCACGCTGCTGCCGTTCGTGAGCGGACTGAGCAGCTGGTTCTACCTCGCGTCCGCCGTGATCCTGGGCGCGATGTTCTCCTGGTACGCGTTCAAGCTCTGGCGCCACTACAGCGACGAGCTCGCCCGCCGCACCTTCCGCTTCTCGATCCTGTACCTGTCGCTGCTGTTCGCGGCGCTGCTGATCGACCACTACATTCCCCGATGATCCTCCGCCGATCCTTCTTCCTGGCGCTGGCCGCCGCGGGCGCGCTGACGCTCGCCGGCTGCGAACGCGCCGCCCCGCCGCACCACTTCAACGCGATCGACCTCACCGGCGCCAAGTACGCGCAGGGTTTCTCGCTGCCGGACTTCGACGGCAGGACGCGCACGATGGCCGACTTCCAGGGCAAGGTCACCGTCGTCTTCTTCGGCTACACGCAATGCCCCGACGCCTGCCCCACGACGATGGCCGAGCTCTCGGGCATCCTCAAGACGCTGGGCCCCGACGCCGCGCGGGTGCAGGTGGTGTTCATCTCGGTCGACCCGTCGCGCGACACGCCGGCGCTGCTGAAGAACTACGTCACCAACTTCCGCCCCGACTTCATCGCGCTGCGCCCCGACGAGGCGCAGACGCAGCAGCTCATCCACGACTTCAAGCTGATCGTGCAGAAGGTGCCGGGCAAGACGCCCGACAGCTACACGATCGATCACACCGCCGGCACCTACCTCTACGACACGCAAGGGCGCATCCGTCTGTTCGCGTCGCAATCGCTGGACCCAGCGCTGCTGACCGACGACCTGAAGACGCTGCTGGCCCAGAAGGCCTGACGGCGGGAGGCGGGTCGCGACGCGGTGCGTGGATCCTGCGACTGCGCGCAGGATGACGGGGGTTGGCCCCCCGCCGGGACCCCGATCTCACTTGCCGCCCCCACGCGCCGTATCCTGCGCACGGCCGCAGGATCCACCCAGGCGCGCTATCCTGCCGACCTCGCAGCAACGGCTTGCTCCGCCTGCAGCCGCCGCGTCATCCACGCCCGCAACCGCGGCTCCACGGTCAGGGCCAGCGCGCGGCCGTACGCTGCCGACGCCTCGTCGTGCAGTCCGGCCATCACGAGCAGGTGCGCCCGCGCCGCCCACCACGGCTGGTGCGCGGCGATGCGCTCGGGCTCGATCG
>Ga0207427_101038_pt1 | contig 11582 bp, 14 predicted proteins | sample AraplaCL_Cvi_mMS_FD_184268 | JGI IMG/M metagenome (GOLD analysis project Ga0207427, IMG submission 184268) | Arabidopsis root microbial communities from the University of North Carolina, USA - plate scrape CL_Cvi_mMS (SPAdes) (version 2) | ecosystem: Host-associated > Plants > Roots > Endosphere ... | reverse complement strand
GGGCCACGGGCACGAACCCGCGCGCGAGCCTGGATGCGAACGATGCGCACACCTTCTTCCGGAATATCGGCGATTCGGTGATCACCGGGCCGACGCTGACCAACGTCAACGACTTCCGCGCGATCTGGATCGGCGCGCGGCCGTAGGCGTCAGCGCCGCTTGCGCGATTTGCGGCGCGCCGGCCTGGCGGCCGCGGGCGGCGGCGGTGGCGCGAGCGCCTCGGCCTGCCGCCACGCCTGCGCCTCGCGCACGTTGCGCCGGCCCTGGCGCACGAACGACAGGCCGATCGCCGCGATGAACGCGAGGAACCCGAGCACGGGCAGCAGCGCCAGCGCGAGCAGCCACCAGCCCAGGCCGCCTTCGGTGACCATGCCGTCCACGACCCAGCCGACGAACGCGACCAAGCCGATGCCGACGAGCGTCCAGACGAACTTGTAGACGCCGGGTGACGGCGAGGCGGGGGTGTCGGTCTTCTTCACGGCCGCGATTGCACCACGAAATGCCGGCGGCGCCTCACCAGAAGTCGTCGCGCCCCGTCCGACGCTTGTGTCGGCGCCGCGCCAATTCGTGGGAGATCATCATGCAGGCGGCAAGCAGGAACCACAGCAGCAGCGGCCCGAGGAACAGCGCCATGCCGCCGATCCACCACGGGTTGCCCGAGCGCCAGGCCGCGACGGCGAGCCAGACCATGCCGCCGACCATGATGGCCAGCACGATGGCGCCCTGGACGATCTGGGCGGGGGTCTGCGGTCGCGGATCGGTCATGGCGCGCGGGTGGGCAGCATCTCGCCCGTGTCGAGCGCCAGCGTGCGCTCGGGCCAGCGCAGGGCGGCCAGTCGCGAGCGCGGCAGCATGCCGGGCGCGAGCGGGCGTTCGAGGAAGCGGCCGCCCACCGAGAAGTCGATGCAGAACACGTTGCCCCGCTGGCCGTGCCACGCGGTGGGCGCGAGGTCGGTGAACAGGTTCTCCTCGGTCTTGCCGAGCGAGGCGCGCTCCACGTGCGCGAACTGGCGCCAGTAGTGGCCGACCACGACGGGCACCGACTCGGCGTACTCGTCCCACCAGCGGATGCGCTCGACGAAGCGCCAGTGGCCGCTGGCGAAGAACGGCCGCGTGGCCACCCGCTCGATGCCGGAGGTGACGACGCGGATCGGGTTGCCCATCTGGCGCAGCTCGTCGACCTGGGCCGTGGCCATCAGCATCGGCACGGCCTGGGCGGGATCGACGAGGCGCTCGCGGTACTCGGCGTACTCGACGTGCGCGGCCTCGCCGAGGCCGCGCGCGGCGATCTGCTCCTCGGCCCGGGCCTCCCAGCGCTTGAAGTGCTCGACCCGGCTCAGCGCGGGGTCGGCCGCGCGCAACTGCGCGATCGACGCGGCGTCCCACGCGGCGTGGACGACGCGCAGGTCGTCCCGCTCGAGCGCCAGCGGCAGCGTGCGCAGGAAGGCGATGACGGCGTCGCGGCGCTCGGCCGGCAGGTGCGCGCGCGGCTCGTACTTGGCGTCGCGCGCGCCGAACTCGCTCCAGAACCAGTCGTTGCCGTCCTTGCGGTCGCCGCGCAGCAGGTTGATCTCGTGGTTGCCGAGCGTGGCCAGCGCGCGGCCCGCCGCGACCAGGCGCTGCACGAGCTCGATGACGCCGGGGCTGTCCGGCCCGCGGTCGCACAGGTCGCCGACGAACACGAGGCGGCGTCCGCCGGGATGCCCGCCGTCGGCGTCGTAGCCCAGGTGGCCCAGCAGCGCGTGCAGCGCGTCGAGCTCGCCATGGACATCGCCGACCACGTCCAGCGGGCCGTCGGGAAGCGGGGCGAACATCGGGGTCCGGGGCATGGGACGATTTTCACCGATGCACCGAAAGACCCCAGGGTCGCGGCTTGCGCGAGCCTGCAAGCGCGGCTTCGCGCGCAAGACGAGCGCCGCGATGCCTTACCATCTCGCCCAACTCATCACCAACCCACTGGAGGACTCATGGGCAAGGAACAACGCTCCACCAAGAACGTCAAGAAGCCGAAGAAGGACACCGCGCCGCCGAAGACCGTGAGCTCGGATCGCCCGACGGCGCCGGTGACGGCCGTCGCCCCCAAGGGCAAGCTGGCCAAGAAGCCGCTCTGATCGCGGTTCGCGCGCCCGCCCCCGCGCGGGCGCGACCCTTGCTCGTCGCGCCATGGACGACCTGCGCGCGCTGACCGCGCGCTTCCCGCGCGCCGGCCGGCTCGAGGCCATCGTGCTGCGGCCGGGCCGCGACGCGCCGGCCGTGACGGTCGCCTCCGTGCAGGCCCTGCCCGGGCGCGGCCTGGCCGGCGACCACCGCGGCGACAAGCCCGCCAGCCGCCCCGGCGGCGGCAAGCGCCAGGTCACGCTGATCCAGGCCGAGCACCTGCCGCTGATCCGCGCCTGGACGGGCGTGGACGTCGCGCCCGCCGAGCTGCGGCGCAACCTCGTCATCTCGGGCGTGAACCTGCTCGCGCAGCACGCGCTGTTCGACGACCGGCCGCTGCAGGTGCGCATCGGCGCGGACGTCGTCCTCGTCATCACCGGGCCGTGCGATCCGTGCTCGAAGATGGAAGCCCTGCTGGGCCCCGGCGGCTACAACGCGATGCGCGGCCACGGCGGCACGACGGCCCGCGTGATCCGCGGCGGGGTGCTGTCGGTGGGCGATGCGGTGGTGGTCGAACCGGGCGAGGTCGCGCAGGCGGCGCTCTGGTAGTTCAGCCTCGACGCGTCGCACGAGATTGGTAGGGCGGGTCGTTTGACCCGCCATGCGACGACGCCACACGCCGAGACGGCGGGTCGAAACGACCGCCCTACGCCAGCACCTTCAGCAACCACGCCTGCGACGCCTCGATCTCGTCCTCGCAGACCGAATGCTGCATCGGGTAGTCGTGCCATTCGACCGGATGCCCCAGCGCGACGAGCGCGTCGCGGGTGTCCGTGCCGCGCTGGAACGGCACCACCGGGTCCATGCGGCCGTGGGCCAGGAAGATCGGCACGTCCTTGTTGGCCTCGCTGCGCTCGGCGGCGGTCGTCGCGGCCAGGGGCAGGTAGCCGGACATGCCCAGCAGCCCCGCCAGCCGCTGCGGCGCGCGCAGGCCGGTCAGCAACGTCATCGCGCAGCCCTGCGAGAAGCCGGCCAGCACGATGCGCGAGGCCGGAATGCCGTTGGCGATCTCGCGGTCGATCAGCGCCTGCAGCGCCACCGCCGACTCGCGCAGCGATTTCTCGTCCTCGCGGCGCACGAGATCCAGCCCGAGGATGTCGTACCAGGCCGGCATGCGCATGCCGCCGTTGATCGTGACGGGCTGCTCCGGCGCGAACGGGAAGACGAAGCGGACGTCGCCGAGCGCGCGCAGGTCCCACTGCCGCGCCACGGGCACGAAATCGGTCGCACTGGCCCCCAGGCCGTGCAGGATGATGATGCAGGACTTCGGCGCGTCGCCGGTCTGGTAGTCGAGAGTGTCTAGGCGCATCCCGCCAGCATACCGAACTCGCGGCGCGCGGCCGCGGTCAGCGCAGCGCGGCGGCGCCGGGCTCGGGCTTCAGGCCGGGCACGTCGCGCAGCGGCACGGCCTCGACGCTGCCGTCGATGCCGGGCTCGACGAACAGGTACTGCTTGACGTTGCCCGACGGGACGCTGAAGCGGTAGTTGATGACCTCGGCCTTGTCGCCGGTGCGCCGGATGAGCACGTAGTCGCCGCGCGGCAGGATCGCCGGCACGTAGTACTTGTCGCGACCGGTCATCGACTGGAAGCCGACCCGGTAGAGCGGATGCGCGTCGGCCTGCCAGCCCGGCGCGAACTGGTCGCTGGTGATGGGCTCGGACGCCGCGGCCGACATGGCGACCAACAGCGCCATGGCGGCCAGCGCGGCCAGCAGGGCGCGGCTGGCGTGGGGATGGTCGTGCAGGTAGTTCATGGCGACACCTCGCTGGAGACGGCGTGGCACGGGTGACATCCCTGCCACGAGGAAATCGCGGCAATCGACGTTCCGGCGCCGCGCCCCCGATCTTGCTCCTGTTCGCCGGCGCTGTCCCGGGCGTGCCGCCTTCTTTACGCGTCCTTACTCGGCCTGGAGGAAGCGGTCCAGCTCGGCGCGCACCGCCGCCTCGTCGGCCACCAGCGTCACCGGCGCGCCGGCGAGCGCCGCGGCGCCGTCCTTCTTGAACTTGCCGACCCACACGCCGGCGTCGCGGCCCTGGGCAAAGGCGGCGCTCTGCAGCAGCAGCGTGTCGCCGGCGCCCACCAGCTTGAAGTAGAACTGGCCGTCGGCCTCGCGGTACTGCTTGAACGTGGCCAGCGCCGCCGTGGCGGACCGGGCCACCGGCGCCGGGGCGGCGGCCAGCGCGCGGAAGGGTCGCAGGCCCACGGCCTCGCGCAGCTGCTGCAGGAACGGGCCGGCGATCGCGCGCGCCTTGCGGGCGCCGATCAGCAGCTGCTCCTCGATCAGCTCGGGGCGGGCCATGTACTGCTCGTACTTGGCGCGCATCGGGCCGATCTCGCGGTCGATGGCGTCGTGCAGGCGCTTCTTGGCCTCGCCCCAGGCCAGGCCGGCGCGCAGCTCGGCGCGGAACGCAGCGCGCTCGTCGGGCGTGGCGAAGGCGTCGAACAGCGTGACCAGGTGCGAGGCGTCCGGATCCTTGGGCTCGCCGGGCAGCTTCGAATCGGTGACCACGCGCGCGATCGCGGCCGACAGGCCCTTGGCGCCGCCGTCGAACAGCGGGATCGCGTTGTCGTAGCTCTTGGACATCTTGCGCCCGTCCAGGCCCGGCAGCAGCTGCATCTCGGCCTCGGTCACCGCCTCGGGCAGCGTGAACAGCGCCTGGCCCTGGCCGAACAGGTGGTTGAAGCGCTGCGCGATGTCGCGCGCCATCTCGATGTGCTGCACCTGGTCCTTGCCCACCGGCACCTGGTGCGCGTTGAACATCAGGATGTCGGCGGCCATCAGCATCGGGTAGCAGAACAGGCCCATGTTGATGCCGTCGTCGGGCTCGCCGCCGGCGTTGGCGTCCACCGCGGCCTTGTAGGCGTGGGCGCGGTTCATCATGCCCTTGGGCGTGACGCAGGTCAGCAGCCAGTTCAGCTCGGGGATCTCGGGGATGTCGCTCTGGCGGTAGAACACCACGCGCTCCGGATCCAGGCCGGCGGCCAGCCACGTGGCGGCCAGCGCCAGGCGCGATTCCTCGACGCGCGCCGGGTCGTCGCACTTGACCAGCGCGTGGTAGTCCGCCATGAACAGGAAGCTCTCGACGTCCGAGCGCTTGCTTGCCGCGATCGCGGGCCGGATCGCGCCGACGTAGTTGCCGAGGTGCGGGGTGCCGGTGGTGGTGATGCCGGTGAGGACGCGAACAGTCATGGGAGCCGTGCTGGAGGAAAGCCGAACGGCGATTGTGCCGGATGGCGCCGGGCGCACCGGCGGGCGCGACAATCGCAGGATCCGTCAGGCCCGCCCGCGCACCGCGCCGGCGCCTGCGGCAAGATCGATCCCGCCATGGCCGACACACTCGCCGACTTCGACCTCGCCTGCCGCGCCACGGCGCTGTACGTCTACCCGATCAAGGCCTGCGCCGGCGTGGCCCTGCCCGAGCTGGTGCTGGACGCGCGCGGCGGCGCCGTCGGCGACCGCGGCTGGGCCATCGTCGATGCCGAGGGCGCCGTGACCTGGCTCGGCTCGCACCCGCGGCTCGCGCTGGTGCAGCCCGCGTTCTCGGGCGCCGGGCTCGTGCTGGCCGCGCCGGACGTCGAGCCCGTCGCCACCCCCGCCGCGATGGCGCCGCGCGAGGTCAGGATCTGGAGCGACGTCCACCGCCGCCACGAGACCTTCGCCGCCGAGGATGCCGGCGACGCCGTCGCCGCCTGGCTGCAGCGCGTGACGGGCGCGCCGCTGCGCCTGGTCAAGCTGGAGGACGCGGTGCACACCCGCGACGGCAACAACGCCCTGCACCTGGTGTTCACGCCGTCGATGGCCGTCGTCCAGGCGCACTGGCCCGCCGCCGCGGCGATCGACGAGCGCCGCTTCCGGCCCAACATCGTGCTGGCGCTGCCGGCCGACGGCAACGAGTTCGTCGAGGAGAGCCTGGAGGCGCTGGCCTGGCAGCGCGCGGGCGACGGCCAGACGCGTCTGCAGGTCACCGCTCCCTGCATCCGCTGCGTGGTGCCCAACGTCGACCCCGCGTCGGCGCGCGTGGACGCGACCCTGCTGGACACGCTGGCCGGGCTGTCGCTGAAGCGGCGACCGGGCGGCACCGTGTTCGGCATCTACGCGCGCGGCGCCGCGGGCACGCGCCTGCGCGTGGGCGAGGTGGCGCGGATGGTGCCGGCGTTCTAGCGTTCCGCTCGCTAGCGTGCGGCCGCGGCCTTCTGGCGTTCCGCCATCACGGCCTCCATGTCGTCCACGCTGTAGTGCAGCGACGAGCAGCGGTGGTTGAAGGCCGCCATGTCGTCGTTGTAGGCGTGGGTCACCGGCTGCGACTCCTTCGCGTTCCGGTTCAGCTCGTTGATGTGCTTGTTGTGCTCCTCGATCAGGCCGTTGTACGCCTTGACCGCGGTCGGGCTGTCGTGATCGAGCTTGTCGTGCAGTTCGCGGATGCGGTCGCCCTCGGCGTCCACCTGCGCCGCCATCTTCTCGTGCGCCGCGGTCGACGCCTCCAGTGCCTGGTAGCGCTGCTTGAGGCTGGCCTCGGTGGTCATGCAGTCGCGCAGCTGGTCGCGGGTCGCGAGGCCGGCGGGACTGGCCGTCGCGTCCGCCGGCTTGCCGGTGGACAGCGTGGTGGCGCCGGCGGCGCCGCAGGCGAGCAGGACGGCGGCCAGGACCAGGGGGCGCGAGACGGGCATGGAAAGCCTGATATGGATGAGTTGGCGCGCATTGTCGCCGTGCGGCGGCGCCGTCCGCGCATGTTCAGGCTGCGTTCAGGGCGCACCGCGGCGGATGTCACGGTGCAGGCGCCGGCGGCCCGGCCGGGTCGCGGCTGCGCCGGGTGGCCGGCGCTCAGGACGCGGTCTTCTTGCGTTCCTTGTTGACGGCGTCGATGTCGGCCGGCTTGTAGGTGAGGTTGCCGCACTTGTCGTCCATGTCGGCCTTGTCGGCCTCGAACGTCTTCAGGCTGGCCTCCTGCGCGTCGGCTTCGGCGTTCAGGTCGTGCGTGTGCTGGGCGTGCTCGGTCACGGCCTTGTTGAAGGCGGCGATCGCGTCCTTGTCGCTGCGATCGAGCTTGGCCTTCATCTCCACCAGCTTCGCGTCCTCGGCGTCGTTGGCGTCGAACTTGCGGCCGTGTTCCACGGTGGCGGCCTCGAGCGAGCGGCGGCGCGCGCTGATCGAGTCGCCCAGTTGCAGGCATTCGCGCAATTGCTCGCGCGTGCCGAACACGGCCTGCTTGGGCGGCTTGACCGTGGCTGCCCCGGCCGTGGCCGCGACGAGCAGGGACGAGACGACCAGCAACCGGAAGCGCAATCCATTCATGGCGGCCTGTGTGCGGTGGGAAACGTTTCCAATCGTACGCACCGCGGGCCTTCCGCCGAACCCCGCAAAGACCCTGAGTCAACGTGCCAGAGTTGGCGCGGCCCGGCGCCGGCGCCACCAGGCCACCAGTTGCAGCAGCACCAGCAGCACGCTCGCGGCGACGAAGGCGCACGCCACGGGCCGGGTGACGAACACCGACAGGTCGCCCCGCGACAGCAGCATCGCGCGCCGGAAGTTCGGCTCGAGCTGCGGCCCCAGCACGAAGCCCAGCACGATGGGCGACAGCGGGAATTCCAGTGCGAGCAGGATCGCCCCCACGACGCCGACCGCCGCGGTGATGGCGATGTCCAGCAGGTTGTTGCGGGCGCTGTAGACGCCCACGGCGATGAAGAACAGCGCCGCCGGGAACAGGAAGCGGTATGGCACGCGCAGCATGCGCACCCACACGCCGATCAGCGGCACGTTCAGGATCACCAGCAGCACGTTGCCGATCCAGAAGCTGGCGATCAGGCCCCAGAAGATGTCGGGGTGGTCGGTCACCATCTGCGGCCCGGGCTGCAGGCCCTTCATGATCAGCGCACCCAGGATCAGCGCCATCACGGGGTCGCCGGGGATCCCCAGCGACATCGTCGGGATGAAGTCGACCTGAGTTTTCGAGTGCGACGCCGCCTCGGGTGCGGCCACGCCCTCGAGCGCGCCCTTGCCGAAGCGCTCGGGCGACTTCGCCCAGCGCCGCTCCAGCGCGTAGGCCAGGAAGCTGGCGATGGTCGGACCGGTGCCGGGCAGCGCACCGAATGCCGTGCCCACGCCGGTGCCGCGCAGCATGGCCCAGAACGACTGGCGGATATCGGACCAGCCGGGGCGCATGTCGCGCATCGAGACCCGCGCGTTGGCCGGGTTGACCGTGGTGCGGTTGACGCTCACGAGGAAGTCGGCGATGCCGAACAGGCCCATCGTCAGGCCGCCCAGCTCCACGCCGTCGCGCAGCTCGGACAAGCCCAGCGTGTAGCGCGCCGTGCCGCTGATCTCGTCGGTGCCGACGACGCCGCACAGCAGGCCCAGCACCGTCATCGCCACGCCCTTGAGCGGCGAGCCGCGCGCCATCGTCGCGCCCGCGAGCAGGCCCAGCAGCATGATGGCGCAGATGTCGGCCGGGCCGAAGCTGTCGGCGGCCTTCACCAGCACCGGCGACAGGAAGATCATCACCACGATGCCCACCGACGCCGCGAAGAACGACGCCAGCATCGTGATGCCCAGCGCCGTCCCGCCCCGGCCCTGCAGGGTGAGCGGATAGCCGTCCAGGCAGGTCACCGCGTGCGGCGGGTGGCTCGGCAGGTTCAGCAGGATCGCGCCGATCGCCCCGCCGTACTGCGAGCCGTAGAAGATGCCCGCCAGCATCAGCACGCCCGGCACCGGCGCGATGACGGCCACGATGGGCAGCAGCATCGAGATCGTCGACAGCGGCCCCATGCCCGGCAGCACGCCGATGAGGTTGCCCACCAGCACGCCGAACACGCACCACATCAGGTTCTCGGGCTGCAGTGCGATGCCGAAGCCGTACATCAGCTGGATCAGGCTGTCGTGCATGGATTCACCGCGCGTGAGGAAAAGCCGTGTCATCCTGCGCGCAGTCGCAGGATCCACGCACGCCGATGCGTCGCCTGGGGCGTGGATCCGGCGACTCCACTCCGCTTCGCGCCGGATGACGATCGGGGGCGAGCATCATGATTGCCAGGTGAACAGAGGCAGCAGCAGGTGCAAGCCGTAGTGGAAGACGATCACGCCGAGCGCCGTGAGCACCGCGGCGAGCGTCGCGGCCGCGCGCACGCTGTTGCCGCGATCGCCCAGCGCAGCGATGAACACCGTCGCGAACGACGCGGGCACCAGCCCGCCGTGCGCGCCCAGCACCACGAAGGCAAGCGCGGCGCCGACGATGCACAGCCAGCCGCGCCACTGCACGACGGGGCCGGCCAGGTGCGCCATCTCGGCGGGCGGCTCGTCCGCGACGGCGCCCGTCGCGCGCCGGGCACTGGCCAGCAGCGCGGTGCCGATCAGCGCCAGCAGCACGCCCAGCACCACCGGGAAGAAGCCCGAGCCCATCTGGCGCAGCGTGCCCATGCCGTAGCCGACGCCGGCCACGACCACGGCGATGCCCACCACGAGCAGCAGGGCGCCGCCGACGTGGTCCTTCGTCATCTTGTTCATCTGCCCGACTCTACCGCCGCCGCGCAACGACAATGCACCCTGGGCAATTCGGGAGCACCGGCATGGGCATCGAGATCGAACGCAAGTTCCTGGTGGTGGGCGACGCGTGGCGCGCCGCGCCGGCGGTGCCGTACGCGCAGGGCTATCTCAACCGCGACAAGCAGCGCACGGTGCGCGTGCGCGTCGTGCAGCAGCAGGCCTGGCTCACGATCAAGGGCGCCAACGCCGGTGCCGTGCGCGCCGAGTTCGAGTACCCGATCCCGCTGGCCGACGCCGAGCAGCTGCTGGCGCTGTGCGACGGCCCGCTGGTGCGCAAGCTGCGCCGCAAGGTCGAGCACGCGGGCCATATCTGGGAGATCGACGAATTCCAGGGCGACAATGCCGGCCTGGTGGTGGCCGAGATCGAACTCCCCGCCGAGGACGCGGCCTTCGCGCGTCCCGGCTGGCTGGGCGACGAGGTGACGCATGATCCGCGCTACTTCAACTCGAACCTGGCCAGCGCCCCGTATTCGACCTGGCCCGACGCGCGCCCCCGCGCGTGACGCCCGCGCGGGCGACCGCAAGAACAACCTCCAACGGAACAACAAGACATGGCCCATTCCCCCGACGTGACCAGCATGGCGCTGTTCTGCGACTTCGAGAACGTCGCGCTCGGCGTGCGCGAGACGCAGCACGAGAAATTCGACATCAAGCTGGTGCTCGAGCGCCTGCTGCTCAAGGGCAGCATCGTCGTCAAGAAGGCGTACTGCGACTGGGAACGCTACAAGGGCTTCAAGGCGCCGATGCACGAGGCGAGCTTCGAGCTGATCGAGATCCCGCACGTGCGCCAGTCCGGCAAGAACTCGGCCGACATCCGGCTGGTCGTCGACGCGCTCGATCTCTGCTACACGAAGTCGCACGTCAACACCTTCGTGATCATCAGCGGCGACTCCGACTTCTCGCCGCTGGTCTCCAAGCTGCGCGAGAACAACAAGCAGGTGATCGGCGTGGGCGTCAAGGAATCGACGTCGGACCTGCTGATCGCCAACTGCGACGAGTTCATCTTCTACGACGACCTGTGGCGCGAGAGCGGCCGCCAGTCGATGCGGCGCGAGCAGCGCCCCGCGCCGGACAAGAACCGCAAGCCGGCCCAGGCCTCGGGCAACACGGACGACGACCGCCGCCGCGAGGAGGCCGAGAAGCGCAAGGACAAGGCCGTCGAGCTCGCGCTGCAGACCTTCGAGGCGCTGTTCGCCGAGCGCGGCGACGGCGGCAAGATCTGGTCGTCGGTGCTCAAGGAGGCGATCAAGCGGCGCAACCCGGGCTTCAGCGAGTCGTACTACGGCTTCCGCAGCTTCGGCGGCCTGCTCGAGGAGATGCAGTCGCGCGGCTTCCTGAAGATGGGCCGCGACGAGAAGTCCAACTCCTACGTCTACCGCAGCGGCGGCGCCGAGGCGTCGACTGGCGCCGGCGGCGAGCCGGGCGCGCCCGAGGTGCTGCCGATCACGCACCGCGCCGGCGAGGCCGAGCCGCGCGGACGTGGCGGTCGCGGCCGCGGCGGGCGCCGCGAGGCGCCGCAGCGCCACGACTTCGAGCCCGCGGTGGCCGTGGAGACGCCGGCGGCCGCGGAATTCGAGGACGATGACGCCGCCGAGCGCTTCGCCGACGCCGCGCGCGCCTCGATGGCCACGCGCGACGTCAACCCGGCGGACGAGCCCGCGCCGGACGCCGACACCTACGTGAGCGACGCCGCGGCCCAGACCGAGGAAGCCGCGCAGGCCGAGGAGGCCGCGGCCCGCGAGAGCGGCTCGCGCCGCGGCGGCCGTGGCGGCCGCGGCCGGGGCGCCGCGCGCAAGAACGCCGGCGAGGGCCGGAACGCGGGCGAGGAGACCGGCGCCGCGCCGGCACCGGCACCCGCCCCGGCCGCCGCCGAGGCGAGCGCCGAAG
>Ga0207427_101037_pt1 | contig 11594 bp, 13 predicted proteins | sample AraplaCL_Cvi_mMS_FD_184268 | JGI IMG/M metagenome (GOLD analysis project Ga0207427, IMG submission 184268) | Arabidopsis root microbial communities from the University of North Carolina, USA - plate scrape CL_Cvi_mMS (SPAdes) (version 2) | ecosystem: Host-associated > Plants > Roots > Endosphere ... | reverse complement strand
ATCACCGCCAGCAAGTCGACGCTGCGCCGGCCGACCGCCGGCGGGCCCCTGTGGCCGTTCTCGGGCAGCGGCCGCAACCAGGCGCAGACGGGCCTGGGCTCGGGCGTGCTGGTGTCGTCCGACGGCTACCTGCTGACCAACCAGCACGTCGTCGACGGCGCCGACGACATCGAGGTGACGCTGTCCGACGGCCGCTCCGCCAGCGCCAAGGTGGTGGGCACCGACGCCGACTCCGACCTCGCGCTGCTCAAGGTGTCGCTGGACAACCTGCCGGCGATCCCGTTCGGCGACATCCGCCACCTGTCGGTCGGCGACCCGGTGCTGGCGATCGGCAACCCGTTCAACGTCGGCGAGACGGTCACCTCCGGGATCGTCAGCGCGCTGGATCGCAACCAGCTGGGCCTGTCGACCATCGAGAACTTCATCCAGACCGACGCCGCGATCAACCCCGGCAACTCGGGCGGCGCCCTCGTGGACGGCGAGGGCCGGCTGGTGGGCATCAACACGGCGATCTTCTCGCGCAGCGGCGGCAGCATGGGCATCGGCTTCGCGATCCCGGTGGACATCGCCCGCGAGGTGATGGACGCCCTGATCCGCGACGGCGAGATGACGCGCGGCTGGATCGGCGTGCAGCCGCGCGACCTCACGCCCGAGTTCGCCGACAGCTTCCAGCTGCCGGTCAAGGAAGGCGTGCTGGTGACCGGCGTGCTGCGCGACGGCCCCGCCGCGCGGGCGGGCCTGAAGCCGGGCGACGTGGTGACGGCCATCGGCGGGGTGAAGGTCTCGAACACCGCGCAGCTGCTGCGCGCGGTCGGCGCGCTCAAGCCGCCGTCCAGCGCGGTGCTGGCGGTGCAGCGCGGCAGCGACGCGATGACGCTCAGCGTGCCGGTGGCCAAGCGGCCGCCGGTCAAGCCGCGGGACCTGGACGATGGGCGCTGAGGCGCACCGCCATCGCGCCCGGGACTCAGGCTTCCTTCTTGGACTCCGCGTCCGGCGCCTGCGTGCTGCGGATGAAGATCGGCACCGTCCAGATGCCCACCTCGTACAGCAGGATCATGGGCACCAGCAGCGCGATCATCGAGGCCGGGTCGGGCGGCGTCACCAGGCCGGCCACGCCGGCGGCGACCACCCAGTAGTAGTTGCGGAACTTGCGCAGCTGGTCCACGGTGACCAGGCCCAGGCGCGCGACGATCACGACGGCCACGGGCACCTCGAACGCGACGCCGAACGCGATGAACATCGTCAGCACGAAGTCGAGGTAGGCCTCGATGTCCGGGCTCACCTGCACCGACGCCGGCGCCATGCGCTCGATCGCCGGGAAGGCGCGCTGGAACACGATGAAGTAGCTGAACGCCACGCCCGCGTAGAACAGCAGGGTGCTGGTGACGACCAGCGGCGCGACCAGGCGCTTCTCGTGCTTGTAAAGCCCGGGCGCGACAAAGGCCCAGACCTGGTACAGCACCCAGGGCAGCGCGATGCCGGTGGCGATCAGCACCGTCACCTTGATGGGGATGAGGAAGGGCGAGACGACGCCCACCGCGATCATGTGCGAGCCCGCGGGCAGCGACTCGATCAGCGGCTTGGCCAGGAAGTCGTAGAGCCTGCTCGGCCCCGGCCACGCGCACAGGATGCCGAACACGATGGCCACGCCCCAGACGCTGCGCAGCAGGCGGTCGCGCAATTCGACCAGGTGGGCGACGAACGGCTGCTCCGTGCCGGCCAGTTCGTCTTCGGAGGGGGTCGCCATGGGTCAGCGGCTCGTGTGGAGTTGGACGATGGGGCCGCGGGCGCCCGCGACCCGGACGGGCCGCGCGCCGCCGGCGGCGCGGTCAGATCGGTGCACCGCCGCTGCGGCGTGGGCGAAAGCGCGCCACGCGCGCCGCGCCCGACTGGGCATGGGTGCGCACGCCGGCACGCTGCTTGTACCAGCTCGGGATCGCGCTGCGCTTGATGCGCCAGTTCTTGCGGGGCGGCTTGTAGGCCGGCTGCGGCTGCAGCTCGCGCATGGCCGCGGCGTCGGAGACGTCAGCCATGCCCGGCTCGTCGAACGAACCCGGGTCGCGCAGCGTGCGCTGGACGGTGTCGTGCACCTCGCGGGCGGCGCCCTCGAACTGCGACTTCATCTTGTTGAGCTCCTCGAGCTCGATCGAGCGGTTGACCTCGGCCTTGACGTCCGCCACGTAGCGCTGCGCCCGTCCGAGCAGCGTGCCCAGCATGCGCGCGACGCGCGGCAGCCGCTCCGGGCCGATCACGATCAGGGCGATGCCGCCGACGATGGCCAGCTTGGTGACGCCGATGTCAAACATTCAAGGGAACGCGCGTTCAGCGGTTCTTGGTCTCGACGTCGATCGTCTCGCTCGACGCGCGGTTGTCCGTGGCGGTGACCTGCTGGGGCGGGCGCGCGTCCTCGGGCTTCTCGCCGTCCTTCATGCCGTCCTTGAAGCCCTTGACGGCGCCGCCGAGGTCCGAGCCGATGTTCTTGAGCTTCTTCGTGCCGAAGATCAGCACGATGATGACCAGGAAGATGATGAGGTGAGTGGTTGAAAGACCCATGATGGGCTCCTTGCAGTGTCAGGCGCGGTCGCGCTGCGCGCAGCTCGCGCGAGAGACGTCCATTCTAAAGGATCGGGGGCTTCGGCCCCCGGCGCAAGTCAAAGGCCATTCACCCCTTCGTCCACGGACGGGGGCCGCCGATCGCGTGCAGGTGCAGGTGGCCGACCTCCTGCCCGCCGTCCTGGCCGGTGTTGACCATGATGCGGTAGCCGTTGGTGACGCCGCTGTCGAGCATCAGTTTCGGGATCATCGTCATCATGCGGCCCAGCAGCGGCGCGTCGGCCGGCGACACCTCGACCATCGACGGGATGTGCCGCTTGGGGATCACCAGCAGGTGCACCGGCGCCCACGGCGCGATGTCGTGGAACACGAGGATCTCGTCGTCCTCGAAGAACTTGCGCGCGGGGATCTTGCCGTCGACGATCTTGCAGAAGATGCAGTTCGGGTCATGCGACATGGGAGGGCTCCGGGTCAGGCAGGCATGGGGCGGCGGTCGCTGAACGCGATCCAGCCGCGCAGACAGCGGTAGAGATACCACAGGCCGATGACGAACCACGCCGCGGCGCCGGGCAGAAACAGCAGCAGGAACAGCGGCGACGTGACCACGAACCACAGCAGGGCGAACCAGAAGGTGCGCGCCTGCCAGCGCCAGTGGCTGCGGTAGAAGTCGTCGGGCAGGTCGCCGGACTTGACCAGGTTGATGAGGATGGCGACCACCGAGAAGATGCCGCCGGAGAACCAGGTGACCGTGTGCAGCGCGTACATCACGTGCGTGAGCGTGCGCGGCTCCTCGGCCTGGTACAGGGTGGGGGTATTCATGCGGGGGCGCTCCTTCAGGCCTTGGACTCGCCGTCGCGCTGCTGCGACTTGCGCAGCGCGAACTCCTCGAGGCCCGACAGGCCCTCGCGGCGCTCGAGCTCGCGCAGCACGTCGGCCGGCGACAGGCCGAAATGGCTCAGCGCGATCATCGAGTGGAACCACAGGTCGGCCACCTCGTAGACGATCTTCCTCGGATCGCCGTCCTTGGCGGCCATCACCGTCTCGGTGGCTTCCTCGCCCACCTTCTTGAGGATGGCGTCGGTGCCCTTGTCGAACAGGCGCGCCACGTAGCTGGCGGCCGGGTCGCCGCCGTTGGCGGGCTTGCGCGATTCGATCACCGCGGCGAGGCGGGCCAGGCTGTCGTTGCCGTTCATTTGTAGATGCTCTCCGGATCCTTCAACACCGGTTCGACCGCCGTCCACCGCCCGTTCTCCAGCTTCTGGAAGAAGCAGCTGTGGCGGCCCGTGTGGCAGGCGATGCCCGGCTCGTGGCCGAGCTGCGTGACCTCCATCAGCACGACGTCGTTGTCGCAGTCCAGCCGCAGCTGGTGCACCTGCTGCACGTGGCCGGACTCCTCGCCCTTGGCCCACAGCTTCCCGCGCGAGCGGCTCCAGTAGACGGCGCGCCCGGTCTCGGCCGTGCGCGCGAGCGCCTCGCGGTTCATCCACGCGAACATCAGCACGTCGCCGGTGCCGCGCTCCTGCGCGATCACCGGCACGAGGCCGTCGCGATCCCATTTCACATCATCGAGCCAGGTCATCGGGGAAGTGTAGCCAACCCGGTTGCTCGCATCCTGCCGCGTCGGGCAACCCGGCGTTTCCCGGACAGCCGCCCGGCGAAGCTTGCGGCAACCTTACAATATTGACACAGACCGGCGTCCTGCACCGTCGCAGCGAGCCGGCAACCTTGAGGGAGTCCATGTTCTCGATGCCCAACGGCGCCCGCGCGCTGTCCCTGCGCGCGCTCGCCGGCGCCGCCGCCATGGTCGTGCTGTGCGGCGACAGCCTGAATGTCGGCGGGTGCAGTTCGCCCTACCCCGACCAATCCGACGCCCGCCTGTCCGTCACGACGACCCCGCCCGCGGGCACCTACCAGCCCGGCGACACCGTGCACCTGCGCACCACCGTCACCAACAGCGGCCAGCGCGACATCGGCGGCGTCCGCATAGCCACCACGCTCGACTACAACCTGGCGTTCGTCTCGGCGACCTGCACCGGGCTGGGCGCGGCGGCCGACGCCGGCGCCCCGCCGATGGCCTGCGGCGCCCTCAGCATGACGGACCGGATGCCGATCGGCGCCGTCGCCACGGTGGACGTCGTCGCGACGGTGCGCAGCGCCGAATCCGCGAGCGTGAGCAACCGCGTCACCGTCGACGTGACCAACGGCCCGGGCTACACCGTCGACACCCCCATCGCGCTCGCCAACGCCGCGGGCGGCGGCTACCGCGTGTACACCGCCGCCGGCCAGCAGCTGAGCGCGCGCGTGGACTTCACCCACTCGAACCTGATCTTCGACGGCCCCGGCGGCCGCACGCTGCCCTTCTCCGCCAAGAACGCCGCCGGCACGTACGCGCTGCCCGGCGGCGCCGCATGGCGCGAGGCGACCGACCTGCTGGTGGGCACCGCGGACCTGGGCAGCGGCGTGCAGCCGTTCGTCGCGGCGCGCCGGTTCGTCACGTCGGCCGACGCGCTCGAAGGCCGTTCGTTCGCGATCCTCGAGGTGGAGACGCAGGCCGACGGCCGCGCCGTCTCCCGCGTCCGCCCGGCCCACGTGGTGCACGCGATGATGACCCTGTGCGTCGATGCGGTGGCCTCGTTCGACGTGTGCGCGCCGGCGTCGCGCCGCTGGTTCCCGTTGAGCAACTACACCGGCGAGTTCGGCGGCGTCGACTCCGCGACCTTCGACGACGTGTTCTTCCGCGTCGCGCGCGCAGGCGACGCGCTGGTGCTCCTGGGCGCAGGGCGGAGCCATCCGACGGCCGACAACCCGCGCAGGTTCCAGATCGCGCTGTTGTCCGACGGCAGCGCGAAGGCCGGCTCCTTGGAGGGCGGCGACAGCCTGGGTCGCTGGGGGACGCTGGAGGTCGCCCCCGCGGCGGCGGCGCTGCACGAATCGCTGTCCCTCGCCGGGGGCATGCCCGTCACGCTCGACGGCCGCCTGTCGTCGCCGGCCGGCACGCCCGCCACCCTGCTGGCCACCTCGCTGGGCACCGGCACGTCGGCCGCCTGGCTCGAACAGGACGGCCCGCTCGCCGTGCTCCTGGGCCAGCCCGGCACGCCGGCCGACGGCCTGCTGCAGCTGTTCGCGAACTGAGGGCCGCGCCTCAGCCGCGGTGCGTGGCGCCGGTGAAGCCGCGCTCCTGCGCGAACCACTCCAGCACCGGGATCGTGCCGGGCAGCACCGGCACGCTCCGCACGGGCAACTGCTCCCAGGCCATGTGCTGGCCTTCGCGCATCTCGAACTGCCCGTGCCACTCGAACACCTTGCAGAAGTTCAGGCGCACGCGGGCGTGCGGGTAGTCCATCATCAGCGTGTGCCAGGGCTGCGCGGGCCCGATCGTGATGCCGATCTCCTCGTGCAGCTCGCGCCGCAGCGCGGCTTCCACCGTCTCGCCGGCCTCGAGCTTGCCGCCCGGGAATTCCCAGTAGCCGGCGTAGACCTTGCCGGCCGGGCGCGAGGTGAGCAGGAAGCGGCCGTCGGCGTCCACCAGCACGCCCACTGCGACCTCGGTGATCGGCCGCTCGCCGTAGTGCGAGGGCGCGTCCTCGGAATCGACGATGGCCGTGTGCGCGCGCCGATCGGCGTCGCTGACCTCGGCGGGTCTGCTTGTCATCCGAGAGCCTCCGCCCTGCGGGCTGCGGCGCGAGCGCCTACGGGCGGCTGGGCGGCGCTCATGCCGACCCCGCCAGCCGGCCGGCGCGATCGCGCGCGAACTGATACGCGACGCGCCCCGAGCGCGAGCCGCGCTCCAGCGCCCAGATCAGCGCCTCGGCGCGCAGCGCTTCGATGGCCGCGTCGCCCAGCCCGAAATGCCGCAGCCACTGGCCGACGATGGCCAGGTACTCGGGCTGGCTGAACGGGTAGAAGCTGATCCACAGGCCGAAGCGTTCGGACAGCGAGATCTTCTCCTCGATCGCCTCGCCCGGATGCAGCTCGCCGTTCTCGTCGTGCTTGGCCGCGAGGTTGTCCTTCATCTGCTCGGGCAGCAGGTGGCGACGGTTGGAGGTGGCATACACCAGCACGTTGTCCGACGACGCCGAGATCGTGCCGTCCAGCATCGACTTGAGCGCCTTGTAGCCGGCCTCGCCCTCATCGAAGCTCAGGTCGTCGCAGTAGACGACGAAGCGCTCGGGGCGGTTCTCGATCAGGGCGACGATGTCGGGCAGGTCGACCAGGTCCGTCTTGTCGACCTCGATCAGGCGCAGGCCCCGGGGCGCGAACTCGTGCAGGCAGGCCTTGATCAGCGAGCTCTTGCCGGTGCCGCGCGCGCCGGTCAGCAGCACGTTGTTGGCGGAGCGGCCGGCCACGAACTGCGCAGTGTTGGCGCGCAGGCGCTCCTTCTGCGCATCGACTTCCTGGAGGTCGCCGAGCGCGATCGGCGCGACGTGGCGCACCGGCTCGAGCACGCCCGCGCGCGTGCCCGCCAGCGCGCCGGCCGGGCGCTTGCGGTAGCGAAAGGCGATGGAGGCCGCCCAGTCGGGCTCGGCGGCCGGCGGCGGCAGCAGGCCCTCGAGGCGGGCGAGCACGCCCTCGGCGCGCGCGAGCAGCGCCTCCAGCGAGGAAGGGGTCGAAGCGGTCATGGAGCCAGTGTAGGGTGGGTCGTTCGACCCGCCGTTCGCGCTTCGTGTAGCGACGCGCCGCGCGACGCGGGGGTCAGGCCGTCAGCGTCACGCGGGCGAAGCTGCGCTTGCCGACCTGCAGCACGTAGGTGCCGGCGCCCAGCTTCAGGCCCTTGTCGCTGACGACGGCCGAATCGATGCGCACGCCGCCCTGCTCGATCTTGCGGTTGCCCTCGCCGTTGGACGGCACCAGGCCCGCGGCGCACAGCACGGCCGCGACGCCCATCGGCGCCCCGGCGATGGTCACTTCCTTGACGTCGTCCGGGATGCCGCCGGCGGCGCGGTTCTGGAAGTCGGCTTCGGCCGCATCCGCGGCAGCCGCCGAATGGAAGCGCGCCGTGATCTCCTTGGCGAGCATCACCTTGGCGTCCTTCGGATTGCGCCCGCCCTCGATCTCGGCCTTGAGCCTGGCGATCTCCGCCTCGCTGCGGAAGCTCAGCAGCGTGTACCACTTCCACATCTGCACGTCGCTGATCGACAGGATCTTCGCGTACATCGTGTTGGCCGGCTCGGTGATGCCCACGTAGTTGTTCTTGGACTTGGACATCTTCTCGATGCCGTCCAGCCCTTCGAGCAGCGGCATCGTCAGGATGCACTGCGGCTCCTGGCCGAACTCCTGCTGCAGGTGGCGGCCCACCAGCAGGTTGAACTTCTGGTCGGTGCCGCCGAGCTCCAGGTCGCTCTTGAGGGCGACCGAGTCGTAGCCCTGCATCAGCGGGTACAGGAACTCGTGCACGCTGATGGGGGTCTGCGCGGCGAAGCGCTTGGTGAAGTCGTCGCGCTCCATCATGCGGGCGACGGTGTACTTGGCCGCGAGCTGGATCATGCCGCGCGCGCCCAGCGGGTCGCTCCACTCGCTGTTGTAGCGGATCTCCGTCCTGGCCGGATCCAGCACCAGGCTGGCCTGCTTGTAGTACGTGTCGGCGTTGGCCTTGATCTGCTCGTGCGTCAGCGGCGGGCGCGTGTTGTTGCGGCCGGACGGGTCGCCGATCAGCGAGGTGAAGTCGCCGATCAGGAAGATCACCGTGTGACCCAGGTCCTGGAGCTGGCGCATCTTGTTGAGCACGACGGTGTGGCCGATGTGGATGTCGGGCGCCGTCGGATCCAGGCCGAGCTTGATGCGCAGCGGGGCGCCGGTGGCCTCGGAACGGGCCAGCTTGCGGATCCAGTCGGCCTGCGGCAGCAGTTCGTCGCAGCCGCGCAGGCTGACCTGCAGGGCCTCGCGGACGGAATCGGTGATCGGGTGTTCGGGCGTGGGAGGCGTGGCGGTCATCGGTCGGGCAACGGGCTGGCGGCGTGCAGAACCTCGCCGTGCCGGCGCCGGGAGGCCGGCTGCGGCAACTTGCAAGGCTTGTAAAAGAGACTGTAAAGCTCCCTCTTTTGGGGGATCCACTTTACAACCGACTGCTATAGTCCCTCGCGCGGGGACGGCGGCCGCTTTACCACACGGCAGCCGACTCAGCGAGCGAAAGCTGGCGATTTCGAACTTCCTGTCGTCTTTGGCCGACAACTTCCTCGAAAAAGTCGCTTGATTCTATGCGCGCATGCGCGGGCAAAACCTGCCGCGGCGCTGCATTCGTCAAACCGGAATGGGGTCGCCGGCAACCGTCGGGCCCAGGTTCCTTTCGCAGGAAGCCGTCTCTTGGATCCCCTGAGCCATGCCGAAGCGGCGGTCGAGACCGCTGTCACCTCGCTGTTCGGACGCATCACGCGCTGGACGCACCGACACCCCCGCCGGCTCGCCGCCGGCACCGCCACCGCGCTGGCCGTCATCGCCGGCACCGCCTTCGGCCTCGCGCCGATGGCCCCCGACGCCTCGGCCCTGCCCAAGCGCCTGGTCACCGAGAGCTTCACGCCCGACAACCTCGACGCGCAGCTCGACGCCCTCGCGGCCCAGCACCTGGTGCTCGCCCGCAGCGACGTCACGCGCGCCAACGACACCGCCAGCACGCTCACCAAGCGCCTGGGCATCGCGGACGACCAGCTCAACGCCTTCCTGCAGACGGACGCCACCTCGCGCAAGCTGTGGCAGGGCCGCGCCGGCAAGCTCGTCGCGGCCACCACCGACGACACCGGCCGCCTGACCGAGCTCGTGGCGCGCTACCCCGCCGAGCGCGACGACCAGTTCAGCACCCACTTCAGCCGCCTGACGCTCACGCGCGGCGCGGCCGGCTTCACCAGCCGCCTGGAGACCGTGCCGTTCGGCACCACCTCGCGCCTGGCCAGCGGCACCGTGCGCACCTCGCTGTTCGCCGCCACCGACGAGTCGAACGTGCCCGACCCGGTCGCCACCCAGCTGGCCGACGTCTTCTCGTCCGACATCGACTTCCACCGCGAACTGCGCAAGGGCGACACGTTCAGCGTCGTCTACGAGGCGCTCACGGCCGACGGCGAGCCGGTGCCGTGGAACCAGGGCGCCGGCCGCGTGCTGGCCGCCGAGTTCGTCAATGCCGGGCACGCGTATTCGGCGGTCTGGTTCGCCGACGCCAGCGGCAAGGGCGCCTATTTCGACCTGAGCGGCCGCAGCAAGCACAGCGCCTTCCTGGCCAGCCCGCTCGCGTTCTCGCGCATCACCTCCGGCTTCTCGATGCGCTTCCATCCGATCCTCAAGGAATGGAAGCGCCACGAGGGCGTCGACTACGGCGCGCCCACCGGCACGCCGGTGCACGTGGTGGGCGACGGCGTCGTGGCCTTCGCCGGCCAGCAGAACGGCTACGGCAACGTCATCCAGGTGCAGCACTCGGACAACCGCATGACGGTCTACGCGCACCTCTCGCGCATCGACGTCAAGCGTGGCGAGCACGTGAACCAGGGCGAACACATCGGCGACGTCGGCGCCACCGGCTGGGCCACCGGCCCGCACCTGCACTTCGAGTTCCGCGTCGCGGGCATCGTGAAGGATCCGCTGATGATCGCCAAGTCCGCCGAGACGTTGACGCTGGACAACGCCTCGCGCCCGCGCTTTGCCGCGCTGGCCGGCGAGCTCAAGGGCGAGCTGGCGGTGGCCGAATCGCTGGGCGTGCGCCCCGCGCGCGTAGACTGAGCCCGTCACCCCGAACCCGACGCGCCGCGTTCGCCCCGACGAACCCGGCGCGTTCTCCATTGCAGATGACTCTCTACATCGGTTTGATGAGCGGCACGTCGATGGACGGCGTCGACGGCGTGCTGGTCGACTTCAGCACCGATGCCCGCTCCGGCCTGCACGTGCTGGCCGATGCGCATGTCGCGATGCCGGCGTCGCTGGGCGCCGAACTGCTGGCGCTGAACACGTCCGGCCCGGACGAACTGCAGCGCGCCGCGCTGGCCGCCAACGCGCTGGCCCGGCTGCAGGCCGAAGTGGTGGCTCACCTGCTCAACAAGACCGACACCGAGCCCGGGGCCGTCCGCGCCGTGGGGTCGCACGGCCAGACCGTGCGCCACCGTCCCGGCGAGTTCGACGGCACCGGCTTCACGCTGCAGCTCAACAACGGCGCCCTGCTGGCCGAGGCCTGCGGCATCGACGTGGTGTGCGACTTCCGCAGCCGCGACGTCGCCGCCGGCGGCCAGGGCGCCCCCCTGGTGCCGGCCTTCCATCGCGACGTCTTTGCCAGCGCCACGCCGCGCGCCATCCTCAACGTCGGCGGCATCGCGAACGTGACGATCCTGCCGCCCGTGGGCGCGCCCCCCGGGGTCGCGCTCGCCGGCTTCGACACCGGCCCCGGCAATGCGCTGATGGATCACTGGTGCCGGCGGCACACGGATGCCGCCTACGACGACGACGGCCGCTGGGCGGCGTCGGGCCAGGTCGACGGCATGCTGCTGGTCGAGCTGATGGCGGACGCTTACTTTCGCAAGGCGCCGCCCAAGAGCACCGGCCGCGACCTGTTCAACGCCGACTGGCTCGCGCAGGCGCTCGCGCGCGCGGGCGGGACGCGCGCGCCCGCGGACGTGCAGGCGACCCTGCTGGAACTGACGGCCCGCACCGCGATCGACGCGCTGCGCGCGGCCGCGCCCGCCACGCGCGAGCTGCTGGTGTGCGGCGGCGGCGCCCTCAACGGCGCGCTGATGGCGCGCCTCGCGGCGCTGTGGCCCGGCCTGGCCGTCGCCGCCACCGACACGGCCGGCCTGCCGGCCCAGCAGGTCGAGGCCGCCGCCTTCGCCTGGCTGGCACGCCAGTTCTGCAAGCGCCACCCCGGCAACCATCCCGGCGTCACCGGCGCCGCGGGGGTGCGGGTGCTGGGGGCGCTCTACCCCGCGTAGGGCGGGTTAGCCGCAGGCGTAACCCGCCGTTCGGCTGCGCGCTGCGATGCGGTTTCGAATTGGCGCAGGCACTGGCGGATCGGTGCGCCACCTAATGGCGGGTTGCGGCTGCGTCCAGGGATCGGCGCGCCAACGAACGGCGGG
>Ga0207427_101035_pt1 | contig 11611 bp, 10 predicted proteins | sample AraplaCL_Cvi_mMS_FD_184268 | JGI IMG/M metagenome (GOLD analysis project Ga0207427, IMG submission 184268) | Arabidopsis root microbial communities from the University of North Carolina, USA - plate scrape CL_Cvi_mMS (SPAdes) (version 2) | ecosystem: Host-associated > Plants > Roots > Endosphere ... | reverse complement strand
AAGTTGGCTCGCAAAGCTGGAAGCAATCAAAGCTGCAAAAGAATGTGGAGCGGTAGTTCAGTTGGTTAGAATGCTGGCCTGTCACGCCGGAGGTCGCGGGTTCGAGTCCCGTCCGCTCCGCCACTACGAAACGGAAAACCCGCCTTGTGCGGGTTTTTTGTTGCCTGCAGTTTGGGAGACCGATCCATCAAGCGCATTGCATGCAACGCGCCAGTCACGTTTCTGGCCGCAAGCTTCCGGTGGAATGCCCCTGCTCCACCAGGTATTCCAGCCAGCGCGACAGAAACCCGTTCATGCGTAGGCGATGCTGGAACACCGTATGCGCCGGTGAAAACGGCCCCAGCACCTGCCACAGGTGTCGGCCAGGATGGCAATGCAACGCCTCGGCCACATGCGCATCGGTATACATGCGCAGCTGAGCCGACGGTGCACGCTGGCCCGTGTGTGCATCGACGAAGCCGTAGGTGAGCTCGAGCTCCAGCGTGTAGGGATGACATTCCTGCACATGCAGATGCACATCCAGTCCGTCATCCACGTCGGAGACATAGTGGCCAGGCGCGAGTTGCTGCGGCGCGAACAGCCGCGTCAGCCGGTGATAATTCTCCGCATACAGTCCCATCAGGAACTCGAACCGTCCCGGCAGCAGGCTGTGGCGATTGTCCAGTACGGCACTCATGAAAAGTACGGCAACTCCAGTCGGCAATCAGAACATGGTCCGCTCGATACCGAAGCGGTCGAAGATCTTGCTGGCAATCTCCTCGATCGACACATGCGTAGTGTTGAGGCTGGGAATCCCGGCCTGGCGCATCAAACGATCGGCCTGTTCCAGCTCCCAGCGGCATTGCTTCAAGGTGGCATAACGGCTGCCGGCACGACGCTGCTCACGGATCTGCGCCAGCCGCTGCGGATCGATGGTCAAACCGAACAACCGATCCCGGTACGGGCGCAGGCGTACCGGCAGTTCAAGTTTTTCCAGGTCCTCGTCGGTCAGCGGATAGTTGGCGGCGCTGACGCCGTAATGCAAGGCCATGTACAGACAGGTCGGCGTCTTGCCCGAACGCGACACCCCGACCAGGATCAGATCGGCCTGGGAATAATCCACGTCCATGCCGTCATCGTGGGAAAGCGCGTAGTTGGTGGCGTTGATGCGGGCCTCGTACTTGGCGTAATCGACCATGCCATGCGAACGATTGACCGCACCCGAGCGCCTGGTCGCCAGCTCCGCTTCCAGCGGCCCGATGAACGGTGCGAACACGTCCAGCATCAGCGCGCCGCTGGCGGCAACGATGTCGCACAGCGCGCGTTCGGCCATGGTATTGACCACGATCGGGCGCTGACCGCTCTGCGCGTAGTTGGTCTTGATGCGCAGCGCAGCCGCCTCCGCCTTGTGCGCATTGTCGGTGAATGGCAAACGGTGCTTGTCGAACTGCACACCCTCGAACTGCGCCAGGATGCTGTTGCCGATCGTCTCCGCGGTAATACCAGTGGAGTCGGAGATGAAGAAAACCGTGCGCTGCATACAGTATCCCGATCGTGTAGATGCGTTTGTCCGCACCTTAACCCAAGCGGAAAACGCTGTCGCCGATTGACGGTTGGCTGACTGGTATGCCGTTGGAATGTCATCCCGGGTCAATGGTCTTCTTGTGCTGCGCACCATCGACAGCGGACAATACCAGTCCTTTGCAGCCCGCTTCCGGTCTGCCTGCCGCATCCATACCGTTATCCATTGAATGCTCTTGAGGAGACACCCTTGAACGATCTGGTGCTTTGGCTCGACCAACTGCGCATGACTGACCTGGGCAAGGTTGGCGGCAAGAACGCCTCACTCGGCGAAATGATCGGCAACCTCGCCAAGCTTGGCGTGTCCGTGCCGGGCGGCTTCGCCACCACCGCCGACGCGTTCCAGCAATATCTGGAAAAGAGCGGCCTGGCCAAGCGCATCCAGGAACGCCTCGCTTCACTCGACGTCGATGACGTCGACACGCTGGTTGCGGCGGGCAAGGAGATCCGTGGCTGGATCGTCGACACCGCCCTGCCGGCCGAACTCGAGCAGGCAATCCGCGCCGCCTATATCAAGCTGTGCAAGGACGCCGGCGCCGACGATATCGCCGTCGCGGTACGCTCGTCAGCCACCGCCGAGGATCTGCCGGACGCCTCGTTCGCCGGCCAGCAGGAAACCTTCCTCAACGTGGTCGGCATCGACGACGTGCTGCACAAGGTGAAGGAAGTCTTCGCCTCGCTGTACAACGACCGCGCGATCGCCTATCGCGTGCACCAGGGCTTCAAGCACGAGGATGTATTCCTCTCCGCTGGCGTGCAGCTGATGGTGCGCTCCGATGTCGGCGCATCGGGCGTGCTGTTCACCCTGGACACCGAGTCCGGCTTCCGCGACGTGGTCTTCGTGACCGGCAGCTACGGCCTCGGCGAGATGGTCGTGCAGGGCGCGGTCAATCCGGATGAGTTCTACGTGTTCAAGCCGACTCTGCGCGCCGGCAAGCCGGCCGTGCTGCGTCGCAATCTCGGTGCCAAGCAGCTGCGCATGGTCTATTCCAGCGCGCCCGGCGAACGCGTCAAGACCGAGGACACTCCGGCCGAACTGCGCAACCGGTTCTGCATCAACGACGAAGACGTGCAGGAGCTCGCTCGTCAGTCGCTGATCATCGAAAAGCATTACGACCGCCCGATGGACATCGAGTGGGCAAAAGACGGCCATACCGGCAAGATATACATCGTGCAGGCGCGCCCGGAAACGGTGAAGTCGCGCTCGCACGCGACCCAGCTCGAGCGCTTCCACCTCAGCGAGAAGGGCAAGGTACTGGCCGAAGGCCGCTCAATCGGCCAGAAGATCGGTGCCGGCAAGGCCCGCGTGATCCGCTCACTGGCCGACATGAACAAGGTGCAGCCGGGTGACGTGCTGATCGCCGACATGACCGACCCTGACTGGGAGCCGGTGATGAAACGTGCTTCCGCGATCGTCACCAACCGCGGCGGCCGCACCTGCCACGCGGCGATCATCGCGCGCGAGCTGGGCGTGCCCGCCGTGGTCGGTACCGGCAATGCGCTGGAGCTGATCCCCGATGGCGCCGAGGTCACCGTGTCCTGCGCCGAAGGCGACACCGGCACGATCTACGAAGGCATCCTGAAGTTCGAGCGCGTCACCGCCGATCTGGGCGACATGCCCGAGGCGCCGCTGAAGATCATGATGAACGTGGCCAACCCGGAGCGCGCGTTCGACTTCGGCATGCTGCCGAACGCCGGCATCGGCCTGGCCCGCCTGGAGATGATCATCGCCAGCCACATCGGCGTGCATCCGAAGGCACTCCTCGAATACGCCAAGCAGGACGCCGAGACCAAGGCGAAGATCGACGAGCGCATCGCCGGCTATGCCGATCCGGTGAGCTTCTATGTGGATCGTCTCGCCGAAGGCATCGCCACCATCGCCGCCTCGGTCTATCCGAAGCCGGTGATCGTGCGCCTGTCCGACTTCAAGTCGAACGAATACGCCGGCCTGCTCGGCGGCTCGCGCTACGAACCGCACGAAGAGAACCCGATGATCGGCTTCCGCGGCGCCAGCCGTTACGTCGATCCGAGCTTCGCCGAAGCGTTCGGGCTGGAGTGCAAGGCGGTCAAGCGTGTGCGTGAAGTGATGGGCCTCGACAACGTCTGGGTGATGATCCCGTTCGTGCGCACGCTGGGCGAAGGCCGCAAGGTAATCGAAGTGCTGGCGAAGAACGGACTCAAGCAGGGCGAACACGACCTGAAAGTCATCATGATGTGCGAGGTGCCCTCGAACGCCCTGCTCGCCGATGAGTTCCTCGACATCTTCGACGGCTTCTCGATCGGCTCCAACGATCTGACCCAGCTCACCCTCGGCCTCGATCGCGACTCCAGCATCGTCGCCAGCCTGTTTGACGAACGCGACCCGGCGGTGAAGAAGCTGCTGTCGATGGCGATCAAGACCGCCCGCGCCAAGGGCAAGTACATCGGCATCTGCGGCCAGGGTCCGAGCGACCATCCGGACCTGGCCGAGTGGTTGATGGAGCAAGGCATCGAGTCGCTGTCGCTGAACCCGGACACCGTGGTCGATACCTGGCTGCGACTGGCGAAGAAGAAGGCGGGCTGAGCCGCCCATCCGGTCGAAGCGGGCGGGCGTTCTCCATGCTTGTCACGACCGGAAGCACCGCGTAAACTTGCCGGCTCGCGCGGACCACGCGAACCCCTTTGGAGAGGTGGCAGAGTGGTCGAATGTACCTGACTCGAAATCAGGCGTACGTGTAAGCGTACCGTGGGTTCGAATCCCACCCTCTCCGCCAGAAAAACAAGACGCCCCCTCGTGGGGCGTTTTGTTTTTCTGATGGTAACGGTTGGGTAATAACCCACCGGGTTCGACAAATTTGCCTGGAACAAATTTGAACAGCCGCAGGCCGGCTCCGTGGCGCAGAGCGCGAAGGGGTTCGGTCCATGGATGGACCTAACAATCCCACCCTCAGATCATCTCAATCCCTTCCACTTTTGCGCATCCGCCCCACATCCGTCATGCTCCCGCCGACTCGCCACACTAGGCCTCCCATGATCGAATTCGGACACGGAACGCATGTCGGCCTGCGCCGCACGCGCAATGAAGACACCTATTACGCCGATGCGTCACTCGGCCTGTTTCTGGTGGCCGATGGCATGGGTGGCCACCAGCACGGCGAAGTGGCGTCGGCGCTGGTGCGTGATGCGGTGGTCGACCTGGTCACCCGCGGGCACAGCCTGATCGAGGCGGTGCATGGCGCCGCCGAGCGACTGCTTGCGCATACCCGGCACAACTCCGACATCCTGCCGATGGGTACCACCATCGCCGTGCTGCGGACGACCAGCGACGGCTATGAAGTCGCCTGGGTGGGCGACAGCCGGATCTACATGTGGAAGCAGGATTTGCGCCAGATCAGCCACGACCATTCGCTGGTACAGGCGCTGATCGAGGCCGGTCAGCTGGATCCGGCCCAGGCATCGCAGCACCCACAACGCAACGTGCTTACCCAGGCGCTGGGCGTGACGGCCACCGAACAACTGCATATCGGCATGGCGCGCGGCTCACTCGAACCCGGCATGAGTTTCCTACTGTGCAGCGACGGACTGACCGAAGACGTCGACGACGCGTCGATCACACGCACGATGGCGCGTAGCGACCTCGCCGCGCAGGAGTGTGTCGATCAGCTGCTGCTGAGCGCGCTCGACGGTGGCGGCGACGACAACATCAGCGTGATCATCGTACGTTCCTGCTGAGCCTTGCCCGCCACGGCATGGTTCAACCCAGCCGACGCCACACACTCTGGCCATCCGCGCTCTTGTCCAGCGCGTCCAGCCGCTGTTCGTGCTGCAGCACTTCGTCTGGCGAAGCATGCAGCACACACGGTCGCGTACGCATGACCACCGGCGCAGCCACCACCGCATTGCGTTGCTCGGCGGCGCCTTCAAAACCGAGGTCGAATGCCACCTGCCCCGAGGTCATCGCCAGATAGACGTCGGCCAGCAACTGGGCGTCGATCAGGCCGCCATGCAGATCGCGCCGTGAATTGTCCACGCCAAGCCGCTTGCACAAGGCGTCCAGGCTGTTGCGCTGACCGGGATAGCGTTCGCGCGCCATCGCCAGGGTATCCAGCACGCTGCAGCGGTCACCGATGCGGCCGGCGCCGTTGTCCAGCCGCGCCAGTTCGGCGTCGAGGAATCCGATATCGAAACTGGCGTTGTGGATGATCAGTTCCGCACCGTCGATGAAGGCCAGGAATTCTTCCACCACTTCGGCAAAGCGCGGCTTGTCGAGCAGGAACTCGTCCTCGATGCCGGTCACCAGCCGGGCGCCTTCGTCGATCGCCCGATCCGGGTTGAGATACGTCTGGTAATGCCGGCCGGTGAGCCGGCGCTCGACCATCTCGACGCAGGCGATTTCCACCAGCCGATGGCCCTGGCGCACTTCCAGACCGGTGGTTTCGGTATCGAGAACGATCTGCCTCATGCCCTGCCCCTGAGTAGTTCGGCCTGCTCGCGTGCAGCCTGGTCGACCCGTTCGTTCTCGGCGTGGCCATTGTGGCCTTTCACCCACTTCCAGCGCACCTGGTGGGTGCTGACCGCAGCGGACAGACGCTGCCACAAATCCTGGTTCTTCACCGGTTTCTTGTCTGCAGTGCGCCAGCCGTTGGCGCGCCACTTCGGCACCCACTCCTCGATCCCCTGCATCACGTAACGCGAGTCGGTCGTGAGCACCACCTGACACGGCCGTTTCAATGCCTCCAGCGCGCCGATCGCCGCCATCAGCTCCATCCGGTTGTTGGTAGTGTCGGGATCACCACCCGCAACCATCCGCTCGCTGCCTTTCGCACGCAGCAATGCGGCCCAGCCACCCGGCCCCGGATTGCCCAGGCACGCACCGTCGGTAAATGCTTCCACTTCGCTCATCGTTGTTCACGTATCCCATTGAAAGTCACAGTGCCGAGCTGCGCCGCGTACCCGGCGACAGCTGGCTGTTGCCCGGCACCCGTACCGGCACCGGCTTGATCCGCAGCGGCGTGGCCATGCGCCGGCGTTTGCGCGCGATCAGTACATAGCCGCCACCGAACGGATTGGCCGCCGTCACACGTGTCGGCACCAGGCCAGGCCACAGGCGGCCGACCCGTTGTACCCGCTCGATCTCCAGCCCTGCCTGCTGCAGGTCGTGCCCCAGCCGCAGCGGCATCTGCAATGCCTGCGGCTTGCCACGCGTGCGCCAGCAGAACCACGGCGCCCAGCCACTGAGTGGATGCACACCGGTCAGCGCGAGTACGCCGCCCGGCGCCAGCACGCGAACGGCTTCGGCCAGCAGGGCGGATGCGCTCGGCGCCACTTCCAGAACATGCCGTAGCAGCACCAGTTCGAACGCATCATCGATGAACGGCAGCGGTTCATCCGCCGCTGCTTGCAGATCGCCGCGATAACAGCGATTGCCCAGGTGCAAGGTGGTCCAGCAGCCGAGCATCGGCAACGCGGGCGGCGCATCGTCGACAGAGGCCCCCAGCAGCAGCGCATGCGTACCGAAACAGCGCTGCAGCTCGGGTGTCAGCACGCGCGTTTGCTCATCCAGCAATCGGCGCAACGGCGCACTGGCATAGATGTCGTCATCGCGTTGATGCATGCCCTGCCCACTCTCCATCTGTGCCAAGAGTGTAACGGCTGCGGGCCGCTGGCAGCAGATCACAGGCCACATGGAACTGTTGCACGCTAATGAACAGTCGTTCACCCGGTTAACGCTCTGCTAACGAGTTGCCGGCAAAGCCATCTTATAGTCGACCGCTGCACGCGCGCCCCGGACGGCTGCGTCTGTCGTTGAGCTGGAAAACAGCACCTGATCTACCGGGTGTTCCATGAACGCAGCGGAGCTCGTCTTGCACCTCATACCGTTACCGGCACTGGCCGACAACTACATCTGGCTGCTGCATGACGATGACGGCAACGCCATCGTCGTCGATCCGGGTGATGCCGCCGTCGTCGAGCAGGCGCTGACTGCGCGGCAATTGACCTTGCGCGCGATCCTGCTGACCCATCACCACCACGATCACATCGGTGGCGTTGCCGCGCTGCGTGCGGAGCATGCCATCCCGGTCTATGCACCGGTGGATGAGCGCATCACCGAAACGACCGAACAGGTACGCGATGGCGACCGGGTCGAACTGGCGTTGCCACGCGTCCGCTTCGAAGTTCTCGCGATTCCCGGTCACACCCTCAGCCACGTGGCCTATGTCGGGGCCGGCTTGCTGCTGTGCGGCGATACCTTGTTCAGTCTCGGCTGCGGCCGGCTGTTCGAAGGCACACCAGCCCAGATGCTCGCCTCGCTGGACCGACTGTCGATGTTGCCCGGGGATACCCTGGTCTGCGGCGGCCACGAATACACCGAGGCCAACGGACGTTTCGCGCGCACCATCGAACCGGCCAATCCCGAACTGCAGCAGCGGCTAGTGGAAGTTGCCGCATTGCGCGCCCGGCTCCGGCCTACCCTGCCGGTGGCACTCGCCGGTGAACTGGCGACCAATCCGTTCCTGCGTGTCGACACCGATGCGGTTGCCGAGTGGTGCCGGCAGCAAGGCATCGGCAATGATCGTGTTGCACGCTTTGCGGCGGTGCGCGAAGCCAAAGATGGATTCCACGGATGAGGATGCATCTTCGCCCCTTGCCACTGCTGCTGCCGCTCCTGTTGGCCGCATGTGCCGGCGTGCCGACACACGCACCACCCCAGCCGGCCATCACACCACCGTCAACGGCGCTTGCCACTCCCAAGATCGAGGTCACGCCTCCCACCCGTGAGGGATTGGTGCCGCCGTCGGGCAATATGTGGGATCAGTTACGCAGCAGTTTTGCCATGGCCGACTGCGACGCCGACCCTTCGGTGCTGGCCCAGGCCAGGCGTTACACGCACAACCCGAAGCAGTTCGAAGATCAACTGCAGGAAGTGTTGCCACGTCTGATCTATGTGCAACAGGTTGCGGCCCAATACGATGTCGCGGGCGAATTCGTGTTGCTGCCATGGGTGGAAAGTCATTTTCAGTCACCCCCCGTGCGCAAGCATCAGCCGGCCGGCATATGGCAGATCATGCCGGTCACTGCCGGAGCGATGGGCCTGCGTGTCGATGGGCACTACGACGGCCGCCTTGATGTTCCTGCCGCCGCCAATGCCGTGATGAAGTTGCTCAAGCAGTACCACGATCAGTTCCATGACTGGCGAGTGGCAGATTACGCGTACAACGCCGGCGAATTCTCGGTGCGTAAAATCATCCAGAAACAAGGCATGCCGGCGGATAAACCGGTGATCCCGCGATGGCCGGTTCGAAGCGTGACGCGTGAGCACCTGACCAGACTGCTGGCCATCGCTTGCGTGGTACGTGAGCCGGCACGCTTCGACGTCAGCCTGCCTACGCTGGCGGACGATCAGCATCTGGTGCAGGTGAAGATCGCCCATTCGATGCCGATCGCACGGGCCGCCGACCATGCCGGCATATCGGTGGATACGCTGAAGAATCTCAATGCGGCGTTCCGCAGCGACATGATTGATGCCGACGCCGCGTCGTACCTGCTGTTGCCAGCCAGTAACGTTCAGCAATTCCGAAACGCCTTGCTGGTGCAGCCCCAGTCGACCAGCGCCGACGATCGTCCGAGCAACGCCGCCGCCAACACGGCTGTGGCCTCACCGCTCGTCGCCAAGGCGCCACGGAAAACCCATACCGTCCGGCAAGGCGACAGCCTGTGGCAGATCGCCCGCGATTACGCGGTGAATGTCATCCAGCTGCAACGCTGGAATCATCTGCGCGGAAACACGCTCAAGCTTGGCCAGGTGCTGCAGGTAAGTGAGACGAACTGATCAACACTTATCTGAATCAAAAACGAAAGGGCGGCCAATGGCCGCCCTTTCGTTTTTGATGATGGCTACACCCACAGGTGAAACCGCGGCTCTTACAACCGGCTCGTGTTGATCTTGATTTCGACCTTTGTCTTGAGCAGTTCAATCAGTTCGCGCGTCGTCTCGGTACCATAAGCCTGAGTCATCTGACGACGCAGCGACTCGCGTTGCTCCGGTGGTACCTTCGACAGATCGCCGCCCTGTACCTTGTCCACGGCGAGCAGTGCATAGCTGCCGTTCTGCATGTCCACTGCTGCAAACTCCGCCTTGTCCGCCGCTGGATGCGGCATCAGGAACGCCTGCGTCAACAGCGGTGCGGGCACATCCTGGGACTGCCGCACAGCCTCGCTCATGCTGGTAATCGTGGCACCGAACGATGTCGCCACCGCCGGCATCGGCTCGCCCTTGCGCAGGCGCGCCAGCGCCTCGTCAGCCTGCTTCTTTTCGGTCGCTGCGACGCGCTCGTCGAGAATCTTTTTCTGCACATCAGCGTGCACCTCAGCCAGTGGACGGGCTGCCGCCGGTACGTGCTTGTCGACATGGATCACCACCGAGTGGTTGTTGCCCAGGTCGATCAAGCTGGAGTTGTTGCCCTGCACCAGTACATCGTCGCCAAACGCCGCGGCGAGCAGCTTGGGATTCGCGGTGAGGCCTTCGCCACCCTTGCGCGAGAACAGCGCCGTACTCTTGATCGGCAGATTCAAGGCCACCGAAGCCGGCTCTAGCGATGTCGGATTCTGGTAGGTGTTGTCGGACATCTTGCCGGCGACTTCGTTGTACTTGCGGTCGCGCTCGGCAGCTGAGGCTTCCTTGGCCAGCTGGTCACGCACTTCGACGAACGGCTTGGATTCGCCGCTGCGCAGATCACGCAACCAGATGATGTGGTAACCATCGGACGACAGCACCGGCTTGGAGATCTGATCCTTCTGCAACGCGAACAGCGCCGCATCGAAAGCAGGGTCGGTCACGCCCTTTTCCAGCCAGCCCAGATCACCGCCCTGGCGCCTGGAACCCAGATCCTGCGAATCCTGTTCAGCCAGCTTGGCGAAGTCGCCTGGATTGGCGTCGGCCGCAATCTTCTCGGCCTTGGCCAGTGCCGCCTTCTGCTGCTCCGGCGTGGCATTGGCCGGCACATTGATCAGGATGTGCGACGCGAGCCGCTGCTCCGGCTGCACGAAGCGCTGCTTTTCGTCCGCATAGCGCTTCTTCAGATCGTCTTCGCTCGGCGCGGCATCCAGCGGGAGGTCGGCGCCGTTGACTTCGATGTACTTCACCGAGACCTGCTCGGGATTCATGTAGTCGGCCAGATGCGCCTTGTAATACGTCTCGATCTGGGCATCGCTGACCTGGTTGTCGGCCAGCGCGGGCCGCGGCAACTGGAAGTAGCGCAGGTCGCGGCGCTGGGTCAGCAGGTTCAGGAACTGATCGACCTGCGCGTCGCTGGCGATGGTGCTGTCGTTGATCGCGTCCGGCAGCAGCTGCGTCGCCATCGACGAGCGCACCTCGTCCTCGAACATGCCCGGCGTCTTGCGCTGACTGGTGAGCCACGCGCTATAGCTGGTCGCATCAAACTGGTTATTGACCTGAAACGCGGGAATCGCCGCAATGTAGTCGCGTACGGCCTGATCCGACACGCGCATGCCCCAATCCGCATTGGTCTGGAGCAGCAACTGCTCGACGACCATGCCATCAAGTATGCGTTGCTTTGTCTCCGGCTTCTCGAAAATGCTGGCATCGAAATGCTCGCCCTGTTCGGTACTTGCCTGCTGCCGCAATCGGTTCACCCGGTCCTGATAGGCGTTCTGGCTGATTTCATGCTTGCCGACTTTCGCCACGAACGAATCATTGCGTGACGTGAAATAGCTCTCCATGCCGAACAGCGACATCGCGAAAACGCAAACACCAAGAAGGATGATGGACGGCCATCCGTGCATCTTGTTACGCATTGCCTGCAGCATCGAAATCTTCCCGCAACGTGGTTGAAAGCGCGTGGTGCGTGGGTGGTGCAAGCCCGCGTGTCCGATCGCTCAGGAAGCTACACGAACACGCACTGCTCAAATGACAAGGGCGCCACACGGGCGCCCTTGCGAACTGTGGCGGAGTGGACGGGACTCGAACCCGCGACCTCCGGCGTGACAGGCCAGCATTCTAACCAACTGAACTACCACTCCGCATTTTTCTGGTGGGTGCTGTAGGGATCGA
>Ga0207427_101032_pt1 | contig 11618 bp, 10 predicted proteins | sample AraplaCL_Cvi_mMS_FD_184268 | JGI IMG/M metagenome (GOLD analysis project Ga0207427, IMG submission 184268) | Arabidopsis root microbial communities from the University of North Carolina, USA - plate scrape CL_Cvi_mMS (SPAdes) (version 2) | ecosystem: Host-associated > Plants > Roots > Endosphere ... | reverse complement strand
GACCGCGAGGACGCGCAGCGCCAGGCCGCGCTGGCGGCGCAGGCGCGCGAGCTCGATGGCGTGCTGCTGGCGCTGGTGGACGCCGAATCCGCGGAGCGGGCCTACCTGATGACCGGCGACGCCGCCTGGCGCGCGGCGTGGCGCGAGGCGGTCGACCGCGTGCCCGCGCTGATGCACGGCCTGGAGGCGGGCGCCGGCCACGACAGCGCCAGCGCCGACCGCGCCGCGGCCGACGCGCGCCTGGCCATCGCCGACAAGCTGGCCGGGCTCGCCGAAGGCATGCGACTGCAGGCCGCTGGCCAGCACGCACAGGCGCTCGCGCTGCTGGCCAGCGACAAGAGCCGTGACGACGCCGCCCGCGCGCGCCGCGCCGTGGGCGACGTGCGCGAAGCGGTTCGCGGCGCCCACGACGCGATCGACGCGCGCATGGCCACCGGCGCCGCCGGCATCCAGCGCGTGCTGCTGGCGGCCGTGGCGTCGCTGGCCGTGTTCGTCGTGCTGGCGCTGGCCCTCGCGCTGAGCTCGCGCGGCGCGCGGGCCCGTTTCGAGTCGGCGCTCGGCGCGAGCGAGCAGCGCCATCGCGCGCTGGTGGAGGACCAGAGCGAACTGGTGTCGCTGGCGCGCGAGGACGGCACGCTGGTCTACGTCAACGCGGCGTACGCGCGGGCCTTCGGCCGCACGCCGGCGCAGCTCGTCGGCACCAGCCTGCACGATCTCGTCGAGCCGTCCGAGCGCGAGGCGGTGCGCCAGCAGGTGGCCGGCGTGATGCGCACCGGGCGCGAGCGCCAGGGCGAGAACCGCAACGTGGGGCCGGACGGCGCCGAACGCTGGGTCGCGTGGACCAACAAGCGCCGCCAGGAGCCCGGCGGCCCCCTGCTGCACTCGGTCGGCCGCGACATCACCGAGCGCAAGCGCGCCGAACGGGCGCTGCGCGCCAGCCAGGCTTTCCTGCACCGCACAAGCGAGGTGGCCGGCATCGGCGGCTGGGAGCTCGACCTGCGCAGCGGTCAGATCACCTGGTCGGACCAGGTCCGCCGTATCCTGGAGGTCGACGAAGGCCACGTGCCCTCGCGCGACGACGACCTGTCCAGCTATGCCCCCGAGGCACGCGAGACGCTGCGCCAGGCGATGGACGCGTGCGTCGAGCGCGGAGCGCCGTGGGATCTCGAGCTGCCGCGCCTGACCACCAGCAACCGCCGCATCTGGGTGCGCACGGTCGGCAGCCTGGAACTGGAGCGCGGCCAGCCGCGGCGCATCGTGGGCGCGTTGCAGGACGTGACCGAACGCAAGCTGCTCGAGCAGCGCCTGGCCGACAGCGAACGCTTCCTGCGCCAGATCACCGACCACCTGCCGATGCGCATCGCCTGCTTCGACGCCTACTCGCGCTACCGCTTCGTCAACGAAGCGCACTGCCGGCGCTACGGGCTCAAGCGCGAGGAGATCGTCGGCCGCACCCGCGCCGAGTTCTCCGGTGGCAGCGGCGACGCCGACATCGAGCCGCGCGTGGCGGCCGTGCTGCGCGGGCAGGCGCAGGATTTCGAGTATGACGAGACGCTGCAGGGCGTGACCCGGCGCATGCACACGCAGCTGGTGCCCGACCTGGGCGAGGACGGCCGCGTGCGCGGCTACTACGCCACCAGCATCGACGTCACCGAGCGCGTGGCCAACGAGCGCCAGCTGCGCGAGCTCACGCAGATCGCCGAGCTCAGCCCCGACTTCATCCTGCAGGCGACGCGCCAGGGCGCGATCGAGTACCTGAACCCGGCGCTGCGCCGCGCGCTGGGCGTGGCGCCCGGTGCGTCGCTCGCGGGCCTGCGCACCGAGGACCTGGCCACCGCCGAATCGAACGCGCGCCATGTCGACGTGGTGCAGCCGGCGCTGCGGGCGCACGGCTCATGGCGCGGCGAGACCACGCTGAGGCTGGCCGCCGGCCGCGTCGCGCCGGTCAGCCACCTGGTCATCGCGCATCGCGGCGAGGACGGGCGCGTCGAGCGGCTCTCGGCCGTGATGCGCGACATCTCCGGCGAGGTCGCCGCCCGCGACGCGCTGGCGCTGCAGACGGCCACGCTGCAGTCTGTCATCGAGGCGCTGCCCGCGCTGGTGGCGGTGGTGGGCCTGGACGGGCGTTACCGCTTCGTCAACGCGGCGTTCGAGCGCTGGGCCGGCCTGCCGCGCGGCGAGCTGCTAGGCCGGCGCGTGGCCGAGGTCGTCGGCGCCTCGCTGCACGCCGCCTGCGAGCCGTGGATCGCGCGGGCGCTCGCCGGCGAAACGGTCAGCCTCGACAGCGTCGACCCGTCGCAGCGCCTGCGCGACCTGGCCGTCACCTACATCCCGCTGCGCACCGACGGCGCCATCGACGGCTACGTGGGCGTGGGCCAGTTGCTGCTGCGCCCGGGCGAAGCGCCGGGCCCGCTGCCCACGCTCGCGCGGCGCGACGCGCTCACGGGCCTGCTCGACCGCCACGGCCTCGAGGACTGGCTGGCCACCCGCCGCGGCGAGGCGGTGGCCGGCTCGCTCGCGCTGCTGTGCGTGGGCCTGGACGGCTTCCGGCCGGTCAACGACGTGTTCGGGCATGCCGCCGGCGACCGCGTTCTGTGCGAGTTCGCACGCCGCCTGCAGGCCGTGGTCCGGCCCGGCGACGCGGTGGCGCGCCTGGGCGGCGATGCGTTCGCGCTGGCGCTCGCGGGCGTGCGCGAGCGCGCGCACGGCGAGGCCCTGGCGCGCAAGGCGATCGGCGCGGCGGCGCAGCCGTTCGAGGTCGACGCCCTGGTCATCCGCCTGGGCGCCAGCGCCGGCCTGGCGTGGCGCATCGCGCGCGAGGGCGACGCGCCGCCGGACCTGCTCGCGCACGCGACCGCCCGCCTGCACGAGGCCAAGGCGCAGGGCCGCGGCATCGTCGCTTGACGGCGTGTCCGCGTGCGGCCGGGGCCCGCGCGAGGCGCGTCGAAATCCACGCTTCGCGCGCCCGGGCCTGTCGGGAACTCTGGACAGGTCGCGCGGGCGCACGCGCGTCCCGGCCGCGCGGGTCAAGATGGCCGCTCGACGTCCGATGACGTGCCACACCCCCGCGCCGCCACGATGATCCCCGCGCCAATCCCCGCCGACGAAGACCACCGCATCGCGGCCCTGCGCCAGCTGCTGATCCTGGACACCCCGCCCGAGGGGCGCTTCGACCGCGTCGTGGATTTCGCATCCGGCGAGTTCGAAATGCCCATCGTGCTGGTGAGCCTGGTCGACAGCCAGCGCCAGTGGTTCAAGGCGCGCGTGGGCATCGACGCCTGCGAGACCTCGCGCGAGGACTCGTTCTGCGGCCACGCGATCCTGAGCAGCGACATCCTCGTCGTGGAGGACGCCCTGCGCGACGCGCGCTTCCACGACAACCCGTTCGTCACGGGCACGCCCTACATCCGCTTCTACGCCGGCGCGCCGCTGCAGCTGCCCGGCGGCGCGACGGTCGGCACGCTGTGCCTGATCGACACCCGGCCGCGCCAGCTCGACGAGACGGACCTCGCCATCCTGGGCGCGCTGCGCCAGCTGGTCGTCGACGAGCTCGTCGCGCACGAACAGGTGCAGTGATGGCGGTGATCCACGCGCCGCAGTCCCTGCCCCCCAAGCCGGCCGTGGTGCCGGCCCCGGTGCTGCCGCCGATCGAGCTGCTGCTGGTCGAATCACAGTTCCTGCTGCGGCGCACCGTCGCCGCCGTGGCGCGCGACATGCGCCTTGCGCACCCGCGCGAGGTCACGGCCATCGAGCACGCGGATTCGCTGGTGGCGATCTGCCGCTTCGACGCCCTGTTCCTGTCGCTGGACGAGGAAGAGGCGGCGCTGGCCTTGATGGCCCGCGTGCGCAGCGGCGACACCAAGTGCCCGCGCGACATCCCGATCGCCGTCACCGCGGCGGCCTGCGCCACGCCGCTGGCGCTGCGCCTGAAGGAACTCGAGGTGCGGCGCCTGCTGCTGCGCCCGTTCAAGGTCAAGGGCGTGCTCGACGCCATCGCCGCGCTGCGCAACCCCGCGCCGGAGCGCGCCGCGGCGGCGTGAGGCCGCCTCAGGCGCTGGCCGTCCCGCTGCCGCCTTCGACCGGCTTGTCGTTGCCGCCCAGCAGCTCGCCGATCGCGCGCAGGTCCTCCACGCGGTCGCAGATCGCCTTGAGCGCCATCAGGATCGGCGTGCCGAGCAGCAGTCCCCACACGCCCCACAGCCAGCCCCAGGCCAGCACGCCGACGAACACCACGACGGCGTTGAGCCGGCTCGTGCGGCTCGTGAGCCACGGCGTGATGATGTAGCCCGAGATGACGTGCAGCACGATGGACACGCTGCCCACGGCGAGCGCCATCTGCAGCGTGCCGAACTGCAGCAGCGCGACGATCGCCGAGGCCCCGCAGATCACCACCGTTCCGACGTACGGCACCAGGTTCAGCACGCCGGCCAGCACGCCCCAGACGGCCGCGTTGTTGAAGCCCAGCGCCCAGAACACGAGCCCGGTGGCCACGCCCACGGCGACGCTGGTCAGCAGCTGCACCAGCAGGTAGCGCTGGATCTGGTCGGTGATCTCGTCGAGCGCCTGCACCGTGATCTTGCGCTTGGCGAAGTTCGGCCCGGCGATGCGCGCGAGCTTGCGCCGGAAGGTGTCGCCGGCGGCCAGCAGGAAGTACGTGATGAACGCCACCACCAGCGCCTGGGCGCCGGCCTCGGCGGCGCGCATGGTGCCGGTGAGCAGGTAGTCCTGGATGTTGAACTGCGGCTTGACGATCTGCACCTTGGCCACGCCCGGCGCGAGCTTGGTGCTGTCGGTCGCCTGCGCAATCGTGGCCGCGGCCTTCTGCACCTGCTCGATCGTCGACGGGCTGGGGTCGCGCTGGCGCGGGTACAGCGGGTGCAGCGTGTCGCGCAGCTTCTGCGCGGCCCCGGGCAGCGATTCGATGAGGTTGTTGGCCTGGTCCGTCAGCGACCACGCGCCCCAGGCGGCACCGCCCACCAGCGCCACCATCACGACCGCGGCCCCGAGCCCGCGCGGGATGCGCAGCCGCACCAGGCGGTCGACCAGCGGCGTCAGCGCGTAGCTGAACAGCAGGCCCATCAGCAGCGGAATGACCACCGGCGCGGCCCAGCGCAGCGCGTACAGGCCCAGCAGGCTGGCGATGACGATCATCGAGGTGCTGCGCACGTCGATGGGCATGTGCAGCAGCACGCGCTCCTTCTCGCGCAGCTCGCCGCCCTCGCCCGGCGCCTCGACGGGCACCTCCAGCGTCTCGTCGGTCGACGGGAAGACATGGACGGCGCTCATCGCGCGGCCCCCGCGGCGTCGCGTGATCGGTCTGCGCGGTGTGGCGCCATCGTCGTCTCCGTCGTCATTGTCGAGTCGCCCCAGTGTGGCCCGGCGGCCGGGCAGGCGCGGTAGGCCGAGCCCAGCAACGCCTGTAGGACAGCAGGCAAGCGGACCGCCCGCGCCCGACGGTGTATACCCGGGCCCCCACTGCCATAATCAGCGCAGTTCCACGTCCGGGCCAGCCGCCGCATGTCCACCGCCCCCAGTCCGACCGACACTCCTTCCGACAACCTCCGGCGCGTGCTGCTGGTCGACGACAACGTCGACGCCGTCGAGTCGATGGAGATCCTGCTGCAGGCCTTCGGCTATGAGGTCGCCACCGCGGTCCATCCGGAGATCGCGCTCGTCAAGATCACGTCGTTCGCCCCCGCCGCCGCGGTGATCGACATCGGCCTGCCCGGCATGGACGGCTACCAGCTGGCCGCCGAGATCCGGCGTCGCCTGGCGGGCCAGCCGATGCGGCTGATCGCCTTCACCGGCTACGGCAGTCCCGACGACGTCGCGCGCGCGCGTGCCGCCGGCTTCGATGCGCACCTGGTCAAGCCGGTCGAGATCGAGGGCCTGCTGGCGGCGCTCGGCGGTGCGTGACGCCGCGATGCGCGCCCTTCGTTGCCGGCGCGAAACGTTCGAGCCGGGCGTCGACGCCCGCACGTCGGCACTTCGGTGACACGGCATTGCCGCGCAAGTTAAATTGCCTTCAGGGAGAGCGAGGCTTATGGCAAGAATCTATCTGATCGACGACCACCCCATCGTGCGGGCGGGGCTCAGCGCGCTGCTGCAGGGCGCGGGCCACACGATCGTCGGCGAAGGCGAGGACGTCACGCAGGCGCTGTCGGAGGTCAACCGGCTGGCGCCCGACGTCCTCATGCTCGACCTGAATCTGGACGGCCGCTCCGGCTTCGAGGTGCTGGCCGAGATGCAGCGGCGCCAGCTCGCGACGCGCGTCATCGTGCTGTCGATGTCCGACCAGCCGCGCAACGTCGCCGAGGCGCTGCGCATGGGCGCCTCGGGCTACGTGCTCAAGGGCTCGGCCAGCGTCGAGCTCGTCGCCGCAGTCGAAGCGGTCATGCAGGGCCGGCGCTACCTCGGCGAGGGCCTGACCGACATCGCCGTGCAGGGCCTGACCACCGATGCGGAGCGCGGCAACACGCTGTCGCCGCGCGAGCGCCAGATCCTCGTGATGGTGGCCAGCGGCAAGTCCAGCGCCGCCATCGGCGAGGAACTGCACCTGTCGCCCAAGACGGTGGACACCTACCGCAGCCGCCTGATGGCCAAGCTCGAACTGGCCGACGTGCCCGCGCTCGTGCGCTGGGCCATTCGCGAGAAGCTGATCGAGCTCTGAGAACCGCCCCGGACGCCTCGGGAGGGGCGGTCCGGCCTCGTGCGGCCTCTTCCTGACGAGCAGGATCGAGACTTCCCGACACCGGGAGGCTCGTCGGTCCGCGGGCGCCCGACGAAGATCAGGAGACCAGGGGTGCGTTTCGACACCCTGCCTGCAGCGACGAGGAACGCCATGCACATCGACGACGCGACGCCCCCGGGCGGCCCGGACTCCGAATACCTGTGGATCCGCGACGGCGAGATGCCGCGCACGCGGGAGGATCGCGTGGCCGAGGCCCTCGCGCTGGCCGCCCTGCTGTTCTCGCTGGGCATCGGGCTGGTGATCGCGATGCTGCCGGTGTCGACCCAGGCCGCGGTCGCGGCCGACGCGGCGCTCGAGCCCTCGGCGGCGCACATCCGCGCGCCGCGCGACTGAGAACCTCCTGCGCGTCAGGCGTGCGCCGCGCGCGTGCGGGCGACGATGGCCAGGGCCAGTGACGCATACAGCGGGCGCGCCACCCAGCGCGAGACGAGGCTGGCACCGAGCGCCCCGGCCATGAGGCTGAGCACCATCGCGTGGCCGCCCACCATCTCCATCACGATGATGAAGGCCGTCATCGGCGCCTGCGTCACGGCCGCCAGGAAGGCGGCCATGCCCAGGGCGATGAGCGCCGAGGCGTCGGCCGATGCGCCCGTGAGCGCCGCGATGTCGTGCCCGACCCCGGCCCCGATCGCCAGGCACGGCGCGAAGATGCCGCCGGGCACGCCCGACCACACGGCCAGCCACGTCGCGACCACGCGCAGCGTCACGTACAGCAGCGGCACGTCGAGCTGGCCTTCCAGCAATGCCCGCGTGTAGCCATAGCCGCTGCCGAAGCTCGCGCCCTGGCTCGCGATGCCGATGGCGCCGGCCGCGAGTCCGCAGGCGGCGGCGAAGGCCACGGGATGCGCGGCGCGCCACCGACCGATGGCGTCGGTCGTGCCCGTGATCGAGGCATGCAGCAGGCGCGCGAACACGCCGCCAAGCGCCCCGCACGCGAGCACCAGCAGCAGCGCGGGCCACCACAGGCCATAGTGCAGCGCCGGCACGGCGATCGTGCCGAAGTACGTGGCGTTGCCGAAGAAGGACACGCCCATCAGGCCCGCCAGCACGATGGCCGCGATGATCAGCCCGCTGCTGCGCTGCTCCAGCGTACGAGCCAGCTCCTCGATGGCGAACATCACGCCGGCCAGCGGCGCGTTGAACGCGGCCGCGATGCCTGCCGCGCCCCCGGCCACCAGCAGGCCGTGCTCCGAGATGCCCGGATGCGGCGGCAGCCAGCGCCGCGCGTGCTGCATGACGCCCGCCGCGATCTGCACGGAGGGGCCTTCGCGGCCACTGGCCAGCCCGCCCAGGATCGAGCCCGCGGTGAGGACGGCCTTGCACGCGCTCAGCCGCAGGGACGCGAAGGACGATCGCGCCGCGGGTGGCACGCCCGGATCGAGCGCGGCCATCACCTGCGGGATGCCCGAGCCCGCGGCGCCGGGCGCCAGGCGCCGCGTCAGCCAGACCACGAGCGCCGTGCACGCCGTGGTCCAGGCGAGCGGCGCCCAGGGATGCAGCGCACGCACGGCCGCGAAGCCGCGCTGGGCGAGCTCGCACAGTTCGTTGAAGCCGACCACGGACAAGCCGGCGGCCGCCGCGTAGGCGAGCACGACCAGGCGCGCAAGCCACTGGCGCCAATCGGCCAGGTCGCCGCGCATGGCGGCGACGACGTCGGGCTGCGGGGCGTGCGGCGGTTCTGTCGGCGTCATTCGGATCGTGGCCAAAGGCAAGGATTGGCCGACTGCAGGTTTCGGGGCTGCACGGCGCTGCCTGCCGCGCCGCCTCAGTAGTGCGGCGGGATGTCGTCGCGCGGGTCGCGCGTGGCGCCGCCGCCGGTGTCGGGCGCGCGGTCCTTGAGCTTGCCCACCTCGCGGATCAGCAGCTCGATCTGCTCCTGCTGGCGGGCCACCAGGTCGTTCAGGTGGTCGACCAGGTCCTCGGTGAAGCTTGCCTTGACCTCGAGGTCGGTCAGGCGCCTGTCGACGGCGGGGGCGATGGAATCGTGCTCGGACATGGGCGCATTGTCGGCCACCGCGCGGGCGGCCGCGCAACAACTGCTTGCCGTGTTGCTGTCGCGTCAAGCGATTGAATCTCCAGGTGATGCTCCCGCGTCAGGGTCAACTCATGTCGTCCAGGCCTCGTTGAGACGGTACGAACCGCACACCAGTTCGCTCCCGAACCACACACACCACAGGAGAACGACATGAACCGCAACCTGATCGTGACCGCGCTCGTCGCCGCCGCCGCCCTGGGCACCAGCTTTGCCGCCTCGGCGCAGACCAACGCCGCCAACACGACGCAGCGCGACGTCAACCAGGAACAGCGCATCGAGAACGGCCTGCAGAACGGCTCGATCACGACGCGCGAGAACTCCGAACTGCAGCGCGAGGAAGCGCACGTGGACCGCATGCAGGCCCACGACATGAAGGACGGCTCGATGTCGCCGGCGGAGAAGGCCAGGCTGACCGCGGCGCAGAACAAGGTCAGCCGCGACATCACGCAGGCCAAGACCAACGGCGTCAACGGCAATCCGATGTCGGCGTCCTCGCAGCGTGCACAGGCCGACGTGCAGCGCGACGTCAACCAGCAGCAGCGCATCAACAACGGCGTGCGCGACGGCAGCCTGACCAACCGCCAGGCGGCCAAGCTGGAGCGCGGGCAGTCGCATGTCGATGCGCGCGAGGCGCGTGCCGGTGCCGACGGGCACATCGGCGCGCGCGAGCAGCGCGGCATCCAGCGCGCCGACAACCGCCAGAGCAAGCGCATCTACAACAAGCGCCACGACGGCGTGGTCAAGGGCTGATCGCGCCCCGCGGGACGCCGGGGAAACCCTCGGTGGCCCCGCACGGACAAGAACGACAGGCGAAAAAAGGGCCGCAAGATGCGGCCCCTAAAATTTCACCCCGGAACATCACCTCAGGAAGTACTCCGTGCCCCTGGCGTCGTGAGACGTCCGGACCACGATCGCATCCGACCCTGCCCTCCAGCGCGTCGGAAAGCGAATGTTCCGGGAATGATTGTTGACGAGGACGGGCACCGTGCGATCCGGTGTTTTCCCTCTGTGCGTGCCGCACACCCGCATGCTCGCGCGCGCCCACGGACGTCGTCGCCGCGCCGTGCCGCCGGCTCGCCTCCCCTATCATCGGCACCTCGCGAAACTCGAATCGACCCGAATGCCGACACTCCTCCGCCGCGAACTCGCCCTGGTGCTCGCGGCGCTCGCCCTGGCCGTCGCCTGGCCGCTCGAACATGCGGTGCTGGCCGCGGGACAGGCGGCGTCGCTGGCCACCTCCGTCGCACTGATCGTGGCCATCCTGTTCGCGTCGGTGCGCGTCGCGCACCATGCCGAGACGCTCGCCGAACGCCTGGGCGAACCCTACGGCACGATGGTGCTGACGCTGTCTGCGGTGCTGGTCGAGGTGGTGATCCTCGCGATCATCATGCAAGAGTCGCCCTCGCCCACGCTGGCGCGCGACACGATCTATTCGGCGGTGATGCTGGACATCAACGCGCTGCTGGGCCTGTCCGCGCTGCTGGGCGGCCTGCGCCACGGCGAGCAGCCGTACAACGTCGACTCGGGCAACACCTACATCGTGATGATCCTCACCGGCCTGGGCGTGGCGATGGTGCTGCCCGCGTTCATCCCGGTGGCGCACTGGGCGTCGTACTCGCTGTTCACCATCGTCGTGATGGTGGCGCTGTACGGCATGTTCCTGAAGCTGCAGACGGGCCGCCACAGCTACTTCTTCAGCTACTCGTACGCGCAGAAGGCGCCGGCCGACGAGGCGCACGAGGAGTCGCCTGGCAGCGGCGGCCTCGCGGCGCCGATCGCCGGCATCGGCGCAGGCATCGTGCTGATCGGCCTGCTGTCGGAGGTGATGGCCAAGACGCTGGAGACGGGCCTGGAGGGCACCGGCGCGCCGCCGATCCTCGCGCCGCTGGTCGTCGCGACCATCTCGGCCAGCCCCGAGATCCTGACGGCTCTGCGCGCGGCGCTTTCCAACCGCATGCAGCCGGTGGTCAACATCGCGCTGGGCGCGTCGCTGTCCACCGTGGTGCTGACGGTGCCGGTGATCGAGGCGCTGGCGCTGGCCACGCACCACCCGATCACGATGGCGCTGACCGCGCCGCAGATGGTGATGACGTTCCTCACCCTGCTGGTGGCGATGATCAACATCCACGACGGCGAGACCAACGCCATCGAGGGCCTGACGCACTTCGTGCTGTTCGCGGCCTTCCTGATGCTCTCGGCGATCGGCCTGTAGGGCGGGTCGTCCCGACCCGTCCTACGACACCGCCCGCAGGTCCTTCAGCGCGGCCGCGACGGCGACCTCCAGATCCTCCGGCGCGAACGGCTTGAGCAGCACCGCGGCAGGCTCGAGTCCGGCCCGCGCGGGGCCGCCCGGGTCGCCGGTGGCGAAGATCACGGCCAGGCCCGGCTGGCGCGCCAGCGCCTCGCGCGCGAGCTCGATGCCCGAGACCTGCGGCAGGCCGACGTCCGCCACCATCACGTCCACCGGATGCGCGGCCAGCGCAGCCAGCGCGGTGGGCGCGTCGAAGGCCTGCAGCACGACGTGGCCGGCGCCGCCCAGCAGCTCGGCCAGCGTCTCGCGGATGAACTCCTCGTCCTCGACCAGCAGCACCGTGCCCACGCACGCCTTCGGGGCCACGGGCAGCGGCACCACGGCGGACGACGTCGTCTCCACCAGCACCCGCTGCTGGGCCTGGTTCGCGAGCACGTGGCGGATCTTGCGCGCCAGCGCCTCGCGCGTGTAGGGCTTGGACAGCAGCTCGACCCCGGGATCCAGCCGGCCGCCATGCACGATCGCGTTCTCCGTGTAGCCCGAGGTGAACAGCACCGCCAGCCCAGGCAGCCGGCTGGATC
>Ga0207427_101028_pt1 | contig 11652 bp, 14 predicted proteins | sample AraplaCL_Cvi_mMS_FD_184268 | JGI IMG/M metagenome (GOLD analysis project Ga0207427, IMG submission 184268) | Arabidopsis root microbial communities from the University of North Carolina, USA - plate scrape CL_Cvi_mMS (SPAdes) (version 2) | ecosystem: Host-associated > Plants > Roots > Endosphere ... | reverse complement strand
CCGACGTGCCACGCCACCGCGCCGGCCAGCGCCCGCTTGAGGTCGCTGGTGGGCGCGCCGACCGCGACGAGCCAGCCGTCCGGCGCGATGCGCGTGAAGCCGGTGAAGACCTCCTCGCCCTCGATGGTGCTCGTCAGGCCCACGCCATCGTCGCCGGAGCGATCGAACAGGGCGACGAGCTCGGGCGTGGCCGGGCCGCCCACCGTCCGCGATTGATCCACCGACCGCGCGACGCGCATGCGGGCACTGTCGAACACGGCCAGCACGCGGCCCGGCGGCGTGCGCTGGTGGAGCAGCACCTGCACGACGTGATCGGGCCGCACCGCCGCGGTCAGCACCCAGGCCAGCTTGCCGTCGACGAACACCGGCACGCGCACCGGGAAGGCAAGCGCCGCGCGTCCCGGCAGCAACCGGCCGACGGCCGGCGCGCCGGTGCGCATCACGCGTTCGAGGCTTGCCGGGTCGATGACGCGCCGGTCGGGGGTGTCCCAGGGCCGCATCGTGTTGAAGGCCAGGTCGCCGTGGGCGTCCGTCAACACCACCGCCGACCACTCCGGGTGCGCCGCCACCTCCTTGCGCGCCTCGTCGTAGAACGCGCGGACGTCCCCCTTGCGCAGGAGGTCCGAGCGGCCCATCGTCATGAGCACCTGGCGCGTGGCCTCGAGATCGGAATCGACCGCGCTCGCCAGCGCACGCGACAGCTCCAGCACCGAGCGTTCGGTCGCCTGCCGCTGCCCGCGGATCGTGTCGATGATCGACCACGCGCTCAACAGTGCGACGGGCACCAGCGCGAGCACGACCAGCCTGGCCAGGAGGACGCGGATCGGAAGTCTTGTGCCTTCTGTCATGGGCATCGGCTTGGCGGGGCGCGGAGGTGCGTTGGGACTGTAGCGCAGGCCGCGGCGTCCGGGCGCCTCGATGCGACACGCGTCTGCATGCCGCACTGAGCAGGTGTTCAGCAGGTCATTGACGCCGGAAAGTTACCTGACTAAAGTCAGAGATATGGAAGCCAGTGCCATCGCCCGCGTTCGCCGCTTCAACCGCGCCGTCACCGTCGAGGTGGGCGCGCTCGACACCTCGTTCCTCGGCCGGGGCCGGCCGCTGGGGGCCGCGCGCGTGCTGAACTCGATCGGCCGCGGCGTGGCGGACATCGCCCGCCTGCGCGAATCGCTGGGACTGGATTCGGGCCTGGCCAGCCGCCTGCTGCGCGGGCTCGAGGACGAGGGCCTGGTCGAGACCGTCGCGCACCCCGACGATGCGCGCCGGCGCGCGGTGCGCCTCACGCGCGCCGGCCAGCGCGAGTTCCGCGCCTACGAGCAGCTGTCGGACGCCCAGGCCGGCGCGATCCTCGCCCGCCACCCGCAGCCCGAGAAGCTGCTGGCCGCGATGGACGTGATCGCCGCGGCGCTGCAGCGCGATCGCACCGTCGTCGAGGCGGCCGACCCGCGCAGCGAACCGGCGCGCGCCTGCCTGCGGGCCTACTACGACGAGCTCGCGCGGCGCTTCTCGTCCGGCTTCGACGTCGCGCGCTCGCGCGACCCCGACGCGGCCGACATGGTCGCACCGCGTGGCACGTTCCTGCTGGCCTGGTCCGATGGCGTGCCCGTCGGTTGCGTGGGCCTCAAGGGCGACGGCGGCGAGGTGGCCGAGGTCAAGCGCCTGTGGGTGGGGGCGTCGGCGCGCGGCCAGGGGCTGGCGCGCCGCCTCATGGCCGCCGTCGAGGATGCCGCCCGCGGGCTCGGGGTGCGCGTGCTGCGCCTGGACACGAACAGCGCGCTGCCCGAGGCGCTCGCGCTCTATCGCAGCAGCGGCTGGATCGAGATCCCGCGCTTCAACGACGATCCCTATCCGGACGCGTTCTTCGAGAAGCGGCTGCGTTGAAGCCTGGCGCGTCCGGGTGGATTCGAACCACCGCCCACGACCTTCGGACGGTCGTGCTCTCGCCGCTGAGCTACGGACGCGGATGAGCGTGGTCCCCTCGGTCCGAGTCGAACGGACATGTCTTGCGACCCCGGCTTCTGAGACCGGTGCGTCTGCCAATTCCGCCACGAGGGGACGGAAGAAGAAATGGTCTCGGCGGCAGGGTTCGAACCTGCGACCCTCTGCTCCCAAAGCAGATGCGCTCCCAGCTGCGCTACACCGAGATGACTGGCTCCCCGACGTGGTCTCGAACCACGGACACCCTGATCAACAGTCAGGCGCTCTACCCACTGAGCTATCGGGGAAACGACTGGCGCCTCGTGCACGATTCGAACGTGCGGCCTCCGGCTTCGTAGGCCGGCGCTCTGGATCCAACTGAGCTAACGAGGCGAAGAAAAGAGAAGGGCCCGGACTCTTGCGAATCCGGGCCCCTCGAAAAGGGTTGGCGAAGGCGCGCGCTTCAGGCGCGGGCTTCTCCCGGATGGCGTGGTCGTTGCGGTCGCTGCAGGACCGGTCGCGTGACGCGCGCGAGCGCGAGCGGTCGCCGGGCGGCGAGGGCTTTGCGGTTCGATAGGCGCTTGGTCACGACGGGTCCTTGAATGGCGTTGCTGCGAATCAGCGAGTGATCGAACTGTAAAGACTCTTTACTACGTTTGCAAGCAGGCGCGAGCGACGTGTTGCGCCCGCCTCACGATTGCGGCGTCAGGTCGCAGATCCAGTTCGTCTCCCATGTGCGGCCCCAGTCCGGCGAGAACGACTGCTCGAAGTGTGCCGAGGTGGGCGTCGGCCGCGTCCACACGTAGCGCACGATGATGGGCCGGCCGTTGAAGTCCTCCGCGTCGAAGAACTCGCCGCGGCCGTCGTGGAACGACCCGACGGTCGGCGGGCCGCCGAGCTTGCCGTGCGCGGCGTCGGCCAGCCAGATGTTCCACTGGCCGGTGCCGGGGTCGTACAGGCGCAGCGTCTGGCCGTCGATGCTCGGGCGCTTGGCGGCCGCGGCGCTGCCCGCGTCGCGCGCGACCACGGCGACCTTGAACTCCTCCATGTTGGCGCGGCCGTCCCAGATCTTGGCCATCACCGACGTGCCCTCGTAGTCGATCCAGGTCGTCGACCCGGTCAGCGGGTCGACCAGCTTGCGCAGGCGCGCGTGCCATTGGCCCATCAGGAAGTCGAAGTCGTGCAGGCCGTCGCGGGCGGGCGCGTCCTGCGCGCGCGCCGGTGCGGGCGCGAGGACGGTGGCCGCGCACAGGGCGGCGCAGGCGAGGGCGGCGGGGGCGGTGGTCATGGCGGGCTCCAGTCGTTGTGCAAGGCCCGCATGCTGCGCCGGGATATCAGCCAGCGCGTGTCATGTTTTCCGGCGCGCGTTCATCCTTCGTACGCGGCCAGCCGCCGCTGCTCGTCCGGCGTGAACAGCCTGTTGCGCAGTTCGGCCATCGCGGCCGCGTGCTGCGCCTCGCCGCCAGGTGCCGCCAGCAGCGCGCCGCGCTGCGCCTGGTAGGTGGCGATGCGCGCCCTCCACGCGGCCTCCTCGCGATCGACCTCGGCCAGCCGGTTGGCCGCCTCGGGCGACGTGGCGGCGGCGCGCATGCGGTAGACGTCGTCCTCGCTGCCACCGCTCGCGCGCAGCTTCTGCGCGGCTTCCTCGAGGTGGACGACGGACAGCGACGCCTCGCGTGCCTCGCGCACGCTGGCGGGCAGGCGCGCGTCGAGCGCGGCCAGGCGCTGCGTGCGCGTGGCGGCGTCGATCGACGGATCCTGCTCGACGTCCATGCGGGCGAGGGCCGCGGCGGCCTCCTCGTCCTGCGGGCCGAACAACGCCTGCGACTCCGCCTCGCTGAAGTACGACGCGCGCAGCGCCAGCATCCGGCGCAGCCCTTCGCGCAGGGCGTCGACGCTGCGGCCCACCGGCTTGGCCGGGCGCTGCCCCTTGAGCGCCTCCTTGAACTGCACGTAGCGCCCGAACACGTCCTTGGCCTGCCGCGCGGCACGCGGGCCGAGGCGGCCGTCCAGGTCGTGCTCGACCTGCGAGCGGATCGTCGCGATCGGCTGCTCGCCGACGGTGGTGAGCCAGTAGTCGAACAGGCGGATCAGCGACGGGTCGAGCACGAGCGCGTCGTCGGCCGTCGCGCGCGCGCCGCCGTCCGGCGTGGTGCCGGCCAGCGACGTGGCGACGACCGGTGCGGCCTCGCGCGCGACGGGCGCCGGCGCGTCCGCGCGCGGGGCCGCCGGCGGCAGCCCCGACCACGCGATCGCCGCCAGCGCCGCTGCGGCGACGCCGCCCGCCACCCACGTCATGCGCAGGCGCGGGCGCATCTCACAGCCCCAGGTTCTTCAGGCGGTTGGCCTGGTTGCGGAAGACGCTCTTGGGGTCGACCTCGAACCAGTTGACGATGCCGGCGGTCTGGTTCACCTCGTCGAGGTGGTTCATGCCGTAGTCGTCGCGGATGACGGTGCCCAGGTGGCTGCTGCACGAACCGACGAGGCCGTCGTTCTTGGCGCCGCCGTAGACCACGGAGACGATCGCCAGGCCGGCGTCGAGCGGGTCGAGCGCGTTCGTGAACGGCTGCGCGCCGCTCCAGGAGTAGTAGCGCACGCCGTTGGACGCGACCGCCGGGCCCTGGCCGCACGCGCTCGTGGGCAGGCCTTCCGGGTGCGCCGCGTTGAACCTGGCCATGCCGGCCGACGACAGCGAGTTCAGCGCAGCCGACGAGTTCTGCGACGCGTTGTTGCCCGAGATCAGCCCGATCAGCGAGGCAAAGCCGTTGACCACCGTGGCGACGACGGTGCGCGACAGCGAGCCCGCGGGCAGCGTGCCGTTGAGCGCGTCCGCCAGCGCCGCGCCCTGGTTCGGGCCGGCCACGCTGGAGACCGAGGCGACCAGGTCGGGCCGCACCGAGGCGACGTAGCGCACGGTCGGGCCGCCGTGGCTGTGGCCGATCAGGTTGACCTTGGACGCGCCGGTGACGGCCAGCACCTGCTTGACGTAGGTGAGCAGTTGCTCCCCGCGCACCTCGGTCGAGTTGGCCGCCGCGACCTGCGCGACGTAGACCTTGGCGCCGTTGGCGCGCAGGTCCTCGGGGATGCCGTAGAAGTATTCCAGCGGGCCGATGTTGTCGAAGCCGAACAGGCCGTGCACCAGGATGATCGGGTACTTGGTCTGCGCGTAGCCCGAGGCCCACGAGGGCAGGGCGGCCAGGGCGAGCATGGCCACGGTGAGCCACTTGAGGATCGTCTTGTTCATTGCGGTTGTCTCCGTCATTCGTTGAGTGGCGGGCGCCCGTGCGAGGCGTCCGTTCAAGGTGGCGCGGACGCACGCGTCCACGCCGAACCCCTCCGGTTCGATCTGTGTCGAAGCTGTCTCGATCAGCTGAGGCGCGAGATGCCGGGCCCGCGCGGCGGTGGCGCGGGCGAAGGGCGTCGTGGCATGGGTAGCACTGCGGATAGGCAGCGGGCGCAGACGAGTCGAACATCGCGTTCGAACCCCGCAACCTCAGTACGAACGATCGTACTTTTGCTGCGGTGCGATCGTCTGTCGCTGATTTGCACTTCGAAAAGGGAAGACCCTATGGCCCGCCTGACAGCCGCCCAGCGGCAGACGATGCTCGACAGCCCGTGGTTCGGCGCGCTGCCCGCCGGTCCGCGCGACGAGGCGCTCGACGTCGCCACGCTGCGCCATCTCAACGAGGGCGAGGTCGTGTACGCGAAGGATCGCCCGGGCGACGCGTGGTACGGCATCGTCGGCGGCGCGATCCGCCTGGGCGCCAGCGGCCCCGATGGGCGCCAGGGCCTGCTCACGTTCCTGCAGCCGGGCGCCTGGTTCGGCGACACCTCGCTGTTCGACCGCCTGCCGCGCCCGCACGATGCGGTCGCCCATTGCGCGACGACGCTGCTGGCGGTGTCGGCCGCGCAGTTCGAGGGCCTGCTCGATCGATACCCCGTGCTGTATCGCCACTTCGTCGAGCTCTATTGCCAGCGCTCGCGCCTGATGTTCCTCGCGCTCGAGTCGTGGACCGCGTTCTCGCTCGACGAGCGGCTCGCGATGCACCTGGTGCACCTGGCCAACGGCCACGGCCTGCGCGATGGCGCCGACGTCGCGATCAACCTGCACCTGCCGCAGGAACAGCTCGCGCAGCTGCTGGGCGTCACGCGCCAGCGCATCAGCCAGATCCTGCACGAGTGGGAGCGGCTGGGCCGCGTGCACGTGCGCTACGGGCGCGTGGTCCTTGACGGCCTGTGGTTCGCGAGCAATCCCACCGCGCCGCACCTGCACTCGGTGCCGGTGGCGAGCCTGCCGCTGGCGCACTGATCGGCCGCACGGGCCGGGCGCGCGACAATCGAGCGGATGCGATTCGAAGTCGAGAACAAGCCCCCGATCGAAGGGCCCTCCGCCAGGCGCGTGCGCGCCGGCATCCTGAACCTGCGCAGCCGCGGCCGTTCGTCGTTCGCCACGCTGACCGACGAGCGCGGCAACTACCTGCTGGCGGCCGGCGGCGCGCTCACGTGCATGCTCGAGCGGCGCGACCTCGACGCCGGCCGCATGCTGCGCGCCTTCGTCGACAAGCCCGGCGTGATCGTCCCCGACGGCACCATCCTGGCCTTCGGCGCCGGCCAGATCCGGCTCATGGCCGACGAATGGCTGACCGCCCCCCAGGTCGCCGAGGCCTTCGACGCGTTCCTGCACGGCCACCCGTGGCCCGCGATGCTGCGCTGGCGCGACCAGGGCGACGTGCTGCCGCGGACCTGATCAAACCGCCTGCAGCGGCGGCAGCGTCATGTGCTCCAGCTGCTCGCGCAACTGCGTCACCTGCTGGTCCCAGTAGGCCGGCGTGCCGAACCACGGGAACGCCGCGGGGAAGGCCGGGTCGTCCCAGCGGTCGGCCAGCCAGGCGCTGTGGTGGATCATGCGCAGCGCGCGCAGCGGCTCGATCAGCGCGAGTTCGGCCGGATTGAAGTCCATGAATGCGCGGTAGCCGCCCAGCACGTGCGACAGCTGGCCCTGCATCGCCTCGCGGTCGCCCGAGAGCAGCATCCACAGGTCCTGCACCGCCGGGCCCGTGCAGGCGTCGTCCAGGTCGACGAACAGCGGGCCCAGGGGCTCGCCCTCGTCGCGCCACAGGATGTTGCCGGGATGGCAGTCGCCGTGCAGGCGCAGGGAGCGCAGCGGGCCGGCCTGCGCGAAGGCCTGGCGTGCCGCATCGACGGCGTGGCCGGCGACGGTCAGCCACGTCGACTCCTGCGCCGGCGTGAGCAGCCCGCTGGCCCGCACGCGGGCGATGGCGTCGGTGCCGTAGGTGTCGCAGTCGAGCGTGCGGCGATGTTCGAACGGGCGCCGCGCGCCCACCGTGTGCAGGCGGCCCAGCAGCCGGCCCAGCCAGGCCAGGGTGTGCGGGCTCTCGAGCTCGGGCGCGCGGCCCGCGCGGCGCGGGGCGACGCCGAAGCGGTAGACGGGCGAGGGCGTGCGGTCGTCGTCGTCCGGGTCGACCTCCGGCTGCCAGAGGCCCAGCGTCGCCGGCGCGCCGACCAAGCCCAGGCACGGATTCGCGTGCGGCGATTCGAGCACCAGCGGCTCGGCGATCGGCAGGTCGTCGGCTTGGAGCTCGCGCGCGAACTGGTGCTCCTCGAGGATCTGGGCATCGCTCCAGCGCCGCGGCCGGTAGAACTTGGCGACGACGGCGCCGCCGCTCTCCAGCGCGGCCTGCACCACGCGGTTCTCGTAGGAGTTCAGCTGGATCAGGCCGCCGGTGATGGGAAAGCCCGCCGCCGCCAGCGCGTCGAGCATCTGGTGCGGCGTGAGGCGCGCGTACGGGGCGCGATCGGCGAAGTCGTTCATGGGGCCATGGTACGTGGCCCGGGGGCAGGGCGGGGTCAGCGGCCCGAGCTGCCGTTCTCGCCGGTGCCGATGTCCAGCACCGTGTCCATCTGGTGGGCGCCCTGCTTGAACCGGTAGTCGAGCTCGCCGAGCTGCTGCTCGAGGGCGACGGCGCGCTGCGAGGCGTGGTTCTCGGGCGGCAGGCGCAGGTGGGCCTCGGCGTCGACGCCGGTGCGCTCGATGACGGCGCCGGCCTTGCGCACGATGCGCAGCATGGCCGCGTTCTCGGACAACGCGTGGATCACGATGGTGTCGACGCCGCGGTTGCGCGCGCGCAGCACCGCGTGGTCGAACAGGCGCGCGCCCAGGCCGCGACCGCGGCCGTGCACGTTGACGGACACGCCGAACTCGGCCGCGCTCGCGCGCTGGGGTTCGGCGTCCACCGACGGGTCGTAGGCCAGGTGGGCCAGGGCGATCAGCTCCAGGCGGCGGTTGAAGACGCCGAAGACCTCGTCGCGCTCGAACGCGATGCGCTCGACGTAGCGGCGGATCTGGTCGTCGGCCGCGGCGTAGCCGAAGCGCAGGTAGCGGTCGTTCATGTCCAGCGCCAGCAGGTGCGCCAGGATGCGGGGGCGGTGGCGCTCGGACAGCGACCGGATCGGCACCCAGGCGACGACGCGCGGGCGCGGCAGCGGGGCCGGGACGGTGTCCAGGGCGCTGTCGGCGAACGAGGGGTGGTCTGGCATCTCGGATTTGGTACCGCCGGGCAGGGCCATGACGATTTCCTGAGTGTTTACCCTGAGAGACTGTACACGGATCGTGCCCGCCGCATGGCCGGCAATGCGGCGTTGCAGCATGCCAGTTCCGGGCTTGGAGGGCGCTCGCACCGGGCGTCGTGAGCCGGGCAGGCACCGTTCCAGGGAGACCAGTCTAGTCCCGTCCGCCAGGCGCCGTCCCGGGGGTTTGCGCGCCGGTGGCCTCCGGCCAAGGCGCGGATTAGGAGATTCCCTCGCCTTGTGCGATACTCATGGGCTTCCCGTTTTGCGGCGGGGTGAATGCCCCTGGCTTTTCCAGGGAACGGCTCGGCACCCGCCGGGCTGCAGAAGACGTCGGATCCGTTCCGGCTCGAGAGGTTGCCACACGAGCAGCGCCGAGAGCCATCAGGGCGTGTCCGGAGCATTCGAATTGCCGCGTTCTACTCTCTACAAGAGAACACTCATGAAGACCTTCAGCGCCAAGCCGGCCGAAGTGGTGCACGAGTGGTTTGTGATCGACGCCACCGACAAGGTGCTCGGACGTGTTGCCAGTGAAGTGGCACTCCGACTGCGCGGCAAGCACAAGCCCATCTACACGCCCCACGTCGACACCGGCGATTTCATCGTCATCGTCAACGCCGACAAGATCCGCGTCACCGGCAACAAGGCCGAAGACAAGGTGTACTACCGTCATTCGGGCTACCCCGGCGGCATCTACGCGACCAAGTTCAAGGACATGCAGGCCAAGCATCCCGGCCGCGCCATCGAGAAGGCCGTCAAGGGCATGCTTCCGAAGGGTCCCCTGGGCTACGCGATGATCAAGAAGCTGAAGGTCTATGCCGGTGGTTCGCACCCGCACGCCGCCCAGCAGCCCAAGGCGCTGGAAATCTAAGGAGCCGCGATGATCGGTAATTGGAATTACGGCACGGGCCGCCGCAAGTCGTCCGTCGCTCGCGTCTTCATCAAGAAGGGCGAAGGCAAGATCCTGGTCAATGGCAAGACGATCGAAGAATATTTCGGCCGCCAGACCTCGATCATGATCGTCAAGCAGCCGCTGATGCTGACGAACAACGAACTGACGTTCGACGTCAAGGTGAACGTGCACGGTGGCGGCGAGTCCGGCCAGGCCGGCGCCGTCCGCCACGGCATCACCCGCGCGCTGATCGACTACGACACCGCGCTCAAGCCCGACCTCAGCCGTGCCGGCTTCGTCACGCGTGACGCGCGCGAAGTCGAGCGCAAGAAGGTCGGCCTGCACGGCGCCCGTCGCCGCAAGCAGTTCAGCAAGCGCTAAACTGCGCAGCACCGGGACGCGCTGGTCGCGTTCCCTGGTCTTGCCTCCACAAGGGCCGCTCTCCAGCGGCCCTTCGTGTTTTCGGCTCGCACTTGCAACCCCTTACCCCGGGTAAGTTTCATGCGCTGGAAGCTACTTCGACGCCGACTGTCCACGCCCCGCGTCACGGTGCGCCGCCACTTGCCTTGGCCGATCCGCTGGCTCAGCGGCGCGCTGGTGCTGGGCTTCTCGGCCGCGATCGCGCTGTGGGCCTTCGAGACCGGCAAGGATCTCGCTGGCCTGGACCGCAGCGCCAAGGCGGAGCTGGCCAGCCTGCGCGCCGAGCAGGCGACGATGAAGGAAGAGCGCGACAAGGCGCAGGAGGCGGCCAACACGTTCCAGAGCCTGCTCAAGATGGAGAAGACGGCCGAGGAGAGCCTGGCCGCCCAGCTGCGCCAGAGCGAAGCCGACAAGCTTGCCCTGAAGGCCGACCTCGGCTTCTTCCAGCAACTGATCCCGCAGGGCGGCGGCATCCCCGAGGGCCTGGCCGTGCGCGGCTTCAAGGTCGAAGTGGCCGCACCTGGTCACGTCCGTTACCAGCTCCTGGTGATGCAGGGCGGACGCAACGCCGTACAGTTCAATGGCCGCTACGAGCTCACGCTCAGCGGCACGCTCGACGGCCAAGCCTGGACGTCGCCCCCGTCCGCCAGTGTCCAGCCGCTCCAGGTCAAGCAGTACGCGCGTGTCGAGGGCATGGTCGATTGCCCGCCCGGTGCCGTGGTAAAAAGCGCGCAGGTCAAGGTCACCGACGCGGGAGGCGCGGTACGCGCCCTGCAGACGCTCAAGCTGTAGGCCGACGGGCGGGATCTTTCGAACCTCACAACAACGATCGTTTGGGCCGCGCGCGCTGAGAGGGTGCCGCGGAAGCTACAGGTGAACGCGTGCGAGGCGCGTTCCAGAGGAGTTCGACCATGTTCAACCGCAAGAAGCAACCCGCCATCCGCAGCCTGATCGGCGAAGGCACCCAGATCCACGGCGAGCTGCGTTTCGACGCCGGCCTGCGCATCGACGGCGAAGTGCTGGGCGACGTCATCGCCACCGAGCCGACCAGCCTGCTGGTCATCAGCGAGAACGCGCGCGTCCAGGGCAAGGTCATGGCCGGGCACGTCATCATCAACGGCCAGATCCACGGGCCCGTGGTCGCCACGGTCCTGCTCGAGCTGCAGCCCAAGGCGCGGATCGTCGGCGACGTGCACTACGAGGCCCTTGAAATGCACCAGGGCGCCACCATCGATGGGGTGATGAAGCACGTGTCGGGCGGCGAAGCCGAGGCTGAACGCCCGTTATTGAAGCTCGCGGCGGCCAACGAGGTCTGAAATCGCGGCTTTTTCGCGCCGGCAGCGCTTCGAATAGCCACAGCGGCGCCAAGCAGGCGCGGTTTGTGGCCCAATAGAGCCTGTAACGAACCCGCACCCGCAAGGATCCCCATGAGCGCCGTCGCCGCCGAAGTCAACACCGCCACCACCGAGATGCCGGGCCCGCTGGTCTTCACCGACAGCGCCGCTGCCAAGGTCAAGGAACTGGTCGACGAGGAAGGCAACCCCGAGCTGAAGCTGCGCGTCTTCGTGCAGGGCGGCGGCTGCTCCGGCTTCCAGTACGGCTTCACGTTCGACGAGGCGGTGGCCGAGGACGACACGCAGATGACCAAGAACGGCGTCACCCTGCTGATCGACGCCATGAGCCTGCAGTACCTGGCCGGCGCCGAGATCGACTACAAGGAAGACCTCCAGGGCGCCCAGTTCGTCATCAAGAACCCGAACGCCACCAGCACCTGCGGCTGCGGCTCGAGCTTCTCGGCCTGAGCGCTTTCGCTCCCGGATCGACGGCGCCTGCGG
>Ga0207427_101025_pt1 | contig 11680 bp, 8 predicted proteins | sample AraplaCL_Cvi_mMS_FD_184268 | JGI IMG/M metagenome (GOLD analysis project Ga0207427, IMG submission 184268) | Arabidopsis root microbial communities from the University of North Carolina, USA - plate scrape CL_Cvi_mMS (SPAdes) (version 2) | ecosystem: Host-associated > Plants > Roots > Endosphere ... | reverse complement strand
ACAGGTTGTACGCGCCGGCCAGGCGCACGTCGTTGGCGGCGTACAGCGGCCGGACCTGGCTGGGCAGGTTCGGCAGGAACAGCCCGTTGCCGCAGGCGATCACCGCCATCGCGGGAAAGAACAGCGTCTCCGAGGCCATCATGAAATGGCCCAGCGCCATCAGCAGCCCGCCGACGATCACCGCCCGCCGCTTGCCCAGCCAGCGGTCGGAGATCATGCCGCCGGCGATCGGCGTGAGGTACACGCAGGCCGCATACGTGCCGTACACGAGCGACGCGCGCGCCTGGTCGAAGTGCAGCGCCTTGGTCATGTAGTAGACCTGCAGCGCGCGCATGCCGAAGAAGGAGAACTTCTCCCACATCTCCGTCAGGAACAGGATGGCCAGGCCCGGCGGCTGGCCGAGCCAGGTGCGCTCGCGCGCGACGTTCGACGGCACGGCGCCCATCGCTCAGTAGCCCGCGCTGAAGTTCAGCAGGTGGTACGCGAACCCGACGTACAGCAGCATCGTGAAGGCCGCCAGCTGCAGGGCCGCCCAGACGATCGCGCCGCGCCGCGCCGGCACCCGGGCCTGCACGCGCCGCGCGAGGTTCCAGGCCGCCACGAGCCAGCCGCCGATGAAGCCGACGAACGACAGCACCTGCACGAGATGCACCCACCCATCCAGGTGCGGCGTGGTGATCGCCGCGACGACCGCGAACAGCACCGTCCAGGCGACCGTCGCAACCAGCGCCGCGACGGCCGCCGCCGCGAGCCAGCGCGTGCTCGCGCGCACGGGCGCGGGCAGCGGCGCCGCGCCGTACCACTTGCGGGCGGCCGCGCCGATCGGCCACGCCAGCACGGTGGCCAGCATCAGCACGAGCGCCAGCACCAGCAACGGCACCTCGAGCCCGGCGCCGCCCAGGCCGTGCAGCGGCTCGTAGGCGAAGGCGAACGCGAGGTAGTCGGTGCTCCAGGTCTGCACCTTGCCGTCGACCACGCGCGCCTGCAGCTGGTCGTGGCCGCCGACCTCGTGCCAGAGCCACGGCTTGGTCTCGACGAAGGTCTGCGGATGCAGCAGCAGCTTGACGGTGATGCTGCCGTCCGGGTTCGCGGCGATCACCGTGGGCTGGATCATGTTGATCAGCGACAGGAACGTCGTCTCGCCGCGCCGCGTGGTCTGGTAGCGGCCCGCGATGGTCTGCGCATGCGCCTTGGCCATCGCCTCGTCGACCGGCTGGACGGGCTCGCTGCGCGGGAAGTAGCGATCGGCGAACTCGTGGAACACGTCGTCGCGGATGCCCTCGCCCAGGCCGTCCTTGCCGAGCGCGTTGACCGAGACGAACACGCCCACGTGATCGTCCAGGAACAGCCACAGGTCGCTGTGGAAGTAGTTCAGGTCGCCGCCGTGCGCGATCACGGGATGGCCGTTGATGTCGTCCTGGTAGAAGCCCAGCGCCATGCCGTTCAGGTCGGGGAACGGGCGCGTGACCGTCGTGTGCATCGCGTGCGCCGTCTCGGGCTTGAGGATGCGCGCGTTGCCGTATTGGCCGTCGGCCAAGTGGGCGATCATGAAGTGCGCCATGTCGCTGCCGGTGGACGACAGCGAGCCCGCGGGCGGGATGTTGACCACCTCGAAGCCCTTGCCCGGCTTGCCGGACTCCTCGTAGCCGGTGGACATGTCGGCCTTGAGCGCGTCGGGCAGCGGCTGGCGGAAGGTCGAGTGCGTCATGTCCAGCGGCGCGAACACGTTCTTCTCGATGTAGTCGTTGAACGACAGCCCCGACACGCGCTCCACGATGTGGCCCGCCAGGCCGGTCGCATAGTTCGAGTAGGCCGACGTCGTGCCCGCCTTGTAGATGCGCGCGGGCATGTTGCCCTCGAGCACGTCGCGCAGCGGCGGATCGGGGACGTCGAACGCGACCAGGTCCTTGATGCGCTCCTCGAAGCCGGCGCGGTGCGTCATGACCTGGCGCAGGGTGATCGGCTGTCCGTCCAGCGGCGGCACCTGGAAGTCGAGGTACTTGTTGATGTCGGTGTCCAGGTCGAGCTTGCCCTGCTCCACCAGCTGCATCACGGCCGTCCACGTGAACAGCTTGGACGTCGAGCCCGGGCGGAACAGCGTGCGCGCCGGATCGACCGGCGTGCGCTTGTTCTCGTCGGCATAGCCGTAGCCCTTCTGCAGCAGCACCTGGCCGTCCTTGACGATGACGACGACGGCGCCGGGCGTGCGCGCCGTGCGCAGCGCGGTGGGCATCAGGCCGTCGAGCCAGGCCTGCGCGTCCTGCGCCGTGAGCTCGTGGGCGGGCAGCGCGGGCGCGATCGGCGCGCTGGCTGCCGCGGCGGCGGATGCGCCCGGCGCGGAGGCGGCCGAAGCGGCCTGGGCCGGCGCGGCGCACAGGCGCGCCGACGCGAGGGCGAGCGCCAGCGCGGCGACGGCGGCAAGGGGAGCGAGGGATCTCATCGGAATTCCTGGTGGGTTGGACTCGGGATGGATGTCAGAAGCGGGAACGCGCCAGCGAATCGGCGGTGACGCCTTCGGCGGCGAGGTCGGCGGGCACGCCCTCGTCGCACGCGAGGGCGGCGGCGAGGCGTCCGAGGCCCTCGGCGCTCTGGATGCCGTAGCCGCCCTGGCCGACGAGCCAGAAGAAGCCTTCGGCGACCGGGTCGAAGCCGACCACGGGCGAGCGGTCGGCACTGAACACGCGCAGGCCGGCCCAGCGGTGGAACACTCTCTCGACGCGCGCGCCGACCGCCGTCTCGAAGCGGTCGACCGCGATGGCGACCTCGAGGTCCTCGGGCTGCGCATCGCACGGCGGGCTCGGCTCCTCGTCGGCGGGCGACAGCAGCAGCCGCCCCGCGTCGGGCTTGAAGTAGAAGCTCTCGTCGATGGCGATGGCCGCGGGCCAGCCGGCGCACGGCAGCTGGCGCGGCGGATCGACCAGCATCGCCGTGCGGCGCAGCGGCCGCAGGCCCACGGGCCGCGCGCCGGCAAGGCGCGCCACCTCGTCGCCCCAGGCGCCCGCGGCGTTGACGACCACGGGCGCCGACACGGTGCCCTGGTTCGTGCGCAGCACCCAGCGGCCGCCGGCGTGGTGCAGGCCGGCGAGGGCGCAATCGAGCAGCACCGTGGCCTTGCGCGACCTGGCCAGGCGCAGGTAGCCCTGGTGCAGCGCGGCGACGTCGATGTCGGCCGACCCCGGCTCCAGCACCGCCCCGCCGAGGTAGCCGGGCTTGAACGCCGGCACCAGCGCGGCGGCCTGCGCGGCGTCCAGCACCTGGGTCTTGGCGGCCACGTCGGCGTCGTCGCGCAAGCCCGCGATCATCGACGCCTGGTCCTCGGTGGCGAAGAACAGCGTCGGGCGCGGGCTCACCAGCGGCACGGGCGTGAACCACGCCGGCGACTCGAACAGGAAGGCCTGGCTCGCCCGCGTGAGCGCACGCACGGGGGCGTTGCCGTAGATCGTCGAGAACAGCGCGGCCGAGCGGCCGGTGGAGTGGTAGCCGGGCTGCGTCTCGCGCTCGAGCAGGGCCACCGCGCCGCGCCGCGACAGGTGCGCGGCCGCCGACGCGCCGGCCATGCCGCCGCCGATCACGATGAAGTCGAAGGTCTGTCCGTCCACGCTCATGCGCATCCTCAGAAGGCCGCGGTGAGCGTCAGGCCCAGCGTGCGCGGGCGCGCCAGCTCGACCTGCGCCGGACCGCCGAGGGCCATCTCTGCGGTGGACGTTCCCAGCTGCGCATGGGCGTCGAACACGTTGCGCACGTACAGGCCGAGCGCGACGTGCCCGAAGTCGACGCCGCCCTGCACGTCGGTGAGCCAGTACGCGGGCATGCGGTAGTTGGGTGCCGTGCCGCTGCCGTCGAAGCCCGCGTTGCGCTCGCCGGCGTAGCGTTCGGACAGGCCGAAGTACCCCGCGTGCCCACCGAGGTCGAACGTGCCCCTGGCGCCCAGCGACGCCGCAAGCTCGGGGCTGTTGGGCAGCCGTGCACCGGCGGATCCGAGCCCCGGGGCGTCCTGCTTGAGGCGACCGTCGATCGTCGACAACTGGCCGGTGAACGTCCAGCGCGCGGTCGGACGCCACGTGGCTCCCAGTTCGAAGCCTTGGATCTCCGCCTTGCCGGCGTTGACCAGCACGCCGTTGCCGTTGACGGAATACGCCTGCTGGATGTTGTGCCAGCGGATGTCGTAGATGGCCGACTCCAGCGACAGCGTGTTGTCGAACAGGTCGCCCTTGTAGCCGGCCTCGTAGCTCCAGAGCCCGTCGTGCGCGAAGGTGGTGGGCGCCGTCGGCTGGCCCGTCGCGGGGTCGTTGAGCACCGCGTTCGGGCCGCCGGGCCGGTAGCCGCTGGCGACGCGCGCGTAGACGTTGCTTGTCCTGGTGAGCGCGTAGCGCGCGGTGGCCAGCCAGGTCTTGGGGGTCTCTTTCGAATGCGCCGTGGGCAGCGAGCCGCCCACCAGCGGACCGCTCGCGTCCTGCGCGAAGTCCTGCTTGTTCTGCGCCACGCGCACGCCGCCCGTCAGCGCCAGCGAGGGTGTCGCGTTCCAGGTGACATCGCCGTAGCCGGCGATCTCCCGGTACTTGCTGGGCAGGTCGAGGTCGGCCAGCGCGGGGATCGCGTTGGCACCGCCGCCGGTATTGAACACGTGCTGCGCGAGGTCGCCGGTCTCCTTGTCCCAATACAGGCCGGCCAGCCATTCGACGCTGCCGCCGGCCGACGACGTGAGGCGGAACTCCTGCGTCGTCTTGCGCACCGAGGTGTGCTCGTCCTCGCCCACCGTGTCGGGCGTGTAGCCGAAGAACTGCGTGATCAGCGGCGCGTAGACGGCCGTGAGGTCGTAGCGCAGCGACATCTTCGAGCGCTGCACCGACGTGATCGAATTCAGGCGCACTCCGCCGAAGTCGTACTCGAGATCGACCGAGCCCAGGCTGGTGCGGATCTGGTGCGGCTCGCGCAGCACCTGCGTGCGCTGGTTCCAGCCGTCGACGGGCCGCCCGGTCGATGGATCGACGTCGGTGTAGTCGGAGTTGTCGCGCTTGATCTCCTGCGTGAGCGCCGTGGCGCGGACGTGGAAGTGCGCGCTCGGTTCGAGCAGCAGCGCCACGCGGCCGCCGTTGGTGTCGCCCTTGTTCGCGTTCCTGCCGGCCGCCGGGCCGAGCACGTCGACCCAGCCGCCGTCGTGGTCGTGGAAGGCGGCCACGCGCAGCGCGGCGACGTCCGCCTTGATCGGCACGTTGAGCACGCCACTGACGGTGCTGCCCGCACCGCCGCCCTTGGTCGCGCTGGCGCCGACCGACACCTTGCCTGAGAACTCGGTCGTATCGGGTTCGTTGGTCACGTACTTGACGACGCCGCCCATCGCGCCCGCGCCGTACAGCGTGCCTTGCGGACCGCGCAGCACCTCGATGTGGTTGAGGTCGAGCAGCGACATGTCCAGCGCGGTCTGGGCGCCCGCCGCGAACGCGCTGCTGGAGCCGTAGGCGACGTCGTCGATGTAGGTGCCCACGGTGGAGATCGTCTGGTCGCCGGTGGTCACGCCCCGGATGCTGACCGAGCCCAGCCCGGCGCCGCCGGCGGTCTTGACGTCGACGCCCGTCTGGCCACCGAGGTAGTCGACGAGGTTCTTGGCGCCGCCCTTGTCGAGGTCGTCGGCCCCGAGACGGTCGACCTGCATCGGCACCTCGCGCGCCGGCTCGCGGCGGCGCGTGGCGGTGACGTAGATCGTCTGCGTCGCCTCGGCCGCACTCGCCGCGCTGGCCGGAGCGCTCGCGGCACCGGCCGGCGCGGCGGCCTGCGCGAAGGCGGCCGGCGGGAACAGGGCGACAGCCGCGAGCGCGGTCGCGGTCAGGCAGGCGTTCGCGTGCGGCGCCCGGGTGGGGCGGGTCTGGGCGACTGGGCTCATGGGAATCCTCGTTGGAGATGAACCGGACGACCCGCCGTGCATTGCTCGTCGGGGCCATTTTCAAATCCTATCCTTGATTTTCCTTTTGTCCAAGATTTTTCCAATTTGGAAACTTTATCGTTTTCCCGGAGATGTCTTTTCCACCAGTCCGACTGATAGAGTCGCGGCATGAAAGCGCCCCTCCCCGGCCCCGGCAGCACGATCCGCACGATGCGCAAGCGCGCCGGGCTCACGCTGGCCGAGCTGTCGGAGCGCACGGGCCTGGCGGTGTCCACGCTGTCCAAGCTGGAGGTGGGCCACGTCTCGCTGTCGTACGACAAGCTCATGACCATCAGCCGCGGCCTGGGCATCGACATGGCCGAACTGCTGGATTCGACGCCGCACCCCGGCGGCGCCGCGACGCACGGCGGCCGCCGCGTCGTGCACCGCGCCGGCGACGGCCAGCAGGTGGAGACGCGCAGCTACAGCCAGAGCTACCTGGCCACCGAGCTGCTGAACAAGCGCATGACGCCGATCTACGTGGAGCTGCACGCGCGCACGCTCGACGAGTTCAAGGCCGAATTCGGCGACCTGATCCGCCACCCCGGCGAGGAGTTCACCTACGTGCTCGAGGGGACGGTGGAATTCCACTCGGAGCTGTACGCACCGCTGACGCTGCACGCCGGCGACTCCATCTACTTCGACAGCGAGATGGGCCACGCCTACCTGAAGGCGTCCGACGCGGCCTGCCGCACGATCACCACCTGCTCGCCGCGCGGGCGCGACGAATCGATGATCGACACCTTCGTCACCGCGTCGGCCCGGCACGCCGAGGAACGCGCGCAGCCGCGCCGCAAGCCGGCCGTCAAGCGCGCCAAGCCGGCAGGCAAGTAGCGGCGGCGCGATGTCCGTTCGCCTGGCACCGGCCCTGCTCGCGCTCGCGTGCGCCGCGGCCGCGGCGTCGCCCGACGAGGCGCTGCTGGGGCGCGCGGCCGGCTATCCGGCGGCGCCCCGGCTCTCGCACATCCACGATCCCGGCTTCATCGTCGGCTCGTTCAGCGCGATGGACACGCTGGGCCCGCACTGCATGCTGGCGCCGTCCGAGCACCCGCTGCCGCTGCCCGTCGCCCGGTCCGCGCCCACCTTCCACTACCGCTACGACGGCCGCGAGCTGACGCTGGACGACTACCTGGAGCGCCAGCGCGCCACCGCCGTGCTGGTGCTCAAGGACGGCGAGCTCGTGGCCGAGCGCTACGGCTACGACCGCCGGCCCGACATGCGACTGCTGTCGAACTCGATGGCCAAGACGATCCTGGCGCTGGCGGTGGGCCTGGCGCTGCACGACGGCGCGATCCGCTCGCTGGACGACCCGGCCGAGCGCTACGTCCCCGCGCTCGAGGGCACGCTGTACGGCCGGACGACGCTGGCCAACCTGCTGCGCATGGCATCGGGCGCACGCTACGTCGAGGACTACGGCGACCACGACGACCGCGCCGCGTTCAACGCCGTCGCGCGGCGCGACGGCGTGCTGGCGGCGGCGCGCTCCGTCACCGAGCGGGCCGACCCGCAGGGCGAGCGCTTCAACTACGCCGGCGCCCAGACGGAAGTGCTGGGCCTGGTCCTGCGCGCCGCGACCAGGCGCAGCTTGTGCGAGTTCGTCGACGAGCGCCTGTGGCGGCCGCTGGGCGCCGAGGCCGCCGCCAGCTACCTGCTCAACCCCGCCGACCACATCGAGCAGGCCCAGGGCGGCTTCAACGCCACGCCCCGCGACTACGCGCGCCTGGGCTGGCTGCTCGCCAGCGATGGCCGCGTCGGCGACGTGCAGGTGGTGCCGCGCGACTGGCTGCTGGCGATGACCGACGCCGCGCGCCAGCCGCCGCAGTTCCGACCCGGCACGATGGACTCGCACGGCAGCCGCTACCTCGGCTATGGCTACCAGGTCTGGCTGCTGCCCGGTGCGCACCGGCGCTTCGTGCTGCTGGGCGTCTACGGCCAGGCGATCTACGTCGACCCGGCGGCCGGCCTGGTGATGGTGCACCTGGCCGTCGGCGCCGACGCCCGCGGCGACGCCAGCGGCGCCCACCTGGCCCGCGAGCGCGACGCGCTGTGGCGCGGCGTGGTGGCACAGTACGGCACCTGGTGATCTTTTTTCGCGGCCGCCGTCACAAGCGCGCTGCGTCGAACGTCATGGTGGAACCATGGACAACGCCACCCTCACCTTCCATCGCCTGCGGCCCCGGCTGCAGGGCATCGCCTACCGCATGCTGGGCTCGCTCGCCGAGGCCGAGGAGGTCGTGCAGGACGTCTGGCTGCGCTGGCACGAGGCCGCGCACGACGCGCTCGACAACCCCGACGGCTGGCTCGTGACCGTCACGACCCGGCTGGCGATCGACCGCTACCGGGCCGTCAAGACGCAGCGCGAGCACTACGTCGGCCAGTGGCTGCCCGAGCCGCTGCTGACCGACTCGCCGAGCTCGCCCGAGCAGATCCTGGAACGCGCGGACGAGCTGTCGCTGGCCTTCCTGATGGTGCTGGAACGGCTGTCGCCCGAAGCGCGCGCCGCGTTCGTCATGCGCGAGGTGTTCGACGCGGACTACGCGGACGTGGCCCGGATGATCGACAAGTCCGAGGCGGCGTGCCGCCAGCTCGTCAGCAGGGCCAGGACGCAGCTCAAGGAGGCGCGGCCGCGCTACGACGTGGCGCCGGCCACGCACGAGCGCCTGCTGCGCCGCTTCGCCGACGCGCTCACCGGCCAGGACTTCTCCGTCATCCGCGACCTGCTGGCCGACGAGGCCGAGCTGATCGGCGACGGCGGCGGCAAGGTGCCCGCATTCGCGCACCTGGCGGGCGGCCAGCGCATCGCGCAGCTGTTCTTCGCGACCTCCCTGCGCCATCGCGACGCCGTGCGCATCGAGATCGTGCGCCTGAACGGCGAGTGGGGCCTGCTGCGCCTGGTCGACGGCGTCCTCGACTCGGCCCTGGCCATCGAGACCGACGGCGAGCGCGTGGTGCGCGTCGTCTCGCAGCGCAATCCGGACAAGCTGGCGCGCATCGCGGCGACGCTGGGGCGCTAGCGAAGCGACGTTCGAGGCCACCGGAGGGGTCTGGCCTCTCCTGAGTCCGCGGCGCCCGGTCGATCGCAGCGACGAATTCCACGCGCGGACGAAGGACAGGCCAGACCCCTCTGGCAACTTTTTTCGCCGCAGCCGTCACAAACTCCCCCGCCGCTTCGTCATGAGGAGTGTGGACACCCCACTCACCCCGACCCAGGAGCCCCTCATGACCGCCCGCCTGAACTATTCCGAACAATCGCCCGCCCTGTTCAAGAAGTTCCTCGACTTCAGCATGGCCCTGCACGACAGCGCCATCGACAAGGCGACCCGCACGCTCGTCGAGATCCGCGCCTCGCAGATGAACGGCTGTGCCTTCTGCCTGGACATGCACGTCAAGCAGGCCAAGATCCAGGGCGAGCGCGACCTGCGCGTGCACCACGTGGCGATCTGGCGCGAGTCGCCGCTGTTCTCGCCGCGCGAGCGCGCCGCCCTCGCCTGGACGGAGGTGCTCACGCGCATCCCCGAGCACGGCGTTCCCGACGAGCTCTACGCGCAGGTGCGCGAGCAGTTCTCCGAAAAGGAGATCACCGACCTCACGTTCGAGATCATGGCCATCAACGGCTGGAACCGTGCCAACGCCGCCTTCCGCAACGTGCCGGGGGCGATGGACAAGGCCTACGGCCTGGACAAGGCCGGGCTGGCCTGAGGCGCGTCAGCCCGCGCGCCGGCGCCGCGGCTTGACGTCGTCGGCGCACACGGCGCGCACGCACTCGCGCAGCCAGCGGTGGGCCGCGTCCGCGTGCAGGCGCGGGTGCCACAGCAGCGACACCGTGAACGCCGGCAGCGCGACGGGCAGCTCGAAGGTGTGCATGCCCGCGCGCAGCCGGCCGGTGTGCCGCTCGGGCACGCTGGCCACGAGATCCGACTCGCGCGCGAGCGCCAGCGCCGGCGCGAAGCCGTCGACGATGACGGCGGCGCGGCGCTGCAGGCCCTGTGCCTCGAGCGCGTCGTCGATGCCGGTGCGTTCGTCGCCGCGGCGCGAGACGACGATGTGGCCGGCCTTGGCGTAGCGCGCCGCGCCCATGCGCCCGCGCGCGAGCGCGTGGCCCGCGCGCACGACGCCCACGAAGCGGTCGCGGATCAGCGCCTGGGCCCGCATCTCGGGCCCCGTGCGCTGGCCGACGACGCCGGTCTCCAGGTCGACGCTGCCGTCGCGCAGCGGCGCGTTGTCCTTGTCCGGCTTGGGCACGAAGCGCAGGCGCACGCCGGGCGCCTCGGCCGCGACGCGGGCGACCAGCGCGGCGCCGAAGTTCTCGACGAAGCCGTCGCGCGTGCGCAGCGTGAACGTGCGCTCCAGGCGCGCCAGATCCAGCCGGTCGGCCGGCCGCAGCGCGGCGCGCGCGTCGTGCACCAGGGTGCCGACGCGGTCTCGCAGCTCGAGGGCGCGCGGCGTGGGCACGAGGCCGCGGCCGGCGCGCACGAGCAGCGGGTCGCCGGTGGCCACGCGCAGGCGCGCGAGCTGGCGGCTCATCGCCGACGGGCTCAGCCGCAGGCGTTCGGCGGCGCGCGCGACGTTGCCCTCGGCGAGCAGCACGTCGAGCGCCGCGAGCAGGTTGAGGTCGGGCGCGTCCATCGCCGCATCCTGCCATGACATGGCGTCGCGTGCACTGTTCGATTGCAGTTCGTGCGTCTTCCGCCATGGCCGCCATCGTCCTACGCTGGCATCACACGATCCAAGGACGACCATGACCACCCCCGACACTCGCCAGCGCGCGATCCTCGCCAGCCTGTGCCTGGCGATGCTGATGCCCTCGCTGGACACCAGCATCGCCAACGCCGGCCTGCCCGTGCTCGCCCAGGCGCTCGGGGCGCCCTTCGAGCACGCGCAGTGGATCGTGCTGGCCTACCTGCTGGCCATCACGTCGCTGATCGTGGGGGCCGGCCGGCTCGGCGACCTGTTCGGGCGGCGCCGCGTGCTGCTGGGCGGCATCGCGCTGTTCACGGCGGCGTCGCTCGCCTGCGGGCTCGCCGGGTCGCTCGCGGCGCTGGTCGTCGCCCGCGCGCTGCAGGGCCTGGGCGCGGCCGCGATGCTGGCGCTGGCGGTGGCGCTGGTGGGCGAGACGATCCCCAAGGAACGCACCGGTCGCGCGATGGGCCTGCTGGGCACGATGTCGGCCATCGGCACGACGCTGGGCCCGTCGCTGGGCGGCGCGCTGATGACGGGCCTGGGCTGGCGCGCCATCTTCCTGGTCAACCTGCCGCTGGGCCTGGCGAACCTCTGGCTCGCCTGGCGCTGGCTGCCCGCGGCGCCACGCACGGCGCAGGCGCCACGGCCGCGCTTCGACCTCGCCGGCACCGTCGTCCTCGCGCTGGCGCTCGGCGCGTACGCGCTGGCGATGACGGCGCGGATGCCGGCGCTGCTCGCCGTGGCGGGCGCGGGCGCGGCGGCGTTCTTCGCCGTCGAGGCCCGCGCCGCGGCGCCGCTCGTGCGCCTGGCCATGCTGCGCGACCCGCGCCTGGTCGCGAGCCTGGCCGCGAGCGCGCTGGTGGCCACCGTGATCATGACGACGCTGGTCGTCGGTCCGTTCTACCTCGCGCGGGCGCTCGCGCTGCCACCGGCGGCCGTGGGCGGCGTGCTGTCGGTCGGGCCCTTCGTGTCGGCCCTGGCCGGCGCGCCCGCGGGGCGGCTGGTCGACCGGCTCGGCAGCGCGCGCGTGATGTTCGCGGGCCTCGCGGCGATGCTGGCCGGCGCCGCCGCGCTCGCGCC
>Ga0207427_101024_pt1 | contig 11685 bp, 10 predicted proteins | sample AraplaCL_Cvi_mMS_FD_184268 | JGI IMG/M metagenome (GOLD analysis project Ga0207427, IMG submission 184268) | Arabidopsis root microbial communities from the University of North Carolina, USA - plate scrape CL_Cvi_mMS (SPAdes) (version 2) | ecosystem: Host-associated > Plants > Roots > Endosphere ... | reverse complement strand
GGGCCGGCCGAGGGCGGCAATGGCGCCGCGTCGGCGCCCGCCGGCCTGTCGACGGCGCCCCTTCAGGCGCCCGTCGCCAGCGCGGCCCTGCCGTCGCCGCTGGCCTCGGCGGCCGTGAATCCCGCGCCGGCCACGCTGTCCGCGACGCCCGCCGCGTCCGTCGCGGCCGCGCCGGTCGCCGTCGCGCCGGCACCGGCACAGGCACCGGCACCGGCACCGGCCACTGGCGTCGACGAGGTCCTGGCCCACGTCGCCCCGGCGCCCAACATCCCGCTGCAGGTGCTCGCCTCGGCCGACTCCTGGGTCGAGGTGGTCGACGCCCACGGCCGCACACTGCTGTCGCGCACCGTCGTCGCCGGCGAATCCGTCGGCCTGGATGGCGCGATGCCCATGCGCATCAAGGTCGGCAACGTGAGCGGCACGCACCTGAAGCTGCGCGGCGACAATGTGGACCTGACGCCCTGGACGCGCGACAACGTCGCCCGCCTCGAGGTGAAGTGAGCCCCTGCAAGAGTTTCCTGCCATGACCGACGACACCCTCCTGTCCAACCCCGAAGCCGGCTACCTGCTCGATGGCGAGCCCATCGAGGCGGCCAAGCCCGCGCCGCGCCGCTCGCGCCAGGCGCGCGTGGCCTGGGGCGACCACGTCGTGACGGTGGGCGGCGATGCGCCGGTGCGCGTGCAGTCCATGACCAACACCGACACGGTGCAGGTCATCGAGACGGCCATCCAGGTCAAGGAACTGGCGCTGGCCGGCTCGGAGCTGGTGCGCATCACGGTCAACACGCCCGAGGCGGCGGCCGCGGTGCCGCACATCCGCGAGCAGCTCGATCGCATGGGCATCAACGTGCCGCTGGTGGGCGACTTCCACTACAACGGCCACCGCCTGCTGACCGAGTACCCGGCGTGCGCCGAGGCGCTGTCCAAGTACCGCATCAACCCGGGCAACGTCGGCCGCGGCGAGAAGGGCGACCGCCAGTTCGCGCAGATGGTCGAGGTGGCCTGCAAGTACGACAAGCCGGTGCGCATCGGCGTGAACTGGGGCAGCCTGGACCAGGAACTGCTCAAGGCGCTGCTGGACGCCAACGCCAAGCGCGCGCGCCCGTGGGAGCTCAAGCAGGTGATGTACGAGGCCGTCGTGCGCTCGGCCATCGAATCGGCCCAGGCGGCGCGCGACGTCGGCCTGCATCCCGACCAGATCCTGCTCAGCTGCAAGATGAGCGGCGTGCAGGATCTGATCTCCGTCTACCGCGCGCTGTCCCGGCGCACCGACCACGCGCTGCACCTGGGCCTGACCGAGGCCGGCATGGGCGCCAAGGGCACCGTGGCCTCGGCGGCGGCACTGTCGGTGCTGCTGCAGGAAGGCATCGGCGACACGATCCGCGTCTCGCTCACGCCGCAGCCGGGCGAGGCGCGCACGCAGGAGGTGGTCGTGGCCCTGGAGATCCTGCAGGCGCTGGGCCTGCGCCAGTTCAATCCGAGCGTGACGGCCTGCCCGGGCTGCGGCCGCACCACCAGCACGGTGTTCCAGGAACTGACCAAGCAGATCGACGACTTCCTGCGCTCGCAGATGCCCGTGTGGCGCGCGCAATATCCGGGCGTCGAGGGCATGAAGGTGGCCGTGATGGGCTGCATCGTCAACGGCCCCGGCGAGTCCAAGCACGCCGACATCGGCATCAGCCTGCCCGGCACCGGCGAGGCGCCGTCCGCGCCCGTCTACATCGACGGCGAACGCGTCCTGACGCTGCGCGGCGACAACATCGCCGGCGAGTTCCGGGCCATCGTCGAGCAATACATCGAACGCCGCTACGGCGCAGCAACGGCAGCGCATTGAAGCTGCGCTAGCCTCACGCCGCCGTCGCCCCGCGACGTTCCTCCTACGCGGCCCCCGAGCGGGCCGCACGTTTGCATATTGCTCATGGCCGACATCCTCAATGCCGTCAAAGGCATGAACGACATCTTCCCGGCGTCCGTGCCCCGCAAGGCGACGGACGTGCTGCCCACGTCCAACATGTGGCAGTGGTTCGAGGCGACCGCGCGCTCGGTGATGCAGCGCTACGGCTACCAGAACCTGATGACCCCCATCGTCGAGCCCACCGCGCTGTTCGTGCGCGGCATCGGCGAGGTGACCGACATCGTCGAGAAGGAGATGTATTCCTTTGCCGACTCGATGAACGGCGACAAGCTCACGCTGCGCCCCGAGCACACGGCCGGCATCGTGCGCGCGATGATCGAGCACAACGCGCTGTACAACGGCCCGTTGCGCCTGTGGGCCATGGGCCCCGTGTTCCGCCACGAGAAGCCGCAGAAGGGCCGCTACCGCCAGTTCAACCAGCTGGACGTGGAGGCGCTCGGCTTCGCCGGCCCGGACGTCGATGCCGAACAGATCCTGCTCACGCGCACGCTGCTGCGTGACCTGGGGCTCCAGGAGGGCGTGCACGTGCGCCTCGAGATCAACAGCCTGGGCCAGCCCGCCGAGCGCGCCGCGCACCGCGCGGCCCTGGTGGCGTACTTCGAGGCCAACGCCGGCGTGCTGGACGAGGATTCGAAGCGTCGCCTGGCGAGCAACCCGCTGCGCATCCTGGACAGCAAGACCCCGTCGATGCAGGCCATGATCGACGCGGCGCCCAAGCTGATGGACTTCCTCGGCCCCGAGACGCTGGCGCACTTCGACGGCGTGCGCGCGGTGCTCGACGGCGTCGGCCTCGCATACCGGATCAACACGCGCCTGGTGCGCGGCCTGGACTACTACAACCTGACCGTGTTCGAGTGGGTGACCGAGCAACTCGGCTCGCAGGGCACCGTCTGCGGCGGCGGCCGCTACGACGGCCTGATCGAGCAGTTGGGCGGCAAGCCGGCGCCGGCGGTCGGCTGGGGCCTGGGCATCGAGCGCCTGCTGCTCCTGCTCGAAGCCGTGGGCATCACGCCGCCCGACCAGTCGCCCGATGCCTACCTGGTCGTGGGCGACGCGGCGGCACGGGTGCCGGCGATGCGGGTGGCCGAGGCGTTGCGCGCGGCCGGCCTGTCGGTGCTGCAGCACGCCCAGGGCCCGGAGGGCCTGCCCGGCCTGAAGGCGCAGTTCAAGAAGGCCAACGCGAGCGGCGCGCGTTTCGCGCTCGTGTTCGCGGGCGAGGAACTCGGCCGCGGAATGGTGGGTCTCAAGTCGCTGCGCGGCGGCGAGGCGGCGCAGGTCGAACGCCCGCTGGCCGACGTTTCTTCCTGGGCAGCCGAGCTGCGCAACGCATAATCGACGATTCGCCCGGTTTTTCCGGGTGGCATTCCCCGGCGCCAGGGGCTCGCAGCCCCGGCACCCCAATCACGACAGACCGATTTCCGATGGCACAACAACTCGATCTCCAGGAACAAGAACAGGTCGACGCCCTCAAGGCGTTCTGGGCCAAGTACGGCAACCTGATCATGTGGGCGGTCACGCTGTTGCTGGCCGCGTTCGCAGGCTACAACTTCTGGCAGAAGCAGCAGCGCGACAAGGCGCTCGAGGCCAGCACGATGTACGGCGAGCTCAAGACGGCGGCCGACGCCGGCGACGACAAGCGCACCGGCCAGATCTTCGGCGACATGAAGGCCCGCTACGCCAAGGCCACGTACACGCAGCTGGGCGGCCTGCTGACCGCCAAGGTGCAGGCCGACAAGGGCGACGCCACCAACGCGATGGCCAACCTGCAGTGGGTGGCCGACGCGGGCAACGACGAGAACGCCGCCGTCGCGCACATGCGCCTGGCCGGCCTGCTGGCCGATGCCAAGAAGTACGACGACGCGCTCAAGCAGCTCGCGCTCGTCAAGCCGGCGTCGTTCGCGCCGCTGGTGTCCGATCGCCGCGGCGACATCGAGCTGGCCCAGGGCCAGAAGGATGCCGCGGTCAAGGCGTGGAAGGTGGCCTACGACGGCCTGCCCGAGACGGCGCAGTACCGCATGCTGGTCGAGGCCAAGCTGACGGCGCAGGGCGCCGCGCCGGCCGCCTCCGCGGCCTCGGGCGCCGCTTCGGGAGCCGCGCAATGAAGGGGGCGCTGAGCCTGCGCGCCCTGGCCGTCGCGGCCGTCGCCGCCTCCGCGCTGCTGGCCGGCTGCGCCGACGACGTCGCCAAGCCCACGCCGCTGGAGCCGCTGGAGGCCAAGATCGCGGGCCACGAGGTCTGGAAGCTGAGCCTGTCGAGCTTCGGTTCGCTCAACGCGCTGGCCGGCAACGCCGGCTTCGGCGCGCAGGGCGTGGTCGCCGCGGGCAACAACCTGGTCATCGCCGCGTTGAACGGCGTGCTGGTGTCCGTCGATGCGGCCACCGGCAAGGAGAACTGGCGCGCGGACGCGGGCGGGCGGCTGTCCGCCGGCGTCGGCAGCGACGGGCGCTTCACGTCGGTCGTCACGCGCGACGGCGACCTGGTGACGCTGGACGGCGGCAAGGTCGCCTGGCGCCAGCACCTGAGCAGCCCCGTCTACACCGCGCCGTTCGTCGCGGGCGAGCGCGTGTTCGTGCTGGGCGTGGACCGCTCGGTGCAGGCCTTCGACGCCGTCGACGGCAAGCGCCTGTGGATCTACGCCAAGGCCGGCGACGCGCTGACGCTGTCGCAGGCCGGCGTGCTGACGTCGTACCAGGACACGCTGCTGTTCGGCCTGGGCGCGCGCCTGACCGCGCTCGATCCGCTCAAGGGCACGGTGCGCTGGGAAGTGCCGGTGGCCGCGCCGCGCGGCACCAACGAGGTGGAACGCCTGGCCGACCTCGTCGGCCCGATCGCGCGCGTGGGCAGCGTCTATTGCGTCCGTGCGTTCCAGAACGGCATCGGCTGCGTCGACGCCGAGCGCGTGACGGCGCTGTGGTCGATCAACATGGGCGGCAGCCAGGCCGTGGGCGCCGACCAGGACTACGTCTTCGCCGGCGACGCCAGCGACCGCCTGAGCGCCCGCAAGCGCGCCACCGGCGAGACGGTGTGGCTCAGCGACAAGTTCCAGAACCGCCACCTGGGCGGCATGCTGTCGGTCGGCAAGGTGCTGGTGTTCGGCGACCTCGACGGCCAGGTGCACTTCCTCGACCGCAACAACGGCACGCCGCTGCTGCGCCTGCCCACCGACGGCTCGCCGGTGGTCGGCGCGCCGGTGCACGTGGGCAACACCATCGCGGTGACGACGCGGGACGGCTCCGTCTACGCGTTCCGCCCGGAATGAGCGCGGCTGCGCCAGCCACCAGGAGCCCTTGCGCGTGAAACCCGTCATCGCCCTCGTCGGCCGCCCCAACGTGGGCAAGTCGACGCTGTTCAACCGCATGACCAAGACGCGCGACGCCATCGTCGCCGACTTCGCGGGCCTCACGCGCGACCGCCACTACGGCGACGGCCGCCACAACGGCATCGAGTTCATCGTCGTGGACACCGGCGGCTTCGAGCCCGATTCCACCACCGGCATCGTCAAGGAGATGGCGCGCCAGACGCGCCAGGCCGTGGCCGAGGCCGACGTCGTGGTGTTCGTGGTGGACGTGCGCGGCGGCCTGTCGGCGCAGGACCACGACATCGCGCGCTACCTGCGCGTATCCCAGAAGAACGTGCTGATCGCGGTCAACAAGGCCGAGGGCATGTCCGAATCGCCCATGCTCAACGAGTTCCACGAGCTCGGCATGGGCGAGCTGCACCCGATCTCGGCCGCGCATGGGCAGGGCATCCGCAGCCTGCTCGACAAGGCCCTCGAGGGCTACGGGCACGACGAGGACGAGCAAGAGGGCGCGCCCGAGGACCGGCCGATCCGCCTGGCCGTCGCCGGCCGCCCGAACGTGGGCAAGTCCACGCTGATCAACACCTGGCTGGGCGAGGAGCGCCTGGTGGCGTTCGACATGCCCGGCACCACGCGCGACGCCATCACCGTGCCGTTCGAGCGCGACGGCCAGCGCTTCGAGCTGATCGACACCGCCGGCCTGCGCCGCAAGGGGCAGGTGTTCGAGGCGATCGAGAAGTTCTCGGTCATCAAGACGCTGCAGGCCATCGCCGACGCCAACGTCGTCGTGCTGCTGCTGGACGCCACCCAGGGCGTGACCGACCAGGACGCCCACATCGCCGGCTACATCCTCGATTCGGGCCGCGCGGTGGTGATCGCGATCAACAAATGGGACGCGGTCGACAGCTACCAGCGCCAGATGCTCGATCGCTCGATCGAGGCGCGGCTGGCCTTCCTGAAGTTCGCGCCGCTGATCAACATCTCGGCGCTCAAGCGCCAGGGGCTGGGCCCGCTGTGGAAGAGCATCCAGGACGCCCACGCGTCGGCCAACCGCAAGATGCCCACGCCGGTGCTCACCCGCCTGCTGATGGAGGCTGTCGAGCACCAGCAGCCCCGGCGCGACGGCATGTACCGCCCCAAGATGCGCTATGCGCACCAGGGCGGGATGAATCCCCCCATCATCGTGGTGCACGGCACCTCGCTGGACCACATCACCGATGCGTACCGGCGCTATCTCGAGGGGCGTTTCCGCGACCATTTCAAGCTGGTCGGCACCCCCCTGAAAATCGAGATGCGCTCGGGCCGTAATCCATTCACGGACAAAGAAGAATAAAGTTAACCCGTAGGCGGGCGGGTGCGACGCCTCGTGTGTTAACGTGAACTCTTTCCCAACAACGATCCACGTACTTTCAACACGGAGAATATCGTGAGCAACAAAGGGCAACTCCTACAAGACCCCTTCCTGAACCTGCTGCGCAAGGAGCACGTTCCGGTTTCGATCTACCTGGTCAACGGCATCAAGCTGCAGGGCCACATCGAATCCTTCGACCAATATGTGGTCCTGCTGCGCAACACGGTCACGCAGATGGTCTACAAGCACGCCATCTCCACGGTGGTGCCCGGCCGCGCGGTGAATTTCCACGCGGGTGACGCACCCGAATGAGCGTGCGGTCCGACTCCGGTGCTCTCGCGCCGGCCAAGCATTGACTGACGACACCTCCCACGGCGCCCGCGGCCCGCAGCTCGGTGGCTCCACGCACGGCGTGCCTCCGCGCGTCGTGCTCGTGGGCGTCGACTTCGGTCGCGGTGCCTCGTTCGATCCCACCCTCGACGAACTCGCGTTGCTGGCCGAATCGGCCGACGACATCCCCGTCGCACGCGTGATCGCGCGCCGCAAGGCGCCCGATCCCGCGCTGTTCGTGGGCAGCGGCAAGGCCGACGAGATCAAGGAGCTGGTGCTGGCGCACCGCGCACAGGGCGTGCTGTTCGACCAGGCGCTGTCGCCTGCGCAGCAGCGCAACCTCGAACGCCACCTGGGCGTGGGCGTGGCTGACCGCACGGCGCTGATCCTCGAGATCTTCGCCGCGCGCGCGAAGAGCCACGAAGGCAAGCTGCAGGTCGAGCTCGCTCGCCTGCAGTACCTGTCCACGCGCCTCGTGCGGCGCTGGAGCCACCTGGAACGCCAGCAGGGCGGCACCGGCGTGCGCGGCGGCCCGGGCGAGACGCAGATCGAGCTCGACAAGCGCATGATCGGCGAGCGCATCAAGCAGACCAAGGAGCGCCTCGAGAAGGTCAAGAAGCAGCGCCGCACGCAGCGCAAGTCGCGCGAGCGCAGCGGCACCTTCAAGGTCTCGCTGGTGGGCTACACCAACGCCGGCAAGTCCACGCTGTTCAACGCGCTGGTCAAGGCCGACACCTACGTGGCCAACCAGCTGTTCGCCACGCTGGACACCACCACCCGCTCGATGTACCTGCAGCAGGTGCAGGACTCGGTGTCGCTGTCGGACACCGTGGGCTTCATCCGCGACCTGCCGCACAAGCTGGTCGAGGCGTTCCGCGCCACGCTGCAGGAGGCGGCCGACGCCGACCTGCTGCTGCACGTGATCGACTCCGCCAGCCCGCTGCTGCAGGAGCAGTTCGAGGAGGTGCAGCGCGTGCTGCACGAGATCGGCGCCGACGAGGTGCCGCAGGTCCTCGTCTACAACAAGCTCGATCGCCTGGACGTCGCGCAGCGCCCCGAATCCCTGGTCGACGAGATCGAGGGCGACCGCGGCCTGCGCACGCCGCGCGTGTTCGTCAGCGCCCTGAACGGCGAGGGGCTGGACGCGCTGCGCCAGGCCATCGCCGACGCCCTGATCGCCAGCCGCGACGCGCCCGAGGAGGACTTCGAGCGCGACGCCCGCTTCACCCGGCCCGACCTCGACGACAATGCGGACGACCAGGGCTCGAAAGATCCGCTGGCGTCCCCATCTTCTTCTGCATGAACATGCCCGAGAACACCACCCCGACTTCGGCGCCGTCCGCGCGCCGGCGCCCGTTGCTGCGCAAATTCCTGGGTCTCCTGGCGCAGAACCAGGAAGGGCCGCCCGACCTCGAGGAGATGTGGCGCGACTTCACGCGCAAGTTCTCGTCGTTCTTCGGCATGAACAAGCGCGGCGGCGACCCCGGCAACAACGGCTTCCAGCCGGATGCGCGCAGCGCCGGCGTGGGCGTGATGGCGCTGGTGGCGATCGTCGTCGTGGTGTGGCTGTTCAGCGGCTCGTTCATCGTGCAGGAAGGCCAGCGCGCCGTCGTCACCACCTTCGGCCGCTACAGCCACACGGTGGGCGCCGGCTGGGGCTGGCGCTGGCCGTACCCGATCCAGGCCAACCAGACGATCGACTTCACCCAGACCAAGACGGTGGAGATCGGCACGACCAACATCTCGTCGTCCACCGGCCTGCGCGATTCAGCGATGCTGACGCAGGACGAGAACATCGTCGACGTGCGCTTCAGCGTGCAGTACAACCTGAAGGACGCGCGCGCCTTCCTGTTCGAGAACCGCGACCCGAAGGAAGCGGTGGTGCAGGCCTCCGAGTCCGCCGTGCGCGAGATCGTCGGCTCCAGCCGCATCGATTCCGTGCTGTACGAGCAGCGCGGCGCGCTCACCGCGTCGCTGGTCAAGTCGATCCAGGCGCAGCTGGACACGCTCAACGCGGGCATCCTGATCGTCAACGTCAACATCGAGAGCGTCAACCCGCCCGACCAGGTGACGGCGGCGTTCAGCGACGTCGTCAAGGCCGGCGTCGACCGCGACGCGATGAAGAACGAGGGCCAGGCCTACGCGAACCACGTGGTGCCGGCCGCGCAGGGCCAGGCGGCCCGGCTGCGCGAGGACGCGCTGGCGTACAAGGCGCGCATCGTCAACGCGGCCCAGGGCGATTCGGACCGCTTCAAGGCGATCTACGCCGAGTACCAGAAGGCGCCGGGCGTCACGCGCGACCGCATGTACATCGACGCGATGCAGGACGTCTACTCGCACGTCACCAAGGTGCTGGTCGACACCCACGGCACCAACCTGATCCAGCTCCCGCTGGACAAGCTGACCCAGCCCGCCGGCGGCAGCGCCGCGGCGCCGGCCCCGGCCGCGACGTCGTCGGACGCCGGCGCCGCTGCGGCCACCGTCACCGTCACGCCGTCGGACGCGTCGAGCGATCGCTCGCGCGACGCGCGCAGCCGCGACCGCGACAGCCGCTGAGGAGCCGCACCATGAATCGAATCTTCCTCGTCATCGGCATCGCCATCGTCGCCATCCTGGTGGCGTCGTCGTCGCTGTTCATCGTCGACCAGCGCCAGGTCGCCGTCATCAAGACCTTCGGCGAGATCAAGTCGGTCGTCACCGAGCCGGGCCTGAACTTCAACTGGCCGCTGGTGCAGACGGTGTCGATGCTGGACAAGCGCATCCAGACGCTGGACAACCCGTCGCCGGCCGCGATCTTCACCGCCGAGAAGAAGAGCCTGGTCATCGACTGGCTGCTGAAGTGGCGCATCAACGACCCGCGCCAGTTCATCCGCAACAACGGCGTCGAGCAGCGCAACCTCGAGAACCGCCTGGGCGCCGTGGCGCAGGCCGCGTTCAACGAGGAGGTCACCAAGCACACCGTGCGCGGCGTGCTGTCCGACGAGCGCGCGCAGATCATGCACAACGTCAAGATGCGGCTGGAGGACGAGTCCAAGCAGTTCGGCATCGAGATCATCGACGTGCGCATCAAGCGCGTGGACTTCGTGCCCGAGGTCACCAACTCCGTCTACAACCGCATGATCTCCGAGCGCAAGCAGGTGGCCAACCAGCTGCGCGCGCAGGGCGAGGCCATTCGCGATTCGATTCGCGCCGATGCGGACAAGCAGGTCTCGGTGATCGTGGCCGAGGCCGCGCTCGACGCCCAGAAGACCAAGGGCGGGGCGGACGCGCAGGCCACGCAGATCTACGGCGAGGCCTTCGGCCGCGATCCGAAGTTCGCGCAGTTCTACCGCAACCTCGAGGCCTACCGCGCCAGCTTCAACGGCAAGTCGGACGTGGTGGTGGTGGACTCGAACACCGACTTCTTCAAGGCGATGCGCGGTTCCGGCAGCGCGGGTACGGGCGCCGGCGACGCGGCCGCCGCCAAGAAGCACTGAAGATGGCCTGGGTGATCCTCGCCAGCGCGATCGCGCTGGTGTTGATCGTCGAGGGCCTGCTGCCGTTCCTGAGCCCGGGTGCCTGGCGCCGGGTGTTCGAGCGGGCGCTGCAGATGACCGACGGCCAGATCCGGCTGCTCGGGCTGTCCAGCCTGCTCGCCGGCACGCTGATCCTGCTGTTCTTCGGGCCCTGAGCCCGGTCCGGGCCCGGCGCCGCCGCGAAGGCTGGCTTGCCCGAATGCCCGTTGCTGGCAGCCGCCGGCGTGCCGCCCGGCACGAAAGTTTCGTCGCCCGGGCCGGACACATCGGTACAATCCCGGTTTTAACCCCTCCAGCATTCTCATGACGTCTGCTTGGCTACTGCCCGAGCACATCGCCGATGTCCTGCCGTCCGAAGCGCGGCGCATCGAGGAACTGCGGCGCAAGCTGCTCGACCTGGCCCGCAGCTACGGTTTCGAGCTGGTGATCCCGCCGATGCTGGAGCACCTGGAGTCGCTGCTGTCAGGCGCCGGACTCGGGCACGACCTCAAGACCTTCAAGCTGGTCGACCAGCTGAGCGGCCGCATGCTGGGCGTGCGCGCCGACACCACGCCGCAGGTCGCGCGCATCGACGCCCACCTGCTCAATCGCCAGGGCGTCGCCCGCCTGTGCTACTGCGGCCCCGTGCTGCACGCACGCCCGGACAGCCCGCTGGCCACCCGTGAACCCCTGCAGTTCGGTGCCGAGATCTATGGCCATGCCGGCCTCGAGGCCGACCTGGAGATCCAGGACCTGGCCCTGGACGGCCTGGCCGCCGCCGGCGTCGGACGGCTTGTCCTGGACATGGGCGACGCGCGCATCGTGCGCAGCCTGCTCGCGACCGAGGGCCACGCGCCCGAGACGGTCGCCGAGATCGTCGCTGCGCTCACGCTGAAGGATCGCAGCGCCGTCGAGACGCTGGTGGCCGGCTGCTCCGCGCCCGTGCGCGACGCGCTGCTGACGCTGCTGGACCTGTACGGCGACGACGAGGTCCTGGCCGTCGCGCGCCGCGTCCTGCCGCCGCTGCCCGGCATCACGGCGGCGCTGGACGACCTCGCCTGGCTGGGCCGCCACCTGCGCGCCGCCCACCCCGGCATCGAGGTCGGCTTCGACCTGTCCGACATGAGCGGCTACGCCTACTACAGCGGCGTGCGCTTCTCCGTCTACGCCGCCGGCTCCACCGACGCGCTACTGCGCGGCGGCCGCTACGACGAGGTCGGCGCCGTGTTCGGCCGCACCCGCCCGGCCGTCGGCTTCAGCCTGGACCTGCGCCAGCTGTCGGCCGCGATGCCGTTAT
>Ga0207427_101022_pt1 | contig 11695 bp, 13 predicted proteins | sample AraplaCL_Cvi_mMS_FD_184268 | JGI IMG/M metagenome (GOLD analysis project Ga0207427, IMG submission 184268) | Arabidopsis root microbial communities from the University of North Carolina, USA - plate scrape CL_Cvi_mMS (SPAdes) (version 2) | ecosystem: Host-associated > Plants > Roots > Endosphere ... | reverse complement strand
CAGGTCGCCGCGCGCGGCTGGTGCAGTTCGTACACGAACATGTGAACCGCGGGCAGCCGCGCATTCGTCAGATCAACGCGGCGAGCAGAAGCTCATGTGAGCGGCCGATCCACACGGCGGCGTCGCGGTGGTCGCGCAGTGCGTCGCCGGTATTCGGGTGCACGAAAATGTCGAGCGTGCCGTGATTGAGCGTCAGCCAGCCAATCAGCTCGCCGAACTGCTCGTGGGCGAAAGCCATTTGATACGACCACATGGGGTGCGGCCCGACCGGGCGTTCGTGAAAACGACCCATCTGCAGCTTGCCATGCCAGCGCGCTTCGATCTGCTCGCGGAACGCCCAGGCGCTGTCGCGCGTCGCGGAATCGAAGTAGACGTGTGCGTGCCAGCTTTGAATCACGGAAGTGTCACGAAGAGTCATGCCGAGCCTGTGGTGTGTCAGTCGTTATCCGCCATTTATTCTGCTTCAGTTTCCGCCGACGCGCGCGGCGCGCGCCTCATGTGAAACTGTCTTTCATCCTCGCCCACGATTTCAAAACCGAGCCGCTCGTAGAGACGCTGTGCCGGGTTGCCTTTGAGCACCTTGAGCGCGACGGGCAATGCGTCGGCGTCGGCGGCGCGCAGCACCGTGCTGAGCGCTTGTTCGCCGATGCCGCGCCTTTGCAGCGCGGGCGCGATCTGCAATTGAACGACTAGCCATTCAGTATCGGTGCGATGCGCTTTGAGCAAGCCGGCAGGCATGCCGTCGACACAAATGACACGCGCTGTGTCGTAACGATGCAGCAAACGCGCGCGATGCTCGGCGTCGTCCGCAGGTTCGCCGACACGCGCGAGGTGTTCGGTCATCGTCGCCTTGCGCAGTTCGAAGAGAAAGGGCTCGTCTCGCGCGACGGCGGGGCGCAGGGTTATCGCAGCGTGGTCGTCGGACATGTCGGAACTGTGCCGGATGCGGAGCCGGTTAGTAAGAATGGGCGCGAATTGTCACGCTGCCAGTGCTTTTTTACCATGCTAGCTTGTTCCCATGCGCGCGCTCGCGCAGAGAATGCGGGTTGGCTGGCGCTCGTGCGAGTCACGAAAGCCGGATGCGGCGCCGCGACTTTAACCGCGATGCATCAGGCGCCGCCGATGTTTGCCGCTCGCGCGACACGCGATGCAAGCGCGTTGTGCGGGGCGCCGAAGCATGAGCGCAGCGCTTTTAGCGCTGATTGGCATGTGCCTTGCTTTTGCCCTACCCGCGGATTGCTACGCGCGCGAGTCGAGACTCCGCGCGCGACACGCCGAAACGCCGGGAAACGGCGCCACTTGGCATACAACGAACAATGCTGAACACGAAACCACATGTTCTGACGCGCGCGATAGATGGCGACGCGATGACGCTCGTCTTCTACCCCGACACAGGCTGCCTGCGTTTCGCCGATTCACGCGGTGTGGTGTGCCACGAACTCCGGCCACCGCATTCCTGGTTTGCGATTTCGTCCGCGTTGCGCGAAGTGCGCGGCGGGACACACGCGATGTCCGAAGGCTTGAGTACCCTATTGCATGAATTCTGCCGGAAACGCTCAAGGTGGCTGAGCGGCCGGGCGCACATGCCGGCAGCGGCCAGCGCGCTGATGTTTGCGCCGGCGCTTCGTCTCGCAGCCCGGCCCGCGTCTACGTCGGCAGTGTTGCCGGGAGATGCGGACATGCACGCGCCGTTGCGTTCGCTTACGATGAACGTAGCGGCAGCACAGTAGGGAATTCATCAGCCGAAAGATCGGCGCCGGTTTGCGTGTCTATTCAGTTTTGTTCGGTGTTGTCCGTTTCAGTACGGCGGACGGCATAACCAACTTTGCGAGGTGGGCCATGGAGATTATCGAGCTTGAACCTAGCGTCTCGGCTGACGGGCGCGCGGTGATTTTCCAGCTTTCGGCGCGAGGACGAGACCTCGAATGCGCGGTAACGCGTGAAGCGCTGGAGCAGCATTTCTGGCTGCAGCGCGGCGCTGCCGAGGACCGCATGCTGAAAACGTTTGCGGATGGCCGCAAACGCATCACTGCTGTCGCCGAAAGAAAGATGCTGGCCCGTCCGGGCGATAGAGTCCTGTTGACGATCAGCGATTTTGCCGCGCGCTAATGACGGTTAATCGCCGCGCACGCATCGTCGTCATGACGTTGCGTGCGCTTTCGTCGCGCTGAATCTTGTGCGAGCGGGCGCTCGATAGCGCCCTCGCTCGCCTGCCTGTTCGCCATTCGCGTGTGAGTCGTTCACGCGGTTCCGGCATCCCTCCTGCATGCGTCCCCGATTGTTACGCCGATTCGTCAAACTGGCGCGGCAAATCCCTTCCTTTTGCCCAATTGCCTGGGCGCTCGCTCGCATAAACTGTTTTACATGGAGCGACAAATCACCGAGCCCCATCGACGCGGTCCTCCCCCGCGTTGTTTTGAACCGTACCGTTGATGGCAGTTTGCCGCGGTGTTCGACGCGGCAGGGCAGTAACGCAGCACGAAGTAGAAGCAGAACAATGGCGCAGTAGCAGGTGAAGTAGCAACAACCGTTTTTGCAGTGCTGGTAGTAGTTGACCTGGCAACGACCGTTTTCCAGTAACAGTTGAAGTCGCAACGAAAGTCTCAGCAGTAGTAGTGCAAGTTCAGAAGATGTCTTCGCAGCAGCAACATAAGTAGCAAGATTGGCAGTAACAGCGTTTCAGTTTCGATGGTTACAGGTCGGCGAGCATCCACGCGCGAGCACGACTCTTCCATCCTGTCCGGCCCTGTTCTCTCGCGGGAACAGGGTTTTTTTTCGTCGATGCGATGAAGGCACGCGACCTTCGCGTTTTAAGCCGGACTTAATATTCGCTTGCCATCATGCTTACACAGACTCACATTAGAGGCTGTTCAGCCGCCGGCGCATCGGCGGCACTCGTCGCGGGAAATCATACCGATCGTGCGACGAAGCCGAGAGTTAGCGAAGGAGGTAAAACCTATGTCCAGTAAATCGCGAGTCCGCAAACACAATTCGCCGGCCATGTCGCCGCTGTTGCGTGCGCTGACTCAAAGCCGTAGCACGCACGAGCCGGTTACCGCTGCGATGCTTCTGCAGTGCTATGCGGCGCTCGACGCGTTCGAGCACGGTCACGGCTCACGCGATCTGCACATGTCGTTGAGCCGGCACTTGCTCGTGTCGCAGGAGCTTGCGCGCCTCGGCCTCGGCGAAGACCTTATCGACGATATTGAGAGCGGCCACGCCGCTATGGTCCAGTTAGACAGCCGCGAGCAGATAACCGGCAAGTGGACGCTCAGCGACGACGAACACGCACGCCTGTGCACGTCGCTCGCGATTCTGGACGAGCAATTGTCCGTGGCATCGTTGAGCGAGATTGCGAGCGCTCAGGCGCGAATGATCGAAGGCTTGATGCGGTCCGCGCGGACGAGAGCAATCGCTGAAGCGGTGCTCTGACGGTAGAGCCGCAAATTCCCCAAATAGAAAACGCCCCATGTGGGGCGTTTTTTTTGCAGCGCCGGTTAATCGTTGTACTGCGTTACATCGTAATAGCTGATCCAGTTCTGATTGCCGCCGAGTCCGACAAGGCGCGAACCCCCTGAGGTCAGCGCGGGGAACGGACAATTCGTACACGTGCGAACGCCTTGCGAATCGATTCCGGCGCTAACCGTCGTTTGATACTGGCCAAACGTGGTGTTATTCGGTGTGCCCACTGCAAAGCCGTCGACTTCGCCGTTCGTGCCGGCCAAGGTTAGACCGGATGCCTGAATCTGCACCGAATTCACGGGATACGCGAGGCTCTGGCCGTTGACGAGGCTGGACCAACTGACGCTCATCGCATACTGAATGCCGGCAAGCGATCCGGCCGGAGTAAGAAACTGCGTCTGGAAGTCCAACAGCAAAGTCGGCCACGACACCGTCGCACCGGCCGCCGCGCCGAGCGGGCTACCTGGGTTCATGACCTGCGACACGCCGAGTTTCGTGCCGGTGCTGTCGTAAAACGTCACCGTGTAGGCGGCGTAGAGCGGCACTGTGCCGACATCGACCGATTGCGCCGCGTACGCGCCGCTCGACGCGGGCGGCGCGAAGCTGGCCGTCGACGGTAGCGATTGCCATGACCAGCGATACATCGACGTGCTGCTCGCAGTCGTAGCCGGCGATACCGGCGCGGCACTCAACGCCGTGTCAGAGAGGCCGAGCGTGCTGCTGCCAGCGGCGCTGCGCGGCAGAAGCCACACAGGCGCCGCGAGCCCGGGCCCTGAGACGGACGCGGAGTACACAGCGGGGTTCAGCGCGACCGGAATCGTAATTTCCAGGCCGGACTCATAGCGGTTCACGTCGTTGACCCGCGCGTCGAGAAACGTGCGGCGCTGGATTCGCGAATTTATCGCCACGGCGAATTGCGACTGGTTGCCGACCAGGTTCCAGCCGAGCTGCGTGCCGCCCGCGAGCGCAACCGGGGCCGCCATCTGCTGAGCAATGCTGTACAGCGCGCCTGCTGTGCCGTCGGCGAGTGTCAACGGGATTTGTACGAGCGCTTGTTGCTTGCCGTTGCGCGTGAAAAACGCGAGGGTTTTCGGCGATCCGAAGCGCGCACCGGCAAGCGACGCGTTCGGCAAGCCGTGACCCGTCGCAAGGTTGCTTGAGCCATTCTCCAGAAAAGTACTGTCGATGGCGGGTGCGCACGACGTATCCAGCGTGCCTGTCGCAGCACACGCCGTCAGCAATGGCGCGAGCGGTTCCAGATAATTGGCTGCAGCCGCCGGTGCGGCGAGCTTCGTGGTTTGCCCTGTCTGCTTGTTCAGCGCGACGGTTGTACTGGGCGCGGCGTTGGACAGCAGCAGCAAGCCGCCGTTAGGGCCGGTCACAACCGACACCGTATCGATCACCGCATCCGCACCCGTGTGATTCGGCGTGAACGCGGTGCCGACAGGATCGAAGCCGGCCGACTGAATGCCGTTTTGCGCGAGCACGTTCGCGAGAATCGCGTCAAGTGTGATGATGGCGATCTGAACCGAGGGCAGCGCAACTTTAGCGAGTGCGGTGCTCGACGCGAGATCGGACGGATTGCCCGATGCCGTCAACATCGCGGCAATGGCGGTGGTGAGCGTAGTGATGTTGGCAACGGCGGGCGCGGTGCCGTTGGGTAGCTTGGCCAGCACGGAGACAAGCGGACTCGAGAAGCCGGTCGCGTCGTTTGCCATCAGCAGGAAAGGCGCGGTCATGCCTTTGACGGAGATGCTAAACGCGCCCTGTGCGTTGGTGGTGGCGGTCGCTTGCGCCCCGGTGGCGTCCATCAAGGTCACACTTGCGCCGGCCCATGCGCTGCCGCTCGCTACAGTGCCGGTAACGGATGTCGCGGTGGCAGTTTGCGTGTTGGACGAGCCTGACCCCGACCCCGAACCCCCGCCGCAACCGCTCAGTTGAAGAAACGCAAAAGCCACTGCGGCCGCGACGGCGCTGCGCACTAACGTTCGATGCATGAAATCCCCGATGCTGTGATTCGTTTTGATATCGGCCCGTTATGTCGATAAGCGCTTTTCAATCCTCGCGCGGTGTCGTCGGATTGAAAGCAATACCTATGTTTTCTCACACTTTAACGGCCGTTTAAATAGCGGCTGATGGCGCGTTGGGAGAATACTTCAAATCGACGCAAGCGTGCCGTGTCGCAAAAGTGAATCCGCAAAGCGTTGAAGCTTACGAGTCTCCGTAAAAGCGCGGGGTCAGCCGCCGATTAGTCCGCGGTTCAGGCTTACCGTAACGATCCGCGCTTGCTAGACTGGTTTTCCGCGCTCATCCCAAGCGCATTTTTCTTCCGCCATACGACTGCCGGGCGCCTGTCCGCAGCTCACTCATCGGAGACGCCATGTCTTATATGCTGCTGATTGTCGAGCCCCCAGAACAGCGCATCGAGCGCGGCGAGGCGAAAGGCCGTGAAGTCTACGATCAGATGGTGCGTTTCGCCGCCGACCTCAAGGAGCGCGGCAAACTGCTCGCGGTCGAATCGCTCACGTCTTCCCTCGACGCTGTGCGCGTGCAGGTGCGCGACGGGCAGCCGAAACTGGTCGACGGACCCTTCGCAGAAGCAAAGGAAATGGTCGGCGGCTTTTTCCTCCTCGATTGCGACTCGCGCGAGGAAGCGGTGGCCATTGCGCAAGCCTGTCCGGCGGCGACCTGGTGCACCGTCGAGGTACGCAAGCTCGGCCCCTGCTTCGCCTAGGCGGTCTGCGCCTGTTTGCTCGGGGTTTTCACCAGGCGCCCGAGCTGTCTGTCGAATCGCTCGTGCATTGCTCGTCGTGTGAGTAAGAGCAGGCCAACGCGCCACGCTCAACGAGACATCCTCGAACCTCACGACGAAAGGAGTAACCGCGATGCGATTCATGATTCTGGTGAAGGCGACTGCCGCGAGCGAAGCCGGCGAAATGCCAGAAGCGTCCTTAATGGCCGCGATGGGCGCGTACCACGAAGAACTCGCCAAGGCAGGTGTGCTGCTGGACGCCACGGGTTTGCAGCCCAGTTCGAAAGGATGGCGCGTTCGCTACAGCGGCGGTCAGCGCTCGGTGATCGACGGTCCGTTTGCTGAGACAAAGGAACTGGTCGCCGGCTACACACTGATCCAGGTGCGTTCGCGTGAAGAAGCGATGGAATGGGCGCGGCGTTTTCCCGCGCCGTTCGGTGAACAGGCCGACGGTGAAATCGAGGTGCGGCAACTCTACGAACTCGATGACTTCGAGCCGAGCGCGGAACTCGAGCGCTTTCGTGAACTGGAAGCGGGCCGCCGCTGATTCCATGCCAATCGATTACTGGACTCATCATGCACAAGCAGATCTTCGTCAATCTCGCGGTCGATAAACTCGATCGGTCAAAGGCATTCTTCAGCGCACTCGGTTTTAATTTCGATCCGCGATTCACCAACGATCAGGCGGCGTGTTTGATCCTCGGTGAAAATCTTTACGCGATGCTGCTGGTCAAAGACCTGTTCAAGTCCTTCACGCGCAAGTCGCTTTGCGATCCGAAGGAAAGCACGGAAGCGCTCGTAGGCCTGTCTTGCGACAGTCGAGGCGAGGTCGATGCGCTCGTTGCCAAAGCGCTCGCTGCGGGCGGCACCGCGCCGCGTGCGCCGCAGGACTACGGCTTCATGTACGGCCACGGTTTCGAAGACATCGACGGGCATATCTGGGAGCTGATCTACATGGACCCCAACGCGAAGGCGCCGGGTTGAGCCTGTGACGAAACCGGCCACTCACCGTGCCATCGAGGCAGTCTGGCGGATCGAGTCCGCCAAGGTCATCGCCTACGTCGCGCGAATGGTGCGCGACGTCGGGCTCGCCGAAGAACTGGCGCAAGACGCGCTCGTGTCGGCGCTCGAACATTGGCCCGACGCGGGCGTGCCCGACAATCCCGGAGCGTGGCTGATGGCGACCGCAAAGAACCGCGCCCTCGATCGCTTGCGGCAGGAAGCGTTGCACGCGCGCAAACGTGAAGAGCTGGGTCACGACCTGGACGCGCTAGAGGCGCATGTCGTGCCGGATTTCGTCGATGCGCTCGACGCCGCGCGTGCCGACGATATCGGTGACGATTTGCTGCGGCTCGTCTTCACCGCATGCCATCCGGTGTTGTCCACCGACGCGCGCGTCGCGCTCACGCTGCGTTTGCTCGGCGGCCTGACGACGGACGAGATCGCCCGCGCTTTTCTTGTGCCGGAACCGACCGTCGCACAACGCATTGTCCGCGCGAAGCGGACGCTGTCGGCCGCGAAAGTGCCGTTCGAGGTGCCGCAGGCGGAAGCGCGTGCTCCGAGGCTTGCGTCGGTGTTGCAGGTGATCTACCTGATCTTCAACGAAGGCTATTCGGCGACGGCCGGTGACGACTGGATGCGCCCCGCACTCTGCGAAGAAGCGCTGCGGCTCGGGCGCGTGCTGAGCGGTCTCGTGCCTGACGAAAGTGAAGTGCACGGCCTCGTCGCGTTGATGGAAATTCAGGCGTCGCGTACGCATGCGCGCACTGATGCACAAGGGCGCCCCGTTCTGTTGCTCGATCAGGACCGAAGCCGTTGGGACCCGCTTTTGATCCGTCGCGGGCTGGCCGCGCTCAACACTGCGCACGCGCTTGGCGGCGCGAGCGGGCCATACGCGCTGCAAGCCGCGCTGGCCGCGTGTCATGCCCGTGCGCATCGGGCCGAAGACACCGATTGGGCGCAGATCGTCGCGCTATACGACGCGCTTGCGCAGGTGGCGCCGTCGCCGGTTGTCGAATTGAACCGCGCGGTTGCGGTGGGTATGGCCTTCGGACCGGCGGCAGGCCTTGAGATTGTCGATGCGCTCGCGGCAGATGCGGCGCTCGCTAACTATCACTGGCTTCCGAGCGTGCGCGGCGATCTGCTTGCGAAACTCGGTCGCATGGATGAAGCGCGCGTGGACTTCGAACGTGCTGCCGCGATGACGCGCAACGCACGCGAGCGCGAGTTGTTGCTCGAACGCGCGCGTGCGGTGATGCAGTAGGCTGCCGAAGTTTGTGCGCATAAACCGGGCATAGCCACGGCACTGCGCGCGATCGTGCGCCGACGACGGCATTATTCTCCCAGGCGCTGCGGGAAGCATCACCGAAGGCGCAATGGAACCTGCTAGCGGATCAACTGACGTACGCCCAACGCGATGATCAGGCCGCCGCAGACCCGGTCGACCCATGCCTTGCTGCGCCGGTACGCGGACGCGATGCGCGCGTGCGACAACGTCAGCGCAACGAAGCCATACCAGCTGCTTGCCACGACGAACACCATGCCCAGCATCGCGACGAAAGTGCCGACGCTCTCATGCGGCGGCGCCGCCGACGAAAACACGGCGGCAAAAAACGCGACCGATTTCGGATTCGCGATATTCGTCGCGAAGCCTTGCGCGAATGCCTGGCGGACGCTGCCGCCGGGCGCCTGCGCATTCGGTTGCGGGTTGCCTGCGGAAGCGTTGAAGATCAGACGTCCACCGAACCAGATCAGATAAGCGGCGCCGGCCACTTTAACGGCGAAGGCCAGCCACGGAAACGCTGCGAACACAATGCCGACGCCGAGAATCGCGCAACTCGCCCAGAACAGATTGACGAGCACAATGCCCGCCACCACCGCCAGCGCTTCGGTGCGTGTAGCGGAGGCCGCCTTATGCGCGACCGCAACGAAGTTCGGACCGGGAATCACAACGCCGGCCACATACACGGATAACACACCTAGAACGGCCGAACTATCTACCACGCGAAGCTCCGATCAAGCAGAAAAAAAGGCCATTGCACCGGTCGCGACGCCCGCTGCCGCGACCACGAACGACACATTGCGCAACCATTTCTTGCGCGTGAGCAGCGTGATCGCGCACAGAGCGATGGCAACCTGAATCAGCGTAGTCGCCTGCGCCCAACGATGATGGCCATGCAGCAGCGCCTCGCTCTTCGCGTCATTGTCGAGCACCTCCTTTTCTATCGCTTCAGCCTTTGCGCGGATCGGCTCTTTTTGCTGCTTGTACTTGTCGACGTCCGCGAGAAATTTTGCATGCTCGTCAGAACTGGCGACGGACAGCGCCGCGCCCAGCTCCGCGAGGTTCTGCTTTTCGCCCTTAGCCTGGTAGTAGTTCCACTGGTTCGACGCTTCGGTCTTTTTGATCGCGGCTTCGTTCTTGTAGTACAGCGCGAGGTTCTCGCTGTTTCCGCTTTGGTACGCGCACAACGCGCCAATCGTCGCGAGGACTGCCGTTATCACGGCCATGCGGCTCCCGAAAGAGTCCGCGTCGTGGTGGCCGGCGTGCTGCACCGCGTGGTCGTGTGGACCATGCACTTCATACTCTTCAGGCATCAGATTCTCCGAGGCAAACTCTTTTGTCGTATCCGGGCGTCGCGCGGACCCGGGGCCTCAATCTTAGCGCGTGACGTCACGACGATGGAGAAGCATGCTTTCTGCGAGCGCCTCGTTGTTCAGATTCAGGCCGGGTTCAGGTGCGATGACCCATCCACAGCAGCAGGAGCGACAGCGTCACGACAGAACCCACGGTCGATAAAAGAATTGTGCGCGACGTGATCTGCGCTTCGCGCTCATAGAACTCGGCCAGCATGAACGGGCCGGTGCCAGTGGGCAGCGCCGCGAGCACGACCGCCATTTCGACCAGCGCGGGCGAGAGCCGGAAGACGCGCGCCGCGAGCCACCATGTCAGCGCCGGCTGCACGACCAGCTTGACGAGCGTCAGCAGCAACGCAATGCCCCGCGTACCCGATTCGGACGGACGCTTTTCGGCGAGAAACAAGCCGAGGCTGACCAGTGCACAAGGACTGGCCGCACCGCTCAGTAACTTGAGGAACGTCTCCGCGCTCGGCGGCATGGCCACGTGCAGACCGGCAAACAGCGCGCCCGCGATCGGCGACACGATCAACGGGTTGCGCGCCAGTGAGCGCAGCACTTTCAAGCCGAGCTTGTGCGGTGTGCGTTCGGTCTGCAAGCCGATTTCGATCAACACGATGGCGCCTGCAAACAGCACACAGGCGACGAGGATCGTCGCGATCGTGGTGGGTGTCAGGCTCGCCTGGCCGAACGCGATCATGCCGAGCGGAAAGCCGATGTAGCCGGTGTTCGGATACGACGCCGCAATCGCGTCGACGCTTGCATCCGCGAGATGGCGGCCGCTCAGCAGCCGCATGACGAGAATCACAGCAAAGATGCCAGCGCATGCAATCGAAAACGTGACGACAAACGCCGGCTGGTACAGCTGCTCCCATGTGGCGCGCGCCATGGTGTCGAACAGCAGCGCGGGCAACGCGAGCCAGACCACGAAGCGATTCAGTTCCGACGCCGAGTTCGGCCCGAGCACGCCGCGTCGCCGACAGGCAAAGCCCGCGAATATGAGGCCGAAAACGGGGAGCAGGATCTCGAGGGTGGCTAACATCGGTGGGAAACGCGCGAGCGATACGGCGTGTAAGAGGGCAACCCGTCAGCGTAGTGACTTGCGTTGATACAATCAAATACCGTTTTTTACGCTGGACGATACTTTTTGTGCATCGTCGCTTGACTCAGGTGGACACGTGATCGACATCAAGCCGCTGCGCTATTTCGTGACGCTTGCCGAGACGCGCCATTTCGGGCGGGCGGCGGCGCGCCTGAACTTGTCGCAGCCCCCGTTGAGCCGTCAACTGGCGGCGCTGGAAGCGAGCCTCGGCGTGATGCTTGTCGAGCGCAGCCCGCGCAGCGTCACGCTGACCGCCGCGGGCGAGCGCTTTTACGCGGATGCAAAGGCGATTCTCGCGTCGGTCGGACAGGCGGTGAGCAATGCGCAGGCAGCGGCGTCGGGCGACGCGGGCAAGCTCGCGATTGGCTTCACGATGTGCGCCGCCTATAACGTCGTGCCCGGCTATGCGCGGGCGTTCGGCGCGGCGTACCCCGAGGTCGCGCTGAATTTGCGCGAAGTGGTGTCGAACGACCTGGCGGCGCAGGTGGTGGCGGGGCACATCGACGCCGCCATCATGTTTCCTCACGTGCCCGATAAGGGACTCGCCACGCGCACCATCTTGCGCGAGCCGCTGTGCGTCGCGTTATCCCGAGGTCACCCGCGGGCTCGCGCCCGGCGGCTCAAGATCGCGCAACTCGCCGGCGAGCCGTTCGTGCTGGCATCCGCGGAAGTAGCACCCACGTTACGCGCGACGATTCTCGATCATTGCCGCTCAGGCGGTTTTGAACCGGACATTCGCTTTGAAG
>Ga0207427_101015_pt1 | contig 11733 bp, 8 predicted proteins | sample AraplaCL_Cvi_mMS_FD_184268 | JGI IMG/M metagenome (GOLD analysis project Ga0207427, IMG submission 184268) | Arabidopsis root microbial communities from the University of North Carolina, USA - plate scrape CL_Cvi_mMS (SPAdes) (version 2) | ecosystem: Host-associated > Plants > Roots > Endosphere ... | reverse complement strand
TACGAACCAAGGGGTCGTGGGTTCGATTCCTGCCAGCCGCACCAGAATTTCGGTTCTAGACGAACGGGTCATCTCGCAAGAGGTGGCCCGTTTTTCTTTGTGGCGCGCCCCGCAGGGGAGGCGCATCCGTGCAGCCTTTGCCAATCGGTCACGACGGCAGGGCGGGTCGTTCCGACCCGCGTTCCTGGGTGTTGGACGCGTGGACATGCGCGATCCTCCATTCGTGGCCGGCTCGTCGCATGACGAGCGTGCGCCGCCCGGTCGAGCCGTGAGCGCGCGGGAATTCGAATGTGACGAGCGCCGCGTCGGCCGCGAGAGACGTCACACGCACCCGCGCCGGCCGGATGCCCGGCCCCGCGGGCGCCTCTGCCTGGAAGACCGCCGCGAAGTGCGCCTCGACCGCGGCCGCGCCCTCGATCAGCTGCGGCCCGTCGGCGCGCGGCGCGAACAGCGAGACCTCCGGCGCGAGGCACTGCCGGAAGCGCTCGAAGTCGAGCGCGTTGAAGGCGGCGATGAACGCCTCGAAGGTGGCGGCGGGGTCGTGCATGGCGCGATGATGCCGCGCCGCGGCCGGCGCGTCAGCTTGTCGCGAGTCCCAGTCGCGCGAGGATGCCTTCGCGGCTGCGCCCGAGGATCGCGTCGGACTGGGACTTCTCTGCGACCGCGCGCGCCAGCGACAGCGCGCCGATCAGCTCGGCCACGATCGAGCTCGCGAGCGAGAGCGCGTCCGCTTCCGCATCGGGGCGATCGAGTGCGCGCAGCTTCGTCGCGACCAGTTCGGACAGCCCCGCCACCGCCGCGCCGTAGCGCTTGCGCGAAGGCGCGCCCAGGCGCGGCACCTCGGTGGCGATCCAGGGCAGGGGGCAGGACGAAGCCGTGTTGTCGCGGTGGCGCGTGGACAGGTAGAACGTGACGTAGGCGCGCAGCGCGTCGGCGGGCGCGAGGCCTTCGGTGACGGCCTCGAAGCGGCCGCGCGCCTCGAGGATCATCGCCTGGATGGTCTCGTCGATGAGCTCGTCCTTGGAGGCGAAGTGCGCATAGAACGCGCCGTGCGTGAGCCCCGCCTTGGCCATGACCGCGGCCACGCCCATGCCCTGGAGGCCCTCGGCGCGCATCGTGCGGGCGGCCTCGCCCAGCACCTTCTCGCGGGTCTTGGCCTTGTAGTCGGGTTCGTATCGCATCGCGGGCTCCAGTGGCGTCGATTGTCGCTTCAGCGCGCCGCGACCTGCGTGGCCGGCAGCGTCCAGCCGCCGCCCAGCGCGCGGAACGCGGCGACCGCGGCGCGCGCGTCGTCGGTGCGCACGCTGGCGAGCAGGTCCTGTGCGGCGAGCAGTTGCCTGTCCTCGTCGAGCACCTCGACCAGGCTCACCGCGCCGCCGCGGTACGCGTCCTGCGCGGCGTCGCGCGCCTGCAGGTGGGCGTCGACCTCGCGGGCCAGCAGCGCGTGCTGGCTCTCGAGTTCGGCCAGCGCGACGATCGCGTCCTCGACGTCCTCGGTCGCGCGCAGCATCGCCTGCCGATAGCGCAGCAGCGCCTCGCGGTTCGCGCCGCGCGCCTGCGCGACCTCGGCGTCGACGCGGCCGAAGTCGAACAGCCGCCAGTGCAGGCCGAGCAGGGCGGCGGGCTGGAAGGCGGACGACGTGAGCGTCTTGCCGACGTCCAGCGACTCGAAGCCGAGCACGCCCGACAGCGAGAGCGACGGGTAGTAGCCCGCGATCGCCACGCCGACGCGCGCGTTGCTGGCGGCCAGGCGGCGCTCGGCGGCGATCACGTCGGGGCGGCGGCGCAGCAGTTCCGTCGGGCCGCCGGCGGTCGCGATCGCGGGCACCTTGAACGCGGCCGCGTCGGCGACGAGTTCGCCCTCGGACGATCCCGGCGCGGCGCCGGCCAGCACGTCCAGCCGGAACAGCTGCGCGGCGAGCTCGCGCCGCAGCGGCGGCACGCTCGCCTGCGCCTGCAGCAGCACGCTCTGGGCCTGCGCCACCTCGCGCGCGGTGCCCAGGCCCTTGTCGCGGCGCAGGCGCACGAGGTCCAGCAACCGGGCCTCGTTGTCGATCTGGTGCTGCGCGATGGCGATGCGCGATTGCGCGCCGCGCACGCGCAGGTAGGCGTCGGCCGTCTCGGCGGCCAGCGACACGCGCACGCCCGCGTGCTGTGCCTCGGCGACCGCGAGCTCCGCGTCGGCCGCCTCCGCGCCGCGCCGCAGCCCGCCGGCGAGGTCGGCTTCCCAGCTGGCGCCCACGCCCAGTTGCGCAAGCGACTGCGTGCGTTCGTAGCCGGGGGCGTGGCGTGCGATCTCGCCAAGCGGGCTGCGCAGCGACTGCCGCTCGCGCGCGAGGCCGGCATCGGCGCTGGCCTCGGGCAGGCGCGCCGCGCCCGCGCGCGACGCGGCCGCGCGTGCCTGCGCGACGCGCTCGCGCGACGCCGCCAGGTCCAGGTTCTGCGCCAGCGCGCGCTCGACCAGGCGCGCGAGCACGGGGTCGTCGAAGCCTTGCCACCAGGCGTCGAGCGATGGCGCGGGCGCCTCGCCGGTGCGGGCGGCCAGCGTGGTGCCGCCGTGGTACGCGAACGGCGGTGCGATGTCGGGCGCGCGGTAGTCGGGGCCGACCGCGCAGCCGGCCAGCAGGGCGGCTGCGACGAGCGCCGACAGGCGCAGGAGGGTGGATTCAGTGCGCATCGGCGGACGGTCCTTTCGGTGGGGCCACCTTGCGCATCAGCGGGACCAGGGCGGTGGCGACGACGAAGCAGACAAGGATCGTGAAGAAGGCGTCGCTGTAGGTCAGCACCTGCGCCTCGCGGAAGGTGAGCTGCCAGAGCGATCGCAATGCGGAGGCGTCGGACGCGCCGCCGCCGGCCTGCGCCAGCCAGGCGCTCATCGGCTCGCTCGCCGGCGTCAGGTGCTCGGCCAGGCGCTCGAAGTGCAGGTTGGTGCGGTTGGTCAGGATCGTCGCGCAGCCGGCGATGCCCATCGCCCCGCCGAGATTGCGCATCAGGTTGAACAGTCCCGAGGCCTGCTTCAGGCGGTTCGGCGCGAGCCCGCCCAGCGTGAGCGTGACGGTGGGCGGCACGGCCAGCTGCTGGCCGATGCCGCGCAGCGCCTGCGGCAGCAGCAGCTCGCGTGCCGACCAGTCGTGCGTGATCGGCAGGTACTCGATCATCGACAACGCGAACAGCGCGAGACCGGCCATCAGGATCCAGCGCAGGTCGATGCGGCCGGCGAGCCTGGCGTAGACCGGGATAGCCAGGATCTGGAAGATGCCGGTGGAGAACACCGCCTTGCCGATCTGCAGCGCGCTGTAGCCCTCGATGCGGCCCAGGAACAGCGGGGTCAGGTAGATCGTCGAGAACAGGCCGATGCCCGTGACGAACGAGAACAGGCACCCGAGCGCGAAGTTGCGGTCCTTGAGCGCGCGCAGGTCGACCACTGGCCGCGCCGCCGCCAGGCCGCGCCAGACGAACAGCACGCCCGAGACGGCCGTGACCCACGCCGTCGCGCGGATGGTGTCGTCCTGCAGCCAGTTCCAGCGCGGGCCCTCCTCCAGCGTGTATTCGAGGCAGCCGAGGAACACGGCGATCAGCGCGATGCCGATGTAGTCGCCGGTCTTGAGCAGCGCGAGGTCCGGCTGGTCGATCCTGACCAGCGCCGGCACGACGAAGGTGACGTACAGCCCCGGCAGCAGGTTGACGAAGAACAGCCAGTGCCACGACCAGTGGTCGGTGATCCAGCCGCCCAGCGTCGGGCCCAGCGTGGGCGCGAGCGAGGCCAGCGCGCCGATGGTGGCGGCCGCCACCACGCGCTTCTTGCCGTCGAAGAAGACGAACGCGCTGGTGAACACCATCGGGATCATCGAGCCGCCCAGCAGCCCCTGCAGCGCGCGGAACGCGATCATGCTGTGGATGTCCCACGCGATGCCGCACAGCAGGCTCGCGGCGGTGAAGCCGGCGGCCGACGCGGCGAACAGCCAGCGGGTCGAGAACACCTGGCTGAGCCAGCCCGAGAGCGGGATCACGACGATCTCGGCGATCAGGTAGCTGGTCTGGATCCACGCCGTGTCGTCGGCGCCGGCGGACAGCCCGCCGCCGATGTCGCGCAGCGAGGCCGACACGATCTGGATGTCCAGCAGCGCGATGAACATGCCCACGCACATGCTGCCGAACGCGAAGATCTTCTGGCCCTGCGTCAGGCCGGCGAGGTGCGCGTTCATGACGCCCGCGTGTCGATCGACGCCTTGACCGACAGCCCCGGCCGCAGCAGGCCCAGCTCGCCGTCTCGGCCATCGAGCTGGATGCGCACGGGCACGCGCTGCACGATCTTGGTGAAGTTGCCGGTGGCGTTCTCGGGCGGCAGCACGCTGAACTGCGCGCCGGTGGCCGGTGCGAGGCTGGCCACGTGGCCCTTGAACGAGCGCCCCGGCTGCACGTCTGCGCGCACCTCCACGGCCTGTCCGACGCGCAGCCGCGCGAGCTGGTCCTCCTTGAAGTTGGCGTCGATCCACAAGCCCTGCGAGGGCACGACGACCAGCATCTGGCTCGCGGCGCTCGCGTACGCGCCGGCGCGCGCGCGACGGTTGCCGATGACGCCGTCGACCGGCGCGCGCAGCTCCGTGTACGACAGGTTCAGCCGCGCGACCTGCAGCTCCGCCTCGGCCTGGGCCAGCGCCGCCTCGGCCTGGCCGCGCTGCGTCTCGATGACGAGCAGCTGGCGCTGCGCCCCTTGCCGCGCGGCGGCCGCGCGGTCGGTGCCGGCCTGCGCGGTCTGCGCGGCGGCCTGGGCGCGCTGGGCGCTCTCGATGGAGACGGCCGCGCGGGCCGCGAGCTCGCGGTAGCGCGCGTCGTCGGCCTGCGCGCGCGTGGCCTCGGCCTGGGCGGCGGCGACACCGGCGTCCGCCTGCGCGATCGTGCTGCGCTGCAGCTGCTGCGTGGCGTCCAGGTTGACGAGCGCCGCCCGCGCCGCGGCCACGCTGGCCTCCGCACGGGCGACGGCGGCGCGGTAGTCGCGGTCGTCGATCTTGACCAGCAGGTCGCCGCGGCGCACGGACTGGTTGTCGGTGACGGCCACCGCCTCCACGTAGCCGGCGACCTTGGAGGCGATCACGGTGACGTCGCCGCCCACGTACGCGTCGTCGGTCTCCTCGACGAAGCGGCCGCTCGTCCACCAGTGCGCCCCCCAGCCGGCGAGGGCGGCGACGACGGCGGTGGCGATCAGGGGCTTGGCCAGGGCGCGGCGCGGGGCGGTGGCGGGGGCGGAGTCGATGGCGGCGTCGGTCAAGGGTGGGGCCCTCCTCGGTTGGTATGACATTCATAATATTATGAGCATCATTTCATTGGGCGCGAGTCGGCTATTCGTCGGCGGGGATCGGCTCCGCGTGGCTCACTTGACCCGCTTGACCCGCTTGACCCGCTTGACACGATGCCCCATCCGTCCCGGAGGACGCTCGCCCCTCTCGCGCCGTCATCCTGCGCGCAGTCGCGGATTCACGGTGGCCAGGGATCAGCCTGCCGAGGTGGATCCTGCGACTGCGCGCAGGATGACCGCGTTGTGGGGGCGCAGGATCAGCCTGCCGAGGTGGATCCTGTGACTGCGCGCAGGATGACGGCGTCGTGCCCGCGGGAATCAGGCGGCCGGCGTGGCCGGCGGCGGCGGGATCCAGTCGGGCCGCGGTTCTGCCAGCGGCGCGTCGCCGAAGGTGGCGACGTACAGCACCGACAGGCCGCCGCGCGGGCCCTCCGGCGCCGTGCGAGGCGCGGGCGGTTCCTCGGCCACGTTGCTGGCGGCCACCCACTCCTTGGACTGCCGGCCGACGGCGTCGACGCTGGCGATCAGGTCGTCGACATAGGCCTCGAAGCTCTGCTCGCGGTCGATCGTGGAGGTCAGTTTCGCGTTGACCTCCACGGCGAGGAAGGACTGGATGTAGGCGAGCGCGGCGCGCTTCCTGGGCAGGTCGACGCCGCCGACGCGCTGCACCTGGTGTTCCCACGGCACCGAGCGCTCGAGCGCCTCGCGCACGAAGGCCGACCAGTGGTCCTGCAGGTCCGGCACCGTCGTCCACGGGCGGCCGTGGCGGCCGGCGACGAAGCCGTCGAGCGCGGCCGCGAGGCTCAGCGTCCCGCGCGATTCGCGCGGGTGCCCGGGCTCCGGTGCGATCGCGGCGCCGACCGTCCACGGGCAGTTGTCAGGGAACTTCTGGCCCTTGCACGAGCGCTGGCTCGACACCACGCCGTAGACGCTGGTCGGCAGTTCCGGCGCCGGGCCGTGCGCGAGGATCCACCGGTCGCCGCTGGGCGGCGCCCCGAAGTCGCCGTTGGGGAAGGCGATGGGCGTGGTCCAGTCCGCGTGCAGGTCGAAGCCGTGCGCGGCGCGGCCGGTGAGGCGGCCGGTGCGCGGCGTGGTCGAGGCGACGGCGCGCAGCAGCAGCGCGCGCCCTTCGGGCTGCGTCTGCCCGGTGCGGAAGTGGTGGCGCACCAGCAGCAGGTCGGCCAGTTCCACCTGCGTCGCGCTCTTGCCGAAGCGCACCTTGGGGCCGCTCGCATGGAACACGCCCGACACGAGCGGCATCTCCTTGCTGGCTTCGGGCGGCAGCGCGGCCTGGATCGCCTTGGCGAGCCGGCGCCGCAGCACGGGCGAATCGACCAGCATCGAGACGAACGCGGGCTCGCCGGGCGTCGTCCACTTGTCGGACGTGCGGCGCGACAGGCCGTACAGCGCGGCATGCGCCTTGACCCAGTCGAATTGCGACCACGCGGTGTTGCAGGACTGCTCGATGAGCTTCTGGAGGTCGTTGGCGAGGGACACGGGGACGCGCTGGTCGGGGCAAAGGGCGCCAGTCTAGTCGCGCCCAGGGCCGCATCCGGCCGGCCATATGCAAATTCGCATGGATCCATGAAGTGTGCCCGCGCTTGGCGCTCCGGGCCGCAAGGCCTTTGCCCGGGAGGTAACCTTGTCGTACCCACCCATTTGCTGCAAAACGTCCCCAGGACCCTTCCAATGACCGAGACCACCACTGCTTCCTACCCCGACACCCGCCTGCTGATCGCGGGCGAATGGCGCGATGCCACCGGCGGGCGGAAGATCGCCGTCGCCAACCCGGCCACCGGCCAGACCATCGGCCATGTCGCGCACGCGAGCGTCGCCGACCTCGACGCCGCGCTCGCGGCCGCGCAAAAGGGCTTCGAGGCCTGGCGCAACATCCCCGCGGCCGAGCGGGCCACGACGATGCGCAAGGCCGCCAGCCTGCTGCGCGAGCGTGCCGACGCCGTCGCGCGCCTGCTGACGCAGGAGCAGGGCAAGCCGCTGGCCGAGGCCAAGGTCGAGGTGCTGGCCGGCGCCGGCATCATCGAGTGGTTCGCCGACGAAGGCATGCGCGTCTACGGCCGCATCGTGCCCTCGCGCAACCTCGCCGCGCAGCAGCTCGTGCTCAAGGAGCCCGTGGGCCCCGTCGCGGCCTTCACGCCGTGGAACTTCCCGATCAACCAGGTCGTGCGCAAGCTCGGCGCGGCGCTGGCCACGGGCTGCTCGTTCCTGGTCAAGGCGCCCGAGGAGACGCCCGCCTCGCCCGCCGCGCTGCTGCAGGCCTTCGTCGACGCCGGCGTGCCGGCCGGCACGGTCGGCCTGGTGTTCGGCGACCCGGCCGAGATCTCCAGCCACCTGATCGCCAGCCCCATCATCCGCAAGGTGACGTTCACGGGCTCGACGCCGGTGGGCAAGCAGCTGGCGGCGCTTGCCGGCCAGCACATGAAGCGCGTGACGATGGAGCTGGGCGGCCACGCCCCGGTGATCGTCGCGGAAGACGCCGACGTCGCGCTCGCCGTCAAGGCCGCCGGCGCCGCGAAGTTCCGCAATGCGGGCCAGGTCTGCATCTCGCCCACGCGCTTCCTCGTGCACAGCAGCCTGCGCGACGAGTTCGCCGCCGCGCTGGTCAAGCACGCGCAGGGCCTGAAGCTGGGCGACGGCCTGGCCGAGGGCACCAACCTCGGCCCGCTCGCCAACGCCCGCCGCATCTCGGCGATGGACAAGGTCATGGCCGACGCGCGCGCCAAGGGCGCCCGGATCGCCACCGGCGGCGAGCGCGTCGGCAGCGCCGGCAACTTCTTCGCGCCGACCGTCCTCACCGACGTGCCGCTGGACGCCGACGTGTTCAACAACGAGCCCTTCGGCCCGGTCGCCGCGATCCGCGCGTTCGACAAGCTGGACGACGCGATCGCCGAGGCGAACCGCCTGCCGTATGGCCTGGCCGGCTACGCCTTCACCAAGTCGATCAAGACGGTGCACCAGCTGAGCCAGCGCCTGGAGCTGGGCATGCTGTGGATCAACCAGCCGGCCACCCCGTCGGCCGAGATGCCGTTCGGCGGCGTCAAGGATTCGGGCTACGGCTCGGAAGGCGGCCCGGAGGCGCTGGAGCCCTACCTGGTCACCAAGGCGGTGTCCGTCCTGGGGGTCTGAGACCCGACCGTCGCGGGGGATGCAGCGTGGCGCGGCGGTCAAAACGACCCGCCCTGCACATTCCGGCACCCGCAGGGCGGGTCGTTTGACCCGCCACGCGCGGTGCCGCCCCGGATGGCGAGCCAGGACGTCGACGCGAGCGCTGGCTGCCCTCCAGGACGGTGGCCACCCCTCGCCGGCCTGTTCAATGCCGCGGACTTGCTGCAAACTGCCGAGTCCCAAGGCGAGGAACGGGTCCCATGACAAGGACTGACTGCGCGGCTCACCGGGAGCCCTCCGGCCCCCTGCAGCGGGCGCGCGCATGAACGCGCCTCCTGCGCGCGAGCAACCCCCGACCGCGATACGCGGCCTCGGCAACTGGCATCGCGACAAGCGTCGCGGGTCCGCGATCGTCTTCGTGATGGCCGTGCTGCTGCTCGCGCTGCTGTGCTCGGCCATCGTGGGCGTGCTGTCGTCCGCGCGCGCCTACGTCAGCGGCGAAGGCCTGTACTCGAAGGGCCAGAAGGACGCGGTGCGCTTCCTCGGCCAGTACCTGCACTCCGGCGACGAGGCCGACTGGCAACGCCACCTCGCCGCGCTGGCGGTGCCGCTGGGCGACCGGGCGGCGCAGCTGGAGCTCGAGAAGGCCAGCCCGGACCTGCAGATCGTGCGGCGCGGGCTGCTCCAGGGCGGCAACGACCCGGCCGACCTCGAACTGATCATCGGCTTCTACCGCCTGTTCCGCCATGTGCCGCTGGTCTCCGCGGCCATCGACACCTGGGCCATCGCCGACGAGGATCTCGTGCGCCTGCAGGGCCTGGGCGTGCAGATCCACACGGCGCGCAACACCCCCGGCGACGGCGCCTGGCAGCCGCGCCTGGAGGCCGAGATGTACCGGCTCGACGACCAGCTCAACGAACGCGAGCTGCTGTTCTCGCGCCAGCTCGGGCAGGCCGCGCGCTGGGTGCAGGGCCTGCTGCTGGTGGCCACCGTGGTGCTGGCGCTCGCGCTGATCGCCGGCGGCCTGATGTTCGCGCGCCAGATGTGGATGCGGCTCGCCCGCTCGCAGCAGGAGGTCGAGGACGGCAACGCGCGCTGGTCGCTCGCGGCCGATGCGGGCCGCCTGGGCTTGATGGAGTGGCGCGTGCGCGACGACACGATCCTGCTCGATCCGCACGCCATCGCCATCTACGAGCTGCCGCCGGCGGCGGGCAACGTCTACAAGGCGCGCGAGCTGCGGCTGCGCGTGCATCCGGACGACCGGCCGCGCATGAAGCAGGAATCGATCAACGCCATCACGTCGCGCTCGCCGGTGGTGCAGCGCTTTCGCGTCGCGCTGCCGTCGGGGCGTTTGCGCACGCTGGAGATCGACGGCCGCGCCTTCATGGCCGACGGCCGCGTCGTGTCGCACATGGTGGGCCTGGTGCGCGACGTCACCGAGGAGGTCGATGCGCAGGTCGCGCTGCTGGAGGAGGGCGCGGCGCAGCGCACCTACCAGGCCAAGCGCGAGTTCCTCTCGCGCGTCAGCCACGAGCTGCGCACGCCGCTGAACGCGGTCATCGGCTTCTCGGACCTGATGCGCACCGACCGCAACGAGCCGTTGACGCCCACGCAGCGCGCACGGCTCGACCGCGTCGTCGACGGCGGGCAGTACCTGCTGCGCCTGGTCAACGACCTGCTGGACGTCGCGCGGCTGGAGGTCGGCGAGCTGAGCGTCGCGCTGAGCAGCGTGCGGCTCGCACCGGTGCTGCGCAACGCCGTCGACCTGCTGGAGACGGCGCGCGCCGGCCGCGACGTCTCGATCGAGCTGGACGAGCCGCCGCCGCAGGTGTTCGTCGTCGCCGACCCGGTGCGCCTGAAGCAGGTGTTCGTCAACATCCTGTCCAACGCGATCAAGTACAACCGGCCGGGCGGCCGCGTGTTCGTCGGCTTCTCGCTGACCCCGTCGCAGGCCGTGGTGACCGTGCGCGACGAAGGCGCCGGCATGAGCGCGCAGCAGCAGCGCGACCTGTTCATCCCGTTCCGCCGCCTCGGCGACGAACCCAACGCCACCGAAGGCGCGGGGCTGGGCCTGGTCATCAGCCGCCACCTGGCCGAACGCCAGGGCGGCTCGCTGGACATCGCCAGCGTGCCGGACGAGGGCACGACGGTCACGATCCGCCTGAACCGCGACCTCGAGGAAGAGGTGGAGCACACCGATTTCGTGGCGAGCACGGCGTTCGGGGGCCAGGGCATGGCGGGCGCGGCCGGCACCATCGTCTACATCGAGGACGACCCGGTCAACATCCTGCTGCTGGAGCAGTACGTGGCGCTGAGCGCCGACATCCAGCTGCTGGTGGCGCGCGACGGCGAGTCCGGCCTGGCGCTCGCGCGGCGCTGGATGCCCAACCTCGTGCTGCTGGACATGCAGCTGCCCGACATGAGCGGCCTGGACGTGCTCGACCGCCTGCGCGCCGACCCGGCCACCAGCGGGCTGCGCGTGGTGGCGCTGTCGGCCGACGCGATGCCGGCGCAGGTGACCGAGGCGATCGCGCGCGGCGCGGAGGCGTACTGGACCAAGCCGCTGGCGCTCAGCAAGTTCAAGACGGAGCTGCCCAAGTTCCTGCGGTGAGGCCATTGGCGGGTGACGCCTGCGGCTGACCCGCCTGCCGACCCGTGCCTTTCGTAGGGCGGGTCAGCCGCAGGCGCAACCCGCCGTTCGCCCCGCCTGCCGACCCCTGCGCGCGGAGACAATGCGCCGATGAACCTCATCGACATCGGCGTCAACTTCCACTCGTCTCAACTCAAGGGCAAGGACGCCGAACTGCTCGCCCGCGCGGCCGCGGCCGGCGTCACGCACCTCCTGGCGACCGGCACCTCGCTGCTCGCCAGCGAGCTCGCGCTCGGCTTCGCGCGCACGCACGCGCGCGTGTGGGCGACCGCGGGCGTGCACCCGCACGACGCGAAGCACTGGACGACGCAGTCGGCCGCGCAGTTCGCGCCGCTGTGGGCCGACGAGCGCGTCGTGGCCGTGGGCGAATGCGGCCTCGACTACAACCGCATGTTCTCGCCGATGCAGGAACAGCGCGCCGCCTTCGAGGCCCAGATCGCCGCGGCGCTGCGGCTGGACAAGCCGCTTTTCCTGCACTGCCGCGACGCCTTCGACGACTTCCACGCGATGCTGCGCGACGCCGCCGCCGCGGGGGCGCACGGCGTCGTCCACTGCTTCACCGAGGGGCCGGCGCAGGCCGAGGCGTTCCTGGCGCTCGGCTTCGACGTCGGCGTCACCGGCTGGGTGACCGACGAGGCCCGCGGCGGCGCGCTGCGCGACGCGG
>Ga0207427_101014_pt1 | contig 11758 bp, 7 predicted proteins | sample AraplaCL_Cvi_mMS_FD_184268 | JGI IMG/M metagenome (GOLD analysis project Ga0207427, IMG submission 184268) | Arabidopsis root microbial communities from the University of North Carolina, USA - plate scrape CL_Cvi_mMS (SPAdes) (version 2) | ecosystem: Host-associated > Plants > Roots > Endosphere ... | reverse complement strand
CCGATGGGCAGCCGCGCGGGCCGCACGCGCTCCTCGAACAGGCGCAGGCCCAGCGGGCGGAAGTCGTCCTCGGCGTAGCTGTAGTCCAGCGAGGTCGCCGCGACCTGGCGCACCGGCGCCGCACGCCGCTTGCGGCGGAATTGCTCGAGGCGCTGGCGCGCGCGCTGGTGGATCAGCTCGATCTCGGGCGTGTCGACGCGTTTCAACTGCACGCCCGGTTCCGTGGCGGCGATGAGCGCCTGCACCTGGGCATGGAAGCGCGCGACGCCGTCGTCCAGCAGGTCCACGCGCTCGGGCAGCTCGATCCCGTAGACCTGGCGCAGTTGCTGGCGCAGCACCGGGTTGACCTCGGCCACCGTCTCGTCGGCCTGCAGCGTGTACTGGTCGCGCACCCCCTTGCGGCGCACCAGATCCACCGGCAGCAGCAGCAAGGGCGAGGAGACGCGCTCGTCGCGATCCTCCTTCAGGTTGTGCCAGCGCAGGAACGCCACCACCAGCGACAGCTGCGACAGCCCGTATTCGGCGCGGTCGCGCCGCGCCTCCTGGATCACGCGGTCGAGGCTGCCGGCCAGCCAGGGCTGGTCCTCGAAGCGCAGCCACGACGCGAGCACCACGCGCGCGCCCGACAGCACTTCGCCCGCGAAACGGCCGCCCCAGACGCACAGCTGGTCCAGGCGGATGTTCTTCAGGTCGACCACCAGCGGCACGCTGGACACGGTCAGGTTGACGCTGGACTGCGTGGTCCGGAAATGCAGCAGCCGGTTGCGGCGCGACAGGTCGAACAGGCGGTCGCGCAGGTGCGTGTGCACCGCGCGCCGGCGCACCGCGGAGCCGTCGCCGGCCTCGGTCGTGCGGGCGAGCGACTGCTCCAGCGACAGGTCGCGCGGCTGCTCGCGCCAGGTCTCCAGGCGCACGATCAGCGACGGCAGGTCGCGCGCGCGGCGGTGGCGGTCGAGCTGCGTCATCTCGCCGATCACGCCGGCCAGCACAGGGTGCAGGCGCTCGTGCAGCGCGAACAGGTTCTCGCGATGGCGGGCCAACGTGCGCAGGTCGTCGAGCTCGCACAGGTCGAGCCCGCAGGCGAGCGCGGCCAGCACCTGGCCCAGGCACAGGATGTCGGACACCGGGTCGTGGTGGCCCAGCACGCGCTCCCACGCCGCATACCCGGTGAGGTACACGGGCCGCGCGAGGGTCGCGGCGTCGGCGGTCTCGGCCACCAGCAGGTCGTCGACCTGCAGCCCCTCGCCCTCGTCATGCGTGAGCCGGGTTTCGCCGACCACGCGCAGCACCGACGCGGCGGGTGCCTGCAGGCGGGCGACCGCCTCCGGCGTCGACGTCATCGCCACGCCGTCCGGACGCGCCAGCGCCAGCACCTGCGCGCCGTGCTCGGACTCGTCGACGCGATAGGCACGCACGTCGGCCAGGTCGGCGACGAGGCCGCGTTCGTGCAGCGCCGCGACCTCGCGCAGCAGCGGCAGCGCGATGGCCAGCACGTCGTCGGTCTGCAGGCCGCCCGCCTCGGCGCCGGCGGCGATCAGCCGGGTCAGCGGCGCGAGCTCACTCATGGCGGGTCTCCGCGACGCGCGCCAGCACCGCATCGGCCTCGGCGCGCGCCTTCGCGTACTGGCGCTTGGGCAGCTTCAGCGCCGTGGTGGCCAGGCGCTCGAAGGACTCGGGCAGCCCCAGGTCGCGCGCAAGCGCGATCGCCTGCGCGAGCGGCACGTCGTCGAGGGTGCGATCGGCCATGGCGAAGTCCAGCAGCAGGGCCGCGACGTAGTCGTGCACGCCGGGCGCAGGTTCGATCTCGGCGCGCAGTTCGTCGTCGGGCGCACTGGCGGGGGCGGCGTCCTGGAAGAACTGGCGCGCGCAGGCGAGCAGCGCGGGCGAGTGCAACGCCGGCAGGTGCAGGTAGCGCCCGATCACGCGCCGCGTCAGCGCGCTCAGGCGCCGCTGGCCTGCCAGGTCGAGCCGGTCGATCGTGAGCGGGCCCTCGAGCACCGAGCGCAGCCAGGCGTCGGCCTCGGCCACCGCCGCGGCGTCGCCCGCGGCTTGCGCCTCGCACCACAGCCGCAGCGCGCGCGCCCGCACGAAGACCTCCGGATGGCTCGCCGCGCCGGAGCGCCCGTCCAGCGACGCGCAGATCTCGTCGGCCTGGCGCAGGTAGCTGGCGGCACTGACCTCGGCCAGCCCCGTCTGCACCTTCACCAGCGCCGCGACCGCGGGCGCCAGCGCGCCGCACGCGACGGCCCCGCCGCGATCGGCGAAAGCTTCGGTGTAGAGCGCGAACAGGCGCGCCGTCTCGAGCAGGCTGGTCGCGCTGCGCGAATCCTCCTGCGCCATCCCGAGCAGGCGGGTCGCCGTGAACCACGCCCCGCCGGCGCGCTCGTAAAGCAGGAAGTGCGCGAGTTCGTGCCCGCAGACCGCCTCGAGCTGCGCCCCGGCCAGCCGCTCCAGCAGCGAGCCGTTGAACACGATGTGCACTTCGCCCGGCAGGTACAGCAGCGCCGCATTGGACTGCGCGTCGCTGCCCTGGTAGATCGTCACCGGCGCCGTCACCCCCAGCCGCGCCGCGGCCGCAGCGCACGACGCATGCAGTTGCGGATGCGCATCGGCATCGAGGCGATAGGTGTGCTGCAGCAGGAAGGCCCGCACCTCGCCCGCCCGATCCTCGCGCGCCGCCGCCGACTCCGCCCAGTTCCAGGCCTCGGGCTCCTGCGCGCGCAGCAGCGCGATGATCTCGTCGTGGTACGGCATCGCGCGCAGGGCCTCCAGCCCCGGCGCCGGCGTGCCGCCCCCGGCAGGCATCGCCGCCGACGTCTCGTCCATGGAACCTCCCTCGATGATCGCCAGCGGCCGCGACGTCTGTCGCGCCGGCGGGCCAGCGTGGCGGGTCGATGATAGAGGAAGGCGTCGGGCGGCTCCTGCGGAGCTCTTCACGGAACACGCGGCCCGTCTCGAGCCGCCCCTTCGCAGGCCGACGCGACGCGCAGGCGACTCCGGCGGCAGGCTCAGTACGGAAAGCCGCTCTTCTTGCGTTCGGCGCGACCGACCTCGGCCTTGGTGAATGCCTTGCTGCTGCGCGTGGGGCGCTTGTCGCGCGCCGCCAGGAGGATGGCCATCGTCTCCTCGTCGATCTTCGCGCTCTTCAGGCCGTTCTGGCGCTTGCTCAGCACCATGGCGTTGCGAAAGCTGTTGGCGCCACCGACGCTGCGCGGGACCACGTGATCGACCTGCGGGCGATCCGCGCCGCCTTGCGGATTGAGCGTCTTGATCGGGTCGTCCGGGTCGTCCGAGCGCAGGAAGAAGCCGCCGCCCGCGGCGTTCGCATACAGCGCGTTGGCGGTCAGGATGTAGGCCCGCTGCCGCTCGGTGAATTCGCTGGCCTCGGCCATGAGACCGAGATCCAGGCGCTCGAGGAAGGCGTACGGCTCGGCCGCCGGCTTGACCGCGGGAAGGATGGCCGCCACGGCCTCGCGGATGCCGGCATCCATCGGATACGGCTGGGGCGTGCCGGCGCGCATGGGCAGCATCGTCTCCAGGACGTAGGGGTTCGCGGCCGGATCCGGCGCGGCATCGGTCGCCCGCTTGACCAGGACGCGAAAGCTGGTCGGCATGGCCAGGTGCGTATCGTCGTAGGCGACCTCCACGCGGACGTACTTGACCGACGTGTCGTCGCTGAGGCTGCGCTCCAGGCTGCGGTACTGGACCTCGTTGAACCAGCCCACCATCGGCGCGATGTTGAACTTGCTGTCGATGCCGCCCAGGCTCAGCCCGATCAGGTGGCCGTTGTCCATGCTGATCTGCAGCAGGGCCGGCACGCCACTGAGGTACTCCTTCATCGATCCGACCAGCGGATCAGGCGCTGCGCCGCGCCAGTTCGTGGTGGTGCGACGCACGATCTTGGTCTCGACGCTGGTGATCCGGTGCTTCCCGCGGTGCCTGGCGTCGCTGTCCGGGCAGGGGATGTTCTCGTAGACGCACCTGAAGTCCTGCTTGATGTGTTCCGGCATCGCTCTCCTCTTGTCGATCGACCTGTGCCTGAATGCGCCGCTCATGGTAATCGGATTGCCGGACGGCATCGATACCGATACCCGTATGAGTCGCAACGAAATCCGGCCACGAAAGCCGACATCCCCGCCTAGGGGTTGCATCGCGCCCGCGTCATTCCAGACTGCCGTCCTGCGCAAGAACACGTCAGCAAGACGCCGCATGCCGCGGCACGGTGCGCGGAGGGTTGGATCTTCACCGGTCCGTGATGACTGATTCGTGGGCGGCAAGACCGTGCGGGCCGCCCGACCGTCCATCGATTCGCCGAGGAGCCCCCGTGAAAGCCGATGCCGTCATGCATGTCGTGCGCCTGGTCGCCGCCGCGCTCGTCCCGCTCGCGATCACCGCGCCGGCCGTCGCCCACCCCGTGCCCTTGCCCGACCCCGGCATTGCCGGCTACAAGTTCCCCGAGGACAAGGACACCTTGATGGGATGGGTGAACCAGGCCAAGGCCGAACGCATTCGACTGCATGGCTGGGGGCTGTGGACGGCACTCACCGCGCCCAGCGGACAGGCCGAGTTCGGGCTGCCCGACGTGCCCGTCTACCTGACATGGCTGAGCCCGGAGGAAATCGCGGCGCTGCCCGTGTCGCCGCACGTCGAGAACCTGGGCGGCGCGCCGGCCCGGCGCATCTTCCGGCTGCAGATCCCGCGCCAGTTCACGCACGGGGGCCGGCAGGCCATTGCGCCATTGCGGGCGCCGCTGTCGGCGCAGGCGGCGTCGGCACCAGGCGGCGTCGTGCCGCCCGACACCGGCATCCTGGTCACGGTCGGCTTCAGCCCCACCGCACAGGCGTGGGCGCAGCAGAACAACCTGTTCTCCGTGTCGGCCCTCAAGGCGATCTACGACGCCGGCAGCGGCGACATCCGCTCGATCCCGGTCTTCCCCGTCGACACCGTGGCCACCAAGCCGACCTACAAGCTCGTGACCCCGGCCAACCTGATCGATGGCCACCTCTACAAGATGCCGGCGTGGCCGGGCACGCCCAAGGTCACGCCGGCGATCGAGCAGGACGGCTTCGGGGAGGACGCGTGGCCGGGCTGCGTCTACGTCGACATCCGCCATGCCGGTCGGTCCCGGTCCAGCGGCATCGACGCGAACTGCAAGAGCGGCCCCAAGCCGGGCAATACCTACGGGCTGGGCGACTTCGTCAGCTATCCGGTGACGGCCGCGAACGCCGCCAGTTTCGAGTCCCTCATCGGCAAGATTCCGGCCCCGGGCGACTTCGTGCTCCTGATGGCCATGCACGTGACCTCGCGCGAGATCGACGAGTGGACCTGGCAGACCTTCTTCTGGACGCCCAATCCCGCCGCGCCGCCGCGGCCCAGCAGCAGCACGATCGCCAAGGCCCGGCCGCCGCAACTCAAGGGCGCGGCCGCGCACTACGCGATGTCGATCGGCTACCAGATGGTCGCGCCCAACCAGCCGGTGACGGGAGGTCGCAGCGTCGGCGCGCCGGTGACCGTCTTCAACCCGTATCTGGAGTCGCCGTTCGACGCGAGCGTCTTCCAGGCCCCGCCGAAGAACCCGGGCATCGTGCCCAAGGGCGGCACCAAGCCATGGATGGCGACCGTCGGCGTCCAGAGCAATTGCATGACCTGCCACGGCAGCGCGACCCTCGTGCCGGACCACCCCGACCAGGCGCTGCCCTACCTGACGGACTTCTACGTCTCGCGGGACGACCCCGCCTTCAAGGGCTTCCTGCAACTGGACTTCCTGTGGTCGATCCAGGGCAACGCCAAGTAGAAGTCGCCGCGCCGAATCGCGCTGCCGTCGTCCACGCACATCTTCCAACCACCTCAGAAAGGAGGCTGACATGCCACAAGATTCCGGAGCCGTCAGGGAGCGCGATCTGGTCCTGCCCGCAGATGAGCAGGGGATTTCGGATGCGAACGTCATCTATCGGCATGTGACCGCAGGCGGCTTGAATGAGCTCGACAAGATCGCGCGGTTCATTCTCGCCGTCGCGTTCTCGGGCGAGTTTCCCGGCAATGATCGGGAGCAGCACTTCGTCGCACAGCGGACGGTCGCCGTTGCGCGCCACCAGGGAAAGATCTACGTGGCGTCGAACGGGCTCTACGGCTTGGCGCCAAGCGACGGTCAGCGCGGAAATGTCGCCACGGCGTTGGCGGGCGCGGGAATCGCCGACGAAATCGTGTACTTGGCCAATTGGGCGCTGACCAACGGCGGCGGCAATGAATATCACGCCGAAATACAGCTGATGGACTATTTCTACTTCATGCGCCTGCCTCTCCCGCAGATCGGCGTGTCCAAGCCGTGCTGTGGCAATTGCTCGACCGCGCTCACGCGCGTCGGGACGGACCATTCGTACTTTCATACGCAGGGAACGGGCCAGACCCAACTGCCGAGGGCGGGCGCGAAGTGGTGGTAGCTGCGCGCGGCGTCACCAGAGCGAACTACCAATGAAAAACGGGCCACAGGGGCCCGTTCTTGATCTACTTCTTGGCGGAGAGGGTGGGATTCGAACCCACGGTACCTTGCGGTACGCCTGATTTCGAGTCAGGTACAATCGACCACTCTGCCACCTCTCCTGATTCGGTGCCGCTGGTCAATTGAGCGGAGTCCGTGACTCTAGCACGGAATTTGGGTGACAGCAAGTTTGTTGCGCGAGCGGGATGCCGTGCGAGACGATTTCCGCTCAGCCCCCGAACTTCAGGAACGTCACCCGCACCTTGCCGTCGACGACCTGCACGTCGCGCACCGCCAGCTTGGCCAGCGCCTGCCGGGCCGAATCGCCGCGCAGCGTGTAGATCGGGTGGCCCTGGAGGGCGCGGCGCAGGGCGTCGGGGCCGCGTTGCTTGACGACCTGCACCATGTCGGGCGAGACGCCGGTCAGCGCGAACTTGTCGACCTGGACGTCGTCCAGGAAGAAGTCGCCCTGGTAGCGCACGTAGCGCAGCACGCCGCTGAACGTGACCTGGCCGGGTATCTCGCGGTGGCCCAGCGTCACCAGGATGTCGGACGACAGGCCGATGCGCGGCGAGCCCTCGGTGAGCTTGACCATGGGCTGGCTGAGGGTGATGCAGGCCACCATCATCGTGCAGTGCTTCTGCGGGAAGAACGTGTCGAGGCGGGCCTGCAACTGTGCCTGGTCGATGTCGATGTAGCCCTGCGGCATCGTCGCCGTCACGGCCCACCAGGCGCATGCGCCCAACGCCGCGACGACGCCCAGGCCGATCGCGACGCGGCGGCCGTTCATGGGGCGGACGCGTCGGCCGGCGACGAGGCCGGCGCCTCGAGGCGGCGGTTGCGTTCGATGCCGTACTTGACGCCCAGCAGCAGGCCCGCGACGTCGCACAGGACGTACAGCAGCGCGAGATCGCTGACGCCGGCATCATCGATGAACAGGCCCGACAGCACCGACACGAACGCCAGGATCGCGCCACTGCGCCACTCGTCGCGCAGCGCCACGCGCGCGCAGGCGTAGCCGCCGGCCACCGACATCAGCATGCCCAGCACCGTCGCCACGAGCAGCAGGTTGAAGCTGGGCGGCAGCGCGCGCAGGTAATCGGTGGCCTGCTCGGGGGTCAGGCCCGACGGCACGACGGCCATCGCGTAGCAGGTGACGACGACGATCTCGACCACGCGCGAGCCGCACACGTCGATGGCCAGCCCGGTGAGCACGGCGCGCAGGGGCGTGCCGGGCACCTCGTCGAGGCGGTTCGGGCGGTCGGGCGGCAGGGGACTCGGCATGGGCGTCGCGGCGAGCGGATGACGCGGGATCAGGGTTGCGGGTCGTCCCAGTGTGCCGCACGTCGGCGGCGCTCCAGGCGCCAGTTCGTAACCTCGAGTCTCACGCCGTCGGGATCCTCGAAGAAGGTCGCGCAGTAGTCGTCCGAGTACTCGGGGTAAAGGCGCGCGTCGGTGGCGGCGATGCCGGCGGCCTGCAGGTCGCGGGCGACGCGGTGCACGTCGTCGACGCTGTCCACGCGCAGGCAGAAGTGGTGCAGGCCCGGCGAGTACGGCTCGTGCGCGCGCTGCACGCGCGCGGGGCGCAGCACGAAGCCGAACAGGCGGTTGAAGTACTGGATGTGCGGGTCGCCGCCGAGCGTGAAGGTGTTCTTGCGGAAGCCCAGCGCGTCGCGCAGCACGCGGTCGTAGAACGGCTCGGAGCGCTCGAGCCCCGAGACGGTGATGTAGATGTGGTCGATGCCGGTGACGTCGGTCAAGGGGCTGCGCTCGGTTGCGGAATTTGACGCCATCCTAGCGTGTCCGACGGCGCCGGCGTCATTCCTCGGGCACGAAGTCGCCGCGCATGAGCTGCAGCAGTTCACGCGCGAGCGGGATCGCGGCGGGCGCCTGGCCATCGCTCTCGAGCACGCTGTCGGCCAGTTCGCGCTTGGTCTGGTGCAGCGTGAGGATGCGTTCCTCCAGCGTGCCGGTGTTCACGAGCCGGTAGACCGTCACCGGACGCTGCTGGCCGATGCGGTGCGCGCGGCCGCTGGCCTGGTCCTCGGCGGCCGGGTTCCACCACGGATCGGCGATGACGACGTAGTCGGCCACGGTCAGGTTCAGGCCGAAGCCGCCGGCCTTCAGGCTGATCAGGAACAGGTGGCCCTCGCCCTCCTGGAAGGCCTCGACGCGGCGCGTGCGCTCGGCCGCGGGCGTGCTGCCGTCCAGGTACTGGTAGGCGATGCCGGCCGCGTCCAGCGGCTCGCGCAGCAGGGCCAGGAAGTCGACGAACTGGCTGAACACGAGCGCCTTGTGGCCGTTGGCCACGAGCTCGGTGGCGAGCTCGGCGAAGGCCGTCACCTTCGCGCCGGGGCGCTTGAGCGTGGGCGTGACCAGGCGCGGGTCGCAGGCCGCGCGGCGCAGGCGCGTCAGGCCGGCCAGGATGTTCAGGTGCGCCTGGCCCGCGCCGTCGCCCGACAGGCTCTTCTCGGCCGCCACCAGCGCCTCGCGCCGCAGCGCCTCGTAGTGCGCCTTCTCGGCGTCGTCGCCCTGCACCTGCAGCACGAGCTCCGTGCGCGGCGGCAGGTCGGCCAGCACCTGGGCCTTGGTGCGGCGCAGGATGAAAGGCGCGATCAGGCGCTTCAACGTGCGCTGGGCGTTGCGGTCGTTCTGCCGCTCGATCAGGTTGGCGAAGCGCTCGTTGAAGCGCGGCAGCGGGCCCAGCAGGCCCGGGTTGCACGCCCGCATCACCGACCACAGCTCGCCCAGCCGGTTCTCGATCGGCGTGCCCGACATCGCGAGCCGGAACGTGGCCTGCAGCGCGAACACGGCCTGGCTGCGCTTGGTCGCGGCGTTCTTGATCGCCTGCGCCTCGTCGAGCACCAGCGTGGACCAGACCTTGTCCGCGAAGGCCGCGCCGTCGATCTGCAGCATCGGGTACGAGACGAGCAGCACGTCGTGCCTGCCCATCTGGCCGACGATGCTTGATCGGTCGCCGTAGACAGTCCTGGCGGCCGGCGCGCGCGGCCGCTCCGGAGCAAGGCCGCCCGCCCCTCGGGGGCCGTCCGACGTACGCGGCGGACCGGGGCTCCACGACGTCGATTCGCCGTAGGCGTGCACGCGCAGCGACGGCGCGAAGCGCAACGCCTCCGAGCGCCAGTTGCCCAGCAGCGAGGTCGGCACCACCACCAGCGCCGGCCCGTTGGCCGCGCGCGCGAGCAGCACGGCCAGCGCCTGCAACGTCTTGCCCAGGCCCATGTCGTCGGCCAGGCAGGCGCCCAGGCCCGCGGCCGCGAGCCGCATCGCCCACTCGAAGCCCTCTTCCTGGTACGGCCGCAGCTGCGCCTGCAGCGTGGAGGGCAGCGCCGGCACCACGCGGCGCGCCTCGTCCAGCGCCATCAGCCGCGCCGCGTACGCCGCGTCGTGCTCGACGCGCGCGCCCTCCATCGCCTCGCGCAGCCAGGGCGCGGCGATGGCGGGGGCGCGCACCTCGTCCGGGTTGTTGGCGCGTGCGGTCTGCTTCTCGACGACCGCGGCGATGTCGGCCACGCGTTCGCGCAGCTCCTGCGTGAGCGCGAGGAAGCGGCCGTCGCCCAGCGGCATGAAGCGGCTCTTGCCCTCGCTGGCGAAGGTGATCAGCTGCTGCAGGCCGACGACGAGCGCCTCGTCCACCTTCAGCTTGCCGTCCAGCGCGAGCCAGTCCTCGTGCGTGCGCACCTTGAGCGTGAGCTGGCCGAGCGCGCCGGGATCGACGCGCACCGGCCGGCCCTGCGGCCAGTCGAGCGCCAGGATGGACGTGTGCGGCTGCAGGCGCTCCAGCAGCGCGAGCGCGTCGTCGGCGGCGTCGAGCAGCCACTCGCAGGGTGCGTCCAGCGGCAGCGGCGGCAACATCGGGCAGGCGTCGAGGACCGACTCCAGATGCGCGCGCTCGCGCTTCAGGTCGCGCTGCACGCCCATGCTCTCGCCCTTGAGAGTGGCCACGACGCGCGCCCGGCCGCGGCCGGGGATCAGGCGCGGGCCGACGGCCGCGTAGTCGGCGCCGAACGGCGTGGCCACCAGGCGCACCTGCAGGCCGTCGCCGACGGGCTGCAGCTCGGCGCGCAGGCGCGACTCCGACTCGACCTCGCGCGCGGCCTGCGCCGCGCCGGCGTCATCGGCGTGGATGCGGAAGTGGCTGCCCAGGCCCGTGAGCACCTCCTGCAGCTGCGCGGCGCCCTGGCGCGGGATGTCCAGGCCCGCCGGGCCCAGCAGTTGCGCCACGCGCTTCTGCGACGCGCTCAGGCGGATCACCTTCGCGCGCTGCGGCCCGTCGCGCCAGATCGACACCAGGCGCAGCGCCTCCAGCTCCTTGGCCTCGGCCTCGCTGCCGGCCCAGCGCGGCGTGGCGGCATCGGGCGTCACGCGCAGCGCGGGCTGCAGGCGCACGCGCAGGCGCTCGCCCTCGTCCACGACCTCCAGTTCGGGGCCGGACTCGACGAGTTCGACGAACTGGTCGGGCGCGTCGGAAAAGGCCACGTGCGGATGGCCGAACAGCGCGCCCACGGCCTGCGCCAGGTCCAGGCGCAGCGCGCGGCCCAAGCTCTCCTGGCGGATCGCGCGCACGATGGCGGCGTCGGCCGGCGTCAGCGTCGTCGCGCCGCGCTGCAGGCGGCTCAACGGCACTTCCCTGGCCTGGCCCCAGCCGCGCGCGCCGCGCTTCTGCTCGTGCGGCACGAGGCCGCGGATCGCGCCGTGCTCGCCGGTCTCCAGGAGCCAGACGACGCGGGTGTCCGGCGCGCCGGCCGCGGCGGCAGGGGCGGCGCTGGGCGCATCGCCGAGCGAGCGCAGCGCCGCGAGCGCCACCTGCCAACGCTCCAGCCCGGCCGGCACGAAGAACCACGCCGGCGCGGGCTCGCCGCCCAGCACGCGCAGCGCCGCGCCCAGTTGCTCGGCCAGCCCGTCGAAGCCGGCGGCCTCGTACGCGTCCTTGAGCTTGAGCGCCGAGTCGGCCTCGCCCGGCGGCAGGCCCTCGGCGAGCGAGCCCTCCTTGAGCCAGGCGCGCATCAGCCAGCGGTTGTGATCGAGCGGCGAGACGACGCGCGAGCCGCCGCGGTAGCCCCATTGGCTGCCGTACGGCAGGAAGGGCTTCATGTCGCGCGGCGCGGCGCCCAGCCGCATCTGGATCGCGAGCGCGATCGCGCCCAGCGGGTGGTCGTGCACCGGCTCGCGCTTGCCACCCTCGGCCAGGCAGAACTTCAAGGCCTTGTCCAGGTGCGTGGGCGTCTGCTGCGCGAGCAGCGCCAGCACCTCGTGCAGCGC
>Ga0207427_101011_pt1 | contig 11765 bp, 10 predicted proteins | sample AraplaCL_Cvi_mMS_FD_184268 | JGI IMG/M metagenome (GOLD analysis project Ga0207427, IMG submission 184268) | Arabidopsis root microbial communities from the University of North Carolina, USA - plate scrape CL_Cvi_mMS (SPAdes) (version 2) | ecosystem: Host-associated > Plants > Roots > Endosphere ... | reverse complement strand
CGGCGCCCGCCCCCGTGCGTCCGCCCGGGTCCGCGCGCGGGTCCGCGCGCGGGGCCACGCCGGTCGCGGCCGCGTTGGCGTCGGCCATCGATCCCGCGCTGGCCGAACGGGCCGCGCACATCGCGACGCTGGCCTGGGGGCCGCTGCACGACGCGGTCGCCGCCTGCACGGCCTGCGGACTGTGCGAGAGCCGCAAGCAGACGGTGTTCGGCGTCGGCCACGCGCAGGCCGACTGGATGATCGTGGGCGAGGCCCCCGGCGAGCAGGAAGACCTGCAGGGCGAGCCCTTCGTCGGCGCCGCCGGCCAGCTGCTCGACCAGATGCTGCGCTCGCTGGGCCTGTCGCGGCGCGCCGCGACCGGCGAGGGCGCCGAGGACGACCAGGCGGGCGATCCCGCCCGCCGCGTCTTCATCGCCAACACGCTCAAGTGCCGCCCGCCGCGCAACCGCAACCCGGAGCCCGACGAGATGGCGCGCTGCGAGCCCTTCCTCCAGCGCCAGGTCGAACTGGTCCAGCCCAAGCTGATCCTGCTGATGGGCCGCTTCGCCGTGACGCAGCTGCTCAAGTCCGAGGAAGCGATCGGCAAGCTGCGCGGGCGCGTGCACCGCTACGAGGGCATCCCCGTCATCGTCACGTACCACCCGGCGTACCTGCTGCGCAACCTGCCGGAGAAGGCGAAGGCGTGGGAGGACCTGTGCCTGGCCAAGGCGACGGCGGACGGGCTCGCCAGCCCTTGAAGTAGTCGACTCCGCCCCTCGCACGCCGGGACGTCGCCAAAGGGGCCTGGCATCTCCTCGTCCGCGCGAGGACGCAGCCGACTGCGCAGATGCTGATCGCGGACGAGGCAATGCCTGGCACCGCAGCCGATGCCGCTCCAAAGTTGCGGTGCCGGGCCTCGCCTCGCATCGCGGTAGATTGCGCTGCTCGCGGCGGCAGCCCGGCGCGATGCGAGAAGATGCCAGGCCCCTCTGGCGACGGCGCGGCGCGAAGCCGATGAAGACGCGCCGCGCGCATCTGGCGTTACTTGGCTTTTTTCTTGGGCCGTTCCCAGTTCTCGAACGCCACCTGCCGCGCGCGGCCGATGGCCAGCGAGCCCGGGGCGACGGTCTTGGTGATCGTCGAGCCGCCGCCGATGGTGGCGCCGGCGCCGAGTTCGACCGGGGCGACCAGCACGCAGTTGGAGCCCACGTGCACGTCCGCGCCGATCACCGTGCGGTGCTTGTTGGCGCCGTCGTAGTTGGCCGTGATGCTGCCCGCGCCGTAGTTCACGCGCTCGCCCACCGTGGCGTCGCCGAGGTAGGCCAGGTGGTTGGCCTTGGCGCCGTTGGCCAGCGTCGAGTTCTTGACCTCGACGAAGTTGCCGATGTGCACTTCCTCGCCGAGCCTGGCGCCCGGGCGCAGGCGCGCGAACGGGCCGACCAGCGTGCCGGCGCCCACCACGGCGCCCTCGATGTGCGTGAACGGGTGGATGACGGCGCCGGCGGCGATCTCGGCGTCGCGGATCACGCAGTGCGGGCCGATGCGCACGTTGTCGCCCAGCTTGACGTCGCCTTCGAACACGCACCCGACGTCGATCTCGACGTCCATGCCGCAGGCCAGCGTGCCGCGCAGGTCGAAGCGCGCGGGGTCGGCCAGGCGCACGCCGGCTTCCATCAGCGCGTCGGCGTGGCGGCGCTGCAGGCGGCGCTCGAGGTCGGACAGCTGCATCGGGCTGTTGACGCCCAGCACCTCGGTCTCGTCCCTGGCCGCGGCCGTGCGCACTTCCACGCCGTCGGACACCGCATGCGCGACGACGTCGGTCAGGTAGAACTCGCCTTGCGCGTTGTTGTTGGTCAGGCGCGCCAGCCAGCCCTTGAGCAACCGGGTGGGCGCGGCCAGGATGCCGGTGTAGACCTCCGTGATCTGGCGCTGCAGCGGCGTGGCGTCCTTCTCCTCGACGATGGCCTGCACGGCGCCGATGCCGTCGGCGTCGCCGGCTTCGGGCGTGCGCACGATGCGGCCGTAGCCGAACGGGTCGCCCAGGGCGACGGTCAGCAGCGCGAGGTTCCTGCCGGCGCAGGCGTCGACCAGCGCGCGCAACGTGGCCTCGCGGATCAGCGGCACGTCGCCGTTGAGCACGAGGGTGATGCCGTCGTCGTCGGCCAGCGCCGGCACGGCCTGCTGCACGGCGTGGCCGGTGCCCAGCTGCGGCATCTGGCGCACGAACACCCGGTGCGCGCCTTCGAACGCGGCCTCGACGGCCTGCGCGCCATGGCCCGTGACGACGATGCACTGGCCGGGCGACAGCGCCTCGGCGGTGGCCACCACGTGGCCCAGCAGCGGCTTGCCGCCCAGCGCATGCAGCACCTTGGGCCGCGCCGAACGCATCCGCGTGCCCTTGCCCGCCGCCATGATCACGACACTGAGTGCCATAGGAAATTCCGGTTCGTCTGAGGAACCGGAATTATCGCAAGGCGGAGCGGCGGGGCGATGACCCCCGGTCGGGGGGGAGGACGCCGGCGGGTCAGGCGGTCGGCGCGCTCGCGGCGGGCGCCGTCGGCACGACCGGCATCGCCGACGGCACCATCGGCATCGGGACGCGGACGGTGTGGGCCTTGTCGTTGGTGGCCGGGAAGTCCTTCATCGAGGCGTCGAACATCGCCGCGAGCATGTGGTCGCCGCCGGAGCTGTAGCCGTCGGTGCTGGCGCGCGTCTCGTACAGGGCCTTGCCGGTGTCGGCGTCGCGGATCAGCAGCGCCACCTCGTGCAGGTAGACGTCGGGCTCCGGCGGGAACGGGGCCCAGAGGCCGCGGCGGTAGCCGTAGGGCCCCCAGGGGCCGTACGGGCCGCCGTAGCCGGCCCAGCCGCGATAGCCCCAGCGGCGCGGGCCGCCCCACCAGAACGGGTCGTCCCAGGGCGACTGCTCGAAGCGCTCGGTGCGGGCGCCGATCTGCACCATCACCGCCGGCTTGCCGCCGTCGGCGACCGGCCGGAAGCCGGCGTTGGCCAGCGCCTGGGCGGCGGCGTTCTCGATGGCCTGCGTGCGCTGCGGGTTCTTCTCCTGCGAAGGCAGGCGGTCGAACGCGTAGGTGCCCGGCGTGGTGCCGGCGGGCCAGGCGCCGAAGGTCGCCACCGAGGCGTCCACGACGTTCATGCTGGCGCAGCCGGCGAGCGCCGCGGCGCCCGCGAGGGCGGCGACGGAAACGATGCGACGGAGGAGGGGGATGCTGCTCATGACGGACTCCCGGGTGCCGGTCGGCGGCACCGCAATGCCGAGCTTCGCGCTCGCGTGTAACTCGAGTATGTACCGGCACGCGGCGCGCCCGCCGAGTCGCTTGCGGAGGGCTGTAGCCAGCCTTGCGCGTGCGGTGGCGGTACTCGTCGATTCCGCCGGCGCGGCGCGTGGTTCAAGCCGGCGTCAGGCGATGCGGATCACGTTCGCCTTGGGCGTGGCGCAGGTCTCGTCCTCGTCGAACGCGATGTCGCCGTCCGGCTCGGGCTGGCCGCTCGCCTTGAGCGTCGTGAACGGGTGCAGCCTGCGGTCCATCATGTGCGACGGCGTGATGTTGGCCATCGCGGTGAACACGTTCTCGATGCGCCCGGGATGCTGCTTCTCCCACTCGCGGATCATCGCCTTGACCTGCACGCGCTGCAGGTTGTCCTGGCTGCCGCACAGCGTGCACGGGATGATCGGGAACTGGCGGTGCTCGGCCCAGCGCACGAGGTCGGTCTCGTCGACGTAGGCCAGCGGGCGGATCACCACGTTCCTGCCGTCGTCGCTCACCAGCTTGGCCGGCATGCCCTTCATGCGGCTGCCGAAGAACATGTTCATGAACATCGTCACGACGATGTCGTCGCGGTGGTGGCCCAGCGCGATCTTGGTGCAGCCGAGCTCGCCGGCCACGCGGTACAGGATGCCGCGGCGCAGGCGCGAGCACAGCGAGCACATCGTCTTGCCGGGCTCGATGTGCCTAGTGACGATGGAGTAGGTGTCCTGCTCCTCGATGTGGAAGGGCACGCCGCGCGAGCGCAGGTAGTCGGGCAGGATGTGTTCCGGAAAGCCCGGCTGCTTCTGGTCGAGGTTGACGGCGACCAGCTCGAACTTCACGGGCGAGCGCTCGCGCAGCGACAGCAGGATGTCCAGCATCGCGTAGCTGTCCTTGCCGCCGGACAGGCACACCATGACCTTGTCGCCCTCCTCGATCATGTTGAAGTCGATGATCGCGGAACCGACCTGGCGGTGCAGGCGCTTGGACAGCTTGTTGATCTCGTAGGCGTGCTTCTTGCGCGCGGCCTCGGTCTGCGCGTCGTGCGCGGCGTCGGCCGCGGGGTCGAGCGCCGGATCCTTGCGTTCCTCGAGGCTCATGCTGCGTCCTTCAGGCCGAACACTTCCACGCCCACCGAATCGCAGTCGGGGTAGACGTCGGGCTTCTCCGTCGACACCCGCGCCGCGCGCACGTTCGGGTGCGCCAGCATCAGGGCCAGCACGTCGTCGCACAGCGTCTCCTGCAGGTGCACGTGGCCCCTGGCCATGCGCGTGGCGATCGTCGAGCGGATGAAGTCGTAGTCCAGCACCTCGCGCAGCTGGTCGTCCTTGGGCGTGGAGATGGCCAGCGGCACGTACAGGTCGACGTTGATCAGCACGCGCTGCTCGCCCTTCTTCTCGAAGTCGTGCACGCCGATGTTGATCATCACCTCGTAGTTGCGCAGGAACAGCCGGCGGCAGTCCATCAGGGTGGGGTGGTGGAGGAGGCTGTGCATGGGGTGGATCCGGGTGAAATCAGGATTGCTGCTCGCGGGCCAGGAACAGGACGTCCCTCGGCTGGCCGACGAGGTGCTGGCCGCCGTCGACGGCCAGGTCGACGCCGGTGATCGCGGGCGATTCGACGAGGAAGCGCACGGCGCGGGCGATGTCCTCGGGCGTGGACGAGCGGCCGAGCGCGGTGAGCTTGTGCGCCTTGGCGAACTCGGCCTCGTCCATCGGGCCCGAGACGAGCGTGATGCCCGGCGACACCCCGCACACGCGCACCGTCGGCGCCAGCGCCTGCGCGAGCAGCACGGTGGCGTGGCCGAGCGCGGCCTTCGTGAGCGTGTACGAGAAGTAGTCGGGGTTCGGGTTGTGCAGCTTCTGGTCGAGGAGGTTGACGACGCAGGGCGTGACGCGCGCGTGCGCCGGCTGCGTGCGCGCCTGCGCCGCGAGCGCCTGCGCGAGCTCGACCGGCGCGGCGACGTTGCTGCGCGTCAGCGCGGCCAGCAGCGCGGCGTCGAAGGCCTCGGGGCTGTCGTACTCGAAGCGCGACGCGCTGTTGACGACGGCGTCGAGGCGACCGAGAGACTTCACGATCGCCGGCACCAGCGCGGCCGTGGCGGCCGGATCGGCGAAGTCGGCGGGAAAGACGTCGACGCGGGTGGCCCCGGCGGCCTTGAGCTCGGAGGCTGTCTCCCACGCCTCGTCGACCTCGCGCCCGCCGCTGGAGCGCAGGTGCAGCGCGATGTCGAAGCCCGCCGCCGCCAGCTCGAGCGCGATCACGCGGCCGATGCGGCGCACGGCGCCGGTGACCAGGGCCACGGGGCGCACGGCGGACGGCTTTTCGGCGTGAGGGTGGTGGGGGGTGGCCATGATCCCTACAATTTCATTCGATGCAGCACGATTCCAGCTCCGGCCTTCCGGGTGCCACGACAGATTCCTCGACCGCTCCGACGACGCCCGGCGACGCGCTGGTCGCCCGGATCGCGTCCCGCATCGCCGCGGCCGGCGGCTGGATGCCGTTCGACGACTTCATGGCGGAGGCGCTGTACGCGCCCGGCCTCGGCTATTACAGCGGCGGACGCCGCATCTTCGGCCTGGGGCCCGAGAGCGGCAGCGATTTCGTCACCGCTCCCGAATTATCGCCGTTCTTCGGCCGCGCGCTGGCCGTGCAGGTGCGCGAGGCGCTGGCGGCCTCGGGCGCCGGGCGTGTCTACGAGTTCGGCGCCGGCTCGGGTGCCCTGGCCGAACAGCTGCTCGAGGCGCTGGACGCCGACGACGCCGACGACGACGGCATGCTGCGCGTGCCGGTGGACTACACCATCGTCGAGCTGTCGGCCGACCTGCGCGAGCGCCAGCAGGCGCGCCTGGCCCGCTTCGCGCCGCGCGTGCAGTGGCTGGACGCCTGGCCGGCGGCGATCGAGGGCGTGGTCGTCGGCAACGAGGTGCTGGACGCGATGCCCGTCAAGCTGCTGCACCGCTCGGCTGGCCGCTGGCACGAGCGCGGCATCGTCGATCTCGCCGACGCGGCCTCCGCCGCGCGCGCGGCCGTGGGGTCGAACGACGGCAAGCACCGTTTCGCGTTCGCCGACCTGGAGGCCCCGTTCGCGCTCGAGGGCGAAACCCAGGCCGCGCCGGCGCTGATGGACGGGTTCTTCCCCGACGGCAGCGTCACCGAGATCCACCCGATCGCCGAGAGCTTCGTCGCGAGCCTGGCCGACCGCCTGCGCCGCGGCGTCGCGCTGCTGGTCGACTACGGCTTTCCCGAGCACGAGTACTACCACCCGCAGCGCCTGGGCGGCACGCTGATGTGCCACCAGGCCCACCGCGCCGACGGCGACCCGCTGGCCGACATCGGCGCCAAGGACATCACCGCGCACGTGAACTTCAGCGGCATCGCGCTGGCGGCGCAGGAGGCCGGCATGACGGTGCTGGGCTACACCTCGCAGGCGCGCTTCCTGATCAACTGCGGCCTGGTCGACCTGCTGGCCGCCGCCAGCGTCGGCGAGCGCGCGAACGCGCAGAAGCTGGTCAACGAGCACGAGATGGGCGAGCTGTTCAAGGTGATCGCGCTGGCGCGCGGCTGCGAGCTCGATCCGATCGGGTTCCGGGTCGGCGACCGCTCCCACCGGCTCTGAGCCATGCGCCTGCTGTTGATCCTGTTGCTGAGCCTGTTGATCTTCAATCGCTTCGGCGATTGGCTGAGCCGGCACGGCTTCGGGCGGCTGCCGGGCGACATCCGCCTGCGCGTGGCGGGCCGGGAGTTCTTCCTGCCGCTCGGGAGCGGGGTGGCGCTGTTCCTCGTGGCGAGCGCCATTGCCTGGATCAAATGACCACCGTCGACGGCGGCCTCCCGGTCCTGCAGGGCGGGTCAAACGACTGGCCCTGCGGATGCGACGGACGGTCCGGACGTGCCAGCCGCGGCGAAGACGCCCGAGCAACCGCGCGCGACGATCCGGCATGGAAAGTCTCGCGACGTCGGTTCACACTGGAGGCATCGGCGCCGGTCGTCTCCGGCGCGACGCACCCAGGAGAACGACACATGCTGGACTGGCTCGCCTATCGCAAGGAACTCACCGGCCGGATCGGCCAATTGGCCAAGCTCTCGCCGGGCACGGTGCAGGGCTACCAGGCCCTGTCCAAGGCCGGCGCCGCCACCGGGCACCTGGACGCCAAGACGCGCGAGCTGATCGCGCTGGCCGTCTCGGTGACCACGCGCTGCGACGGCTGCATCACCGTGCACACCGCCGAGGCGCTCAAGCAGGGCGCGACGCGCGACGAGATCGCCGAGGCGCTGGGCGTGGCCGTGGCGCTCAACGCCGGGGCGGCGATGGTGTATTCGGCGCGCACGCTGGACGCCGTGGACGCCTACGCGGCCGGTTCGAATCCGGCGCCGTCCGCGAGCTGAGGCTCAGCCGAACGCGATCTCCGCCGCCGGCACCGCGTCGATCGCGACGTGGAAGCTGCTGATGTTGCGCAGCGTCTCGTTCTCGTGCAGCCGGATCTGCAGGCCCGTGGCGTGCGGCTTGTCGTGCGAGGTGTGCGCGTCGGCGGCCAGCGTGACGGCGTAGCCGCGCGACGCGGCGCCGCGCACGCTGGAGTCGACGCAGAACTCGCTTGAATAGCCGCACACGACGACGTGGCGCACGCCGCGTTCGGCCAGCTGTTCGTGCAACGGCGTGCGCAGGAAGGCGTCGGACATGCGCTTGCGCAGGAACAGGTCGTCCGGGGACGTGGCGAGCCCGGCGTGCAATTGCCAGCCCGGCGTATCGGCCACGAGGTCCCCGGTGGCCGTCTCGTGCTGCACCCACACCACGGGCACGCCCGCGGCGCGCGCGCGGGACGCGAGGCCGTTGATGCGGGCGACGACTTCCTCGGCCTCGGCCGGCTCGGGGTCGAACAGGATCGCCTGCATGTCGATGACGACGAGGGCGGTGGCGCGGGCGGAGAGCTTCATGGACGCGGGGACGGTTCTTCGGGAGCCGCATCATCGGCCGTCCGATGCGCGGTGTAAACGCCACCGCCGGCACGACACTGCTGCGCCGCGCGGATCAATCGGCGTCGAGCCGGGCCTTCAGTGCGAGCACGCGCGCCTGGCGGATCTCCGCGGCGATGGCCTCGCCCTTGAGGCCGCGCGCGATGGCCTGCGCGGACGCGGCGCGGGCGTCGACGTCCTGCGCGATCCTGAGCGCCCCGGCCAGGCGGGCGCGCTGCGGGTAGGGCTCGGATTCCAGGCCCAGGCGGCCGGTGGCGTCGCATTCGCAGGCCGCCAGCATCTGCAGGAAGCGTTCGGGCCGGCGCAGCGCGTCGCAGCGTTCGAGCAGGCGCATGACGGCCTTGGCGTCGAGCTTGCCGCTGCCGTGGACGTTGGTGTGTTCGCGCGCCGTCAGCAGCGCGAGCTCGCCGCAGTCGACCGGCACGCGCAGGCGCTGGTTGACGGCGCGGATCAGGTCCTCGCCGCGTTCCTCGTGGCCGATGTGGCGCGGCAGGATGTCGGCGGGCGTGGTGCCCTTGCCCAGGTCGTGCACCAGGCTGGCGTAGCGCACGGGCAGCGGCTGCGCGGTGGCGGCGCAGCGATCGAGCACCATCAGGGTGTGCACGCCGGTGTCGATCTCCGGATGGTGCTGCGGCGGCTGCGGCACGCCGAACAGCGCGTCGACCTCGGGCAGCAGGCGCGCGAGCGCGCCGATGCCGCGCAGCACCTCGAACATGCGGGCGGGCGCGCGCTCCATCAGGCCGCGCGACAGCTCCTGCCACACGCGCTCGGCCACCAGCGCGTCGACCTCGCCGGCCTCGACCATCTGCCGCATCAGCGCGGTGGTCTCGGGCGCGACCGTGAACTGCGGCCAGCGCGCCGCGAAGCGCGCCAGGCGCAGGATGCGCACCGGGTCCTCCGCGAAGGCCTGCGAGACGTGGCGCAGCACCCGGGCCTGCAGGTCGCGCTGGCCGTGGTACGGGTCGACCAGCGTGCCGTCGTCCTGCTGCGCGATCGCGTTGATCGTGAGGTCGCGCCGGCGCAGGTCGTCCTCGAGCGTGACGTCGGGCGCGGCGTGGACCTCGAAGCCGCGGTAGCCCGGGCCCGTCTTGCGCTCGGTGCGGGCGAGCGCGTATTCCTCGTGCGTCTGCGGGTGCAGGAAGACGGGGAAGTCCTTGCCCACCGGCAGGTAGCCGGCGTCCAGCATGTCCTGCGGGCTCGCGCCGGTGACGACCCAGTCGCGGTCGTTCACCGGCTCGCCCAGCAGGCGGTCGCGCACCGCGCCGCCGACGATGTACGTCTTCATGGCATGTCCGGCGCCGGCGGCTGCTCGGCGTCGCGCGGGCCGATCTGCGGGCCCAGGCGCGGGCGCAGCTGCGGGCCCTTGTTGCCCAGCAGCGCGGCGTAGATGGCGGCGTTGGTCATCACCTTCTTGACGTAGTCGCGGGTCTCGAAGAATGGCACGTTCTCCGTCCACACCTCGGGCGCGAGCATGAGGCCGCCGCGCCAGCGCCGCGGGCGCGCGGGGCCGGCGTTGTAGGCGGCGGCGGCCATCGGATCGGAGCCGCCGAAGCTCTCGAGCACCATCTTCAGGTAGAAGCTGCCGATGCGCAGGTTGGTGGTGGCGTCCGTGATGAGCTCGGGGCGGTACGGGATGTTGCCCTTCCGGGCGGCCCACTTGGCCGTGGCCGGCATCAGCTGCATCAGGCCGTTGGCGCCGACGGCCGAGCGCATGTTGCCCATGAAGCGCGTCTCCTGGCGGATCAGGCCGAAGACGAACGCGGGATCCAGGCCGGCGTTGGTCGCGGCCTCCATGATGTCGCGCCGGAACGGCATCGGATAGCGCTGCGCGATGTCGACCTCGCCCTTGGTGCGCTCGCTGGTGTTGATGCACAGCTGCCAGTCGCTCATGTCGCAGGCCCACTGGGCGGCAGCGAGCATGTCGCGGTCGCTCATGCCGCGCAGCGTGTAGTTCCATTCGCGCCGGCCCTCGTCGCGCATGTCCAGGCCGGTCAGGGCCAGGCCGCGCTGCAGGCCGGGGTTGGTGCGCGCGAGGCCGCGCTCCAGCGGCGTGACCGGGATCGGGCGGGGCGGCAGCGCGAACTGCGCGCCCAGGTCTTCCGCGGCGAGCAGGCCGTAGAACGTCACGTTGGCCGACAGCGCCTTGAGCTGCCCGCGCGCGGCGGCCACGGCGGCGTCGCTGTCGGCCGGCGCCATCGCCAGCGACAGCCCGAGCTCGGCCTGCGCGTGCCAGTAGACCCAGTTGTCCTGCCCCCGCTCGCGCTCGCTCATCGCGTCGATGGCGCGCTCCACGTCCTTCCAGCGCTTGTTGCCCGCGCCCGCGCGCAGCGCGGCGCGCGCATGCCACGCGAGCACTTCGTCGCTCCAGTCCGGCGGGGCGGGCTTGTCGCCCTTGCGCGACGGCTTGCGCGCGGCCCAGGCGCGGTCGGCCCAGTCGACCGCTTCGGGCATCAGGGACTGCGCGGCGTGCCGCGCGACCACCGCCCAGGCCCAGCTCGCGTTGTCGGCACCGATCGCGCCCTGCCAGCGTTCCTGCAGCTGCAGCGCCGCGGCGGCCGGGTCGTTGGCGGCCATGCGGGCGAGCGCGATCGCGATCATGTCGTTGCGGCGCGCGCTGCCGACATCCTGCTTGTGCGTGACGAAGCGCGCGGGGTTGTCGACCAGCGCGCCGATCTCCTTGGCCGCGCCCTTTCCCAGCAGCTGTGCCGCGCCGCGCAGCGCGCGCTCGCCGGCCTTGCCGCCCAGTTCGGACGCCATCCGCAGCCGGCGCCAGACGTCGCCGTCGTTGAAGACCTGGTCGTCGTACAGCGTCTGCGCCATCAGCTGGCAGCCGCCGTCGATGTCCTTGATGGCGAGCCACTGCGCCAGCGCGGCGTCGTGCACGTCCTTGCCGGCCAGGTGGTCGACCAGCGTCGCGTAGCAGGCGACGCTGCGGTCGTCGTTCATGCGAAAGCGCGGGTAGTCGCGCTTGAAAGCCGCCCAGTCGTGGCGGTGGCCCGCTTCGAGCAGCCAGTCGTTGCGCAGCCGGTCCTCGACGTAGCTGCCGGGCCAGCGCACGTAGAACTGCTCGACCTCGTCGGAACTCACTTCCGACAGCCGGTTGGTCAGTTCCCAGTAGTCGACCCAGGGCGCCAGCGGCAGCCGGTTGGTGAGCGCGGTGGCGCGCAGCGCGGCCAGCTGGTTGCGGTCGCGGCGCAGGAAGGCGTCGCGGGCGTCCCGGATGACGTCGTCGCCCGCGTGGGTGGCGTTGCCGGTGGGCGCGTTGACGGGCGCGGCCGGCGGCAGGGCGGCGGGCTCGGCGACGGTCGAAGCCGGGGCGACGACCGGGGCGACCGGCGCCAGCGCGGCCGAGGCGGCCGGCGACACGGCGATCTGCACGACCGGGGTCGGCGCGACGGCCGGCGACGCGCCTGCGGACGGCACCGAGGCGGACGCCACCGAGGCAGCCGGCTGGGCGGCGGACGGCGCGGCGGACGGCGCCGACGCCTGGGCGACGACCGGCGCGATAGCCTGCGATGCGGCCGCGGACGGCGCGGCGGCGGG
>Ga0207427_101006_pt1 | contig 11815 bp, 10 predicted proteins | sample AraplaCL_Cvi_mMS_FD_184268 | JGI IMG/M metagenome (GOLD analysis project Ga0207427, IMG submission 184268) | Arabidopsis root microbial communities from the University of North Carolina, USA - plate scrape CL_Cvi_mMS (SPAdes) (version 2) | ecosystem: Host-associated > Plants > Roots > Endosphere ... | reverse complement strand
CGGCCTTCGTCGGCGCGGGCGGCCTGGGCGAGCGCATCGTCACGGGCCTGGCGCTCAACGACTACGCGATGCTGCTGGCCGGCGCGGTGCCCGCCGCGGTGCTGGCGCTGGTGGTGCAGGGCGCGTTCGCGCTGGTCGAACGGGCGGTGACGCCGCGGCAGGGCGCGTAGCGCGCGTCACGCACTAGCCTGCCGCGACCGGCGCCGCCGGCGGCTGCACCGCCTGCGCCAGCCGCCGCACCGGCGTGCGCATCAGCACGAATTCCTCGGCCAGCGTCGGGTGCACCGCGATCGTCTGGTCGAAGTCGCTCTTGCGCGCGCCGGCCGTCACGGCTACCGCGAGCGCCTGCACGATCTCGGGGGCCTCGGGCCCGATCATCTGCGCACCCAGCACGCGCTGCGACAGGCCGTCGACCACCAGCTTCATGAACGTGCGCTGGCTGCCGCCGACGAAGGCCTCCTTCATCGGGCGGAAGTCGGCGGCGTAGATGTCGACGGGGCCGCGCAGCGCGGCCTGCTGCTCGGTCAGGCCGACGGTGCCGATGGGCGGGTCGGTGAACACGGCGCTGGCGACGACGCGGTGGTCGACGCGCCGGGGGTCCTTGTCGAACTCCGTGTCGGCGAAGGCGCGCGCCTCGGCGATGGCCACCGGCGTCAGGTTGACGCGGTCGGTGACGTCGCCGACGGCCCAGATCGTGGGCGCCGAACTGCGGCTCTCGTTGTCGACGACGATCGCGCCCTTCGCATCGATCTGCACGCCGACCTCGGCCAGCCCCATGCCGGCGGTGTTGGGCTTGCGGCCCGTCGCGTTGAGCGCGGCCCGGGCGCGCAGCACGCTGCCGTCGGCGCGGTGCAGCGCGAAGCCCTCGGCGTCGCGCTCGAGCTTGTGCAGCGCACTGCCGCAGGCCAGCGTGATGCCGCGCTCGCCCAGCGCCAGCGCGAGCCGCCCGCGCAGTTCGTCGTCGAAGCCGCGCAGGGGCCACTTGTCGCGGTAGGCGAGCGTCACGCGGCTGCCCAGCGCGGCCAGGATGCTCGCGAACTCCACCGCGATGTAGCCGCCGCCGATCACCAGCAGCGACTCGGGGACCTCGCGCAGGTCCAGCACCTCGTTGGACGTCATGGCCGCGGCCAGCCCTGGGAACGCATCGGCCGACGGCCTGCCGCCGGTCGCCACCAGGATGCGCGGGGCCGCGAGCCGGCGGCCGTCGACGTCGACCTCGTTGGCCGACACCAGCCGCCCGCGCCCGCGCACGGTCTCGACGCCGGCGTTGACCAGCATGTCGTCGTAGATCTTCTCGAGCCGGTCGATCTCGCGTTTCTTCGCATCGGCCCAGCGGCTCATCTCGAAGCGCGCCTGGATGTCGCTCCAGCCGAAGCCCGCGGCATCCTTGAACTGGTGCGCGAAGCCGGCCGCGTACATCATCAGCTTCTTGGGCACGCAGCCGCGGATCACGCAGGTGCCGCCGAAGCGGTCGGCCTCGATGATCGCGACCTTGGCGCCATGCGCCGCGGCGCGCCGCGAGCCGGCCACGCCGCCCGAGCCACCGCCGATCACGATCAGGTCGTGGGTCATTTCCATGAGCTTGTCTCCGCGTCGGAGCCGATGAACGAAGCCCCGATGCTCGCAGAGATCGGGAGTCCGCGAAGGCCCGCGGGACAACTCGACAGCACTGGCCGTCGCGTTACGCCAGCATCGTTTCCTTACAGGTGCGGCACCGCGCTTGCCGCATGAACTCTCGCCAGAAGGCTCGGCGCGTGCCGATCCGCAACACACTCAACCTGGAGACCCCCCCATGCAAAGCTATCAGAAGAAGTTGTCCGCCCTCGCCGCCGCCACCGGCCTGCTGGCAGCGATCGGCCTGGCGGTCGCGCAGACCAACGACGCGCAGTCGACCACCACGACCACGACGACGCAGGTCCAGCCGGCCGACTCGACCGCCGCCCCGAGCAGCACGACCACGACGACCGATCCGGCCAGCACGCTCAACAGCACGGCGCCGACCGACTCGTCGACCACGACGACCACCACGACGACGGACCAGTCGAAGGCCGCCCCGGCCGCGATGCCGGCCACGAGCAACGACACGTCCACCTCGTCGGCCACGACCGACAACTCGTCGTCGTCCTCGACCGACAGCGCGCCGGCCCCGCGCACCGACCGCAACTGACGGCCGCGCCTCCGGGTGACCCGGGCTCCCGACGCGTTCGGGAGCGCGGAGCGATCGCCGCCGTGTCCGTCAGGCGCGGCGGCGATCTTCATCCGGGCGGGACGCTGCGCCCGGCGCGCGCGGCCGCGTCGGCCACGAATCGATCGAACGCGTCCAGCAGCGGCGCGTAGCGCGCGGGCGCGCGTTCGATCGCCGCCAGCGCGGCGCAGGTCGCCTCCAGCGTGCTCAGCTGCGACGGCTTGCGCGCCTTGCGCAGCGCGCGATACCGCGCCGGCGCGGCCGGCTCGAGCGTCCATCTCGGCAAGGACTGCAGCAAAGCATTCGCACGAAGCATCCCCGCGCTCTTGCGCCAGGTGCCATCGAGCACCACCAGCCGCGCCGGCCGAGTCGCCAGCCCCTTTGAACTGGGGACTTCGGCGCCGCCCCGCGTGTCGGATGGGTAAAGCAGCGCGCTGCCGGATACATCACCGTCGAGCAGCGCGAGCAGGGCCGCGGGCTCGAAGACCTCGCCCACCACGACGCGGCAGCGCGCCAGGCTCAGCCGCATCAATCGGGCGCTGCCCTTGGCCTCGCCGGCCTCGTCCGGATGCTGCAGCACGAGCACGTCGACGTTGTTGGGCACGCGCACGGCGAGCGCGCAGACGCACGTGCGCAAGGGCAGGGCGCAGCGCTGGCAGTGCGGGCGGCGGGGCAGGGAGGACATGGTCGCGCGGGCTTGGGCCTTGCCATTCCGAGGCAAGCATCACGACCGGAGATCATCCCATGTACGACACCCACGACCAGACGGCCCACGGCCAGGACAAGCTCACCGAGCTGATCAAGGACATCAGGTTCGCGATGTTCACCACCCACAAGCCCAACGGCGGGCACCTGCACTCGCGGCCGATGACGACGCAGAACAAGCGCATCGAGGACGATGCGCTGTGGTTCTTCATGTCGCGCGCGGGCAGCCCCGTGGCCGAGTTCGAGGGCGACGACCAGGTCAACGTCTCGTACGCGGATCCGGGCTCGGACACCTACGTCTCGGTGTCGGGCGTCGCGCAGATCGTCGAGGACGCCGCGAAGAAGCAGCAGCTGTGGAACAAGGCGGCCGAGGCCTGGTTCAAGGGCGGCGTGAACGACCCCGACCTCGCGCTGGTGCGCGTGCGCATCGAGCACGCGGACTACTGGGACGTCAAGGAAAGCAAGCTCGTGCAGCTGTACAAGACGGCCGAGGCCGCCGTCACCGGCAAGCCGCCGAAGATGGGCGAGCACGGCCACATCCGCCCTCACTGATGCGCCGCGGGCCCGGCGCCCGCGTGCGCCGACGCCGCAGGCCGGAGCCCGGTCCCGCATGACGTGCAGGCCCGGCCCGAGTCCCCGTTCAGATGAACATGCCGCCCGACACCTCGATGCGCTGCGCATTGATCCAGCCGTTGGGCTCGGTCAGCAGCGCCGCGACGGCGGTGCCGATATCGTCGGGCAGGCCCGCGCGGCCGAGCGCCGTTTGTGACGCGACGAACGCGTTGAGCTGCGCGTTGTCGCGCACGCGGCCGCCGCCGAAGTCGGTGGCGATGGCGCCCGGGGCGATCGTGTTGACCGCGATGCCGCGCGCGCCGAGCTCCTTGGCGAGGTAGCGCGTGAGCACCTCCACGCCGCCCTTCATCGCCGCGTAGGCCGCGTAGCCGGGCAGCGCGAAGCGCGCCAGGCCGCTGGACGTGTTGAGGATGCGGCCGCCGTCCTTGATCAGCGGCAGCAGCTTCTGCGTCAGGAAGAACGTGCCTTTCAGGTGGACGTTCATCAGCAGGTCGAACTGCTCCTCGGTCGTCTCGGCCACGGTCGCGTGGTCGACGCCCATGCCGGCGTTGTTGACGAGGTAGTCGAAGTCGGCGCGCTGCCACGTCCCGGCCAGAGCGGCCTTCACGCGCTCGGCGAATGCGGCGAAGGACTTGCTGTCGCCGACGTCCAGCGGCAGCGCGACGGCCTGGCGCCCGAGCGCCTGCAGCTCGCGCACGACGGCGTGGGCCTGCGCCTCGTTGGACTTGTAGGTGAGGATCGCGTCGACCCCCCGCGTGCCGAGCTGGAGGACGGCGCTGCGGCCCAGGCCGCGGCTGCCGCCGGTGACGAGGGCGATGGGGGTGGTGTTCGTGGTCATGGCGGGCTCCGGGTCGGGTGGTCGATGGAAGGATTTTGGGAATTCCTCCCTGGCGGATAAAGTCCGCAATGAGTGCCACACTGTTCTTCAATACAGAACAATCGACGTCATGGACCTGCATGAACTGCGCATCTTCGCCACGGTTGCCGAGCTCGCGAGCTTCAGCCGCGCGGCCGACCAGCTGGGGCTCGCCAAGGGCCGCGTGTCGACGGCCGTGCAGCAACTGGAGCAGCAGGTCGGCACGCGGCTGCTGCAGCGCACGACGCGCAGCGTGCGCCTGACGCCCGACGGCGAGCGCTTCCTCGATCGCTGCAAGGAACTGCTCACCGAGGCCGAGCAGCTCGAAGCCATGTTCCGGCCCGCGGCCACCGGCCTGACCGGGCGCCTGCGCATCGACCTGCCCACCCGCCTCGCGCGCGACCTCGTGCTGCCGCGGCTGCCCGAGTTCCTGGCCGCGCACCCGCAGCTGGAGATCGGCGTCAGCACCACCGACCGCCTCGTCGACCTCGTGCACGAAGGCTTCGACTGCGTGCTGCGCGTGGGTGCGCTCGCCGACTCCGACCTCGTCGCGCGGCCGCTCGGCTTCCTGCCCATGCGCAACGTGGCCAGCCCCGCGTACCTGCGCGTGCACGGCATGCCGCGCACGCTGGACGACCTGGCCATGCACCGCGTCGTGCACTACATGCCGTCGCTCAATGCCCAGGGCGCGGCGTGGGAATGGGTCGACGCCGGCGGACAGCGGCGCGCGTTGCCGATGCGCGCGCAGGTCACCGTCAACGGCACCGATGCCTACCAGGCCGCCGCGCTCGCCGGCCTGGGCCTGATCCAGGCGCCCGCGCTCGGCACCGATCCGCTCGTGGCCAGCGGCGAGCTGGTCGACGTGCTGCCGGCGCATCGCGCGCCGTCGCTGCCGGTGTCGCTGATGCTGCCGCACCGGCGCCAGCTCGCGCCGCGGGTGCAGGCGGCGCTGGCCTGGCTGACGCAGGTGATCTCGCCGCTGCTGTCGCCCACGCCCTGAGCGTGCGGGGTTCGTCGCGCGCAGGCGCAGCGCGTCCCGCGCAGCCGCACCTCGTCGCAAGGCCGTCGCGGCGGCGGGCGCGCGTTCCTAGAATCGATCGCATCGATCAAGACAACCCCCGAGGAACGCCATGCGCACCGCCCTGACTTCGACGCTGGCCACTGCCGCCGCGCTGTTCACCGTCCACGCCCACGCCGCCGACCAGGCACGCCCGCTGGCCCCGTTCACGACGATCTCGAACTCGGGCCCGGTCAACCTCGTGATCGAGGTCGGCAAGCCGCAGTCGGTGGTCGTCTCGGGCAGCGACGACTACCTCGAGGACGTGCGCACCGAGGTCTCCGGCGGCGAGCTGCGGATCAAGATGCGCAACGACTCGCACATCGACAACCGGCACTGGAACGACATGAAGATCACGATCGCCGTGCCCGCGCTGACCGCGTTCACGATGGGCGGCGCGGGGCAGACGACGCTCACGCACTTTTCCGGCGACAGCCTGGACATCCGCTTCGGCGGCGCCGGCAGCCTCAAGGCCGACGGCACGGTCAAGACGCTCAAGCTCAACGTCGGCGGCGTCGGCTCGATCGACACCCGCGAGTTGCACGCCGACACCGTCGACGTCAACCTGGGTGGCGTCGGTTCCGTGAAGGTCTGGGCCAGCCAGTCACTGGACGCCAGCGTCGGCGGCGTGGGCTCGCTCACGTACTACGGCGAACCCAAGCAGGTCAACACGCGCGGCGGCGGGCTGGGAAGCATCTCCAAGGGCAAGTAGGCCACCACGGTGCCAGGTCTCGCGGTGTCAGGTCTTGCCTTTTGCGGTGTCAGGTCTTGCCTTTTGCGGTGTCAGGTCTTGCCCTTTGCGGGGTCAGCTCTTGAAAGTCGCACGACGGCGTGTCTGCGGTTGACTCGCGATTCAACGCGCAACTTTCAAGACCTGACCCCATGGCCGCGCGGCACGCCTGCGGGGACAATGCGGCCACCCACCATCTCCGCATCGCCGCCGCGCCCACGACGCGCGCGCGGCGCCCCGCATGAACACCCATGACATCGTCATCGCCGGCGGCGGCATCGCCGGCCTGTACTGCGCGCGCCGCCTGGCCGACGCCGGGCACCAGATCCTGATCCTGGAGGCCTCGTCCGACCGCTGGGGCGGGCGCATCGAGACCGAGGACCTGGACGGCTTCATCGCCGAGATGGGCCCGATGCGCTTCGAACCCACGCTGCAGCCGCGCTTCGCGCAGCTGTGCGCCGAGCTGGGCGTCGACCTGGTGGACTTCGCCGGCCCGAGCGGCGAGAGCATCGTCGCGCCCGACGACGACCTCACGCTCCAGGAGCAGGGGCTCAACTCGCTGCAGCTGCTCAAGCGCGGGATCATGCTGATCATGGGCCGCGCGCCCGACGACCAGGCCTGGATCGACAGCCTCACCGAGGCCGACTACATGCGCCTGCGCAAGCACGCGCAGCTGCACGGCCAGCCGCTGTGGGCCACGGGCTTCTGGAACGCGCTGTCCGCACAGGGCATCCTGAGCCATCGTGCGGTGGTCAAGCTGCGCGACACCGGCACCTTCTATCACATGATCCCCGAGAACCTGAACGCCGCGGAGTGGATCATCTGGTGGCTGCGCGCGCTCAAGACCGTGGGCCAGAAGCTCGCGACGATCGCGGGCGGCTCGTCGCGGCTGTCCGACGGCCTGATGGACGTGCTGCGTGCGCATCCCAACGTGACGCTGGCCGGCGGCCATACCCTGCTGGGTTTCCGGCCGACGGGCATCGGCGAGCGCTCGCTGGCCCTGGACGTGCGCACGAAGAACGGCACCGAGACGCTCGTCGCGCAGCGCCTGGTGCTCGCGCTGCCGCGCCTGCCGCTGGTCAAGCTCGCGCAACACCTGCCCGAGCACGTCGCCTCGCAGCTCGATAGCGTCAACGGCTTCCCGATGCTGAAGATCTTCTTCGTCAGCAACGCGCCCTGGTGGGACTACGACCAGCCGCCGCAGCAGCACGCCAACTGCATGCCCACGCGCGAGATCCACTACTTCCGCCGCCCGCGCGACGCCGACCGCGACGGCCACGGCATGATCCTGCTGTACATGGACACCCCGGCCACCGAGTTCTGGCGCCACTACGTGATCGATACCGAGCGCCACGACCGCGCCGAGCTGGACCAGAACGGCCGCATCGTCGACGCCTTCGCGCTGTTCGTGGCACGCGACGTCAAGCGCGCCATCGAAGGCCATCACTCGGAGGCGCTGAACGTGCGCCTGACCGACAACGCGCGCAAGCTGTTCCGCGACATGACGCTGGACGAGGCCACCGCCTACATCCGCAACTCCATCATCACCTACGGCCTGCGCGACTGGGCGCGCGCGCCGTACGGCGCGGCCAACCACGGCTGGCAGCCGGGCGTGCGCAGCTGGAAGGTCATGGACACGTTCAAGGCCTTCGACTTCGGCAGCGGCGCCAGGAACGTGCACATCGTCGGCGAGGCCTACTCGGACTACCAGGGCTTCATCGAGGGCGCGCTCAACAGCGCCGAACTCGCGCTGCAGTCGGTGCCTGCACGCGTGGACGCGGAACCCGAATCGGAAGGCTAGGCCGCCTCGCCCGCGCCCGCGCGTGACGCACGCGCTGCGCGCCACTCGCGCGCGAGCAGGCCGTAGATCCACGAATCGCTGATCTCGCCGTCGACGATCCAGCGCTCGCGCAGGTGCCCCTCGCGCGTGAAGCCCAGGCGCTCGAGCGCGCGGGCCGAGGGGACGTTGCGCGGATCGATGTCGGCCTCGACGCGGTTCAGGTCCAGGTGGTCGAAGCCCCAGTCCAGCATCGCGCTGACCGCCTCGTTCGCATACCCCTTGCCCCATTCGGACAGCACGAGCGCGTAGCCGACGTCGGCGCGTCGGCATTGCGTGTCGAGCGCGTACAGCGTGCAACTGCCGATGACGACGCCGTCCTCGCGCCGCTCGAGCACGAACTGCACGTGCTCGCCGGCGGCCATCCCGCGCGTGTTGCGCTCGATCCAGTCGACGGCCGTCTGCCGGTCCGTCCACGGCGCGTGGCTGCCGTAGCGCTGCACGACGGGGTCCGCGCGCATCGCGAAGATCGCGTCGGTGTCGGCGAGCGTGGGCATGCGCAGGTGCAGGCGCGCGGTCTGCAGCGTGATGTCGGTGAAGCTGGGCATCGCGCGATTCTCACACGCGATTCCTGCGATCGAGCGCCCTATTTGGCGAGCAGCACCAGCGCCCCGCGCCCGCACACGCCGTAGACGGTGCCGGCGCCGCCGATCGCGTCCTCCGAGCCCGGCGCGCGCACCTGGCCCGGGCCTTCGGCCCAGGGGCAGGTGTCGGTCACGCGGTACCAGCTCTTGCCGCTGGGCGGGGCGGGCAGCGTGAAGTTCACCGCCCCGCTCCAGCCGTTGTAGGCGACGTAGAGCGCGGCGGCGGTGTCTCCGAGCTCGCTGCCGTCGATGCGCCAGGCGATCGAATGGTTGTTCGCATCGTTGAAGTAGCTGCTGTCGGCGAGCGCGCCGCTGGGCGCGAACCACGCGAGCTGCTGCAGGCCGTTGGCGTTGTTGTCGCTGCCCGAATAGAAGCCCGCCGGCCGCAGCGACGCATGCGCCTTGCGGAACGCGATCATCGCCTGCGCGAAGTTCTGGAAGTTGGTCTGGTCGGTGGTGCGCGTCCAGTCCAGCCAGTTCGCGCTGGAATCCAGGTTGTACGGGTTGTTGTTGCAGTTCAGTCCGCGCAGGGACTCGTCGCCGCCGGTCATCAGCGGCACGCCGGCCGAGGTCATCATCAATGCGAAGCCGGTGCGCGCAGCCTGGCGCTGCGCGGTGGCGACGCCGCCCTGATCCCAGCTGTTGTTGTTGTCCTCGCCGCCATCCGACGGCCCGTACGGCCAGGCCTGCCCGTTGTTCTTGCCGTTGCAGCGGTACAGGTCGCCGAGCGTGAAGCCGTCGTGCACGACCAGGAAGTTGACCGAGTTCCACGGCTGGCGGCCGTCGTCGCCGAACAGGTCGGACGAGCCCGCGAAGCGGGTCGCCAGCTGGCCCGTGGTGACCGTGGCCGAGCCCAGCTTGTTCTGCGCCTGGCGCACGAGATCGCGGTAGCTGCCGTTCCACTCGGACCAGCCGCTGGGGAAGTTGCCCAGCTGGTAGGTGCCGCTGCCGATGGCCCAGGGCTCGGCAACGAAGTCGGTGCCCGTGCCGCCGGCGGCGGGGCGCGGCGCCATCTCCGCGACGATGCGGTTCAGCGCCGTGCCGGCATCGGTCTTGTTGTAGCTGAAGCAGCCGTTGGTGCAGGTGTTGCCCAGCACCGCGGCGAGGTCGAAGCGGAAGCCGTCGACGCCCATCGTGTCGCGCCAATAGGCCAGCGAGTCCACGATCAGGTTCTGCGCGATCGTGTTGTAGGTGTTGAAGTTGCCGCCGACGCCGGTGTTGTCGTAGCTGGACTGGTTGTCGCTGGTGAGCTCGTAGTAGGTCGGGTTGTCCAGGCCGCGGTAGCTCTGCACGTTGTAGGTGGTGGTGTCGGTGGGCGACCACGCGCCGCCTTCGCCCGAGTGGTTGTAGACGACGTCCAGCATCACCTTGATCCCGGCGTCGTGGAACGCCTTGACCATCGCCTTGAACTCCCTGGTCGGGCCGCCGGCCGTCTTGTCCGACGAATAGCGGCGGTCCGGCGCGAACCAGTTCAGCGTCGAATAGCCCCAGTAGTTGTCGCCGGTGTCGGTGTTGGGCACGACGTCGTTCGTGTCGTTCTGCGACTCCTGCACCGGGAGGAACTCGACCGCCGTCACGCCGAGGCTGGCCAGCCACGCGGCCTTCAGCCCCGCGCCCTTGTACGTGCCGCGCGAGGCCGCCGCGATGCTGGTGTCGCTCATCGTCAGGCCGCGCACGTTGACCTCGTAGACCACGTCGTCCTTGAACGCGCGCGTCGGCTTGGTGCCGATGGACTGCGTGTCGGGCAGGAACACGATGCCCTTGGGCGCGACGCTGCCGCTGTCCATCAGCCGGTAGTTCGCGCCCGAGGCGTAGACGGTGCCGTCCTGGTTGGACGGGTTGGTCGGATCCTGGCTCAGTTCCCTGGCGTAGGGATCCATCAGGAGCTTGTTCGGGTTGAAGCGGTTGCCCGACGCATCCACGTCGGCCACGAAGCCCAGGCCCGAGCCCTTGGTCCAGGACGCGTTGTACGTCCAGTTCGGGCCCCAGGCGCGGTAGCCGTAGTAGACGGTGCCGCTGATGCCCGCCGCGCCGAGCGCGGAGGTGGTGACGTTGGCCGACCAGAGGTTGCCCGTGCCCTTGGTCATCACGACCTTGAGCTTCTCGACCTGCCCGCTGCCCGCGGCGTACAGCCACAGCTCGATGCGCGTGGCGCGCGACGAGTACACCTTGAAGTTGATCGAGGTGTGCGCCGCGTCGTACGCAGCGCCGAGGCCCGACGCATTGATGGCGGCGTGGCCCGGCAGGGTCGCGAAGGCGGCCGCGGCGGCGCAGGCCAGGGTGCGGATCAGTCTCATCGTGCTGTCTCCAGTCCGGCCCTGTCCTGCCTGGATCATGTCCGGCGGCGAGCCTGGGTTGTTCGTCTCCCCGCGCACTGTGTACCAAAACTAGCACCACGGAATGGGGCGAAAACCCGCATCTGGTGCACGAAATGCCCATGAAAAGTGCGTAGGCAGCGACAAAAGTAATTACGCGAACTACGAATGTCAGGGTCAGCCCGGAGTCGATCTAGTCAGACTACTCGACCGCGATTTCAGCGCCCACAAAGCAGAACGCCCGGACGAGCCGGGCGTTCGACGAGCGGGGACGGCGCGCGCCTACAGGCTCATGCGGCGCTCGTTCCAGGCGGTCACCATCGCGTCCGGCCAGAAGTTGGACGGCACGATCATCGGCACCACGCTGGACGGGTGGACCAGCACCGGGAACCAGTCGCCGGCCAGCAGGCCGTCGGGCAGGTGCGAGCGGATCGCGATGAAGCTGCTGAGCATCGGCTCCTTGGCGCTCAGCGACGCCGGCACCGGCACGCCCAGCGGGCGACCGGAATCGTTGCGGATGGCCTGCGCGAAGCGGCTCGGCTCGAACGCGCCGACCGCGCCCGCGGCCTTGAGCTCGACGAGCCGCGCGCCGATGGCGGCGAGCTCGGCGGGCCGGGCATCGAAGTACTCGTCCTCGCTGTAGACGAGCACGCCGGGCAGGTCGTCCTCGCCGCGCGCGAACACGCCATCGTCGGCTTCCACCAGCGCGCCCCAGCCGATGCGGCCCTTGCGGAACAGCGTCTCCTGCTTCTCGTAGAAGATGCGCACCGGATCGCTGCCGCTCGCCAGCCAGGCCGGCGGCTCCGTGCGCACCTGCTTCATCCAGCGGCCGCCCTGCAACAGGCGACCCGCGCCGAACGAGCGGCGCAGGTTGTTGATCAGCGACTTCATCGCCGGGTCGGCGTCGCGTTCGATCGGGCCCGAGGGCTCGGCCGCGGCGACCGCGGTCGTCGCCGGCTGCGGCGGCGAGAAC
>Ga0207427_101000_pt1 | contig 11861 bp, 12 predicted proteins | sample AraplaCL_Cvi_mMS_FD_184268 | JGI IMG/M metagenome (GOLD analysis project Ga0207427, IMG submission 184268) | Arabidopsis root microbial communities from the University of North Carolina, USA - plate scrape CL_Cvi_mMS (SPAdes) (version 2) | ecosystem: Host-associated > Plants > Roots > Endosphere ... | reverse complement strand
GTTCGATCTGGATGCTCTCGGGAGCCTGGCCGGCACCGTAGACGACGGCAGGCACGAAGCTCGCATGACGCAGGCGGCGGCTCGCACCTTTCCCCTCGTCCTTGCGGCTCTGCGCCTTGATTTCATGAGTCTTGGTCATTTCAGTACTACCTAGGTTTGTGTTTGCCGCCTCACAGCGGCTTGAATGGTTCCCCCGCGACCAGAGGAACCGAGTAAAGGGACAAGTCCCTCAGTCGACGTACAACGAACTCACCGACTCGCCAAAGGCGATGCGGCGAATGGTTTCCGCCAGCAGCTCGGCCACCGAGAGCTGGCGGATCTTGGCGCAGGCCTGCACTTCCGGACGCAGCGGCAAGGTGTTGGTGACCACCAGCTGGTCGAGCTGGGAGCCTTCGATATTGCTGATCGCCGCACCCGACAGCACCGGGTGCACGCAGTAGGCAACCACTTTGCGGGCGCCGCGCTCCTTGAGAGCTGCAGCTGCCGCGCACAGCGTGCCGGCGGTGTCGACGATATCGTCGACCATCACGCAGGTCTTGCCTTCCACGTCACCGATGATGTTCATCACGGTGGACACGTTCGCACGCGGCCGGCGCTTGTCGATGATCGCCAGATCGGCATCGTCCAGCCGCTTGGCGATCGCACGCGCACGCACCACGCCACCCACGTCCGGACTGACCACGATCAGGTCGTCCATGCTGTGGTTGCGCCAGATGTCGGCCAGCAGCACCGGCGAGGCATACACGTTGTCGACCGGAATATCGAAGAAACCCTGGATCTGGTCCGCATGCAGATCCACCGTCAGCACCCGGTCGACGCCAGCGGCGCCAATCATCCTGGCAGCCAGCTTGGCGGTGATCGGCACGCGCGCCGAACGCGGGCGGCGATCCTGTCTTGCGTAACCGAAATACGGGATCACCGCGGTGACACTGGCCGCCGAGGCGCGCTTGAGCGCATCGGTCAGCGCCAGCAGCTCGAACAGGTTGACCGCGCTCGGCGCGCCGGTCGGCTGCAGCACGAACACCTCCTGCTTGCGGACGTTTTCCTCGATCTCGATCTGCACCTCGCCGTCGCTGAACGTGCCGACCAGTGCCTTGCCCAGCGGCACGCCCAGACGATGGGCGACATCCTCGGCCAGGGCACGGTGCGCGTTACCGGTAAACAGCATCATCGGGGTGGACGTGTCCACGGTGTTACCTCGAAACAAAAGCCATCATGAAATGGCTGGGGCGGCAGGATTCGAACCTGCGTATGCGGGAATCAAAATCCCGTGCCTTAACCAGCTTGGCGACGCCCCAGTAGTATTTGTGTTCGCTTGTATCTGTCGCTGTTCTTGCTGACCGTCAGCGGCCGCCTGTTGCCCGTGCCACCCGCTCCGCGCCGTGATGGCGCGCCAGTGCGTCCTGCAGCGGTGACACGTCGACACCCATGGCCACCTGCGCCGTGAATGCCGCCGGACATCGCGCGGCAATCGCCGTCGCCCGATCGAATGATTTCGCCTCCAGAAACACGCAGCCACCGCTGCCGGACAGCCGCGCCTGACCGAAACCGCCGAGCCAGTCCAGTGCTGCAGCGACCCGCGGGTGCCGCGCACGTACGACCGGCACGAAGGCGTTTTCCGTCGTTTCACCGGAAACAAAGGATGAAATTGTCGCCCGCGGGGCATTTCGTGTCAATTCAGACGCTTGAAAAAGCGCGGCGGTCGGCACCGATTCGTGCGGATCGATCACCACATAGTGCCGCGACGGCAGGCTCAGCGGGGTGAGCTGCTCGCCGATGCCTTCGGCCCAGGCCGAGCGGCCGCGCACGAACACCGGCACGTCGGCGCCCAGATGGCGGCCCAGTTCGGCCAGCACGTCCTCGGTCAAGTCCAGTTCCCACAGTCGGTTCAGCGCCACCAGCACGGTCGCCGCGTCGGAGCTGCCACCGCCCAGTCCACCGCCCATCGGAATGCGTTTTTCGACCTCGATATCCACGCCGGCCGCGACACCGGCGTGCCGCTGCAGCAACTGCGCCGCGCGCACCACCAGATCCGTCTGCGCGGGCACACCCGGGATCTCGCACAGTCGCCGGATCTCGCCGTCGTCGCGCAGGTGCAGACGGATTTCGTCGCCCCAGTCGAGCAGGCGGAACACAGTCTGCAGCTCGTGGTAACCATCGGGCCGCCGCCCGATGATGCGCAGGAACAGGTTCAACTTGGCCGGTGCCGGCCACACTGTCCATTCGTCGCGGCCCGGTGCCGACAGCGGCCGGCTCATGAACACGCGCAAGGGATCGGGAAATCCGTTCTCGCGATCGCGCTGACGCGCATACGCAAACGCCGGATCGTCCTTGTCGACCACGGCAAAACCATGTTTCGCATAGAACGGCGCATTCCAGCGCACCTCGGCCAGCGTGCCCAGGTCGACCCGTCGGTAACCGGCGGCACGCGCCCATGCGCAGGCGTGCTCCAACAGGGCCGCACCGATGCCGCGCCGACCGTAATCCGGCAACACATCAATTTCGGCGATGCCGACGACAGCATCGCCGGCGTCCGTATCCAGCCACACGAAACCGACCGGTGCCGCAGCCTCGTTCAACGCCACCCAGACCAGGCCGCGACTGATCGCCTGCTGCAGCAATTCCGGCGGGATCGACATCGCCGAGTAACTTGGCCACGCCGGATGACCGCGGAACAGCTGCACGGCCTGCCGCTCGATCGCGCACAAGGCATCGACCTGGCTCGGCTCGGCACGTTCGATCAGGAATGCCATCGTGGTTCCGCCATTCGCACAACGGCCGCACCGCCGTCAGAGGGCGCAAAGCCTAACCCAAGCGGGATGACGGCGGGGCTTACTGGAACTGCCACGACTCGATCGACAGTTTCACCTTGTACGGCAATTTCTCGGCGTACACCTTCTTCGGCAGCGGCGGCTGGCGACTGGCGTCCCATTCACGATAGTCGACCGCCCAGCCATCTTGTTGCAGCAGCGACGGCAACCGGTCCGTGCCGAAGCTCAGTTCGGCCGGACCGCTGTCGGCACGCAGGCCGAGCACCCAGGCACGCAGGTCGCGCAGCGGCACTTCCCAGCCCAACGCCTTGCGCATCAGCGCCTCGGCATCCGGCCCGCGCAACGGGCCCGGTTGGAGGCCTTCCAGCAAGGCCTCATCCGGGCCACCACTGAGGCGAAAACTCTTGCCGGTGATCGGCGCACGCAGCACGAACTCGTACTGGTCGCCATTCTGCGTCCAGCTGAAACTGCCGCTGCCGCCGTCCCTGCCATCGGAAACGCCGAGACGCCCCTGCAACACCCAGTGATCCGCGTGCGCCAGCGCCTGCTCGCGCACAAGCTGGGCGTTTAGCAGGCCGGCATCGCCCTTCATGCGCACCGCGGGCACGCAGGCGGCCAGCAGCAGCGGCAACGCGACTGCGAGAAAACGGAGATTTCGCGTCATGGATGCAACCGCTTCAGGGTTTGCTGCAGGCTGGCGCTGTGCGGATCGAGCTTGCGCACTTCATCGAAGATGCGTTGCGCATCCTGCGTATGGCCCTGCTTCCACAGCACTTCGCCCAGATGCACGCCGACATCGGCGTCCTTGCGCGCCAGCCACGCGCCACGGAGGGTCTGCGCCGCCTGGTCCAGGTTGCCCATGCGGTATTGCAGCCAGCCCCACGAATCGGCGATCGCCGGATCGTCCGGTTTGGCTGCGCGGGCGACACTGATCAACCGCTCGGCCTCGGGCAGATCGCGGTTCGCATCGGCCAGGGTGTAGCCGAGCGCATTGCTGGCGTCGACATCGCCCGGCTTGATCTTCAGCAGATGCTGGAAATCCTGCACCGCCTGATCGATCTGGCCCGCTTCGGCATAGGTCAGGCCGCGGTTGTACAGCAGCCCCGGATCGTCAGGCATCACCTGCAGCGCGTGACTGAAGGCGGCCTCGGCCTTGGCATATTTCTGTTCGCGCAGATACAACTCGGCATCGAGCTGCCACGCCTGCCGCAGCTGTGCCGGCTGATCGAGATAGCTCATCTGCATCTGTTCCAGCATTTGATGCGCGTCGGCCAGCTTGCCTTGCGCATGCAGCAGCATCGCACTGTGCAAATCGGCGTCGAAGGCATGCGCATCGTCATCGCCCACCTGTTCGTACCAGGCCAATGCCTCGGCGTCGCGATGCTGCATCTCGGCCAGCTGGCCGAGCAGGTAGGCGCTGCCGGCACGCACAGCGGGCGCCGCCTTCTGCAACTCCTGATACAGCGCCGCCAGCGCCTTGTCGTCCTTGTCGTGCGCAGCCAGCCCCGCGCGCATCGCATAGATGTCGGCGTTCTGCGGACCCTGTTCGAGCAACCTGGACGCGCCGGCGTAATCACCGGCCTGGCTGAGCATGCCGGCGTAGGCCAGACGAAGCTGGGTATTCTTCGGCGCCTTGGCCAGCGCCTTCTGCAGCAGCACGCGGGCACCCGCGCGATCGCCGTCCTTGAACTTCATCTGCGCCGCCCAGGCGTAGGTTTCGGCGCTCTTGAACCGTTGCACCGCCGCGTCGGCGATCTGCATGGCGTAGGCGTGCCGGCCGAACTTGTCACCCAGTTCGCTCATCGCCAGCCATGCCTGTGCATCGGGCGGCAGTCGCTGCGGGGTCGCCAGAGCTTCCAGCAGACGCGCCGCCTGGGCCTGATCGCGGGCACCCACCAGCACGCGGCCGAACTGACGCCAGGCATCCTTGTCGCCGCTGCCGGTCAACAGCTCCAGCTGGCGCCGCGCCTCGTCGGCATCGCCATGGTTCAGCGCCAGCTCGGCACGCGCCTGCGCCATCCCGGCCGGGGTCGCACCGAGTGCCTGCCAGCGGTCCAGTGCGCGCTCGGCCGCCGCATTGTCTTGCACTGCAATCGCCAGGCCGGCAGCCCGTTCAGCCACCTCGGGATCGTTGCTGAGTGCCATCGCCTTGTCGTAGTGGCCCGAGGCCGCCTTCAGGTCGGTATGGCCCAGCGCCATCTCGCCAGCCAGCAATTGCGCCATCACGTCGTGATCGGCATCCGGCGTGGCCACCACCAGTTGTGCCAGCGGTTGCGCGGTGCCAGCCGCTTTCTGCACCGGTCGCAACGGCGTACCGGCACAGGCGCCCAGACCCAGCGCCAGCAGCGCGAGTGCCGTAAAATGCCGCAGTTGCTTGAACTTGCTCGCCCCGCTCCGCACACTACTCTCCATCCACATGCCTGTTCTGGTCGTACTGCTTATCGCATGGCGACGTTGCGCCAAGCTTAGCCTACGCCGCCGGATCCCTGCCGCCGAGATGCTCTCCTCACCATGCCGCTGATCGCCCTCGGGCTCAATCACCTCACCGCGCCGGTCAGCCTGCGCGAACAGGTGGCGTTCGATGCGGACGCCGCGGGCGAGGCCTTGCTCGAGCTGGCCCGCGAACCCGGCGTGGAAGAGGCGATGATCCTGTCCACCTGCAACCGTACCGAGCTGTATGTCGGCGTGGTGGCCGGTGCCGAGGGCATCCCGCTGGCATGGTTGAGTCGTCATCATCGTCTGACTCCCGGCAAGCTGGATGAGTTCCTGTATCGGCACGATGAAGACGACGCCGTGCGCCACATGTTCCGCGTCGCCACCGGGCTGGACTCGATGGTGCTGGGCGAGCCGCAGATCCTCGGCCAGGTGAAGGATGCCTACCAGCAGGCCCGCGACGCGCAGGCACTGAAGGCGCCGATGGATCGCCTGCTGCAGCACACTTTCGCGGTGGCCAAGCGGGTGCGCACGGATACCCGCATCGGCGCACATACGGTCTCGGTCGCGTTCACCGCGGTGCGGCTGGCCGAGCAGGTGTTCACCGATCTCAGGCAGGCCTGCGTATTGCTGATCGGTGCCGGCGACACCATCGAGCTGGCCGCGCGGCATCTGGCCGAGAAACAGGCGCGCCGGATCATCGTCGCCAACCGCACGCTGGAAACCGCGCAGGAACTGGCCGGCCGCTATGGCGGTTACGCAATCGCGCTGGCCGACCTGCCGCAGCATCTGGCCGAAGTCGACATCGTGATCTCCTCCACCGCAGCGCGGCAGCCGATCGTGACCCGCGCGATGGTCGAGCAGGCGATGGCAACGCGTCGGCGCAAGCCGATGTTCATGGTCGACATTGCGGTGCCGCGCGACATCGAGGCCAGCGTGGGCGAGCTGCCGGATGTCTATCTGTACGGCATCGACGACCTGCATCAGGTGATCGACGACAACCGCCGCTCGCGCGCCGCCGCCGCGCACGACGCCGAGGCGATCATCGACCTGCAGGTGGACCGGTACATGGCCTGGCGGCGTGCGCTGACCCTGAAGAATCCCGCCGTGGACATGCGCCAGCACGCCGAAACCTACCGCGACGAAGTGCTGGGCAAGGCCCGCGCGATGATGGCCAACGGCAAGTCGGCCGATGACGCGCTGGCGTTTCTCGCCAACACGCTGACCAACAAACTGCTGCACCACCCCAGCGCGCGCCTGCGCGAGGCGGCGCTGAACGGCGATCTGGATCTGCTGCGCGCAGCTGGCCGCCTGTACGGACGGGATGACGAGCAAGGCTCGATCGACGAATAGCGAGGGCGGCTGGCTGCCGCTCACCGGAACAGCGGCGCTTCGCCGCCCCTCGCCATCCACCACGCGCCCTGCTTTTTATGACCCCATCGATCCGCCGCAAGCTCGAAGCACTGGCCGAGCGCCACGAGGAAATCGGCCTGCTGCTGTCGCAGCCCGAGGTGCACGCCGACAACACGCGCTTCCGCGAGCTGTCGCAGGAATACGCCCAGCTCGAGCCGGTCGCCACCTCGCTGCGCGAGCACGACCAGGCCGAGCGCGAGCTGGCCGAAACCCGCGCGATGCTGGACGACCCCGAGCTGCGCGAGATGGCGCTCGACGATGTACGCCGACTGGAGCAGCGCCTGATCGATCTCGACGGCGAACTGCAGTTGCTGCTGTTGCCGAAAGACCCGCGCGACCAGGCGAATCTGTATCTCGAAGTGCGCGCCGGCAGCGGTGGCGACGAAGCGGCGATCTTCGCCGGCGATCTGTTCCGCATGTACCTGCGCTACGCCGAAGCGCGCCGCTGGCATGTCGAGATCCTCAGCGAGCACGCGGGCGAACATGGCGGCTACAAGGAAATCGTGGCCCGCGTCGAAGGTGGCGGCGCCTACTCGCAATTGAAATTCGAATCGGGCACCCACTGCGTGAAGCGCGTGCCGGTCACCGAGTCGCAGGGGCGTGTCCACACCTCCACCGCCACCGTGGCCGTGCTGCCGGAGCTGGACGAGATCGACGACATCCCGATCAACCCGGCCGATCTGAAAGTGGATACCTTCCGTGCCTCGGGCGCTGGCGGCCAGCACGTCAACAAGACCGACTCGGCGATCCGCATCACCCATCTGCCGACCGGCACCGTGGTCGAGTGCCAGGAGGAACGCAGCCAGCACAAGAACCGCGCCCGCGCGATGAGCCTGCTGAAGGCGCGCCTGCTCGACACCGAACGCAGCAAGCAGACCGCCGAGCAGGCCGAGTCACGCCGGCTGCAGGTCGGCACCGGCGACCGCAGCCAGCGCATCCGCACCTACCGCTACAAGGACAACCTGGTCACCGACCACCGGATCGGCCTGAACCTGTACAGCCTCGCCGAGATCATGCAGGGCGACCTCGGTGAATTGATCGGCACGCTGACTCGCGAACACCAGGCCGACCAGTTGCAGGCGCTCGGCAACATCTGACAACGCCGTCACGGCGCGCCGGGTTACCCTGCGGGACATCCGCATCCCCCCGTTCCCGGAGGCCCTATGAGCAAGCAATATCGCAAGGCGATGAAGGAACTGCAGCTCGAATTGATCCGGCTGCAACGCGGCCTGTGCCGCAGTGGCAGGCGACTGCTGGTGATCTTCGAAGGCCGCGATGCCGCCGGCAAGGGCGGCACCATCAAGGCCATCACCGAGAGCCTGGATACCCGCGACTATCGCATCGCCGCGTTGCCCAAACCGGACGAGCGGGAAGCCTCGCAATGGTATTTCCAGCGCTACGTTGCCCACCTGCCCTGTGCCGGCGAGTTCGTGCTGTTCGACCGCAGCTGGTACAACCGCGCCGTGGTGGAGCCGGCGATGGGTTTCTGCAGCCAGCAGGAATATGAAGCCTTCCTGGAGGCGGTGCCCACGTTCGAGAAACTGCTCACCGACGACGGCATCATCCTGCTCAAGTACTGGCTGGCGGTGGATCAGGCCGAACAGGAAGTGCGCTTCGCCGAGCGCGCCGACGATCCGCTGAAACGCTGGAAACTCTCACCCGTCGACCTGGTCGCGCGGCAGAAATACGCCGAGATGGGCAAGCTGCGCAACGTGATGATCGAGCGTACGCACACGGTCAACGCCCCTTGGTTCGTCGTTGATTTCAACGACCAGAAACGTGGCCGCATCAACCTGATCCGGCATCTGCTGCAGCAGGTGCCGTTCGATGACAAACCGATCGCCGACGTGAAGCTGCCCAGGCTCAAGGGCAAGCCGAAGACCGAGCACGTCACCGACAAGGCGGTGCTGGTGCCGGACACGTTCTGACCTTCAACCGGTATGGAAACCGCGCAGCTCCTGCTCAAGCAGATCCTGCTCGATCAGGTCCTCGCGACTGACCGTCTCGACGCGTGCCTCCGGCGGCCCCTGCTGCAGCCAGCGCTCCAGCGCATCGAGTGCATCCGCTGCGCCACTGGCCAGCACTTCGACGCTGCCATCGAACCGGTTCTTCGCATGCCCGGCCAGACCGAGGCGCAACGCCTGCTCGCGGGTGCTGGCGCGGTAGAACACGCCCTGCACCCTGCCGCTGACGATGAACCTCGCGCTCGGCATCACGGCCTGCTCATCAAAGCGTGCGCATCACGGCTGGCCGATCAACGCGGCCAGGGATGCCTCGGTAATCGGACCCACGATGTGTTTGGCCACCTTGCCATCCGGACCGATCAGGTAGGTGGTGGGCAGCCCGCGCGGCTCGTCGAAATCCTTCAGCGGCTTGTCCAGCGTGACCTGGGCGATCGGATAGACCACCGGATGCTTGGCGACGAAAGCCTTGATGTCGGCCACTTCGCTGTCGTCGTAGGCCAGACCGATCGCCGCCACATTCTTGTGGGTGGCGACGAAGTGCGAGATGTCCGGCATCTCCTTGATGCACGGCACGCACCAGGTCGCCCAGTAGTTGACGATCACCCACTTGCCGCGCTGCGCGGTCAGGTCGAACGTCTTGCCGTCCAGCGTGGTGACATGCAGTGTCGGTTGCGCGGGCATGGCGGCCTGCGCAGGCGCCGCGAACGCCAATGCCGCGGCCAATACGACCACCGGAGTGAAGATGGATGAGAACAAGGTCATGCGGGTAGTTCCTCGGTAGTGGCAGCGGGGCCGGTGCTCACGGGATAGATCTGGTCGAGCCGTACGCTCAGCTTCGCTTCCAGTACCTTGGCCAGTTCGGCCAGCATGGTCAGCAATTCCGGCGGCAGTTCGATGCCCAGTGCCGCAGCCTCCTGCACCGGTTCCAGCGGCAAGGGATAGTCGATATGCCGGTACACGCGCAGCAGGTCGGTGCAATCGAGGCTGCGGCAGAGCAGCCAGCCACCGGCCTCGCCGCGCTGGATCAGGTCGGCCTCGCGCAGGTCCTCGAAATAGGCGGCGATCAGCGCGCTGCGCAGGTACGGTTCCCTGGCGCGCACATCGGCTGGATCCACACAGCCGCCAACCCGCTGGGCTTCCACGAAATGTCTCAACACCACCAGCAGGCCGAGGAACTCGGCACCTTCGGGCAGCGTCTCCATCGGCGGGTGATATTCGAACGCCGACGCCGAGGCGGCGATCGACGCGGCCAGGATCACGATCACCCACGACAGGTAGATCCACAGCAGGAAGATCGGGATCGCCGCGAGCACGCCGTAGATCTGCTGGTAGGTCTGCGCGTGCTTCACGAACACGGTGAAGCCCCAGCGCGCGATCTCGAACAGCACCGCGCCGAGCAGCGCGCCGATCGCCGCGTCGCGGCGCGACACCTTGCAGTTCGGGATCACCGAATACATCAGCCACAGCGTGAAAAACGTCACCAGGAACGGCAGTGTGCTCAACAGACTGCGGGTGATGCCGCCGAGCTGGTCGGCCGCGGTGTGCAGCAGCGGCATCGCCGTCACGTAGGACGTCACCGCGATGCCGCCGACGATCAGGATCGGCCCCAGCGTCAACGCCGCCCAGTACAGCAGCAGGCGCGAGCCCCAGTTGCGCGGCTGATGCACGCGCCAGATCCGGTTCAAGCGATCCTCGATGCTGATCATCATCGACACCGCACTGAACAGCATGACCAGGATGCTGATGCCGGTGAGCTTGCTGGCATTGGCCGCGAAGCCCAGCATGGTGTTCTGCACCGCCTCGCCCGCCGACGGCACGAAGTTGTTGAACACGAAGTTGACCAGCGTGTCGCGCGCCGGCTGGAACACCGGAAACACCGAGAACATCGCGAACACCGCCACCGTCAGCGGCACCAGCGACACCAGCGTGGTGTACGACAGCGCACCCGCCGTCTCGAAACACTTGTCATCGACAAAGCGTTGCCAGATGAAGCGGCTGAAACTCGCCGTGCGATCGCGATTGAAACGCCGGGCCATCGGTATCCTTGCGTGGCGGCACAGTGCCGCAGCCAACCATCGTGGGTATCGGTCGCTACACTAGCGCACCACCGATGAATGTCCCAAACACATGAGCCCCTCCCTATGAGCTCCCGCGCATGAGCCACGAGATCCTGGTCCTGTATTACAGCCGCAGCGGCCACACCGCCCAGCTGGCGCGCCTGATCGCCCGCGGCATCGAGGAAGTGCCCGGCATGCGCGCGCGCCTGCGCCAGGTGCCGCCGGTGGCGCCGGTGACCGAAATCGCGCAGCCACCCGAGCCCGAGGACGGTGCGCCGTACGTGCAGAAGCAGGACCTGCTCGACTGCGTCGGGCTGGCGATGGGCAGCCCCACCCGCTTCGGCAACATGGCGGCGCCGCTGAAATATTTCCTCGACACCACCGGCGCCGAATGGGCCAGCGGCGCGCTGGTCGGCAAGCCGGCGGCGCTGTTCACCTCGACCAGCACCATGCACGGCGGCCAGGAATCCACCCTGCTCTCGATGGCGCTGCCGCTGCTGCATCACGGCATGCTGCTGCTCGGCGTGCCGTACACCGAGCCGGCACTGACCGCCACGCAGAGCGGCGGCACGCCGTACGGCGCCAGCCACGTCGCCGGCGCCAAGGGCGACAACCCGATCAGCGAGCACGAACGCGAACTGGCCCGCGCGCTGGGCCGCCGCCTGGCCGACGTGGCCCGCCGACTGGCGGACACGCCATGACCACCACCCGCGCGACCATCCTGCCCGTCTATCGCGTCGGCCTGGCCGCCTGGGCCTTGCTCGTCGTGCTGCAACTCGCCTGGCATGTCTGGCTGGTGCCGCCGCAGAGCATGCCGCTGACGCTGCTGCTGGCGATCACCGTCATCCCGCTGCTGCTGCCCCTGTTCGCCCTGCGCGACGTGCGCCGCGCCCTGCTCTGGGTCGGCATCCTCAGCCTGTTCTACTTCTGCCACGGCGTGTCCGAGGCATGGAGCTCGGCGGGCGAGCGCTGGCTGGCGATCGCGGAAATCGTGCTGACCGTGTTGCTGATCGCGGCGCTGGGCGCCGGGGTGAAGCGGCGGCCGCCTGCTGCGCCGCCCACGCGCGATTGATCGGCGGCGCCACGCCTGACCACTGATAAGTGAACCTGAGATGGCCCGGATTTGACGGACACCTTTGAACGGGGACAATCCCCTAGGAGGTGTCACATGGTCAAGCGCCAACGGTTCACCGCGGAATTCAAGCGCGAAGCGGTCAGGTTGC
>Ga0207427_100999_pt1 | contig 11870 bp, 19 predicted proteins | sample AraplaCL_Cvi_mMS_FD_184268 | JGI IMG/M metagenome (GOLD analysis project Ga0207427, IMG submission 184268) | Arabidopsis root microbial communities from the University of North Carolina, USA - plate scrape CL_Cvi_mMS (SPAdes) (version 2) | ecosystem: Host-associated > Plants > Roots > Endosphere ... | reverse complement strand
CGCGACATCGGCCACCCGACGCACGGCGTGGTGGTAAACCGCAAAGCGTGACGAGCCGATCGCCTGGAGCACGGTCTCGCGCAAGCGCTTGCGATAGTTGAGTTCGTCCGTGTCGGCGGTTTCGAACAGCAACCCGCGCAACTGGACGACCTGCATGAGCAGGCCATCCTGTGTCTCGATCGTGAAATCATCGACCTGCCGCGCGAAGGGCAGGTGCTTTCCCGCGCTCTGCGGGCGCAGGACTTTGGGGTGCGCATTCACGCGTGATACGAATTGCATCCCCACGTCCGATAATCACGCACACGCGGGCATTTCGAAACCCGCGTGAGCCAGAGATCGAAGAAGCGGGGTTCCTTAAGGCACAGCAGAACCCCGGCGGTGTGGATCATTACCACTGCCGCGAGCACCCAGGCCGAACGGAAGATGAGGAACAGCTCGGTGCCGAGCACGACGTTGGAAACGAAGAAACTGTAGGTGACGCCCGCGAACATTTGCGGCCGCGTCAGCGCCACGAACAAGGTGTCGCGATCGAGCGTTGCCATTGCCTATTGGCCGAGCGCCGCGGTCGAATGAATTCCTGCGACAATGCTGCTGGCGCCGAACAATATGAAGCAGCCGAGGATGACGGTCGCGCCATAACGCCAGTTGATGCGGCCGGTCAGCATCATGAAGCCGACGCTCGCCACCGCGATCACGGCCGCGACGGTCGCGACCGTGCCCATCAGCGATCCCTGAAGCCAGTTAACAGCGGAGACAAAAACTCCAGACCCTGCCGGGTCTGAGTAGCTTGCTTGCGCCAAAGCTGGCGATGATAAAGATAATAGAATCCCGACCGTCGAAATGACGGTTAATTTGCCTTTAATTAACACTGCATCCCCCGATAGTAGTTTCGTGGGTGAAAATGTGATTCGCGGATGACATTATGGTTTGATTGCTCATGCTGCAAACGGCCATTTATAACCGAAGCGGTTATAGTTCTTTTTTCTTGGCTCTTGTGGATGGTCGGCATCTGCGCATCGGCGCGACACCTGACCGAGTCACTTTTGCGGTATGAAAGCTGCGCCCGCGTAGGGATTATAGGTAGGAGGAGGCGCTGCCTTGAGGCTCGGCGCTGTAGGCGGATGGTAGGCTGGCGGCGCCACATCCGCCTGTGGCGCCGGGGTGCCATGGATCGCGCCGGCCAAGCCCTGCGCCACCGCGGATGCTCCAAAGAGCAGGAAACAGCCGAGGATCACACGGGCGGCGTGCCTGAGCTCCAGCCGGCCGGTGAGCATCATGAGGCCCATGCTCGCGATAGCGATCACCGCGATGCTAGTGGCGATCGACCCCTGGACGAGAGCCGTCAGCCAGTGGATCGCGGCCAGAATCGCCGAGGATGAATCGTCGGTGTCCATATCGCTACTACCTGGAGGAGGTTGCGCGACCGATTTTATCGATGTGGGGATATCGAGCGCGCCGAATAGCAACCAAAGCGGAAGCATTTGCTGGTTATCGTCGGGTCAACGATATCCGGTTTGTCCCGATTACCGCTTTTTGGACTTGGTCATTTGCGTCCCATTCCGCTCGCTCTTTGCCGGCCGTTGGTGGAGCGGCGGGCAAACCCGGAATTGCCGCCACATTGGCTTGCGTCTTTTGAACGGGGCGGCCGCCTTGCAATATCGCTGCCTGGCGTTTCGCGGCCCTGGCGCGACCCCGCTCTATTCCGCTTCCCCCCGCCGAGCCCCTGGCGGGTCTCGGCCGCTCGCGCGGTGACGATCAGATAACGCATAACCGGATCCATGATCCGGCGGCGGAGATCGCGCATCGGGCGCGATCGCGCTGTTGGCCGGCCGCGACCAAGGGGGTGGGCGTCGCTGCCCTCTAGTCCCGCCGCGGCGGCCTGCAAGCCGCGCTTCGCGCAGCTCCTCCTCTTCGTTGCAGCCCTTCGGGTGCAGCCCACCTCATTCGGCGCGACTGCCGGTCCGCGGCACCAGCATACAAAGTATCCTACTGAAAAACCTAGTAAATTCCTGCATTTGCTGGTAAAATCGGACGTCCGTCATCCGAGTTTGTCCGGCCAAATCCACCCACATCCGGGTCATTTGGGGACAGATTTCTGGGGACACGAAAAACGTCCTGACGAGGTGTCCTCATGTTGACCGACGTCGAGATACGAGCCCTCAGACCCGCCGAAAGAGCCTATAAGCGGGGCGACGACAAAGGGCGTTCCTGCTTGTCCGGCCAACCGGAACACTGATCTGGCGTTTGAAGTATCACCGTCATGGCATCGAACGGACGCTCTCGCTCGGCCTTTACCCCGAAGTTGGTCTGAAGCATGCGCGCGAAAAGCGCGATGAGGCAGGCTCCGCAGCTCGGCCGAATTTACCGCGAGAACTGCTCGTTCAGAGAAGCGTTGGGCCGCCGTCCGGAGCAACCGGCAAGCGCCGTTGAACCCATGGCTCGCTTGCGCGGGTCATTTCGATCAGCTCGTCCGGGAAGCACCGGTTCTGGAAGCCAACGGCCTCTTCGAAGGTGCCATTGAGCCACCAGTCATATTCTTCGGCGTGGAGCAACACCGGCATGCGATCGTGCACCGGCCGGATTGCCTCGTTGCAGTCGGTCATGACGCCCGAATAGACCGGACCCCACTCCGCGCTGTCGCGCCATAGGCCGGCCCACGCGAAGATCGGTTGATCCTTCACGTTGAACCAGGTCCGGGTTTTTGCCCCTTTCTCGCCCTCGGCTTCGGCAAAGCCTGTCAGCGGGATCAGGCAGCGCCATTGCGGCTTCGACGCAAGCCCCTTCCACATCCCCTTGTTCAGATCTGCGATGTTGTTGATGGGCTTCGGCTTAGCCGTAGGCGACATCGTCTTCAGTCGCAGGGGAAAGCCCCACACCATGGACTGCATCACGCGCGCGCCGTCCTGCTCCCGCACCACCAGGCCGGGCTGGCCCGGATAAACCTCGGGCGGAGCATTGGTCTGGATCGGCACGCTCACGCCGAAATGGCGGGCGACCTCATCGACGCTTTTGCGGACGGTATACAAGTTGCACATTGGGTTACTCTATCACCGGCCAACCCGGATGTCCTTCGGGGTGGTTAGTTGCCGTTACCGCCAGCAACGATATACATCGCGCCGGATGGTCGAGGTGAGCGCAAGTCCCACCCGAAAGCGATGGCGCAGGCCTTCGCCAAAACTCTGATTTTTTCCCACGTAGGGTGCGAGCGCAGAAGGGCCTCGTCGGTCCAGAACTCAATGTTCCTCTCGCCGCTCATTGCCAAGATCAACTCGTCCAACGCGCCGATTACCGCCCGTTGCTCGGCAGTTACCGGCTTGTCGCCTAGATTCGGGAGGGCCTCCTCAAAGTCGAGAGCGAGTTCGTCTGCCTTGCAAACGCCGTCCGGGAACAGGCCGACTTGTATTTCGGCCGGTTGGGCTAAAGCGACTACCGCGCGTTGCAACTGGTCCATCGGAAACTCCAATCGGAGCAGATAGTAAGCAGGAGGGTCTATGTCGGCAATTGGGTCGGTAGCGGGCATCGCGTACGAAATGGAACCGAACGGCCGGAACGGGGTGGTTAGCTGCCGATCCTTTCCGGCGCTACGTCACTCAATTCTCCGCCCGAAGCCGAATGCAAGAACGATCCAATCCGTTGTGCAAGCTCGTCGGTCTCGGACCGGATCACAAGCACGAGCGGCTGACGATCATCCAACGGATCGACGTCGATCCGCTGCCGATAGCCGGGTCGGAGGGTCAGCGTCAGCTCTGTCCAACTCCTGTCGTTTGCAGCCGTCGCATTCCCATCGGAGTCAACGTCGCAACCTGCTCCCCAAAGATATTCAGCTACATCACTGACGACAGGCCGAGGACCGGGATCAATCAGGAAAACAGACGGCATAGGCAGATCGTAACCGCACACTAGCTCTGTCTGCAATTGGGTCGGAAGCGGCCAATTCCGCCTCGCTTAGCGCCTAGAAACGGCGATAGCGAACCCCGATGCCGTGCTTCCTAGCCCATCGCGCAACACAGGCGAGCGACTTCTGGTCGCGCTTTCTACTGGAGTTGAGAACGAGACCTTCAAAGTTTTCGTCAAACGTAATGCCGTCACCGACCGGGCCCGGCCCATCGACGTTAAATACAACGCCGCAGCGGTGGTATTCACCTTGGAAGGTTTTCCACCAATGCCATTCGGGTGGCGGCCAGGACGCACCCGCGGCAAGGAACAGCAGCAGCATTCGGCTAGCATCTCACCTTCGACGCATTTCCACAAATATGGGTCGCAAGCCGCCGTTGCATCCGGCCCGGTCGGCGGTGGCCGCCTGCGGGTGGGTTTCGCTCAGGCAGCTTCCACTGAAAAGCCGTTGATAGCGGACCTAGCGCGTAGGCTTCCGATAAGTCGGATCGTAGTTGGGGTTCGGCTTGAATTCGCCGGTAATATGGCCGTGGGCATCCACTTTCCATGCGCCTCGGATCGCCTGAGGAGGGACTGCTTCGGCGTTGTTATACCCTCCGCTGATGGCATAAACCCATCCATCCGGGTGGGCTTTCGCCTCGGCCCTGGCCTGTTCTGTGATTTCTGGGACTGAACGTGGAACGTCCTGCATCGACATTGAATACGTCGCCGCTCGGGGCAGCACAACATCCGACCCGAGGTCCGCTTCCGAGCACTGCGCATATCAGCCCAAACGTCCGCAATTGGGGTCGGAAGCGGACGTTGCTCCGGTGACGGCTGCCAATGCAGGAACCTTGAATAACCCATCGACAGCCGCCGCACACTCGCTGGCGTCCCCGCAGTTAACATTTCGGCTGCGCGTTAGATCGGGAGTTGGGCTTGGCGCGGCAAAACGCCGCTCCGCCAAAGATCATCAGTTTTCGTGACCTCCATGCGCTCCTTTGCGACAGGGTCTCGAAACTGGAACCGGATCACATCGCGGATCGAGCCCCGAAGCCAGACATCGTATTCGCTCGGCGCCAGCAGGACGGGCATCCGATCGTTGGTCTCCGCGACCACCGCATTCGCCTCCATCGTCATGCCGGCATAGACAGGCCCGAACTCGGGCGTGTTCCGGCAGAAGCCAGCCCAGGCCATGATTGGCTGATCGGCCAGCGAATACCAGGTGCGCGTCTTGGCACCCTGCTGGCCGTCCGGATTGGCGAAGTGAGTGAGGACGATGAGGCAACGGTAACGCGGATCGACAACAGTTTTGTCCCATAGCGGATTGGTGAGGTCGGCCACGAGCCCGATCCGGCCAACCGGCTCGCCATGATCGCGCATTTCCTGATCGATACGGGGAAAGCCCCACGTCATCGTCTGCAACACCCGCCGACCATGGCTCTCGCGCACGACCAAGCCGCGGTTGCCTTCGACCATCTCAGCGGCATGTTCGACGTTCGGGACAGGATCGACGTCGAAGTGTCGGGCAAGCTCCGGCAGGCCGGCTAGGATTGTGTGAAGGCGGGACATGCCGAAAATATAAGCCGTTCCGAAGCCGGCGGAACAGCTACTGATGGTGACGATCGACGGTGGGGAACTCGCCTTACGCCGCCGATCGTCGGTGCCCCATTTATCTCTGGCCCATTTCGGAAACGTGAATGTGATCGCGGCCCGGGTCTACGGGCATTTGCGAAAAATGGCGGCTTGCGGGAATCACCGGTTCCGGCCCAATTGCGGGCATGTTTGCCTAAGCCCGTTATACTGAAAGCGGTTATTCCGCCGACGCTCCATCAACCATGCCGGCGGAGTGCGGTTTCGAGCGCTAGCGGGTCTCGCACTCTAAGACGCAAGCTGCGATCGTTATCACCATAGACTATCAGGACGCTGCGCGCGAAGAGGCCTTTCATAATCTCAATCCGCTTGATCGTCGCCAGGGGGATATTGTGCTCCAAGCTATAAATCTGCGGAAGAAACATGAGATTGAACGGGAACCTCGGTACCACCGTGAGAGTGTTGTCACTGACAGCCACTAGCAGGCAATTGCTCGCAAAGTCGCCGGATGCCCAACGATCAGCGAACCTGGCGTGGACCGGTATTCGAGGGAAGATCGGCTTTCCCGAAGCGCGCCGATAGATAACCGAAGCCCCGATTACGAGCGCGACCCAAGCAGCAGCTGCGAAAAGAAGCAGAGGCGGAGGGCCTTGGTCCATTTGGAAGGGAATAGCCCGATGCGCGCACGCGATCCACTGGGTGCGGCCACGCAAATTTAGCTTCTGGATTTGTAGCGGTCGTTCGTATTCGCCGCCGCGCAACGACCGCTATCTCGTCGTATCTTCCCGACAGCGGTCAGGCAGGAAACCACCCCATAGCGGCCATCACGATCTATACCGCGATACAAAGCGCTTCCACTCCCGCTCGTCGGGATAGCGAAATGGCGTCTTGCCCGGCGGATCGTTGGTGATCGTGATGCGCGGAGCCTTCACCCGATCATAACGCTCAGTCCAACAGTGGCTGCAATAGAGTCGGCGCGGGACCTCGCGCATGAAGCCGCACCATCCCTTCTTCTCGAATAGCCACCATATCGGCACGCTGTCCCAAAGCCGAACGTGCGGACACTTCCGGCACGAGATGCGGAGCGTTCGTCGAAAAAGGGCACATTGCATCAGGGTGTCAATGCGCTGACCGGTGTGGGTGCGATCAGCCGGTTCGCTCATCACCAGGCTCGGGCAAGGTTAGGAGATCGGGCACAACCCGAAGCGCCGCCGCGATCCTTTCAATCTCTTCTGGGGTCGGCGTGATCAACCCCAATTCCATGCTGTTGAGGCTGTGGGCAGCGATTCCGGTTTTGCGATCGAGCTGGCGCGTGGAAAGGCCGGTCTCGATGCGCCACGCTGCGATCGGATTTTCACCATCCGCCAAACGATGTGCGACTCCAGGCGTCGGCTCTGTGCGGATGCGTTTGCGCTCGGCCAACAACCACGGGGATTCCTGCCTGCGTCTCATCGCGTGTGCCGATCATATTCGCGCTCGGCATCATCAAGCGCCGCAAAAGCGTCTCCATCCGCGCCAGCCTCACCGAACCGCCTGCGAGCGTCATCGGCCGATCCATTCTTCGGGAACAGCCGGTCGGCCTTAGCCGCCTTGGCCAGCTCACCCAGCGAGCCCGGGCGCTTCACTTGCTCCAAGAGCCACGCGCCGAATGGCTTGGACGCCGATTCCACCGGAGGACGAGGAGCCACCTTCAATTGAGGCGGCAACGCCAGCACGAAGGGTGCGGGCGGCAGGACGATCATCCGCATCTCCATTTGAATAGCTGCCGTGGGCACCGGGTCACGCTTCTGCCGGATGGACTCCCGCCGAGGCGCCACATGGATTGGCCGGTCGACATCCAGCCAGAGCTGCTGGGCTGATGATGCACCACGCACGGGTCAGGGCCTCGCGCCGACAGCCAAGCAGTCCCGTGTCCGCTCGGCAGCATCGAGCGCGCGCGGGGACATTACCGACCCACGACGCAGGGCCTCGTCGAAGGGGACGGGCGCCGCCGTGAAAAGGACATCATAAATCGGTCGCGCGGCCGCGATCAGCCGCTCGTCAGGTTTCATCATTCTATCCTCGTTCGGGCGCTCAGTGCGCCATGAAGTGAATCGCGATGTCGTCGGGAACGACGCAGAAGCGCACGGGCTCGCGTGGCCTGGTCAGATGCCCGATCACGTCGTCTTCATCGTCAGCGGTCCGGGGCCCGCACAGGCGCAGCGTCGCACCGCCGACGAACTGGACCCAACTGCCGTTACCGCGCTGAGAGCCGTAAGCGAGTGTTCCATCGTCCAGTTCAAGCAGCACGTCGCCGGTCTGGTATTCTGCAATGTTCAGCCATGAGGGATTGCTGTCGTGCCATTCCCTCACCGCGGGATGCAGCGGACTCATGCCGGTTCGTACATCGCCAGGAGGGCTCGGTGCATCTCGTCGCCTTCGCAAACGAGCTGCGGTGCATCACCCTTTGCGAGCAGCTTCCAGCTTCCACGAACCTTCACACCGAGGATCGTGGTCGGATCTTCGGTCAGCACACCTTGAGCGCGAGCATCCTCGATCAGGTCCGGCAATTGCTCAAGACGGATCGACCATTCGACAGGCTGGTGACCAGCATCGGTGGCCTGTTGTAGCTGAATGCGCATGCCGTCGAGCACGCTCGGCATCACGCGAAGCAGAATATCGTTGATCGACTCGGGCATTGTCACCTCCGTTGGAGGTAATGTGTGTTCCTCTTATGTTCTCACAGAGTCAAGGCTATTATGTGCCGGATGGCCTACCGTTTGAGATGGCGCCGCAGGACATCGGCGGCAAAGCCGAGCCCAGCAACACCGAGAGCCAGGCGCCAATAGCTCACCGGGTCGCGGCTGAACGCCTCAAAGAACATGAAGCCGGACAAGACGGCGTAGAGCATCGCGAGCCGAAGTTGACGCTTGTCGATCATCACAGTGAAGCGACCTCGCGGTTAACCCCTTGAGGTCGCAGCCAAGCCAACTCGAAAACTTGGTCACAACGTCCAAATTGAAGCGGCAGATCCCCAACGGGGGTGCTTGGCTGTTGGGTCGGCGGCACCGGTTCGCTCAAGCGATTACCAGGGAACACGTTAATCGCGGTTGCGCGTTTCGCTTGCACGGACAGGCCATGGCGCGCGAAACCTGCATGTGCCGCTTGGAGACGCCTCATGATCCTGTTGTTCGGGTTGTTATCTTCCATCGCTCCCGCTCAAGCAACCTCAAGCACGATTTGCGAGCTAGGGCGGATCGTGCTCCGCGACCTGGCCGTCATCGAGAAAAATCCGGGCGTCGAGACCTATTATCAAGTCGGGCGTCCGGGTCACCGCGATCTCCTGGATGCCTGCCCGAACCTCCGGAGCGCGCTTCCTACGAATTTTCCCTTAGCCGACGACAAGGCACGCGCCAGGGCGAGCGTTCATGTCCCTGTACCGGGTCCGTCACTACGCGGCGTGTTCATCTATCAGATCGATGTGCCCGAGCTCAGCGACGACCAGACCAAGGCAATTGTACACTTCAATTATGAGTGCAGCGGTCTCTGCGGCGGGACGACCGATGCACATTATGTGCGAACGAAGCAGGGATGGCGGCGGGACGGCGGCTTTATTCCAGTGTCCGTTTCCTGATGCCACCAACTGCGATCCCCGACTCCAGGCGCGCATGCCGGCGGGCTTCAGCCCCTTAGATCCTATTGCGTGCCTGGCGTTTCGCGCCCTTGGCGCGACCCCGCTCTATTCCGCTTCGCTCCACCGAGCCCTTGGCAGGTCTCGGCCGCTCGCGCGGTGACGATCAGATAACGCATTGCCGGATCGACGATCCGGCGGCGGGGATCGCGCTTGAGGCGCGATCGCGTTGTTGGCCGGCCGCGGCCAAGGGGGTGGGCGTCGCTACCCTTTAGTCCCGCCGCGGCGGGCCGCAAGCCGCGTTCCGCGCAGCTCCTCCACTCCGTTTCGGCCTTTCAGGTGCAGCCCACCTCATTCGGCGCGACTGCCGGTCCGCTCCTTGCCGCCCACCCCCTTCGCCGGGGCCGGTGTGGTTTGAGAAGGAGTAAGGACCATGGAACTCAAGCATATCGACATCGCCAAGCTCAGCGTGTCGTCCGTCAACATGCGGGGCGTGAAGAAGGCCCCTGACCTCACCAACATCCTGCCGTCCGTCCGGGCGCGGGGTGTGCTGGTGCCGCTGATCGTGCGGGCCAACGGCAGCCCCGACACCTACGAGATCGTCGCAGGCAAGCGGCGTTATCACGCGGCGTTGGCGGCAGCCGAAGAAGGCATCGCCATAGAGGAGTTGCCCTGCGCGATCATGGATGCGGGCGACGATGCGGCGGCACTCGAAGCCTCGCTGATCGAAAATATCGCGCGGCTCGATCCCGACGAAGTGACACGGTGGGAGACGTTCACGCGGTTGGTCCGAGAGGGGAGCACGCCCGAGGACATCGCGCTCACCTTCGGGCTGACCGAAGTGCAGGTGAAGCGCACGCTGGCGCTCGGCAACCTGCTGCCGCGTATCCGCTCGCTCTACCGGAATGAGCAGATCGACGCCGTGACGGTGAAGCATCTGACCCTCGCGTCCAAGGCGCAGCAACGCGACTGGCTGGCGTTGCTGGATGGGGAGGACAGCCGTGCGCCGGTCGGTCAGCAACTCAAGGCGTGGCTGTTCGGCGGGGCCTCGATCCCGACCAGCGCTGCGCTGTTCGACGTCACGACCTATGAAGGCCAGATTGTCGCCGACCTGTTCGGCGATGACAGCTACTTCGCCGATACCGACCGCTTCTGGGCAGCGCAGCGGGCCGAGATTGAGGCGCGGGCGCTGGTCTACCGTGAAGCGGGGTGGCGCGAGGTCGTCGTCCTCGAACCGGGCCAGCCTTTCCAATCTTGGGAGCATGAACGTCGCACCAAGAAGGCCGGCGGCAAGGTCTATATCGCAATCGGCTATCGGGGCGACGTGACCTTCTATGAGGGTTTCATCAGTCATCGCGAGGCGCGCAAGCTCGATCGGGGCGAGGCGATTGAGAAGCCGGTCCGGCCCGAGATCACGAGCGCGATCGGCGACTATGTCGATCTGCATCGACATGCAGCGGTGCGGGCGAAGCTCTCCGACGCGCCTAGCGTGGCATTGCGGGTCGCGGTTGCGCACATGATCGTCGGTTCGCCGCTCTGGACGGTGCGGGTCGAGCATCAGGACACGCCCAACGAAGCGATTGCCGAAAGCGTCGAAGGTTCGGATGCCGAGGCCGCGTTCGATGCCAAGCGTCGCGCGGTGCTGGCGATGCTCGACTTCGATCCCGAGACGCCGACGATCACGCGGGGGGCCGACAGCGGCTTGCCGGAGCTTTTCGCCAAGTTGCTCAGGCTCGACGAGGGGCAAGTTCTCGACGTGCTGGCGGTGGTGATGGGCGAGACGCTCCATGCCCGCAGCCCTATCGTCGATGCGCTTGGGCTGCATCTGGCTGTGGACATGAGCGCCGTGTGGCAAGCCGACGAGGCGCTGCTCGACCTGATCCGCGATCGGGAGGTGCTGACCGCGATGGTGGCCGAAGTCGCGGGCGAAACCGTCGCGACCGCCAACGCCAAGGAAAGCGGCAAGGTGCTCAAGGCGATCCTGCGCGATTGCTTCGACGGCACCAACGGCAGGACCAAGGTCGAGGGCTGGGTGCCTCGCTGGATGCGTTTTCCGGCCAGCAGCTACACCACGCGCGGCGGGGTGGGATCGGTGGATCGCACTGCTACGGTCGAGACATTGGTAGCGCTGCATGCGGAGGGTCCGGCCGCCGAGGTTGACCCCGAACAGGAGCCGCTGCGCCACGCAGCTTGAGCCTGACAGACCGGCGGCCACCGTGCCGCCGGTCTTCTCCTTTTGGGAGACATCCCATGAAAAGCGAAATGATCGACCGCATGCGCGCGGCGCTCGATGGGATGGACCCGGTGACCCGGACGGTGTTCGAGCGGGTCCGGCTGGATGGTCGGGATTATGTCCAGATCGCGGACGAATTGAGTCTCCCGATCCGTGAAGTGGAGCAGCGTTTCGCCGACGCGCTGCTGCAAATCTGGCGGCATCTCGACCGGGCAGACCGGCCATGAACGACCTATCCGGCGCATATTCCGCTTGGCAATCGGCGGGCGACAGGCGAGTCTTGCCCGAGATGAAGACCAGCCTCGACCATCTGCCCGCATCCAAGCAGCGTGACCTGGAGCGTGTCGTCCAGATCATCTTCGAGGAGTTCGCCGACGCGCTCGCGGTGTCGACATCAGAGTGGAAGAAGCGCGGGCGGATCGACAAGATAATACTCTACGGCAGCTATGCGCGCGGCGGCTGGGTCGATGAACCGCACACCGCCAAGGGCTATCAGTCGGACTTCGATCTGCTGATCATCGTCAGCGACAAGCGCCTGACCGACCGCGCGGCTTATTGGTC
>Ga0207427_100991_pt1 | contig 11960 bp, 10 predicted proteins | sample AraplaCL_Cvi_mMS_FD_184268 | JGI IMG/M metagenome (GOLD analysis project Ga0207427, IMG submission 184268) | Arabidopsis root microbial communities from the University of North Carolina, USA - plate scrape CL_Cvi_mMS (SPAdes) (version 2) | ecosystem: Host-associated > Plants > Roots > Endosphere ... | reverse complement strand
AGCGCTCGGCTGTGTGGCCGCCGCCGGTGGATGCAGTCGCCGACTTCGGCTGCAGCACTTCCCACTGTACCGATTTGCACTCGATCCAGTCTTTGTGCGCGTTGTCGGTCGACTCGCCCTTGATGCCGTCGATTTGCAGATAAACGTCTATTGCCATGGTGATACCCCTTATGAATTAAGTAAAACTTGGTTAACGCTGGTTGTTCCGCAAACAAGCGGATTGAAACTGAAAGTCCGTGAAACTGAAAAAGTGTCGCTAGAGAAACGACACAACGCGACAGGCCCTGAGACGTACTCGCGCTACGAACGGCGGTATGAGAAAACCTGTTGAACGCATTCCGTACAGCAATCTTACAGCCATATAACCATGCAAGATTGCAAACAATTGTATCACCAGTCAGAATAACAATAATTTCTACATAGAAATAAATCTGTCTTTTTGGGAATTTTGCCACACTCGCCAATATGCTTTTCCCGGGCGCCGCCTTGATTTCTTGATATGTCCGGCCACCCTTACAGAGAAAGGGCCGCGCAGTTCAAAACGACAACCTTATATTTTGATTGGAAGGCCTGAAAACCCCTTGTTTTTCATCGCTCTGATGTATATTTCTCAAAAGAAACTAATAACAGCAGTTAAATCTAGGAGATGGCGATGCAAAAACGTAGTACGTATGGCTTCATTTTTTGTCTGGCAGCATTAGGATTCAGCGCAAGCGCACAAGCCGAACTACCGCCCATCAAGATCGGCGTCATCGGCCCGATCACCGGTCCCTCGGAAGACATGGGGCAGAGCATGATAGGCGGCGCCAGGGTGTTCCTGGCCGACATCAACCAGGTTGGCGGGGTGCTTGGCCGCAAGATCGAACTGGTCGAGCGCGACGACCGCGCCAAGCCTGAGGTCGGTTCGGCCATGGCCAAGGAAATGATCGAGAAGGATGGCGTGGTCGCCGTAGTCGGCTTCGGCAATACCGGCGTTGCGCTGCCGGCGGCGAAGCTGTTCCAGGAAGCCAGGATCCCGCTGATCGTCACAGGCGCTACCGGCGCCACCATCACCAAGTCCTTCATGCCGCCGGCCTACCCGGTCAGCTACATCTTCCGTACTTCCGCCAGCGACGCGCTGCAGCCCATCGTGATCCTCAACGACGTGATCGACCGCCGCAAGATCGACAAGATCGCCGTGCTGCACGACGAGAGCCCCTACGGCCAGTTCGGCAGGCAAAGCATGCTGGCGGAACTGGACCGGCGCAAGATCAAGCCGGTGCTGGTGGAAGGCTTCAAGGTCGGCGACCAGGACATGACCGCGCAGCTGCAGCACGCCAGGGACAATGGCGCCCAGGCCATCGTGATGTACTGCCTCGCCCCCGAGGGAGCAATGGTGGTCAAGAGCGCAGAAAGGCTGAAACTGCGGCTGCCGATAGTCGGGCCGTGGGGCATGTCGCAGCAAACCTTCATCGACAAGGCCGGCCAGAGCGCGGAAGGCGTGCGCAGCTCGGTGACTTTCATCGAAAACGAGCTGAGCTCGGTCAGCAACCAGTTCTCGCTGACCTACCGCAACGTCAACAAGACCAACCGCATCCCGTCCGCGGTGGCCGCCGCCCAGACCTACGACGCGCTGCGCCTGATCACGCTGGCGATATTCCAGGCCAACACGGTGGACGGCGCCAAGATCAAGGACGCCCTCGAGAACCTGCAGGTGCACACCACATCGACCGTCGTCTCGCGCTACTTCAAGCCGTTCTCGGCGACCGACCATGAAGCGATCGCCCTCAACATGATCGTCATGGGCGAAATCCGCAATGGCAAGGTGGCTTATGCCTACCGGGAAGACGCCAGCAGCGGATCGATCGCGCGCACCAAAAAGGCTGAATAGGCGGAAAGCCGGCGCAAGGCAGTTAGCGTTACCAGTTCGGGTAAGCCCCCCGGAAAGACAGCCAATCGGCGCACGCTCTGCGATATGTAAAGACAAAACCCCGGCAGCTTGCGCTTGCCGGGGTTTTGCATATCCCTCCCCGATTTCCAAGGCCGATAGGCCGTCAAGGCTTGATTCTTGTAATTTCGCTGATGTGGGCTTTGCCGGAAAGCGGCTTGAAAATATACAGCAAGGCCGGGAACTGCGGCGAACCCGGAACTACAACCGTGCCCGTGCACAGGAAGCAGTAATTGGTGCCGGCGACCACTTGCGTGGCAAATGCGGATGGCGTGTAAGCCACGCCGGTAAAACCTTCCAGCGCTTCCTTGAACACTGCCCGTGCAGCGGTGGTGATTTCATAGTCAAAAGGACTCCAACCACCTGGCAGATCTGTCGTCATGATATTCCCCTTGCGATGGCCGCATGGTCGGATACCCGTAACTGTTGCGACCGTCCAGTCACAGGCTGCAAAAATCTCTACGCAGGCCTGGATGGACGGCACCAGGTCATCTCCAGGCCTGGCAAGACCGATGCCGCCATACTGAAGAGGAACCCATGCTAGTCCCATGCGCAAAGAAAAAATACTGTTGAAAGTGTCAGGTGGCGCAGCGGCCGGGCCAATCGGCAAGGACGGGGGAGCGAAGGAGAAAAACAGGCGCCGCTTACAGTTCGCCAGCCCCTGGACTTGCGGCGGCCCCGCTGAATTTCGCGGTAAGGAAGCTGGCGATCCGCTCCTGGGTTGCATCGAGATAAGGGATGTTGTGGTGGTCGGAGCCGGGAATGGTTTCGTCCTGCGGCGCTTTGCTCAGTTTGGCCACCAGCAGGTCGGTGTGGGAAGGCGGCACCACGTCGTCGGATGCGGCACGGATGATGAACGTCGGCGCAGACAGCAAAGGCGCGAGCCTGACTGAGTCGAAACGATGCTTGAGAACGAAGCCCGGCACCGCCGGAAAGCGGCGCTTGGCCAGGGCCAGCAGCGAATCGTAGGGAGTAACCAGCACGACCGCAGCGACCGGCCGGCTGACGGCTATCTGCACCGCCACGCCTGAGCCCAGGCTGCGCCCGACCACGGCGATCTGTCCAGCGTTGATATGGCGATGCTCGGCAAACCAGTCGAACAGCATGTGCGCGTCTTCCATCATTTTCTGTTCGCCCGGGACCCCCTCCGAATCGCCGTAGCCGCGGTAGTTGACCGCCAGAACTGTCATGTTCGGGAACATGCGCCATGCATCGCGCGCCACCCAGGAAACTTCCTCCGAACGGCCGCCGAAATACACTACCGCAGGATGAGGGCCGGGGACACGCGGCGTCAACAGCCATCCCGAGAGCCGGGTGCCGTCGGTGCTGCGCAACACGACCAGCCGGGACCGGTGTCCGATGCTGTGGGGATGTTCGACTTCCTTGGTGCGCACCGGCTTGAAAATCAGCTTGCGCTGGCTGACTGCGACCGCGGTGGTAAAAATCAGCCATCCGAGGGCGACGATGCCGCCCATCCCGGTCATTTTCTTGTACTTGATGGTTCTCATAAGCCAATGCAGCCACACGGGGCCCTACCCTGTGCTGTCCGCAGCCTCCCCTTGTTTTTATTGTAATCCTTGGATTTGTTGTCGTCTCCATAATTTCATTGCGATCCCGGCTACGCCTGAAAATCGCCTTATTTGTGTGGCTGAAATGGCTCTTTTCCGGGCAAAACCAGTGCGCCCCGATGGCCCGCCCGGCCAGGCCTTTACCGGGTGGCGCAACTGAAACTCGCCGCCAGGTTGACATCGCCCGCGCCCTTGTACCTAGGCCACGCAGGGAACTCGCAAAGCGGCCGGCTGCGGCCCGGGACGCCGGCGGTATCCGCGACCACCTGCGATACCGGGGCACTACCCTGCTCCACCCAGTTCTCCAGCGCCGTCAGCGAATCCCATGCGGCATTGAAGACGGTCGACAAGGAATGGCCGTAGCCGGGGATTTCGTAGTAGCGGACAAAACCGTCCACGGCGGCGGCACCCATGGTCGATTGCAGGCGGCGGAAATAATCTTCGCTGGAACGGGTGCTGACCAGCGCATCCGACATGCCGTGCGCCATCAGGATTTTTCCGCCTTTGGCCTTGAACGCCGACAGATCCGTCTTGTTGATGTCCTGCATGAGCGTGAGCTGGTCAATGCGCGCCTGCCATTCCCCCGCATTCTGAGGATCGAGCGACAAGGAATCAAATGCCGGATTGCGCGTGACGAAATACTTTACCCACTGATCCCAGAACGTCGCCCAGTACGGCGCATCGGTCGGCATCGGCTGCGCCGGCTGGCTGTCGCCCATGGCCAGCAGCCTTACCGTTTGCTGCGCCGCCGAATCGCCGGGCAGGCCGAGATCGGCGCCCCACACGTTGAAACCGGGATATTGCGTTTCGCCGCTGCCGAGAGGACGGCTGAACGCAATCGCCGTACTGTAGGTTTTCAACGCCGCGATCTGCGCATCGGACAGGCAGCTGTCGCCGCTGTCCACACCGCCGGCACAGCGCAGCGGCAGCCCGTTCAACGTCGCGCCGGCGGGATCGAAGAGGCTGTTGCAAGCCTGCATATTGCTGATCAAGCCGTCCTTGACGCCGTCCAGCGCATCGCAGTTGGCCATCGCCGCGTCGTACAGCGTCTTGCGTTTTGCCGGATTCAGATAAGCGCCCGGCATGGCAAACGCGCGCGTGATGCGGCCGAACTGCAGGTCCAGGCTGGCCGCCGCCCAGGCCGGATAAAGCGCAATCACGCCATCCCAGTCTTGCGGCCAGCGCTGCGCCACCGCCAATGCTTCGCGGCCGCCGGTGGAACCGCCCGCGAAGTAGGATTTTTGCGGCGCGCCGGCGTAATACCGCTTGATCAGGTAGAGCGCCGCATCGCGTGTTTTCTTGAGCGCATCGCCGGCAAAATTACGCAAGGCTTCGTCGTTCTGCCCGAACGTGCCGTCGCGGCTGCCCATCTGGCTGGCCTGGTGCCCGGAATCGCTGGCAAAGGTGGCGTAGCCGCGCGCCAGCGGCTTAGCCTTGTCTTGCGGGCCGGCCGGGACGTTGCCGCTGACATCGGGCACAGTGCCGTTGTACCCGCCGCCGCCGAACATCAGCGCCTTGCGGTTCCAGGCGGTCGGCAAATCGAGCTGGAACTTGATTTTCGGCGCAGCCGGGTAGACCGGGCTGATCTCACCCTTCACCTGGCAATACTCGCCTATCGCCGCCACACCGCTGCCGGCAGGCGGCACAATGTGCGCATCGGTCACGGCGGCGCCGCTGGTCGGCAAGCCGATGGCCTGCGCCGATATGGCCACGCCGTTCAACTGGCTGCAGCTGACCTGGGCGCCGAACTGCAGCTCGCCGCCGCCGCATCCGCTGGACAGCAGCATCACCCCCAACAAAGCCGAACCAAGGACATTGGATGTCCTCAGGAATTTTCCTTGATCCATCACGAATGTTTTCCTTTCATGTGTTTTGGCTGCGGATTATTTTTGCGATAACGAGGAAACAGTAACATTTAAAGATAGAATTTTCGACACGATGCCAAGATGTGCTTTTTCCGCCTGCTGATTATCCGGCCCGACAATGAAAACCTTTTTCCAATATCTGATCATGTTTGGCACATTGTCCTGTGCCGCCACCGCGCTGGCCGGCGAACGCATCGTTTTCAAAGGGACGCTGGGGGCAAATGCCGAAGTCGTGCTGGAGCTTGAGAAAAAATCCGATGGTTATGACGGCCGTTATTTCTACCTGCGCCATGGCGTCGATATTCCCTTGCATGGCCCGCTTGCATCGCTTAAGGAAGCCCTGCCCAGATATGAGCATGGCGAGCTCCTGGCAAGCGACGATAACCGCGACCTGCCGATATTCATCGATCCCACCACAAAAAAACCGCGCAGCGTCTGGCAGGGGAAAATCGATGGCGATACTTTCCAGGGCGCCTGGCGCGACGCCAGATCAAAGAAGACCCTGGCGTTTGAATTGCACCAGGTCGGCCGCTACGATCCCGACGCCGTCAGGCCGGTCGGCGTGGAAGCCGTTACTGCCGCCATTACTCCTGGCATAGGCAGCAACATCGCGCAAGGCACGGCGATCTCGCTCAAGAATGCTCCCTATGACTACCTGAAGATGCAGTTCCCGCTGCAGCCCGGGCCTGAAATCATCCGTAAAAACGTCGGCTACCGCATGGTGACGGATCCTCGAACCAAGTTCGCCTATCCGCGGCTGACCCGCCATCCCGATCCCCAGGTACTGGCGAACATCAACCGGATCCTTGAGCAGCGCCACTGGCAGATGAGCCTGGCGGCGCTGGAATGCAAGGCGACGCTCTACACCATGGACGGGCCTGCCTCCGGCACCCTGGGAGACTATGATTCGGAGAAAATCGAAGTGCGTTATCTGTCGGAAAAACTGATGAGCATCGTCGAAGCGGGAAGCACCTTTTGCGGAGGAGCGCATCCGAACAACCATTACGATCCGTTGACCTTTGACCTGATCCACGGCGGTTACCTGGATTTCAACCGCCTGTTTCCAGTCCGGATACAGAACAAGGACGGGTCCGAAATCGCCCCTGTGCTTGCGGACTTCATCAGCAAGAAGGTGGAGTCAAAAAAGAACCGCGGCAAAGAGGATCCGGATCTGGATTGCACCGATGTGCTGCCGCAATACCTGGATTTCGAATTTGACGATCCGGACAAGATTTCCTTCGTGGTTTCCGGCATCGGCCACGCCATGGGCGTATGCCTGGGGCCTCAGCTCGTCATGCCGGTGCGCGCATTGAAGCCGATCCTCAAGCCCGGCGCAAAGGCGTATTTCTGATCCTAACCGGCGGCGTGGCTCCGGTACATTTCCAGCGTCAGCGCCTGGCCCACATGCGACAGCTGGGTCGCGGCCCCTTCCGCCGCGCCTTCGGCGGACTCGACAATGCGCGCAAACATCAGCGCTTCGTATTCAGCCACGGCCTCGGCCCAGCCGGTGCGCCCGATGAGTAAGCGCGCCAGTTCGGCGGCGTCGAACATGGCGTTGTTTACGCCGTCGCCGCCAAAAGGCGACATGACATGCGCGGCGTCGCCAAGCAGCGTGAGGCCGCGCCGGTTCTGCCAGCAATGCCCCACTGGCAATGCGTAGATCGGACGGATAGCGAAATTATCGTTGCTGGCCCGGAACAGGTCGAGAATCCCGGGAGCGAAACCATCGAATTCCTTAGCCAGTTCTGCACGCATGGAAGCGGGCGCAGCAAGGTCAAACCGCCGCGCCGCCCAATCCGCCGGCACGCGGAAGATGGCATAAACGCGGATATGCGCATTGCCGTTGCGCTGCGCGATGATTTCCTTGCCGTCGGCTTCAACTCCCATCTTGCCGCGCCCCACCAGCTGCGATAGCGCGGGATGGCTGCGGTCGACGTCGTCGATGCCGCACTCGATGAAAGTGAGGCCGCTGTATTGCGGCCGGTATGGCGACAGCAACGGCCGTATCCGCGACCACGCGCCATCGGCGCCGACCACCAAGTCGAACGGCCCCTCGCTGCCATGGTCGAAAACCAGGTCCCAGCAGCCGTCGTCCCGCGCCTGCGCCTCGCGCATGGCGCAGCCCCAGCGCACACACCCGGCAGGCAACGCCTGCAACAGCATGGCGCGCAGTTCGGTACGGTCGACCTCGGGTCGGTTGCCGCTGGCAGGGTCCTGGTCTTCAAACAGCAGGTTACCCGCCTTGTCCAGCAGGCGCGAACCCTGGTCGTCGTAGCGGGCGACAGCCTGGAACTCGTCGATGAGGCCGGCCTGCCTGAGCGCCTGCAGGCCGGATTCCTCATGCAGGTCCAGGGTGCCGCCCTGCGGACGTTCCAATGGATGGGATTCCTGCTCGAACACCGTCGCGGCGATGCCGTGCAGATGAAGGATACGGGCGAGGGTCAGGCCGCCCGGGCCTGCGCCGACTATGGCGATGCGTAATTGTGTATTCACAAGATGGGTCGATTCGATTATGATAGGTACCTATATATAAACATAGCCACCTATGGAATGTCAACTTGATGAAAACTGATCTGTCGAACAACCCCATGAGGCTCATCGGCCAGGCCTACCGCACTTCCATGCGGCTGGTCGACAGTCCGCTGCGCGCACTGGGGTTCGCCATGGGGCAACTGCCGGTGCTGGTCGCGCTCAAGAAAAGCGGCGCGTTGCCGCAGGCCGAGCTGGCGCGGCTGGCGCAGGTGGAACAGCCCAGCATGGCGCAGCTGCTGAATCGCATGGAACGCGACGGGCTGGTGCAGCGGGTTCCCAATCCTGAGGACAAGCGCAGCCAGCTGGTTTCGCTGACTGCCGGCGCCTCTGAGCGGATGCCGAAGGGGAAAGCCGTCATGGAAGCCGCCAGCCGGCAGGCCCTGGCGGGTTTTACCAAGGCGGAGCGGGATCAACTGATGGCGCTGCTGCTGCGGGTGAATGCCAATCTTGATCGTGCGGTTGGCGAGGCAGAGAGTTGAGACGCAGCCCGGCACAGTTTTACATTCGCCATATCGCGACGACTATTGCCGCACACCAACACTCGTCCTAGACGCCACGTATTTTCCTGAGCACAAGCATTCACATCATTAGCCTCCCCCAAGCCGGACAGCCTCCGAATGCAATTAAATTATTTCGAAATCACGGCTGGCTATATTGACGAGAAAACCTAGAATGGAAATTGGCTTGCGAGGGGCCGCAATCAAAAACTTCGGCAGTCAAATAATTAAAATCTCCAAGGAGTCAATCATGCGGATGCTATTGAATGTCAAACTTCCCAACGCCGAGTTCAATGCTGCCATAAGGGACGGCTCTGTCGGCAATAAAATGGGCGAGATTCTGGAGGAAATAAAACCGGAAGCGGCTTACTTCACCGAACAGGGTGGACAGCGATCGGCCCTCTTGATCGTCGACATCGACGACCCGGCGAAAATCCCCAAGCTTGCGGAACCATGGTTCCTGACCTTTAACGCCAATGTGGAATTAAAAGTGGTCATGATGCCGGAAGACTTGAAAAGAGCCGGGCTTGAAGAGCTGGGCAGGAAATGGTCGACCTAGGTTCGAAGGGAACCATGATGCCGAATAGCAAATCGCGGAACCAATGAAAGCGCCCTCGTTTCCGAGGGCCTTTTAAATTCGGTCCTTAGTGATCCGTCGACGCCGAAACACTTTCCCACGACTTCATCTCGTCTGACATCGCTGCCATCTTATTTTTCACCAATGCCACCGCATCGCTGCCGAGCAATAAATGCACAGGTGCGTCAGGCGCGTTGGCAATCTTCAGCAGTATCTCCGCAGCCTTGGCCGGGTCGCCAAGCTGCTTGCCGCTTTTTTCTTGCCGCGCTCCACGAATAGGATCAAACAAAGCATCGTAGTCCTGGATATGGCGCGGCGAACGGACCATTGAACGGCCAGCCCAGTCGGTGCGGAAGGAACCCGGCGCGACCGCGGTCACTTTCACGCCGAAGCCTGCGACTTCTTTTGCCAATGTTTCCGAGATGCCTTCCAGTGCAAACTTGCTGCCGCAGTAGTAGGCGATGCCTGGCATGGTAATGAAGCCCCCCATTGACGTGATGTTGATGATGTGGCCGCTCCGGCGCTCCCGCATGGACGGCAACACGGCTTTGATCATGGCGACCGCGCCAAATACATTGACGTCGAACTGACGCCGCATTTCTTCCAATGGCGATTCTTCCAGCGTTCCTTCATGTCCGTAACCGGCGTTGTTGACCAGGACGTCGATCGAGCCGATTTTTCCTGTCATTTCTGCGACTTTCGCATTGATGGCAGAAAAATCGGTCACATCCAGCACGACCGCAATCGCACGGCCGATAGCCAAATCCTCAAAATTGTCTTTTGCCGATTCATTTCTGACCGTTCCTATTACAGTGTGCCCGGCGGCCAGTGCCGCCACAGCGAATGCCCGGCCGAACCCTGAACTGATGCCGGTAATCAGAAACTTCATTGCAGCTGGCTTTCCCATGGATCTATTCCTTTACGGTTTGTTTTCAAACATCCTGACGGCGCGAATCAATCAAGCAAGTCAGTCTTGGCTTGACGTAATCTTAAGGACGAACGCAAAATATCTAAATGCCGGTTCACATGCGACTCTTGCCTAAACCTATTAGCCATGGCGACTTACCTTGAATCTTGAATCGATCCGCAACAGGTGATTGTGTTGACGAACGACAGCAACCAGCAGCACCAGCGCATGGTGAGCCTGCTGACAAAACTCGCGCCAAACGAGGGATATAACCTTTCGCATCTGCGGGATGTGAGGTTTCTCCGGTCCAACCGCCCGCTGAGCGTGACGCCGGTTCTCTATGAACCAGGCATCGTGGTCGTGTGCCAAGGGAGGAAAAGGGGATTTTTAGGCGATCAAACCTACGTCTACGATGCGCAGCATTACCTGGCCGTATCGGTGCCGGTGCCGTTTACGATGGAAACGGAAGCAAGTGAAAAGAAGCCGCTGCTGGCAATTTATTTCCGGCTGGATTTCAAGATGCTTGCCGGCCTGTTATTGCAGATGGAAACGGATGAGCCAGGCAATGCGATTCCTCAGGGCATGTTCGCCACTGCAATGGACCAGAAAATGTCTGCGTCGGTTCTGCGATTCCTGGAAGCCATGGATGAACCCATGGAAGCAAAGATCCTCGGCCCGGCGCTGGTGAAAGAAATCTATCTGCGCGTATTGACTGGAGACCAGGGAGCGTCGATGCGCGCAGCCCTCGCGAACGAAGGACAATTCGGAAAAATCGCGAAAGCGATCAAAAAGATCCACGCGTCATATAACGAAAAACTCGATGTCGATCAGCTTGCCAAGGAAGCCGGCATGAGCGCGCCATCGTTTCACGCCCATTTCAAGAATGTCACGGCGACTTCGCCAATGCAGTACCTGAAGTCGACACGCCTGCACCAGGCACGGCTCCTGATGGCGCGGAATGGCCTCACTGCGGCCAGCGCCTGCGTCGAAGTCGGTTATGAAAGCGCCTCGCAGTTCAGCCGCGAGTTCAAACGCCTTTTCGGCAGGACGCCGATTGAGGAAGTCACGCGAATGCAGCATGCATTCGCCTTGCCTGACGCCGCTCCTGCTTCAATTTATGTGTCATCGCATTAAGCGCCGACATTGCCGGGTTTCTCGCAGAGATGCCCGGCTATCGGATGCGCCGGGAATATTACATATTCAACGCTACCGGACCACTCAATGCATCGTAGCCATCATCGAACAAATACCACAAGTCGTACTGGCCCGGCGGCAGCGCAGCATTGCCGCTTCGACTTGACAGCATTGCCGATCCGACGCTCTTGGGCGCATAAACCCAGGCAAGCGCGGAAGTTTGGCCGGGCTTGACGCCCCGCTTGTATACGCCGATCCAGTTTTTCGGACTATGCCGCCATGGCGGCGCGACATAATCAAAGCGAAGCGTCGCGGATGTCGTGCCTTGGACGGCAAATGACGGCGCAAACTGACTGGCATTGCCGATGGCGGAATCGGTCTGCAAGGCTCCCGACTGCAGTTGCACACAGCCGGCAACGCGCCGCAAATAATTGACGTCGTCCGCCACCCGGATACCCGCATCGTACCAGCCGGCGTCGCCGAGCCAGGTAACATCCTGGCTCGTCCCTGCCCGGACGTTGACTGAGGCGAACGCATTTTTCTTGTAGGCGTTATCGGTAAGCTGAAACGTGGTGACCGTGCTGCTCCTGGTGTTGTCCAATGTGATGCGGATATTGCCGTTTTGGGTGTCGTAGCCAAGCTGAATCTCGGCCAAGGATCCTGATGTACCTGCGCTGCCCATGTTGCCGCGAAGTTCCTGCAAGAAGCCATTGGGTCCATGGACCGACAGATCGTAACTGCCGTCGGCATTGATGGCGAGCGAGTCCTGCAACAGCGACGACTGCGCGCCCGATGCGGCGGCGATCGTGTAATGGCGCGGTGCGGCGCTGGAATTGTTTCCTGTCCTGACTTGCAGGCTCAAGCCGGCTCGGCCGGTATTGGTGAACGTTAGCGCCATCGCCTTGGCCGTTCGGTCGGCCGAACCCGCCGCCAGAAACTCATATGGCAGGCGG
>Ga0207427_100990_pt1 | contig 11963 bp, 7 predicted proteins | sample AraplaCL_Cvi_mMS_FD_184268 | JGI IMG/M metagenome (GOLD analysis project Ga0207427, IMG submission 184268) | Arabidopsis root microbial communities from the University of North Carolina, USA - plate scrape CL_Cvi_mMS (SPAdes) (version 2) | ecosystem: Host-associated > Plants > Roots > Endosphere ... | reverse complement strand
CGCGCCGGCGCCGGCCGTCCAGGTCCAGTCGCCGGCGCCCGAGCCCGCCCCGGTGACGGCCGCGCCGTCGGAACCGCCCTCGGCCGTCGCGGCGACGCCGATCGCCTCGAGTCCGGCCCCGGTGCCGGTCGCCGACGTCCCGGCCGCGCCCGCGGCCGACCATCCCCGCGTCGCAGCCAACCGCGGGCGCCCCGCTGCGGTTCCGGCGAACCGGCCCTCCGCGGCCGCCTCCCCCAATGCGGCGGAATGCGCGCGCGTCATGCAGCGGCTGTCGCTGGGGGACGCCACGCCCGAGCTCCTGGAGCGCGTCGCGTCGCTTCATTGCAAGTAATCAATCCCTGACTCGAAGTGATGCCGGGCTCGCACCGGCATTGACGGCAGTTCGCCCGGCAGCGCTAATTCGCCTCCTGCGTGCGGCGCGCGTCGGGCCTCGTGCCCCCAAGAGGGTGGATGCGGCGGCGCGCCGTCCGGTCTAGATTTCAGCAAACGGCCCGACATGCGGCCGGCATCCACAGCAAGGAGTCGCCATGCGCGAGGAGAGGGGCCCGTTCGCAAGCCTGCGCTTTGCCGCTGGAGCCGTGTGCCTGCTGCTCGCGGGCCTGGTTCTCGGGAGCTGCGGCGGCGGCGCTTCCGGCACGTCGCGCGATGCCGGCCCGGCGCAGACGACGCTGACCGTCGACGCCTCGGACACCGACGGCGACACCCTGCAGTACCAGTGGCGCGTCAACGGCGGCAGCGTGCTCAACGCCAACGCGCGCAGCACCACCTGGACGCTGCCGGACGGCCCCGGCCTGCATTTCGCCTATGTGCTCGTCTCCGATGGCCACGGAGGCTACGCGCAGCAGCAGTACGCCGTCTCGAGCGACCCGTTGGGCACCGCCGCGCCCGCGCCGGCACCGCGCGCCTACGCGGCCTCGAGCGTGGCCGATTTCGACGGCAGCACGGTGCGACTGCGCTTCAAGTCCGCGGGCCAGCTCATGTTCACGCCGGCCGCCGGCGGTGCGCAGGCCGAGCGCTACGTCTACCTGCCCGACGTGCTCGTGCAGGTCTATGCCCAGGGAACGTCCACGCTCGTGTATTCGGGCACCACCGACGTCAGCGGCGAACTCGACCTGCCCAAGCTGCCGTCCGGCGCGGCGTACGACGTCCGCTGCGCGACGTCGCAGAGCGCGCCGCTGGCGCCGATGAATGCCTGCGGCGGCTTCTCGGCCGGCGGCACGCGCACGGTGATCGACCTGCAGCCGGCCGTCAACGACGACCGCAACCTGCGCCTGCATGGGCATGTCGCGGATGCCGACGGCGCGACCTGCGGCATCCAGGACGAATTCTTCGGACTCCACAGCGCCGCCACCGTGCAGCTGCAGCAGGCCGACGGCACCGTGCTCGGCGCCGCGGTGCGCGTCAACCGCTTCGGCGATTACGCGCTCGACGCGCCCGTGCCTGCCAACGGCAGCCTGAAGCTCGCGGTGACCTGCGAGGGCCTGCAGACGACGGCGGCCGTTCCGGCCCCGCCCGCGGCGGGCTACACGAAGGACCAGCTCGTGGAGCTGTCGGTGACGCTGGCCAACCACCGCCCGGCGATTGCCCGCATGGTGGGCAACGGGCTCGACGGCAACGTGCGCGGCGCGATGGTGCTGCCCGAAACGGGCGTGCAGTCCAACAGCCTGCCCGGTGCGCTGCAGTTCCTCAGCTACAAGGCCACCGACACCCGCCTGAGCGGCTGCATGTATTACCGCGCCCTCGGGGCCGTGGCGCAATGCGATGCGCAGGGCAACCCCAGCGGCGCGATCACGTTCGACGACTGGAAGCGCGCCATGCACTTCGCCCCGTACGCGCAGGGCAACACCGAGTACAGCGCCACCTACATCAACAAGATGGACCTGAACCTGGTGCGCAAGATGGTGGCGACCCGGGTCGATGCGACGCACATCGCGTTCTATGTCTGCAACCACCCGGGGCCGCCGACGCAGGGCCAGGGCGACGTGGACGCGGTGCTCAGCGTGGCGCTGGCCAACCAGAAGGAAGTCGCGTGCGTGGCGATGGAATCGACGCCGAGCGGCGGCGTCAACGGCGGCGCGCCGATCACGAAGTTCTTCGTCTTCGGGCCGGACGGCGGGCTGCTGACCTCGGTCAACCTCGACGGCCGCGGCGAGAAGTACGTGCCCGGTGCCTGCGTCGCGTGCCACGGCGGCAGCGTGCACGACGGGCGTTTCCCCGAGCTCGGCTCGCCATCGCCGTACCTGGGCGCCAACTTCCTCGCGTTCGATACCGGCAACTACCTGTTCGGCTCCGACAGCCACCTGACCGAAGCCGCCCAGAGCGAAGCGCTGTACCAGCTCAACCAGCTCGTGCTCGCGACCCAGCCGTCGCCGACCAACGCGACCAGCACCCTGATCCAGGGCTGGTACGCGAGCGGCTCGCATGTCCTGGACAAGGGCTACGTGCCGCAGGCCTGGCAGCAGGCCGCCAGCCAGCCGCAGGCCAGCAAGTTCTACCGCGAGGTCGTGGCCACGTCGTGCCGCACCTGCCACGCCTCCCTGGTCTCGCCGACGTACGACTGGAACGCGACCGTGCTGAGCCCCGGCCGGGCCTCGACGCACTTCTGCGGCGGCACCCCCGAGCTCGCGTCGAACGCGTCGATGCCCAACGCGCTCATCTCGCGCGATCGGCTCATGCAGCGCGCGCAGGGCGACGTCGAACTGCAACACATGCTGCAAGAGTTCCTGGGGTGCACGACACCGTTGCCCGACCCCGTCTTCCCGCGCCGCTGACAGGCGGCCTGAACCCTGTGTGAGGATTGCGATGAAGCCCCATTCGTCCCGTCAAGGTCGCGGCATCCTGGTCATGGCCTGCCTGGCCGTGGCCGCCTGCGCCGCGCCCAGCCCGCCGCCGGCGACGGCCGCGGCCAGCGCCGCCGCCCCGACTGCCGTGGCAGGCGCCCGGCCCGCGGCCCCGAGCGCGGCGCCCGCACCCGCACCCGCGGGGGCGACCGGCACCCGCGTGGCGTCCGCCAGCGACCTCGTCGCGCCGGCGCCGGTGCGCTTCGAGGACGCCGTCGACCGCGCGGGCAACGGCTTGCTGAGCCAGGTCGCGCAGCCCCTGGCCGCGTCGCGCCGGCCGCTGGTCATCGACCCGCTGATCGACGCCAACACCGGCGCGCAGACCGTGAGCACGGCGCGCATGGGCGTGCAGCTGGGCGCGCTCGTGCAGGCGCGCTTCGCGAACTGGAAGGTCGAGCCGTTCACCCGCCGGAACCTGGACGACGCGCCGCTGCTGCTGATCGGCACGCTGACGCCGGTGAACGTCGAACGTGCGGTCGACACCCCGCCCGACGCGTTCCGGGTCTGGCTCACGCTGATCGACCTGCGCACCGGACAGGTGGTGGCCAAGCAGATCGACCGCGCGACGGTCGACTCGGTCAACCCGGAACCCCTGAAGTACTACAGCGACAGCCCGACCTGGCACAAGGACAAGACCGTGCTGGGCTACATCAACTCGTGCCAGGTCAAGACCAACGTGGGCGACCCGGCCGACCCGGACTACCTCTCGCGCCTGCCGGCCGAGGCCACGGTCAACGAGGCGAACATGGCCTACACCGCCGGCAAGGTCGAGGAGGCGCACAAGCTGTACGAGGAGGCGCGCCCGCTCGCCGACGACGGCGACCTGCGGGTGCTCAACGGGCTGTACCTGACCAACTGGCAGCTCGGGAACCGGGACGCCGCGCGCAAGGCCTTCGACAAGCTGGTGGACTCGGGCCTCGAGCAGAAGCGCCTGCCCCTGAAGCTGCTGTTCCAGCCCGGCAAGACCGCCTTCAACCAGGTCGGCGACCTGCCGGAGCAGTACCGCATCTGGCTGTCCGCGCTGGCCCAGGAGGGCGCGCAGAGCAACGTCTGCATCAAGGTGGTCGGCCACACCAGCCGCACCGGCAGTGCGCGACTGAACGAAGCGCTGTCGCGCCAGCGCGCCGAGGTCGTGATGCGCATGCTGGCCCAGGACAAGCGCGCGCTCGCCGGGCGCATGACCGCCACCGGCGTGGGTTCCAAGGAAGCCCTGATCGGCCTGGGCACCGACGACTTGCGCGATGCGCTGGATCGGCGCGTGGAGTTCCGCGTGGTCGATTGCATCTAGCGCGAGCGTCCGCAACAAGGGGAGGGAAGACGATGCGACGCGTTCTGACGATGCTGGGCTTGAATGCGCTCGCCTGGAAGGCGCTGGCGGCGGCGCTGCTGTGCTGGTGCGCCATGTCGTCGGCGGAGGCGGCGTCGGCCGTCCAGACCGTCTTCACCAACTACGGCTGCGCCGGCTGCCACTCGGCCCCGCCCGACTGGATCTCGAACAACGCATCGGCGCTGGATGCCTTCGCGACCGGCAGGACGTTCACCCTCGGGGGCGCCACGAGGTCGGCCTGCGCCGCGCCCGGCACGACGGATCCGGGCGGGTGCTTCAAGACGTGGATCGCCCAGGTCGGCAACGCGGAAGGCTCGCCGATGACCACGCTGGCGAGCGACCTCGCCACACAATCCAACGGCGTCGACAATTCGACGGCGCTCGGGATGGGGCAGTACGTGCTCCACCTCATCCAGGGCGGCGTCTCGCCCGCGTCGCACGATTTCGGACCGGTGCTGGACGGCTCGACCACGACGCAGGTCGTCACGCTGCAGAACTACCGCGCCGCCAACGCCCCGTTCGCGATGCCGACGTTGGCCGCGCCGTTCTCGGTCGCCAACCAGGACTGCCCGATCGATCCGACCACCCACGACCCCGCGGTGCCCGGCACCAGCTCGCTGGACACGCCGGGCAGCTGCTCGCTGGTCGTGACGTTCCACCCGACGTCGGGTTCGAGCACGCTCGGGCCCCGGACGCCGACGCTGTCGATCTCGTTCGTCGCGGACACCAACGGTGCGCAGGCGCCTGGCCCGGTGTCGTGGAATGCGACCTCGTCGACCTACCAGGTGGCGCCGGTCCAGGTCGGCCTGGCGGGCGCGGGCTACGGGATCCCGCAGGCCCAGGCGAGCGTGACTGCGCCCAGCATCGTGGCGCCGGGCGATACCGTCCAGCTCGTGGGCAGCGCCAGCACGTCCCCGAACCAGGGATTCTCGTCGCTGCAGTACCTGTGGCACTTCACCGGCCCGGCCGCCATCGCGGACAGCGCGCTGGCCAGCCCGCAGGTCACCGCGCCGGCGACGCCCGGCACCTACACGGCGCAGCTCACCGTCTATGACGCCTACGCCACGCTCGCGTCCGCGACTTCGGCGCAGACAAAGAGCGTGACGTTCACGGTCGTCGGCCGTCCTACCGCCTCCCTCGTCGTGACGCCGTCCTCCGTGCCGTACTACGTCGGCGCGACGATCACGTTCGATGCCAGCGGCAGCCACGCCCAGGGCGCCGGCACGCTCAACTACCTCTGGACGATCTCCCCGACGCCGACGGTTGGTCAATGGACGATCGATGTGTCGAACACCAAGGCCTTCTTCACGCCGGCCGACACGCGGCAGTACACCGTCAGCGTCGCGGTGGACGACCAGGGCATCGCGCCCGTCTCGCAGCCGGCCCCGGTCGTGTTCACGACCCAGGCCACCAACCCGCCGACGGCCAGCATCGCCAACCCGGTGCGCACCGTGCTCGTCAACAACCCCGTGACGCTGTCGGCCACGGCGCACACCGACAACGGCGCGCTCACCTGCACCTGGAGCGTCACGCCGCCGTCCGGCCCGGCACCGACGGTGACACCGGGCAGCAGCAACAGCACGGGCTGCAGCGCGTCGTTCACGCCCGGCACGGTCGGCCCCTTCATCGTCGGCCTGACGGTGTCGGACGGCTTCAAGTCGACCACGCTGCCGGCCCCGGCGGCGACGATCACCGCGTCCAACCTCGAGGTCAACGTCGATGCCGGCACGGACCAGTCGGCCATCCTGAACAGTCCCCTGGTGCTGGCCGGGTCGGCCACGTCCTCCCTCGGTGACACGCTGACGACGACCTGGTCGATGCTGAGCGCCCCGGCGGGGAGCAGTGCCGCGATCAGCCCCGCGAACTCGCTGACGGCCGGCTTCACCCCGGACGTGCTGGGCACCTACGTCGTGCAGTTGTCGGCGACGGACCAGCATGGGCACACCGCCGCCGACTCCGCCACCGTCACGGTGCGACTGCCGCTGACCGCCAATGCGACGAGCCTGCCCTTCACGGTGCCGCTCGGCTCGTCGATCGTGGCGTCGACGAACGTCACCAACTACACCGCGGGCGCGCTGACGCTGCAGCCGGTGTCCTTCGGTGGCGCGACCCCGGGCGACTTCGCCCTTGATCCGGCCACCAACACGTGCGTGGCGGGCCTGTCGCTGGGGTCGGGCAGCTCGTGCAGGCTGGCGATCCTGTTCACGCCCACCGACGTCGGCCCGCGCAACGCCACCGTCCTGCTCGCCTACCCCGGCGCATTCAGCCCGTTGAGCATCACGTTGCTGGGCACGGCCACGCCGCGCCCCAAGGGCACGCTGTCGTCGACGGACTGGGCGCCGCCGTTCGCGGACACGGTGGTCGGGTCGTCCAGCAGCAAGACCGTGGTGCTGTCGAACTCCAGCACGCTCGCCACCGGCGCGCCGCTGACGTTCGCGAGCTTCGTGCTCACCGGCGTGGCGGCCGCGGACTACCAGGTCGGCGGCCCCTGCGCCGCGACGCCGCTGCCGACGCTGGCGCCGGGCGACCAGTGCCAGCTCTCGTTCACGTTCGCGCCGTCGGCCGCGGGTTTGCGGTCCGCGTCGCTGCAGGTCACCTCAGACGCCAGCAACGCGCTCGTCTCGGTGACGCTCGGCGGCAAGGGCCTGCCCGCGCCGGCGCCGGCCATCGGCCTGGCGCCGACGGTGGTCAACTTCGGCCAGCAGACGGTGGGCGGCACGTATCCGACGCAGTCGGCCACGCTCACCAATACCGGCACGGCCACGCTGGTGATCTCGAGCATCACGATCGCCGGCACCGGCTTCGCGATCGCCGACGCCGGCGCCTGCACGGGGGCCTCGCTGGCCATCGGTGCGAGCTGCCAGGTCACGCTGCGCTTCGACCCGTCGTCGGCGCAGCCGAGCTTCACCGGAACGCTCACCATCGCCAGCAACGTGCCGGGCACGCCGGCGACGCTCGGGCTCATCGGCAGCGGCACGGCGGCGGCAGCGCCGGTGCTCGCCTGGTCGCCGGCCGTGACCACGCTCGACTTCGGCACGGTGCAGGCCGGCGCGATCTCGGCCACGCAGTCCATCGTGCTGGCCAACCAGGGCCCGGGCGGGGCATCGCTCAGCTTCTTCAACGCCCTGGGGGTCGGGTCCTCCGCCTTCACGATCGACAAGGGCACCTGCCCCACCACGCAACCGCTTTTCGCGGGCTCGTCGTGCCGGCTCGACATCTCCTTCGCGCCGTCGTCTTCCGGCCCGCGCACGGCCACCTTGCAGGTCGTCTCCAACGGCAGTGCGCCCGCGCCCGTGACGCTGACGGGCATCGGCACGGGCAGCCCCTCGCTCGCGCTGGCGATGTCGACGAACACGATCGACTTCGGCTCGGTGCAGCTGGGAACCAGCTCGCAGCCTGCGATGCTGAGGCTGTCCAACAGCGGCGCCGGCAATCTGCAGATCGCGGCCATCAGCGCGACCGGGGCCTTCAGCGTGGCCAGCGGCAGCTGCCCGCCGGCGCCGTTCACGCTGCAGTCCGGCGGGCAGTGCACCGTCGCCGTGACCTTCGGGCCGACGGCCGTCGGCGCCGCCACGGGCAAGGTGACGGTGCAGTCCGACGCGCAGTCGCAGCCGGGCGACGTCGCGCTGGCCGGCAACGGCGACGCGGCGCCGGACCTGTCCAGCGGGGGCTGCTCGGTCAGCCGCGGCGACGGACCGCGCGACCCGGTGCTGTGGACGCTCGCACTGCTGGCGATCGCGGCGCTGGCCTGGCGTTCGCGCCAGCGCCGGCGTGACGAGCGCCAGCGCTCGGAGAACCCATGATGTGGCCCACCTGGGAGCACGTCGCGGTGCTCGTCGTGCTGTCGCCCCTGCTCGAGGAATGCGTATTCCGCGCCGGCCTTCAGGAATGGCTGCTGCGGCACGGCCAGACGACGCAACGGGCCAACGTGTCGACCGCGCTGGCGTTCGGGGCGCTGCACGCCGTCGCGCGGCTGCAGTGGGCCGCATTCGCCGTCGCGTTGCCGGCGCTGCTGCTCGGGGGGCTGTATGGACGATCGCGCCTGCTTCGCTGGTGCGTGCTGGGCCACGCCGCGATGAACGGCGCGTGGCTGCTGGTTCGATCGATGTCGGGAGGAACATGACCATGGAACGGCCGGGAAGGATCGCATGGGCAGCACGGCGCTGGCTTCGCGCGGTGGCAGGCGCTTTGCTGCTGGCCTGTCCGCTGCTGGCGCACGCCCAGCTGGACTACAACGGCTATGGCGTCGCGGACCTGTCCTGGGGGCGCTTCGAGCCGAGCGGAAGCATCAAGGACGACCGCTTCAACAGCAACTCGTTGTCGGCCACGTTCATCGGGATCAACGTCAAGGACGGCCTGGACGGCGGCTGGGCGCCCGGCCTCACGCTGGAGACCTTCTTTCGCTTCCAGGACTTCGCCACGGGACGCAAGCCGAACGACCCGCTGTTGTCGCGCAACGCCTTCGTCTCGCTCGCCAGCCCGTACGGCAGCGTGCGTGTCGGGCGACTGCAGACCTATCTGTTCGACACCACCGTGCGCTTCAACGCGCTGGCCAACTCGATCGCCTTCTCGCCCGCCGTGCGGCACGTGTTCCAGAGCGGCAACCTCGAAGGCGTCCAGGGCGACTTCTACTGGGATCGCGCGGTGTCGTACAGCACGCCCAACCTCGACGGCCTGACCGTCAACGCGATGTTCGCCAAGGGCGCGGCGGCCCATCGCGGCGACTACGGCGGCACCAGCATCGTCTGGGCGCATGGGCTGTTCGCCGGCGCGCTGTCCATGCAGCGCGTGCACCTGAACGACGGCTTCAACGATCCCACGATCGAGAATACCCTGCAGGCCGGTGCCACGTACGACTTCGGCGTCGCGCGCACCTTCGCGGAGAGCACCTGGACGAACGACATCGGGCTCGGCGTGCGCAGCCGCGTCGTGTCGCTGGGGGCCGCGATCCCGCTCGGGCCGGGGACGCTGGATCTGCAGGCCGCCTTCACGAAGGCGACCGGCCTGGCCGTCGACCGCAAGCACACGTCGACGTCGGCGGCCTACCTGTACGCGTACGACAGCCTGACCGACCTGTACGTGGCGGCCATGGACGATCGCGTCCGTGGCCAGACGCGCGGCCGCTCCGCCGCGATCGGGGTGCGCCACAAGTTCGAATGAGCGGCGCCGGCGTGGCTGCGTCGGGATCGACCTTGCCGCGTCCCTAGCTCGAGACCAGGCCGACCACGAAGTCCAGCATCGCGCGCGTCTTGGCCGGCACGTGGTGCCGCGACGGGTGGTAGGCGTAGAGCGGGAAGCGCTCGTCGGACCAGTCGGGAAACAGCGTGACCAGGCGCCGGCCGTCCATCAGCGGATCCTCGGGCAGCGCGAACATCTGCGCGATGCCGTAGCCGGCCTCGCACACGCTCTGCAGCGTCCCCGCGTCGTTGACCGTGAGCGCGCCGGGCGTCTGCAGCACGACCTTGCGCCGGCCGCGGTGGAATTCCCACGGGAACGCGCGGCCGGTGGCGGGGTCGCGGAACTGGATGCAGCGGTGCGCGCCCGATGCGAGCTCCTGCGGGTGCGCGGGCTGGCCGAAGCGCTTGACGTAGCGCGGCGCGGCCACCGTCACCACGCGCGCGTCGAGCAGCTTGCGCGCGACCAGGGACGAGGGCTGCGGATGGCCGAAGCGCAGCGCGAGGTCGAAGCCGTCGCCCACCAGGTCGCCGAGGTCGTCGCGCGTGCGCAGCTCCACGTCGAGGTCGGGGTGGCGCTCGAGGAAGCCGCCGAGCGCCGGGCCCAGGATCAGGCGCGAGAAGAACGGGTCCACGTTGACGCGCAGCCGCCCGCGCACGGCCGCGGCGCCGCCGCGCGCGCTGTCGGTGGCCTCCTGCAGCGCGGCCAGCAGCGGCGCCACCTGCTCGTGGAAGCGGCGCCCCTCGTCGGTCAGGTGCACCGACCGGGTGGTGCGCGCGAACAGGCGTACGCCCAGGCGCGCTTCGAGGCGGGCCACGGCGCGGCTGACGCCCGACGGCGACAGCCCCAGCGCGTCGCCCGCGCCGTTGAAGCTGCGTGCGTCCACGATGGCCAGCATCACGTCCACGCCCTCGAGCAGTTGCGAGGCAACTCCGGTCATTGTTGACTCCCAGGCATCAGTCAAATGCGTTTGATGCTATCGCAATCGATGGCGCCCCTCGGAAGAATGCGTCCATCGCCGCCAGGTCGCGCGGCTCGATGGAGAAACGGAAGATGTTTGCAATCACGGGAATCACGGGGCAGGTCGGCGGGCAGCTGGCGCAGCGGCTTCTGGACGACGGCCTGCCGGTTCGCGCGGTGCTGCGCGACGCCGCCAAGGCCGCGGCGTGGACGGCGCGCGGCTGCGAGGTCGCGCTCGCCGCGATGGACGACGCGGCCGCGCTGGCGGGCGCATTCGACGGCGCGCAGGCCGTCTTCGTGCTGCTGCCGCCGGTGTTCGACCCCTCGCCCGGCTTCGTCGAGGCGCGGCGGTACGTGGCCGCGGTATCGAGCGCGCTGCGCTCCTCCGGGGTGCCGCGCGTGGTCTGCCTCTCGACGATCGGCGCCGAATCGACCGAACCCAACCTGCTGACGCAGTTGCACCTGCTGGAACAGGCGCTGTCCGACCTGCCGGCCGCCGTCGCCTTCCTGCGCGCCGGCTGGTTCGTCGAGAACGTGGCCTGGGACATCGAGGGCGCGCGCGCCACCGGTGTCCTGCCCAGCACGCTGCAGCCGCCGGGCCGCGCGATCCCGATGGTGGCCACGGCCGACGTCGCGCAGTGCGCCGCGACCTTGCTGCGCGAGCCTGTGGACGGCCACCGCGTGGTCGAGCTCGAGGGCCCGGTGCGTGTCGCGCCCGTCGACCTCGCCGGGGCGCTGGCCAAGGCGCTGGGCCGCGACGTGGCGGTGCAGGTCGTGCCGCGCGGCGAGTGGGAGCAGCGCTTCCGCGCCCAGGGCATGCGCCACCCGCAGCCGCGCATGCGCATGCTGGACGGCTTCAACGAGGGCTGGATCGCGTTCGACCCGCAGTCGCCGCGACTGCGCAAGGGAACGACGAGCGTGCAGGAAGTGATCGACGGCCTCGTGCGTCGCGCCGGCGCCTGAGCGCGAGGGACGCGAGGCTAGACTACGCGCCTCCCAGCCCTGCGACCCGCCCCGTGATCCTCACTTCGCCCGACGTCGGTGCGGCCCTCGAAGCCGCGGAAGCCTGGCACCTGCGCGTGCAGTGCGAGACCTGGCATGCGCTGGGCGCCGCGGCGGCGCACGTCTTGCAGATCGGCGGCGGCATCGCGGCGTTCACCGAGCCGCTGTTCGGCCGCAAGCTCAACCACGTGACCGGCCTCGGGCTGGCCGGCCCCGTCGACGAGGGCGCGCTCGCGCGGCTGGAGGCGGCCTACGCCGCGCGCGGCCTGGGCGTCGAGATCGACCTGTGTCCGCATGCGGACGCGAGCGTCGTGGCACTGCTGGGCCGGCGCGGCTACGTCGTCAACGCCTTCAGCAACACCTACGTCCGCACGCTGGACGGCGTGGTCGATCGCGCGTCGCCGGGCATCGAGATCCTGCACGGCGACGCCGCCGGCGCGCTGTTCGTCGACGCGAGCGTGGCGGGTTTCAGCCTGCAGGCCCACCAGCGGCCGCGCGAGCTGCTGGCGGCGCTCGCGCGCATCGCGCAGGCGCGCGAGGACACCGCGCTGTTCGTGGCCCGCGTCGACGGGCACGTGGCCGGTTCGGCGGGCCTGGCCGTGATGGACACCCCGCGCGGTCGCATCGGCGAGCTCTACATCGCCAGCACGCTGCCGGCG
>Ga0207427_100989_pt1 | contig 11980 bp, 9 predicted proteins | sample AraplaCL_Cvi_mMS_FD_184268 | JGI IMG/M metagenome (GOLD analysis project Ga0207427, IMG submission 184268) | Arabidopsis root microbial communities from the University of North Carolina, USA - plate scrape CL_Cvi_mMS (SPAdes) (version 2) | ecosystem: Host-associated > Plants > Roots > Endosphere ... | reverse complement strand
GCCCGCTGATCCGGCGAGCGTCGCGCGCGACGCGGCCGCGGCCGCGCGCGCCCAGGCGCCGGCGCGGGTGCCGCTGTTCGCCACCACCGACCCGCGCTATCCGCTCGCCGTCGCGTTCTACGGCCGCGCGCGGCAGATGGTGGCGGTGCTCGCGCGCATGCAGGCCGCGCTGCGTGGCGAGCCCACGCCGCTGCCGCTGGCGGGCGACGAGCTGCAGGTCTTCGTCTCCACCGAGGGCTGGCCGCTGGCGGCGCTGCGCGCGCAGCTGAACACGCGCTCGCCCACCTTCCGCCACGCGGTGCGCATGAGCCTGGCGCTGGGCAGCGCGTACTTCATCGGCCTCGCGCTCCCGTGGGCCTCGCATCCGCACTGGCTGGTGCTGAGCGTGGGCGTGGTGCTGCGCGGCAACCTCGAGCAGACCCTGTCGCGCCGCAACGACCGGGTGCTGGGCACGATGATCGGCTGCCTGCTGGTGCTGGTGCTGGCGCAGTTCGCGGCGACGTGGGTGTCGACGCTGGCGTTCCTGGCGGCCGTGGGCATCGCGCACTCGTTCACCACGGCGCGCTACCTCGTCACCGCCGCGGCCGCGAGCGTGATGGCGCTGATGCAGGCCCACATGGCCGCGCCGGACGCCGAGAGCTTCGGCGTGTTCGAGCGCATCGCCGACACCGTGATCGGCGCCGCGCTCGCCTGGGGCTTCAGCTACCTGTGGCCCTGGTGGGAGCGGCGCGGCGTGGCCCAGCTCAACGACCGCGTGCTCAAGAGCCTGCGCGCCCTCGCCAGCGAGGTGATGCGCCTGCCCGACCCGGCCCAGCCCGACCTGAAGCTGCGGCTCGCGCGGCGCGAGGTCTACGAGGCCGTGGGCGCGATCGCATCGGCCGCCCAGCGCACCGGCGCCGAGCCCGAGCGCGTGCAGGTGCCGATGTACGCGCTGGCCGAGATGCTCACGCGCTGCCACGTGCTGATGGCGCAGCTGGTGGCGGTGCGGCTGCTGCTCGCGCGCCGCGGCGCGCAGCTCGATCCCGCGACCGCCGGCAAGGTGCTGGCCGAGGCCTGCAGCGCGCTGCACCACGCGCTGGACCACCCCGCCGTCGGCACCTCGCCGCAGCGCGGCGCGCCCGGCGCCGCCGGCGCGCCCGTGGTCGTCGCGGGCACCGTGCCCAGCGAGGACGTCGACCACACCGCCGTGCCCGCCGCGTTGCCCGACAGCGCCGTGCTGCCCTGGCTGCGCCGCCGCCTGCAGCTGGCCGCGCGCGCCGCGCGTCGCGTGGGGCTGGCGGCGCAGGCGCTGAACGCCGCGGCGACGTGAGGCGTCCGCATCGGCGGCCCGGTCGCCGGTGACATCCGGGGCGTTTATCCCCCGAAATGGCGGCCCGGGCCCCCGCGCCAACGACCCTACACTCCGGATTCCGGCCGCAGTCGCCGGTCTCGCTCCCGGCGCGCCCGCCCCGTGCCGCGAGCGAGTCGCACCAAGAATCACATCCAGGGAAACCAAGACATGGCCAACAAGCCGAAGCTGCACGAGATCCTCGCCGTCGAGAAGGCGCGCACGGGTCAGGTCAAGACCTTGCTCGAGGACACCTCGCGCAAATTCAACAAGGCGGCGGACTACTTCTCCGGCCACCTGAAGTCCTTGAAGCTGATCAAGGACGACCCGGCCAACGCCGCCATCGAGGCCGCCGCGCGCGAGCACCGCCAGTTGCCCACCACGGTGGTCGAGACGCTGGACTACCTGTTCAAGCACTGGGCCAACGCCGAGGACGTGCTGCTGCAGAAGTCGCTCACCAACCAGGTCGCCAAGGCCGACATCGTGCTGGGCGACGGCCAGGTGCTCGCCGCCAACGTCCCGGTGGACGAACTGCTGGGCCTGGAGAGCCGGCTCGAGGAACTGCGCAAGGTCTTCCACGCCATGCCCACCAACCGGGCCGACACCAAGTACGCGCCGGCAGACGACGGCCGCAAGGGCTCGTGGACGGCGGTCGACGCCGACATCACCACCAAGACCGAGCGCACCAAGGAGCCCTTCATCAAGGCCCCCGCCACCGACAAGCACCCGGCGCAGGTCGACGTGGTCGAGAAGGACATCGTGGTCGGCACCTTCACCAACATCAAGCTCTCGGGCGCGGCCACCACGCTGCAGAAGGCGCAGGCGATCGAGCTGGTCGACGACCTGATCGCGGCGACCAAGCAGGCCCGCATGCGCGCCAACACCGTCGAGGTGATCGACGGCAAGGTGGGCGCGGCGATCACCGCGTACCTGATGCAGGCGTTCAAGTAATCGAGCGCCCGGCTATGATCTGAATCGCTCTCCGGCAACGGGGGGCACGAGGCATCCTTATCCTTATCGTGAGGGTGTCGTCGGATACAGGCTTGCAGGTTTGGTGGTTCGAATCCACCCGTCCTTACCAAGCGAATCGACGTCGCGGCATCGCGCTGCGAACCACGTTCGCTTGGCAAGGACGTGCCGGAATTGGTAGACGGCTGCAGGACATTGACCCGCGCGACACACGATCCTTCGCGTTCTCGTTTCGCCTCAATAGTCTTATCGTCTCGAGCATCGGTCATCCGAAGGCGGGCCCCCACTGGGCGACCTGCAAAGGTCGCCCGGACCCGACATACAGGTTCGATTCCTGTCCTGCCCACCCAAGCGCATGCATGCTGCGTGCGCTTGGGGGGCAGGTGGCCTAGTGGCAAGGCGCGGGTTTAATCGACTCATCTTTCTCCTGAGACCGGGTCGCGTCCTTCTACCGGTGTAGCTTCGGCTGGCGTGGCACGTGGTTTGGTGGTTCAACCATCCACGTGCCACCCTCGTACACCCCACACCCCTTCACGTTCCGCGCGCCGATCGTCTCCGAGGCGCGCGAATCCGTCGCTCGTCACATCGCCGGTGGCCGGCGCCGCCTCGCTGGCTAGAGTCTCGCCACCAACTTTGATGGCGAGCCTGCGCATGCGAGTCTTCCTGTCCCTGATGCTGTCGACCGCGTGCCTCGCGCGCGCCGCGGCGCCTGGCGTGCCGCCGCCCGCGTGCATGCCGCAGGTGTTCGCGCCCGACGCGATCTCCGGCCCCGATCACGACGCTGCGCCGGCGTTCGCGCCCGACGGGCGCAGCGTCTGGTTCTCGCGCAGCGACGCCACGCGCTCGACGATCCTGGAATCGCACCTCGAAGGCGGCCACTGGTCGGCGCCGCGCACGGCGTCCTTCTCGGGTCGCTGGAAGGACATGGAGCCGGCGATGTCGCCCGACGGACGCTTCCTCGTGTTCGTGTCCAACCGGCCCGCCAGCGGCGACGGGTCGCCGCTGGACGGCTTCTTCATGGGCAAGTCCTTCCCCGGCGGTGGCGGCAACCTGTGGCGCGTCGAGCGCACGGCCGACGGCTGGAGCGTGCCCGTGCGGCTGCCCGACCTCGTCAACGCCGACCCGTCGACCTTCGCGCCCAGCGTGGCGGCCGACGGCAGCCTCTGGTTCATGCGCCCCGTCGACGGCGGCCGCCGCTTCCGCCTCTACCGCGCGCCGTGGCGCGACGGACGCTACGACGCGCCGCAGCCGCTGCCCTTCAGCGACGGCTCGACCAACGACGTCGACCCCGCCGTCGCGCCCGACGAGTCCTTCGTCGTGTTCGGATCGAGCCGCCCGCCGGCGCGCGACATGGACCTGTTCATCGCCTGGCGCACCGGATCGACCTGGAGCGCGCCGCGCCATCTCGGCGACGTGGTCAACCGCCCCGGCTCCGATGCCGAAGCGCGCCTGTCGCCCGATGCGCGCACGCTGTACTTTTCGAGCGAGCGCCGCTCGACGGCGGCGTCCGACCGCGACGCGGCCTGGAACAACGGCAAGTACAACGTGTGGCGCGTCGAGCTCGCGGGCTGCCCCGCGGCGCGGCGCGATTGAGGCGGTCGCCGCGCCGGCGTCAGTTCGTCACGACCAGGTCGATGCGGGCTGTCTGGTACGCATCGTCCAGCGAGGTCGCGTAGATCGTCAGCGGCACGGGCGCGACGAGCGGCTGCGCGGAGGAGATCGCCAACACCAGCTGGCCCGGCGAGGAGACGGTCTCCGTGAAGGCCGCGCCGCCGTAGAGCACGGTCGCGCCGGCCTGCGTCGGGATGCCCGCGGAGTTGCCGGCGACGGTCTCCCACGCGACCGGGCCCGACGAGTCGAGTTCGAGCACGTCGCCCACCTGCACCTGGATCGTCTGCTCGTCGTCGGGATAGACGTCGATGCCATGCAGCCACTGCCCGTTGAGCTTCGCGCCGATGTCGAAATTGGCCTGCGGCGGGGGCGGCGGGATCTCGATGCCCACGTCGACGCCGCCGCCGCAGGCGGTCAGCACGGCACCCGCGGCGAGCACGGCGATCAGGGAGAGATTGAGCTTGCGCATGGTCGTTCCGGTTGATCCTTTGACGGCTCAACGCGTCGATGCGGTCGGCGGATGTCAGACCCGATACCGGATTTACCTGCGCTTGACGTAACAGCCGACGGGCGCGGGTCGAGACGACCCGCCCTGCCGATACCGCGGGCATCGGTACGCCGCGAACGCGGGTCGGAAACGACCCGCCCTACCGGCGTTTGGCGGCTCGCGCAGCCGCGCGCGCGGCCTCGGCGGCGCGCAGCTTGTCCTTCTTGCTCGGCCGCTTGCCCTTGACGCCGCCCGTGCCGTGCGGCGCCTCGGCCGCGCCCTTGGCCGGCGCGGTCTCCTTGGGCTCGAATCCGGGAATGACCTCGCGCGGCACGCGTTGGCCTTGCCGCTTCTCGATGAGGCGGAAGTGCGCCTCGCCCGCGGCCGGCACGAAGCTCACGGCATGGCCGGATTCCCCGGCCCGGCCCGTGCGGCCGATGCGGTGCACGTAGTCGTCCGAGGAGCGCGGCAGGTCGTAGTTGACGACCACGGGCAACTGCTCGATGTCGATGCCGCGCGCGGCCAGGTCGGTGGCCACCAGCACCTGCAGGCGCGAGGCCTTGAAGTCGTCGAGCAATTGCGTGCGCCGGCCCTGGCTCAGGTCGCCGTGGAAGGCCTCGGCCTTGAGTCCGCCGATGTGCAGCTTGGAGGCGACGTGGCTGGCCGCGTACTGCGTCGCGACGAACACGAGCACGCGCTTCCAGCCGTGCTCGCGGATCAGCTTGAGCAGCAGCGGGGTCCGCGAGGCGGTATCGACCGCGATCGTGCGCTGGTGGATGTTCGCGGTGGCCGACTGCAAAGCCTCCGTCGCCGCGGCGCTCTCGTCGGCGGCGCCGGCCAGCGCGATGTGCACCGGGTCGTGCAGCAGGCCTTCGGCCAGCGCGGTCACGGCGCGCGGGAAGGTGGCCGAGAACAGCAGCGTCTGGCGGCGCGGCGGCAGCAGGGCGAGCAGGCGCTGCAGCTCGTCGGCAAAGCCCAGGTCGAGCAGGCGGTCGGCCTCGTCGAGCACGAGCGTCTGCACGTCGGCCAGCGAGACGGCGTTCTGGTCGACGAGGTCGAGCAGGCGGCCGGGCGTGGCCACCACGATGTCGGCGCCGCCGCGCAGCCGCATCATCTGCGGGTTGATCGACACGCCCCCGTACGCGATCGCGATCTTCAGCGCGGCGGGCAGGTGCTGCGCGTCCTCGCGCAGCGATTCGCCGATCTGCGCCGCCAGCTCGCGCGTGGGCGCGAGCACCAGCGCGCGCACGGGGCGCTTGCGGCCTTCCGGCGGCACGCCCGCTTGGGCCAGGCGCTGCAGCACCGGCCAGCCGAACGCCTGCGTCTTGCCCGAGCCGGTGCGGGCCGCCCCCTGCACGTCCCGGCCGGCGAGCGCGGGCGGGATGGCGGCGGTCTGGATGGGCGTGGGCCCGAGGTAGCCGCGCTGCTTCGCGGCAGCCAGCAGCGGGGCGCCCAGGCCGAGGGATTCGAAACTCATGACCCGTATTGGACACGAGTCGGCCGGGCGCCGGCCAGCGAGCGGCGGCGCCGGGGTGGCCGGCGCGCCGTCCTCACGCCTTTTTCGCCTTCTCGCCGCGCTTCTGCCAGGCCAGCAGCTCGCCGACGAAGCCCTTGCGGAACGCGACCACGCACAGCACGAAGATCGCGCCGATGATCACGTTCGTCCACGAGCCGGCGCGGTCGGACAGGTAGTTCTGCAGGCCGACGACCACGAACGCGCCGACCGCCGGGCCCGCGAAGGTGCCCAGGCCGCCGAGGAGCGTCATCAGGATCACCTCGCCGGACTGTTCCCAGCGCACGTCCTGCAGCGTCGCCAGGTGCATCACGATCACCTTGAGCGCGCCGCCCAGGCCGGCCAGCGAGGCCGACAGCACGAAGGCCAGCAGCTTGTAGCGGTCGACGTTGTAGCCCAGCGAGATCGCGCGCGGCTCGTTCTCGCGGATCGCCTTGAGCACCTGGCCGTAGGGCGAGTGCACGATGCGCAGCACGAGCAGGAACACGCCCACGAAGATCGCCAGCACGAAGAAGTACAGCGCGAGGTCGTTCTCCAGCGACAGCAACCCGAACAGCTTGCCGCGCTCGATGCCGTTGATGCCGTTCTCGCCGCCGGTGAACGAGGCCTGCAGGAAGAAGAAGAACAGCATCTGCGCCAGCGCCAGCGTGACCATGGCGAAATAGATGCCCTGGCGCCGGATCGCGATCGCGCCGACCACCGTGCCGGCGGCCGCCGCGGCGGCGACGCCGCCCAGCAGCGCCAGCTCGGGCGTCAGGTGCTTTTCCTGCAGCAGCCAGGCGGTGATGTAGGCCGCGCCGCCGAAGAACGCGGCGTGCCCGAACGACAGCAGGCCCGTGTAGCCCAGCAGCAGGTTGAACGCCATCGCGAAGATCGCGAAGCACAGCGCCTGGGCGACGAAGATCGGATAGACGCCCACGAAGGGCGCGACGAGAAGGAAGGCGAGCGCGACGATCCAGGTGATCTTGCCCGCGCGCTCCGTGCCTTGGCCGAGCCAGTTCATCACTTCTCCTTCCCGAACAGACCGGCGGGACGGATCATCAGGACGATGGCCATGATCACGAACACCACGATGTTGGACGCCTCGGGCATCACGAAGATGGTCAGCTTCTCGACCAGGCCGAGCGCCAGGCCGGTGACGATCGAGCCCATGATCGAGCCCATGCCGCCGATAACCACCACCGCGAACACGACGATGATGAGGTTGCTGCCCATCAGCGGATTGACCTGCGTGACGGCCGCCGCGAGCACGCCCGCGAAGCCGGCCAGCGCGCAGCCGGCCGCGTAGGTGAGCGTCACCATCAGCGGCACGTTGACGCCGAAGGCCTGCACCAGCGCCGGGTTCTCGGTGCCGGCGCGCAGCAGCGCCCCGAGCTGCGTGCGCTCGATCAGGAACCACGTGCCCAGGCACACCGCCAGCGAGATGACGACCACCCAGGCGCGGTAGTTCGGCAGCACCATGAAGCCGAGGTCGGTGGCGCCCGACAGCTGGTCCGGCGCCGAGTACGACTGGCCCGACGAGCCGTAGTACTGCAGGAACACGCCCTGGAGCACCAGCGCGATGCCGAAGGTCAGCAACAGGCCGTACAGCGGATCGAGCTTGTACAGGCGCTTGAGGAACAGGCGCTCGATGACCACGCCCACCGTCCCGACCACCAGCGGCCCGATCAGCAGCGCCCACCAGTAGCTCACGTTCCAGCGGTCGTTGACGTACCACGCCGCATACGCGCCGAGCATGTACAGCGCGCCGTGCGCGAAGTTGACCACGCCCAGCAGGCCGAAGATCACGGCCAGGCCCAGGCTGAGCATCGCGTAGAACGACCCGTTGACGAGGCCGAGCATCAGTTGGCCCATCAGGGCCTGGATGTTGATGTCAGGCATTGGAGGACGACTCCATCCTTATGTGCGACGGGCCGCCGCGGTCGAACGCGACGGCCCGGATGGTTCTGGGAAACGACGGCAGACGGCCTGCGCCGTCAGGCCCTCACTTCCATGCGGCGCACTTGGTCTCGGCCTTGGTCGTGAAGGCCTGGTCGCCCTTGATCGTCTCGACGACGTTGTAGTAGTCCCAGGGCTCCTTGGACTCGGCCGGCGTCTTGACCTGCATCAGGTACATGTCGTGGATCATCGAGCCGTCGGCGCGGATGTAGCCGTCCTTGGCGAAGATGTCGTTGACCTTGCCGGCCTTCATCTTGGCCAGCACCTTGTCGGTGTCGTCCGTGCCGGTGGCCTTGACGGCCTGCAGCCAGTTCAGGGCGGCGGAGTAGTCGCCGGCGTGCAGCGAGCCGGGCATCTTCTTCATCACGTCGAAGAACTTGCGGCCCCAGGCGCGCGTCTCGGGCGTCTTGTTCCAGTACCAGCTGTCGGTCAGGTACATGCCCTGCGTGGTCTTCAGGCCCAGCGAGTGCACGTCCTGGATGAACATCAGCAGGCCGGCCAGCTTCATCGACTTGGTGATGCCGAACTCGTTGGCGGCCTTGATCGAGTTGATCGTGTCGCCGCCGGCGTTGGCCAGGCCCAGGATCTGCGCCTTGCTGGCCTGCGCCTGCAGCAGGAACGACGAGAAGTCGCTCGCCGACAGCGGGTGCTTGACCACGCCCAGCACCTTGCCGCCGTTGGCCTCGACCACGCGGGCCGTGTCGCCTTCCAGCGCCGCGCCGAACGCGTAGTCGGCCTGCAGGAAGTACCAGCTCTTGCCGCCGGACTTGGTCACGGCCCCGCCGGTGCCCTTGGCGAGCGCGGTGGTGTCGTAGGCCCAGTGGATGGTGGTGGGGGCGCACTGCTCGTTGGTCAGCGCCGAGGTGCCGCCGCCCACCGAGATGATGATCTTGTGCTTCTCGGCCGCGACCTTGGCCATGGCCAGGTTGGTGCCCGAGTTGGTGCCGGCGATCAGCATGTCGACGCCGTTGGTGTCGAACCACTCGCGCGCCTTGGCGGCGGCCACGTCCGGCTTGTTCTGGTGGTCGGCGACGACCAGCTCGATCTTCTTGCCGTTGATCGCGCCGCCCATGTCGGCGATGGCCATCTTGATCGCTTCGACGCCGCCCTGGCCGTCGATGTCCGCGTACACGCCGGACATGTCGGTGATGAAGCCGATGCGGACGACGTCGCCCGAGATCTGGGCCTGCGCGGCCCCGGCGAAGCCGAGCGCGCCCAGGCACGCGAGCGCCACGGTCTTGAGGGTGGCGGAGAAAGGCTTGGACATGGATCGGTCTCCTTGCTTGGTCGTGGGTCTTGTGGACGTGGGGAAAAACAGCAGCGTCAGGTCAGACGCCCAGGTACTCGTGGATCTTGTCGATGCGGCTCGGCAGCTCTGCCTGCGTGAACTGCTGGATCACCTGGCCGTGCTCCATCACCATGAAGCGGTCGGCCAGCGGGGCGGCGAAGCGGAAGTTCTGCTCCACCATCACGATCGTGTAGCCCTGCTTGCGCAGCGCGACCACCATCTCGGCGAGCTTCTGCACGATCACGGGCGCGAGGCCCTCGGAGATCTCGTCGAGCAGCAGCAGCTTGGCGCCCGTGCGCAGGATGCGCGCGACGGCCAGCATCTGCTGCTCGCCGCCGGACAGCCGCGTGCCCTGGCTGCCCTTGCGCTCGACCAGGTTGGGGAACATCGCGTAGATCTGCTCGATGGGCATGCCGCCTTGCGTGAGCACCGGCGGCAGCATCAGGTTTTCCTCGCAGCTCAGGCTGGAGAAGATGCCGCGCTCCTCGGGGCAGTAGCCCAGGCCCAGCCGCGCGATCTTGTGAGTGGGCATGACGATCGTCTCCTGGCCCTTGACCTTGATCGAGCCCTTGCGCGCGCCCGTCAGGCCCATGATGGCGCGCATCGTCGTGGTGCGGCCCGCGCCGTTGCGGCCCAGCAGCGTGACGACCTCGCCCTCGTTGACGTGGAAGTCGACGCCGTGCAGCACGTGCGACTCGCCGTACCAGGCGTTCAGGCCCTTGATCTCGAGGAACGGGGTGCTCATTCAATGGGCTCCGACAAGTTCGGTCTGCGCGGTGCCCATGTAGGCCTCGATGACCTGCGGGTTCCTCGACACCTCGGCGTACGGCCCCTCGGCCAGCAGCGCGCCGCGCTGCAGCACCGTGATGGTGTCGGCGATCGACGAGACGACGCTCATGTTGTGCTCGACCATCAGGATCGTGCGGTCGGTGGAGACCTTCTTGATCAGCTGGCGGATGCGGTCGACGTCCTCGGTGCCCATGCCCTGCGTGGGCTCGTCCAGCAGCATCAGCTTGGGCGACATCGCGAGCGTGGTGGCGATCTCGAGGGCGCGCTTGCGGCCGTAGCTCAGCTCGACGGCCGGCAGGTGCGCGAACGCGGCGAGGTCGACCTCGGCCAGGAGTTCCATCGCGCGGGCGTCCAGCTTGTGCAGCGTGCGCTCGGACTTCCAGAAGTGGAACGAGGTGTCGAGCGTGCGCTGCAGCGCGACGCGCACGTTCTCGAGCACGCTCAGGTGCTGGAACACGGCCGAGATCTGGAACGAGCGGATGACGCCGCGGCGCGCGATGGCGGCGGGCGCCTCGCGGGTGATGTCGATGCCGTCGAACACGATGGTGCCCGAGGTGGGCTGCAGGAACTTCGTGAGCAGGTTGAAGCAGGTGGTCTTGCCTGCGCCGTTGGGGCCGATCAACGCATGGATGTGGCCGCGCTGCACGCGCAGGTTCACCTTGTTGACGGCCACGAAGCCCTTGAATTCCCTGGTCAGATCGCTCGTCTCGAGGATGTAGCTGCTGCTCATCCAACTGAGTGTAGGGGCTGCTCCCTACCGGTAACAGTTCGCAGAAATACGTTCGGGTTAGCCCGGACGAAATCGCCGGATCAGGTGATGGGGCGTGTCAGGATATTGAAAGAAAAAGGGGACGAGCCCCGAGGCCCGTCCCCTTCATGACACCGGTGTGTCGCGGTGCTTTACAGACCCAGGTCCGAGATGAACCGGTTCGTGAAGCCCCAGGTGCCGGCCGTGCCGTAGCTGTTGCACGTGGCCGAGGCGCTGCCCGGGCCGCAGTCCACGTCGCGGTCGAGCGACCAGAAGTGGATGCCGGCGATGCCGTTGGCCTTGGACCAGGACACCAGCGTGTCGACGTTGGCGATCGAGAAGATCTCGTCGGTCGCGTCGTTGCCGCCGATCATGGGCGTGATCTCGATCTGGTTGTACGGCACACCCCAGTAGTTGTGCAGGTTCACCGCCGAGTTGATCGCCGATTGCGCCATGTCGCAGCGACCATTGCCGCCCAGGGTGCAATTCGACGCGATCGCGCTGCCGTAGTCCATCGCCATCAGGTTGATGTAGTAACCCGTCAGGCCTTGCGACTTGATCGAGTTCATCACGTTGACGCCGATCTGGCCCAGGCTCTGCGGCGCGTTGCCGCCGAGGGTGGCCAGCGTGAAGCTGAAGCGCAGGTTCGGGTGGTTGGCCTTGGCGACCTTGACCCGGGCCACGAGCGCGTCGATCACGCCCTGCGACTGGCCGCCTTCGATGTCGAAGTCGATGCCTTGCAGGCTGGACGAGTTGTAGCGCTGGATGAACGACTCGAAGCCAGCATCCGAGCCGCAGGTGAACACGCCGTTGGCGCCACCGGTGGAGATGATGTACTTCTTGCCGGCGCTGACCCACTGGTTCACGTTCTGGCCGATGAGCGCGGCGGGCGTGACGCCGGCCCAGTTCTCGGAGCCGCACTCGCCGGACGCGAACGCCCAGGTCATGGAGCCCTGCTTGGCAGGCATGGCGTTGAGCACCGGCTGGCGCGAACCCGTGACGGACGTCGAGATCTGGCTGACGTTCCAGTCCATGTTGATCGTGATGTCCTTGTACGAACCGAACACGAAGCCCGAGGCGGGCGGCGGGGTCGGGCTCGGCGGCGGCGGCACGGGGGTGGGCGGCGGCGGCACGGGCGTGGGCGGGGGCGGCGTCGTGCAGCCCGAGGTCAGCGTCCACGGCTGGCCGGTGCCGACGGCGCCGTTGTGCGTCGCGGGATCGTCGCCCTGGGTCCACCAGTTGGCCTTGTAGCTCTTGCCGTTCTCGCTGACGACGGCGCCGCCGTTGTAGGCGGTCGACGCGTTCCAGGG
>Ga0207427_100988_pt1 | contig 11997 bp, 11 predicted proteins | sample AraplaCL_Cvi_mMS_FD_184268 | JGI IMG/M metagenome (GOLD analysis project Ga0207427, IMG submission 184268) | Arabidopsis root microbial communities from the University of North Carolina, USA - plate scrape CL_Cvi_mMS (SPAdes) (version 2) | ecosystem: Host-associated > Plants > Roots > Endosphere ... | reverse complement strand
CTGCACGGGCGGCGCGAGCCGATGATCGACCGCGTGGAGGTGTCCATCATCGAGGAGCCGCAGCCCTCGTGGCTCGCCTACGTCGGCGGCGCGTTCGACTTCACGCGCGTGCCCTACGAGTTCGCCGCCACCGCCGCACCCGGCGGCCGCCTCGCCCCCAATCTCGCGCGCCGCGGCATGCAGCTGCACCAGGTCGTGCAGCCCGACGTGCTCTACACCTACTTCAACATGGACGACCCCGTCGTCGGGGGCTACACGCCCGAGCGCGTGGCGCTGCGGCGCGCGATTTCGCTGGGCTACGACAACGCCGAGGAGATCCGCCTTCTGCGCAAGCCGCTGGCGATCCCCGCGCAGGGGCTCGTCGCGCCGCTGGTGGCCGGCTACGACGCGGGCTACCGCAGCAGCATGAACGACTACGACCCGGTGCGGGCGCGCGCGCTGCTCGACCTGTACGGCTACGTCGACGTCAACGGCGACGGCTTTCGCGAGCGGCCCGGCGGCGGCGCGCTGGTGCTGCACATGGCCACGCAGCCCGACTCCAACGCGCGCCAGCTCAACGAGCTGTGGCAGAAGAAGATGGAGGCGATCGGCATCCGCCTCGTGTTCGACCGCCGCCCCTGGCCCGAGCAGATGAAGCAGGCGCGCGCCGGCAAGCTGCAGATGTGGACGCTCGGTGCCTCGTCCGACGAGCCCGACCCCGAGGACCTGCTGGCCCTGGGCTACGGCCCGGGCAAGGGCGAGGGGAACTGGTCGCGCTTCGACCTGCCCGAGTACAACGCCGCCTGGCGCCGCGTGAAGGACCTGCCCGACGGCCCCGAGCGCAGCGCCGCCGTCGCGCAGGCGCAGAAGCTGCTGCTCGCCTGGATGCCGCTCAAGACCCACCTGCACCGCGTGCGGCTGGTGCTGGGCCAGCCGTGGCTCGAGGGCTGGCCGGCCAACCCGTTCGTCAACGGCTTCTGGCGCTTCCTGGACATCGACGCCGCGCGGCGTCCCGCCACGCCATGAGCCTGGCGACGCGCCTCGTGCGCGCGCTCGCGGCCGCGGCGCTCGCGGCCGGCGCGCACGCGATGCCTGCGCCCGCGGCGTCCGCGCCGGCGCCCAAGGTGCTGCACTCCGCCTTTCGCGTCGGCGAGACGAGCGACGTGTATTCGCGGATGTTCACGGGCCATATCTTCGAGGGGGCTGTACGCCTACGAGCGCGTGGCCGATCCCGCCGTGCGCAGCCCGAACTGGGCCGCGCTGGACCAGAACGACATCGTCGGCCTGGCGGCGCTGCGCGAGCGCGCGCTCGACGCGCACGCCCCGTTCGACTACGACGCGCCGGTGGCCGGCCTGAAGGCGCTGGATCGCTACACGCTGCGCATCGAGCTGGCGCAGCCGCGGCCGCGCTTCGTCGAGATCCTGGCGCAGGGCGACATCTGCGGCGCCGTCGCGCGCGAGGTGGTGCAGGCCGATGGCACGGGCATCGGCGCGCACCCGGTGGGCACCGGGCTGTTCCGCCTGGCGCAGTGGCGGCGCGCGTCCAGGATCGCCGCGCGTTAGCGACAATCGGGCGATGACCGACCCCACACCGCCCCGCGCGTCCGCCGCGGCCGTCGCCCACCGCTGGATCGCCGTGCTCGTGCTCGGCTTCGCCTCGGGCCTGCCGCTGGCGCTCACCGGCCTGGCGATGCAGGCCTGGCTGACGATGGACGGCCTGGACCTGGCCGCGATCGGCTTTCTCACGCTGATCGGCATCCCCTACACGTTCAAGTTCCTGTGGGCGCCGCTGCTGGACCGCGTCGACTTGCCGCTGCTCGGGCGCCGGCGCGGCTGGATCGTGCTGACCCAGGCGCTGCTGGCCCTGGCGCTGTTCGCGCTCGCCGACGTCGACCCGAAGCTGGCGCTGCCGGTGTTCTCGGCGCTGGGCGTGCTGGTGGCCTTCCTGAGCGCGTCGCAGGACATCGTCGTCGACGCCTGGCGCGTGGACGTGCTGCCGCCGCGCGAGCGCGGCTTCGGCTCGTCGCTGTTCGTGATGGGCTACCGCATCGCGATGATCCTGTCGGGCGGCATCGCGCTGATGTGGACAGATACGGTGGACGGTATCGGCATGACCTGGCCCGCCGTCTACCGGCTGATGGCCGTGATCATGGCGGCGCTGGCGGGCCTGTCCGCGCTGGCGCTGCCGCGCCTCGCGCAGCCGCCCGCGCGCGTGCGCGACGCCGAACGCGGGCCGATCCGCCAGGACCTCGCCGGCTTCCTGGCCGTGCTGGCGGCGGTGGCCGTGGGCGTGATCCTGACGCAGCGCTTCGGCGGCCCGATCGCCGGCTGGCTGCTGTCGCCGTGGTTCGGCACCGCGGTGGCCAAGGGCTCGCTGCAGGCCAAGTGGATCGACCTGCTGGCGTTGCTGCTGGGCCTGGCGGTCACGCTGCCGCTGGCCGGCTTGGCCGCCCGGCGCGCGCGCTTCCAGACGCTGCTGGCGGGCCTGGATTCGTACTTCAGCCAGCCGCGCGCCTGGGCCTTCCTGGCCTTCATCGTGTTCTACAAGCTGACCGACGCGTTCCAGCTCTCGCTGCTGACGCCGTTCCTGCTCAAGGGCATGGCCTTCGGCCCGGCGGAAGTCGGCGTCGTCAACAAGCTGATCGGCCTGTTGCTGACGGTGTTCGGCGCGCTGCTGGGCGGGCTCGTGATGCTGCGGCTGCGGCTGGTGTGGTCGCTGCTGGTGTTCGGGCTGCTGCAGATGTCCAGCAGCGTGGCGTTCTGGTGGCTGGCGGTCCACGGCAAGGGCGCGCTCCCGGGCTGGACGATCCCGGCGTTCGACTTCGGCTTCGTCAAGCTGCTGCACCCGACCCCGGTGGACGGCGGCCTGCTGATGGCGGTGGGCTGCGAGAACCTGGCCAGCGGCATGGGCACCGCGGCGTTCCTCGCGTTCCTCATGAGCCTGACCAACACGCGCTTCAGCGCCACGCAGTTCGCGCTGCTGTCGGCGTTCCAGTCGGTGGGCCGGGTCTGGATCGGCCCGCTGGCCGGCGTGCTGGCCGAGGCCATCGGCTGGCCCGCGTTCTTCCTGGTGGCCGTGGTGATGGGCGTGCCGTCGCTGATCCTGCTGTGGCGGCTGTGGCGCCCGATCGACGCGCTGGACCTCCGTCCGGGAACCCCTTGAATCGGCGCGGATCGCAATCACCTGCATCCGGTCCTTGCTGTCGACCCGCACTTGAATCCGTCCCCTGCCTTCGATCCCCGTCGCCGCCGCCTGCTCGTGGCCGGCGCCGCCCTGGCGCTGCCCGGCGCGGCGTTCGCGCAGCGCGAAGGCGTGCAGGTCGGGCCGCGCTCGACCTTCGAGTCGCTGGTGCCGGCCTCTCAGATCGAGGCCGAGGCCGCGCGCGGCTACCGCGACATGCTGGCCCAGGCCCGCGCCGCGCATCGCCTGGCGCCCCCGGAACACGTGCAGCTGCGCCGCCTGGTGATGATCTCCACGCGCCTGCGCCCGTTCGCCGGCATGTGGAACGAGCGCGCGATCGGTTGGCAGTGGGAGGTCAACCTGATCAACTCGCCGCAGATCAACGCGTTCTGCATGCCGGGCGGCAAGATCGCGTTCTACTGGGGCATCCTGACCAAGCTGCAGCTGACCGACGACGAAGTCGCGATGGTGATGGGCCACGAGATGACCCACGCGCTGCGCGAGCACGGCCGCTCGCAGATCGGCAAGCAGGTGGCCACGCAGGGCACCATCGCGCTGCTGGCGGGGCTGTTCGGCTGGGGCAACGCGAGCCGTACCGCGGCCAACGTGGGCGGGCGCCTGCTGTCGCTCAAGTACAGCCGCGACGACGAGACGGAGGCCGACCTGATCGGCCTGGAACTGGCCGCGCGCGCGGGCTACGACCCGCGCTCCGCGCTGTCGCTGTGGCGCAAGATGGAAGCGGCGAGCAAGGGGGCGCCGCCGGCGTTCCTGTCGGACCACCCGTCCAATCCCGACCGCCTGCGCACGATCGCCGCCAACATCCCGCGCGTGCAGGGGCTGTTCGATCGCGCGCCCAAGCCTGACCAGCGATTCGGTCCGCCATCGGCCGGATGAACGCCATCGCCGGCGTTTCTTGCCACACGCGTTCGTGTACACGGGCGCCGGGTCCTGCATGCCGGCGCCATGCTGCTGATGCGCCATCCTGGCGCGCCCGCACTGTTTCACGCTGTTTCCTGCTCGGCATTAGGGGGGAAGTGCCAGGGGAGGTATGAGCGTTGCCCATGTGGGGCGTGACCGGCGCTCGCGGGTCCGATAAATCCTGTCGCATGGGGCGGCGGACCAAACCCTCTTGGAGTACCACCAATGACTTCCCAACATGACCAATCCGGCCGACAAGACCAGCAGAACCAGGCTGGCACGACGGGCCAGCAGGGTGGCCAGGCCAGCGGCGGCCGCGGCTTCGCAGGCATGGATCGCGAGCGCCAGCGCGAAATCGCCAGCCAGGGCGGCCGTGCCGCGCACGCGAGCGGCAACGCCCACCAGTTCACGTCGGAAGAGGCGCGTGCCGCCGGCTCCAAGCGCCATGCGAATGCCGCGATGCGCGCCGCGCAAGCCGCCAACGCGAACAAGTCCGATTCGTCCCTGAGCTGATCGGACGCATCGGCCCGCCTCGCCGGGCGGGCCGATCGACCGGTTTGCTGCAAACGCTACCGCAAAGCGTGGGCCCGGCTCACGCTTTTTTCATTGCGGCCGCCGTCGCAGCGGCCCTCGTTCTGCGAAGAATCGTAAAGCGGCGCCCCAAGCTGGGGCTTCGCGATTGATGGGACGTCGTAACCCGCGGTGCTTATGATCGCGCGATGCACATCGCCCTGATCGCGCACGACGCCAAGAAGGACCTGATGGTCGCGCTCGCCCGCGACTTCGTCCCCTTTCTTTCCCGCTGCCACGTGATGGCCACGGGCACCACCGGCTCGCGCCTGATCGTGGAGGCGGGCCTCGAGGTGGAGCGCCTGCTCAGCGGCCCGCTGGGCGGCGACCTGCAGATCGGCGCCCGCCTGGCCGAAGGCCGGGTGGACGCGGTGATCTTCCTGCGCGACCCGATGACGCCGCAGCCGCACGAGCCGGACATCAACGCGCTGGTGCGTGCCTGCGACGTGCACGACGTCGTCTGCGCCACCAACGAGTCCACCGCGCGCCATGTGCTGCGCGCGCTTTCCGAGGAACTCGACGCCCAGGAGGCGCCGGCTCAGAAGCGGTAGCCGAGCCCGAAGGTCAGCTGCGGGATCGCCTTGAACTTGTGGACTTCGTCCTGGAAGTCGCGGTTCTCCTGCGCCAGGTCGGCCGCGCCCTGCTGGTTGAGCGCCAGCTCGCTGGCGAGCGCCGGCGACGCCGCCAGCGGCGTGGCCTTGGCGGTGCCGATGGACGCGCCGACGTCGAAGCTGAACGACAGGCCCGGCGCGTTGTCGTGGTGGCCCCAGCCCAGGCCGACGTAGGGCGTCGTCTTGGGGAACGAGAGCTCGGACGTCACGTAGTAGGTCGACGACGGCGCGTTGTACTGCGTGCCGCCGATGGTGATCGTGCCGTCGTGGGAAGACGCCTTCATGGTGGCCTTGGCCGTGTTGACCGTGGCGCCCGCGGTGAGGCGAAAGCCCCCGCCCGCGACGAACCAGTCGCCCAGCAGCGCGAAGCGGTTGTAGTCGATGTTGCCCTTGAAGTCGTTGTCGGACGTCGTGCCGCTGTAGGCGCGATGGGCGATGCCGCCGAAGTCGGCGCGCACGGCGAACATCCCGTTGATCGGCTGGGCGACGCCGACCAGCGCGTACGGGAAGCCGGTGGCGACGTACGGTTCGACGGCGGCCGCCGGGCGTGCGCCGGCCAGGGCCGTGGTGGCCAGCGCCAGGGCGGCGAGGCGGGCAAGGGGGGAGCGATGGTGGGTCATCGGGGGCTTTCTCGTTGCGGGGACAGGACGGCAGCGTAGGACGGATCGCCCCGGCGCGGTGCCTGAATTGAGGCTGTGCAACCCCTTTCCTTGGTGCTTCGCCGCGTCCGGGCGCTTGGGCCACAATCGTCGCAGCCAGACCGCCTGCCCGACGGTTTCGGCGTGGCAACGGCAGTGTCCGGGCGTACACGGCGGCCTGCGCCGGGGGAAATTCGATGGTCACGATCCGATCCGTGCTGCGCTCCGCGCGCCTCGCCGCGCCCGCGGCCCTGCTGGCTGTCGTGGCGGCCTGTGGCGGCAGCGACGACAACAACAACATCGACAACAGCGGCGGCGGCAACACGTCGTTCGTCGATGGCAACCACTATTCCGCGGCAGCGGGCGCGTCGCTAACCACCCCCAACGAGGCCACCGGCGTCACGCACGGCTCGCTGACGCTGGGCGGCACCGCCGTCGCCTACACGACGACCGCGGGCCACCTGACGGCGCTCGATGGCAACCAGGCGGCCGAGGCGTCGATCTTCTACGTCGCCTACACGGCCGACGGCGCGTCCGCGGCGACCCGGCCCGTCACCTTCTTCTTCAACGGCGGCCCGGGCTCGGCCACCGCCTGGCTGCACCTGGGCTCGTTCGCGCCCAAGCGCCTGTCCACGGGCATCCCGTCCACCACGCAGGGCACGCCCTTCCCGTACGTGGACAACACCGAGAGCCTGATCGACACGTCCGACCTCGTGTTCGTCGACGCGGTGGGCACGGGCCTGTCGCAGGCCATCGCGCCGCACACCAACCAGGATTTCTGGGGCGTCGACCAGGATGCCGCCGTGCTGCGCGACTTCATCGCGCGCTGGCTCACGGTCAACGGCCGCACCGCCTCCCCGCTGTTCGTCTTCGGCGAGTCCTACGGCACCACGCGCGTGCCGGTGCTCGTGCGCCTGCTCGAGACGGCGGGCCAGCGCGTGCACGGTGTCGTGGAGCTGTCGTCCATCGTCGACTACAACAGCAACTGCTCGGTCAACGGCGGCAAGCCCACCGTCAACTGCGCGGGCTTCCTGCCCAGCTACGCCGCGGTCGGCGACTGGTGGCACGTGGCCTCGGGTGGCACGTCCGACCTCGACGCCGACCTCGCCGCCGTGCGCAGCTACGCCGACGCCACCTACAAGCCCGACGCCGACGCCTGGCTCGCGGACGGCACGCTGCCGCCGGCCAGCCACATCTCGGCGCTGGTGGCCTTCACCGGCCTGGGCGCGAGCACCTGGCAGCAGCAGTTCGACATGGACTTCGACACGTTCCGCCACCGCCTGATCGCCAACACCACGCTGGGCGTGTACGACGGGCGCATGTCGGCCTTGCTGGGCACGCCGCTGGACGCGGACGACGACCCGTCCAACACCTTCGTCGCGCCGGGCTTCCAGTCCGAGATCCGCACGCTGCTGCCGCAGCTGGGCTACACGAACCCGACGACCTACGTGATGTCCAGCAACGCGATCGCCACCTGGGACTTCTCGCACGGCGGCCGCGCGCTGCCCGACGTCGTGCCCGACCTGAGCGCCGCACTGGCGCTCGATCCGCAGATCAAGATCCTGTTCCTGGGCGGCGAGCACGACCTCATCACGCCGTTCCACCAGACGGAGCTGGACGTCGCCCGACTGGGCGCCGGCGCGCCGGTGGCCCTGCACTTCCATCCGGGAGGCCACATGACCTACCTCGACGACGGCTCGCGTCCGCTCATGAAGGCCGAACTGGCCGCGTTCTACGCTTCGGCCACGGGAGCCCGATGATGCGCACCGCCCTGCTCGTTTGCCTGCTGGCGCTCGCCGCCACGACCGTCGCCGCCGCGCCGCTGCGCGACCCCGCCCAGCCGCCGTCGGCCGTGCAACGCGCCGCCCAGGCGCAGAACCGCGTCCACCCGGCGTCCGTCGGCGCCACGCTGGACGCCGAGGCCCTGGCGCACCTGCGCGCCAGCTTCGACGCCGCCGACACCGCGCACCGCGGCACGCTCTCGCGCGCCGAGGCGCAGGCGGGCGGCTTCGGCTGGATCGCGAACCACTTCGACGCGATCGACACCGCCCGCGCGGGCCGCGTCAGCTTCGACGACGTCCGGCGCTACCTGAAGTCGCGCGACGCGAGCGCGACCACGCACTGACGTTGCCCGGTAGGGCTCGGCGCCCCTGGGCGGTCAGGACCGCACGTACGCGTAGCCCGCATGCTGGCGCCGGATCAGTTCGACCACGCCCGAGGGCACGCTGCCCACGCCCGGCGCGAGGTCGGCCTGCTCGAGGTGGTAGCCGCGCATCGAGTTCTGGCACGCGACGACGTGCACGCCCTTCTTCAGGGCCTCGGCGATCTTGTCGGCCACCGGCGAGTCCTTCTTCAGCATCGCGATGCCCGGGCCGTAGACGACCAGCTCGATGTCGGCCGCGTCGGCGCCCAGGCCGTCGATCGCGTTGCCGATGTTGCCCAGGGTGAGATTCCACTTCTTCGTGTCGTCGTCGCTGACGGCGAAGATCGCGTGCTCCTTGCCGGCGGCGGGCGTCGCGGCGGCGGCCGGGGCGGCCGGCGCGGCGCCGGCGGCGCAGGCGAGGTCGGCGGCCAGCGCGAGGACGGCGGCGGCCAGGAAGCGGGTGGCGGGACGGCAGGGCGTCATGGGGACTCCAGGGCTAAGTCGGTCGGACATACCCTGAGTTTGCCGTCTTCGCAAGACGGGACTTCTCATTTCCCCCTAACTTCGCTGTAATATCGATCCGTCAAGGGCACACCCGTGCGAGAGCCGGGGTCGCAAAGCCACCGACCCTCCGCATGCCGGAGGGCAGCGGGGCTGCCACCGGAGGCGTTCGTCGCCGTCCGGCCGCCGTGGGCCGCAGAACCGCCGTCAGTGCGGAGGCTTGCTGGTCGCGACCCTGAACCCCGTGCGAGGCCTGCGTGAGGGAGAGGGAGTTGGCGGCTTTGCACAACATGCCAGTCGAACGGGTCGCGCGCGCGAGCGCGCGGCCATGCGCGTGCGCGTGCCGGTGCGAGAGGCGCGCATGACGCTCGTCGATCGCTGGAAGCGCTGGCTGGGCAAGGACGAGCCGGTGGCGGCGACCGCCTCGCTGCCGCCTCATTCGTTCGAGGACGACCTCACCGGCCTGGTGAACCGGCGCGTCATGCACGACACGCTGGTGGCCGCCCTGCAGGACGACGTGCCCGGCGCGGTCCTCACCTTCGACCTGGACAACTTCAAGTACTTCAACGACCGCCACGGCTACGTGGTGGGCGACGACCTGCTGCGCCTGGTGGCCACGCGCCTGCGCGCGGCGCTGCCCGGTGCCGGCTGCCTGGCGCGCGTCGGCGGCGACGAGTTCATGGCGTTCCTGCCCGAGCGCGACCTCGCCGGCGCGCTGCGCGAGGCGCAGGCCTGCGTCGACCTGATGCGCGAGCCCGTCATCCTGTCGGCCAGCGCCGAGATCGTCACGCTGTCGGCCGGCGTCGCCACGCTCGACGCGCAGGCCGCGCGCGCGGTCGATGCCGTCTGGCGCGCGTGCGACGCCGCGGTGCATGCCGCCAAGGCGCGCGGCCGCGACCGCGTCGTGGCGTTCGACGACGACACGCGCCGCGTCGCGGCGTCGCGGCGCGACCTGCTGTCCACCGTGGCCGAACTGCAGCAGCGCAACCGCGCGCTGCGCGAGGAGGCGCGCACCGACGCGCTCACCGGCCTGCGCAATCGCCTCGCGCTCGACGAACTGCTGCATGCCGTGGCCGGCGACGGCGATCGCCGCGTGCAGCGCGCGGCGGTCGCCTTCATCGACGTCGACCACTTCGGCAACTTCAACCACGTGCACGGCGACGCCGCCGGCGACGATGCGCTGCGCACGGTGGCCCACGCCATCCGCGGCTGCGCCCGCGAGGCCGACCTCGTCTTCCGCAAGGGCGGCGAGGAGTTCGTGGTGGTGCTGCCCGACGCCGACGGCCACGCTGCCCAGGCGGCCGCCGAGCGCATCCGCGGCGCGGTCGAGGCGCTCGCGCTGGCGCACGCCGGCTCGGCGGTGGCCGAGGTCGTCACGGTGACGATCGGCGTGGCCAGCGGCCCGCCCGGCGCGACGCTGCGCCAGCTGCTGGAGGCCGCCGCCGAGCGCGCGATGGCGGCCAAGGTGGGCGAGCAGCGCAACCGCGTGCACGCGGTGCGGCTGCCCGACGTCGAAGGACCGGTCGAGGCGCCTCAGCCGCGATAGAAGTACGGATCCAGCACGCTCACCGGCGTGATCGAGTCGATCGGCAGGTTGTTGTTGCGCGCGGTCTCGCGGATGGCGTCGGGGGTGGGAGCGTCGTAGATGCAGAAGGTCTTCTTCAGGTCGTCGCTGACGTAGGAATGCACCCAGGTCACGCCGCTCTTGGCGTTGGTGCCGACGACCGACATGCAGGCGTCGGCGCCCTGGCTGTTCACGGGGATGTGCAGGCCTTCGGGAAACGTGCGTTGGACGAGGAAGCGGGGCATGGTGGTCTCCTGGCGGGTTGCAGTCGGTGTTCGACCGTGCATCCAGCTTAGGAGCGGCCCGCGGCGGCCGTTGCCCAGATTGGGTGGCGGCGCTACCCATTCTTCGGGGCAGAGCAGCGGGGTGGCATGGCGGGTCGTTCGACCTGCCGTTCGCCGCACCTGCCCGGTGGCGGCGCTACGGCACGATGCCCGCGCGCCTGGCGGCCATGGCCGCGTCGGCCCGCGTGCACACGTCCAGCTTGCCGAACACCGCGGCGACGTGGTGGTCGACCGTGCGCACGGAGCGGCACAGGCGTTCGGCGATCTCGGAATTGCGCAGGCCGGCGCACAGCAGCTCCAGCACCTCGCGCTCGCGCTCCGTGAGCTGGTGCGGATTGACCTGCGTCGACGCGCGGGCGCCGCGCGGCACGCCGCGCAGGCCGGCGGCGCGCAGCGTCTTGCGCAGGCGCTCGGCAGCGGCGTGTGCGCCGAGCTCGTCCAGCGCGGCCAGCGCTTCCAGACGGGCGGCGGCGTCGCCGTCGGCCAGCGCCAGCGCGCGCTCGTAGGGCGCGCCGATCGCGGCCCACGCGTCGGCGGCCTCGCGCCAGCGGCCTTGCAGCAGCAGCGCGTGCGGCGCTGCGCAGTGCGCGGGCGGCGGCTCCGACACGCCGGCGCGCCGCCGCCAGACGGCGAGTTCGCCGGCGTACCAGGGGTGCGCGTGCCGCTCGGCCTGCGCGAGCGCCTCGCGCGCCTCCTCGGCCGTGGCGTCCAGGTCGCCGCGCAGCCACGCGGCCTCGGCGCGCGCGCAGCGCACGGGCGCCACGCGCTGCAGCGTGCCGCTGCTGCGTGCCAGTGCGAGCGCCTCGTCCAGCGTCGGCGCGGCCTGGGGCTCGCCGCAGCGCGCCTGCAGGCGCCCGAGCGCCACGAGCGCCATCACGCGGCTGGTGGTGGGATGGGCCGGCTGCTGGACCACGTCCAGCGCGTGTTCGCGCGCGTCGTCCCATTCGCCCAGGTGCAACTGGCACAGCGCGAGCCACGCGAGCCCGTAGTGGCGCCAGAAGTCGATCTCGTGCCGGCGCGAGAACGCGATGGTCTCCTTCAGGTACTCGCGCGCCTCGCGCAGGCGCCACACCTCGCCGGAGCCCGAGCCCAGGTTGGCGTGCGTGTTCGCGGCCAGGCCGTGCAGGCCTTGCGCGAGCGCCAGCTCGAGCGCGTGCGTCAGGTGCACGCAGGCGAGCGGGTAGTCGATGAACAGGTTGGCCGCGCCCAGCGTGCCGATCGCCTCGGCGAGGATCTCGCGCTCGCCGAAGCGGTCTGCCAGCGCGATCGCCTTCTCGGCCCAGGCGACCGACTCGAGGCAGTCGCGATTGAGCATGCGCAGCTGCGCCTCGACGCGGTAGGCGCGCGCCAGGTCGGCGCCGGGCGGCAGCGGCTTGAGCAGCGCGATGGCGCGCCGGCTGGCGGCGTCGGCCTCGGCGTTGCGCAGCGCCAGCACGAGGGCCAGCGCCAGCCCGCTCTGGTTGGCGGCCTCGGCGCGTGCGTCCGGGTGCTTGCGGTGCCACTCGGTGAGGCGGCCATGCGCGGCGATGGCCTCGTCGAGCTGGTTCGTCAGGCGGCATTCGCGGGCATAGGCGGCCAGCCACTCGCCCACCGCCGCGCCGCCGTCGC
>Ga0207427_100982_pt1 | contig 12033 bp, 8 predicted proteins | sample AraplaCL_Cvi_mMS_FD_184268 | JGI IMG/M metagenome (GOLD analysis project Ga0207427, IMG submission 184268) | Arabidopsis root microbial communities from the University of North Carolina, USA - plate scrape CL_Cvi_mMS (SPAdes) (version 2) | ecosystem: Host-associated > Plants > Roots > Endosphere ... | reverse complement strand
CGACATGCCCACGCCGGACTGGATCGGCTTCGACGGCAAGTTCGTGCAGACGCAGCACGCGCGCACGACCGCCAGCGACCCGTATGCGTCCAGGGCCGATTCGCGCGTCTACACCGACGGCTGGTTCGGGCCGAACATGCCCGACATGAACCAGCGCAACCCGTTCCTGGCCACGTACCAGATCCAGAACGCGATCTGGTGGGTCGAGTACGCCGGCCTGTCGGGCCTGCGCGTGGACACCTGGGGCTATTCCGACCAGGGCTTCCTGCAGGAATGGACGCGCCGCGTGATGGCCGAGTACCCGAACCTGAACATCGTCGGCGAGGAGTGGACGTCGCAACCGACGGTGCTGATGCACTGGCTCGGCGGCGGCCGCGACGCCACGGGCACGCCGCTGCCCAGCGCGATGGACTTCCCGCTGAACGGCACGCTGCGCAAGGCGCTGGCGAGCGACACCGACGACCTGCACGCCGGCCTGATGGACCTGTACGAGGGCCTGGTCAACGACGTGCTCTACCCGCACCCCGAGAAGATGGTGCTGTTCGAGGGCAACCACGACCTGCCGCGCCTGTACAGCGTGCTCAAGGAGGACGTGGGGCTGACGAAGATGGCGCTGGCCTACGTGCTGACGATGCCGCGCGTGCCGCAGCTGTACTACGGCACCGAGGTGCTGATGACCAGCCCCACCGTGCGCGACGACGGCAAGGCGCGCCAGGACTTCCCCGGCGGCTGGAAGGGCGACAAGGTCAACGCCTTCACCGGCAAGGGGCTGAACGCCAGGCAGAAGGACATGCAGGCCTTCGTGCGCACGCTGCTGAACTGGCGCAAGACGCAGTCGACCGTGCACCACGGCAAGCTGATGCACTTCGTGCCCGAGCACGGCACCTACGCCTGGTTCCGCTACGACGCCGATTCGACCGTGATGGTCGTCATCAACAAGAACCGCACCGAGACGACGCTGGACCTGGCGCGCTTCGCGGAAGTCCTGCGGACGCCGACGGCCGCGCGCGACGTGCTGGCCGGCAAGCAGGTCAAGCTGGGCGCGACCGTCAAGCTGCCGGCGCGCTCGGTGAGGATCTTCGAGGTGCGGCCGGAAAGCTCGCGTTAATCGAACGTAAATGTGTATGCAGACTACGACCTTGGTGGACGGGGCGAGTTGGAGGGATAGGGCGGTGTGCCGGGCCACCGGTATTTGATGCGTCGCAGTTGATCTGGAATCGTAGGTAAACTACATTCACGGCATTTGTCGCGAATGCGGGCAGCGCTTTGCCCGTGCACACTGAAGAATCCAGGGAGATCCCCCGTTCCATGACGGCTGCCAACACCCCCAGCTTCCCGCGCCTGATGGGCGACGTCGGCGGCACCAACGCCCGCTTCGCCTTGCAGGAGGCGCCCGACGCGCAGCCGTCGCAGGTCCGGACGTACGCCGTCTCGGAGTACGGCAACATCGACGGCGCCATGAAGGCCTACCTCGACCAGGTGACCGGCCCGAAGCCCCGCCAGGGCGCCGTCGGCATCGCCAACCCGATCGTCGGCGACTTCCTGCGAATGACGAACTCGCCGTGGGCGTTCTCGATCGACGCCGTCCGCGTCGCCCTCGGCCTGGATCGCCTGCTGTTCATCAACGACTTCACCGCGCTGGCGCTGTCGCTGCCGTCGCTCCAGCCCGAGCACCTGCGCCGCATCGGCACGGCTGGCCAGGCCGACCCGAAGGGCGCGATCGGCCTGCTCGGCCCGGGCACCGGGCTGGGCGTCTCCGGCCTGCTGTACGACACCGCCGGCCACCTGGTGCCGCTGGGCGGCGAGGGCGGCCACGTCAGCCTGCCGGCGGCGAACGCGCGCGAGGATGCGGTGGTCGCCGTGCTGCGCGAGCGCTTCGGCCACGCGTCGGCCGAGCGTGCGCTGCAGGGCGCCGGGCTGGTCGCCGTGTACGAGGCGCTGTGCAAGATCGACGGCGTCCCGGCCGCGAGCCTGGATCCGGCGGGCGTCACGGCGGCCGCCCTGGCCGGCAGCGACGCGCGCTGTGTCGAGACGATCGAACTGTTCTTCGCCTTCCTGGGCAGCGTCGCGGGCAACCTGGCGCTGACGCTGGGCGCGCGCGGCGGCGTCTACATCGGCGGCGGCATCGTGCCGCGCCTGGGCGACTGGATCGACCGCTCGACCTTCCGCGAGCGCTTCATCGCCAAGGGCCGCTTCCGCGGCTACCTCGACGCGATCCCGACGTGGCTGATCCATGCGGAGACCTCGCCGGCCCTGATCGGCGCGGCGCGGGCGCTGGACGAGCTCTAAAAGCCTGCGCGCCGCGGCCCGCCAATACGCAGCCACCAATGAAAAAGCGCGCCCACGGGCGCGCTTTCGGAGGGTGAAAGCCGCTGGCGCCTAGTCGCCCAGCAGCTCCGCGCCGCCGCCCATCACCTGGCTGAAGCCCGCATCGACGTACGAGATCTCGCCGGTCATGCCCGACGACAGGTTCGACAGCAGGAAGGCCGCGACGTTGCCCACGTCGTCGATCGTGACCGTGCGGCGCAGCGGCGAGTTCTCCTCGAACACGCCCAGCAGCTTGCCGAAGCCCTTGATGCCGGAGGCCGCCAGCGTCTTGATCGGGCCGGCCGAGATGCCGTTCACGCGCACGCCCTTGGGGCCGACGCTGGACGCCAGGTAACGCACGCTGGCCTCGAGCGAGGCCTTGGCCAGGCCCATCGTGTTGTAGGCCGGCACGGCGCGCACGGCGCCCAGGTAGGTCATCGTCAGCAGGGCGCTGTTCGGGCGGAGCTGGGGCAGGGTGGCCTTGGCCAGCGCCGGGAAGCTGTAGGCCGAGATGTCGTGGGCGATGCGGAAGCTCTCGCGCGACAGGCCTTCCAGGAAATCGCCGGCGATCGCTTCGCGCGGCGCGAAGCCGATGGAATGGACGAAGCCGTCGAAGCCCTCGGGCCAGGCCGCCTTGAGGCCTTCGGCCAACGCGGCGATCTGTTCGTCGGAGCCGACGTCGCAGTCGAAGATCAGTTTCGAGCCGAATTCGGCGGCGTATTCCGTGATGCGCTCCTTGAAGCGCTCACCGACATAGCTGAAGGCGAGTTCGGCGCCTTCCCGGTGGCAGGCGCGCGCGACGCCGTAGGCGATCGAGCGGTTGTTCAATACGCCCGTGATGAGCAGGCGCTTGCCGGCGAGGAATCCCATGCGGTCTCCGTATGTTGCTAGTATGGCGATTGTCGCACCGCAATCCTTGCGGGTACACCTCTTGCAGGCTATAATACGAGCTTCGCTGATGTACTGGACACTGCGGATTCGCGGCCGGAACCCTGGAAGATAGCCCAGGATTTCGCGGGATCTGACTAGATGGCTTGACGCGTCGAAGAGGTGGGCGGATATGTGTTCTGCCCATTTTTTTTGCCGCCGCGCTCGAGTCGTGAAATATGTCCGCGGCCGTACGGTACCGCAGCGAGAAGAACTCTGCGGCGTCACGGCCGAAAAAGCCGCGACATCGATTGCAAGTTGCAAGGGTCCTCAGGGGCCTTTGCCACTTTTTGGCCCTCCGTTTCAACTTTCGAACTTCAGAACGCCTTTTGACAGGACCCTCGAACACCTCTGGCTGGATGTCGGCCGTCGAACGCACCGTCACCGGGTTGGGATACGACCTGGTGGACGTCGAGCGCCTCGGCGGTGGACTCCTGCGCGTCACGATCGACCGCAGGCCCGGCCAGGCGTACACGACGGGCGAGTCCGAGTTCGTCCTGGTCGAGGATTGCGAAGCTGTCACGCGACAGCTGCAATATGTGCTCGAGGTCGAGAATGCGGACTACAGCCGGCTGGAGGTGTCCTCGCCGGGGCTGGATCGTCCGCTGCGGGGCGAGCGCGATTTCAGGCGCTTCGCGGGCGAGCAGATCGAAATCACGCTGAAGCAGCCGTTCCAGTCGCGCAAGAAGTTCGTCGGCGAACTCCTGGCGCGCGAGAGCGGCTGGTGCCTGGTCCTGCCATCGCCGGCGGTCAGCAAGACGCAGGCGAAGGCAGGGGTGAAGGCCGTCGAGCAGGTGCTCGATTTCACGCTCGATGAATTGCAGGAAGCCCGGCTCAAGCCGGTGATCGACTTCAAGGGGCGCCGCCGCAAGGCGGACCTCGCCGCCGTGCCCGAGGCCGGCGATCAATCCGACGACGGAGGTCAAGAAGAATGAACCGCGAAATGCTCATGTTGGTGGACGCGATCTCGCGCGAGAAGACTGTCGAACGCGACCTCGTGTTCGGTGCGGTCGAATCGGCGCTCGCCTCGGCCACCAAGAAGCTTCACGGTGTCGACGTGGACATCCGCGTCGCCGTCGACCGCGAGACCGGTGACTACGAGACCTTCCGTCGCTGGCACGTGGTGCCCAGCGAGGCCGGCCTGCAGATCCCCGACGCCGAGATCCTGCTGTTCGAAGCGCAGGAACAGATCCCCGACATCGAGGTCGACGACTACATCGAGGAGCCGATCGATTCGGTGCCGATCGGTCGCATCGGCGCGCAGGCCGCCAAGCAGGTCATCCTGCAGAAGATCCGCGACGCCGAGCGCGAGCAGCTGCTCAACGACTTCCTGTCGCGCGGCGAGCGCATCTTCACGGGCACCGTCAAGCGCCTGGACAAGGGCGACATCATCGTCGAGCAGGGCCGCGTCGAAGGCCGCCTGAAGCGCAGCGAGATGATCCCGAAGGAGAATCTCCGCTCGGGCGACCGCGTGCGCGCGTTCATCGCCGGGGTTGATTCCCAGGCCCGCGGTCCCCAGATCATGCTTTCCCGCAGCGCGCCCGGCTTCATGGTGGAGCTGTTCGCGCAGGAAGTGCCAGAGATCGAGCAGGGCCTGCTCGAGATCAAGAGCTGCGCCCGCGACGCCGGCTCGCGCGCCAAGATCGCCGTGCTGTCGCACGACAAGCGCGTCGACCCGATCGGCACGTGCGTGGGCGTGCGCGGCTCGCGCGTGACCGCGGTCACCAACGAGCTCGCCGGCGAGCGCGTCGACATCGTGCTGTGGAGCGAGGATCCGGCCCAGTTCGTCATCGGCGCGCTGGCCCCGGCCAACGTGGTCTCGATCGTCGTCGACGAAGAGAAGCACGCGATGGACGTGGTGGTCGACGAGGAGAACCTGGCGATCGCCATCGGCCGCGGCGGCCAGAACGTGCGCCTCGCGTCGGACCTGACCGGCTGGCGCATCAACATCATGACGGCCGAGGAATCGCAGGCCAAGCAGGCCGAGGAATCGGGCGGCGTGCGAGCCCTGTTCGTCGAGAAGCTGGACGTCGACGAGGAAGTCGCCGACATCCTGATCGAGGAAGGCTTCACCAGCCTCGAGCAGGTGGCCTACGTGCCGCTGCAGGAGATGCTGGAGATCGAAGGCTTCGACGAGGACACGGTCAACGAGCTGCGCACCCGGGCCAAGGATGCGCTGCTGACGATGGAGATCGCGCGCGAGGAGCGCGTCGAGGAGGTCTCGCAGGAACTGCGCGACCTCGACGGCCTCACGCCGGACCTCATCGGCAAGCTGGCCGAGGGCGGCGTGCACAAGCGCGACGACCTGGCTGACCTGGCGGTCGATGAGCTGGTGGAGATGACCGGCGTCGACGAAGCGGCCGCCAAGGCGTTGATCATGAAGGCCCGCGAGCACTGGTTCAACAGCTGAACCGCCGCGCCGCTCCAGAAGTAGACCAACCGTAATACACGAACGCCCGGAACACCGAGCAAGGAATTCCAGAAATGGCAGTGACCACCGTCGCCCAGTTTGCAGCGGAGCTGAATCGCCCCGCTGCAACGCTGCTCGAACAGCTGCAGTCCGCCGGCGTTGCCAAGGCGACGACCGATGACGCGCTGAACGACGCAGACAAGGAGCGGCTGCTCGATTACCTGCGCACCGCGCACGGCACGGCCGGGGGCGAGCGCAAGAAGATCACGCTGACCCGCAAGTCGACCAGCGAGATCAAGCAGGCCGATGCGAGCGGCAAGGCCCGCACCATCCAGGTCGAGGTTCGCAAGAAGCGCACCTTCGTGCAGCGTGACGATTCCGCGACGGAAGAGCAGGCCGCTGCGGCGGCTGCCGCCGCGCAGGAAGCCGAACTGGCCCGTCGCGAGGAAGAAGCGCGCGCGCAAGCCGAGCTGATGCGACAGCAGGAGGAAGAGCTGGCGGAGAAGCGTCGCCTGCGCGAGGCCGAGGAGGCCCGCGTGCGCGCCGAGGCGCAGGAGCGTGCTGCCGCGGCCGCCGCCGCCGCCGAGAAGGCCCTGGCGGAGAAGCTCGCGGCCGATGCAGAGCGCGCTGCCGCGGAAGCCGCCAAGCCCAAGGTCGCGATGACCAAGTCGGCCAAGGACGCCGCGGCGCGCGAGGCTGCTGCCGCTGCCGCCGCCGCGCCCGTTGCGGCGCCCGCTCCCGCCGCGGAGGCGCCGGTCGCCCCGCCGCCGGAGCCTGTTCGCCAGGTGCGCGTGATCAAGGCCGCAGACGCCGCCGAGGAAGAGTCCAAGCGCATGAACGACCTGCAGGCGCGCCGCAAGGCCGCCGAGGCCGAGGCCGCCGCCATCCGCGCGATGATGTCCGCGCCCAAGAAGGTGATGACGGCCCCCAAGCCGGTGGAGGCGCCCAAGGCTGCCGACGCCGCCGGCATCAAGGGCACGATCCACAAGGCCAAGGCCGCCCCGGGCGCTGCCGCGCCTTCGCCGGCCGGTGCCAAGCCGGGCGACAAGAAGGCCGTCAAGTCCGAGAAGCTGTCCTCCAGCTGGGCCGACGATTCCAGCAAGAAGCGCGGCGAAGCCGGCAAGGGCCGTGGCGCCCCCGCCGGCGCAGGCGCTGCGGGCGCGGGTCGTCCGGGCTGGCGTGCCCCGCGCGGTGGCGCGCGTGGCCGCGACCGCGACGCCGGTTCGAGCAACTTCCAGGCGCCCACCGAGATGGTGGTGCAGGAAGTGCACGTGCCCGAGACGATCTCCGTGGCCGACCTGGCCCACAAGATGTCCGTCAAGGCCTCCGAAGTCATCAAGCAGATGATGAAGCTGGGCCAGATGGTCACGATCAACCAGCAACTGGACCAGGAGACCGCGATGATCGTGGTCGAGGAAATGGGCCACAAGGCGGTCACCGCCAAGCTGGACGATCCGGAAGCCTTCAGCGAGGAAGAAAAGGCCGCGCAGGTCGTCGGCGAACAGCTGCCGCGCGCGCCGGTCGTCACCGTCATGGGTCACGTCGACCACGGCAAGACCTCGCTGCTGGACTACATCCGCCGCGCCCGCGTCGCCTCCGGCGAAGCCGGCGGCATCACGCAGCACATCGGTGCGTACCACGTGGAAACCCCGCGCGGCATGATCACCTTCCTGGACACCCCGGGTCACGCGGCCTTCACGGCCATGCGTGCCCGCGGCGCCAAGGCCACCGACATCGTCATCCTGGTGGTGGCGGCCGACGACGGCGTCATGCCGCAGACCAAGGAAGCGATCCACCACGCCAAGGCGGCCGGCGTGCCCATCGTCGTGGCGATCAACAAGATCGACAAGCCCGACGCGGCGCCCGATCGCGTCAAGAACGAGCTGGTGGCCGAAGAGGTCGTGCCCGAAGAGTTCGGCGGCGATTCGCCGTTCGTGCCCGTCTCGGCCAAGACCGGCCAGGGCGTCGACGACCTGCTCGAGCAGGTGCTGCTGCAGGCCGAAGTGCTGGAGCTCAAGGCCCCGGCCGAAGCCGCGGCGCAGGGCCTGGTCATCGAAGCGCGCCTGGACAAGGGCCGCGGCCCGGTCGCGACGGTGCTGGTGCAGACCGGCACCCTCAAGCGCGGCGACATCGTGCTGGCAGGCTCGAGCTACGGCCGCGTGCGCGCGATGATCGACGAGGACGGCAAGGCGGCCAACGAGGCCGGCCCGTCGATCCCGGTCGAGATCCAGGGCCTGACCGAAGTGCCGCAGGCCGGCGACGAGTTCATGGTGCTGACCGACGAGCGCCGTGCGCGCGAGATCGCCACCTTCCGCCAGGGCAAGTACCGCGACGTCAAGTTCGCCAAGCAGGCCAAGGTCAAGATGGAGACGCTGTTCGACGGCATGTCCGGCGGCGACGTCCAGGTGCTGCCGATCATCATCAAGGCCGACGTCCAGGGCTCGCAGGAAGCGCTCGGCGCCTCGCTGCTCAAGCTGTCCACGGACGAGGTCAAGGTGCAGATCGTGCACTCGGCGGTCGGCGGCATCAGCGAGTCGGACGTCAACCTGGCGATCGCCTCCAAGGCCGTCATCATCGGCTTCAACGTCCGTGCCGATGCCGGCGCGCGCAAGCTCGCCGAGAACAACGGCGTCGACCTGCGCTACTACGACATCATCTACGACGCCGTCGACGAGGTGAAGGCCGCGATGACGGGCATGCTGGCGCCGGAACAGCGCGAGGAAGTCGTCGGTGCCGCCGAGATCCGCGCGATCTTCACGGTGTCCAAGACGAACATCGCCGGTTGCATGGTCACCTCGGGCACCGTCCGCCGCAGCTCGCGCGTGCGCCTGCTGCGCGAGAACGTGGTGGTCTACACGGGCGAACTCGATTCGCTGCGCCGCATGAAGGACGACGTGCGCGAAGTGCGCGAAGGCTTCGAGTGCGGCTTGACGATCAAGAACTACAACGACGTCAAGGAAGGCGACCAGCTCGAGTTCTTCGAGATCAAGGAAGTGGCACGAACGCTGTAAGGCGGGATGCACTTCACCTGTGCAAAAGCCCCGCCAGAAAGTTGGCGGGGCTTTTCACTTGAGAGGTCAGGAAAACGACCATGCGACACAAGCAACGAAGCATTCCCAACCGCGGGTTCCGCGTGGCCGACCAGATCCAGCGCGACCTGGCCGAGCTCATTCGCGACCTGAAGGATCCGCGCGTGGGCATGATCACCATCAATGCGGTGGAGGTCACGCCCGACTATGCGCACGCCAAGGTCTTCTTCTCGCTGCTGATCGGCGACCCGGCCGAGAGCGAGACCGCGCTCAACGAGGCCGCCGGCTTCCTGCGCAACGGCCTGTTCAAGCGCCTGGCCATCCACACGGTGCCCACGCTGCACTTCCACTTCGACCGCACCACCGAGCGCGCGGCCGAGCTCAACGCGATGATCCTGCAGGCCAACGCCACGCGCGCCAAGGAAGACGACGTGCCGCCGGCTGCCGAGCCGAAGGCCGACTGAGCGCCGCCATGACCGAGCTGCAGGCCACCGCCGCGAACGACGCCGCCGCCCCCGCGCGCGCGCCGCGTCCCGCGCGCGTGCGCGTGCAGCGCCGGCCCGTGCACGGCGTGCTGCTGCTGGACAAGCCGCTGGGCCTGTCGTCCAACGATGCGCTGCAGAAGGCCAAGTGGCTGCTGCGCGCCGAGAAGGCCGGCCACACCGGCACGCTCGACCCGCTGGCCACCGGCCTGCTGCCGCTGTGCTTCGGCGCGGCCACCAAGTTCGCGCAGGTCAGCCTCGACTCCGACAAGGCCTACCGCGCCGTGCTGCGCCTGGGCGTGACGACGCGCACCGGCGACGCCGAAGGCGAGGTCGTGCGGACCCGGCCGGTCGACGTCGACCGCGCCGCGCTGGAGGCCGCCTGCGCCCGCTGGACGGGCCCGATCCGCCAGGTGCCGCCGATGTACTCGGCGCTCAAGCACAACGGCAGGGCGCTGTACGAATACGCCCGCGACGGCGTGGACATCGAGCGCGCCGCGCGCGACGTGACGATTCACACGTTGGACATCCTGGATTGGCAGCATGAAAACCCGGAGACGGCGACAATCGAGGTTCGCTGTTCCAAGGGCACCTACGTCCGGACGCTGGCCGAGGACATCGGCGAGACGCTGGGCTGCGGCGCCCACCTGGTCGGCCTGCGGCGCATCGCCAGCGGCCCGCTGACGCTGCAGTCGGCGATCACGCTGGAAGCGCTCGAGGCGATGCCCGAGGCCGAGCGCACCGGCTGCCTGCTGCGACCCGATTCCCTGCTGGCCGACTGGCCGGCCGTGCGCCTCGAGGCCAGCGAGGCCGCGCGTTTCCTGACCGGCCTGCGCCGGCGCATCGCCGAACCCGACCACCCGCACGTTCGCGTGTACGGGCCCGAACAACATGCGCTGCTGGGCAGCGCGCACATCACGGCAGGCGAGCTGATCGCCGACCGCCTGCTGAGCCCCGCCGAAGTGCAGGGCCTGCCGAACTGAATCAGACCCTCCTGAAGAACGCCATGACCACAAGCACGCAGATCCGCAACATCGCCATCATCGCCCACGTCGACCATGGCAAGACCACGCTCGTCGACCAGCTGCTCCGCCAGAGCGGCACCTTTGCCGAGCACGAAAAGGTCGTCGACACCGTGATGGACAACAACGCGATCGAACGCGAGCGCGGCATCACCATCCTGGCCAAGAACTGCGCGGTCAGCTGGAAGGGCACGCACATCAACATCGTCGACACCCCGGGCCACGCGGACTTCGGCGGCGAAGTCGAGCGCGCGCTGTCGATGGTCGACGGCGTGGTGCTGCTGATCGACGCCCAGGAAGGCCCGATGCCGCAGACCCGCTTCGTCACGAAGAAGGCGCTGGCCCTGGGCCTGCGTCCGATCGTCGTGGTCAACAAGGTCGACAAGCCTGGCGCCAAGCCCGAGGCCGTCGTCAACGCCGCGTTCGACCTGTTCGACAAGCTGGGCGCCACCGACGAGCAGCTCGACTTCCCCGTCGTCTACGCCTCGGGCATCAACGGCTGGTCGTCGCTCACCGAAGGCGCGCCGGGGCAGAAGTGGGGCGAGGACATGTCCGCGCTGTTCGACACCGTGCTCAAGCACGTGCAGCCGCACGGCGGCGACGCCGACGCACCGCTGCAGCTGCAGATCTCGGCGCTCGACTTCTCCACCTTCGTCGGCCGCATCGGCGTGGGCCGCATCAACCAGGGCACGGTCAAGCCGGGCATGGACGTCGTCGTCATGGAAGGGCCGGAAGGCAAGCCGACCAAGGGCCGCGTCAACCAGGTGCTGACGTTCCAGGGCCTGGACCGCGTGCAGGTCACCGAGGCCGGCCCGGGCGAGATCGTGCTGATCAACGGCATCGACGAAGTCAACATCGGCGTGACGCTGACCGACCCGGCCAACCCGGCGCCGCTGCCGCGCCTGAAGGTCGACGAGCCGACGCTGACGATGAACTTCTGCGTCAACACGTCGCCGCTGGCCGGCCGCGAAGGCAAGTACGTCACCAGCCGCCAGATCTGGGACCGCCTGCAGAAGGAACTCCAGCACAACGTCGCGCTGCGCGTGGCCGAGACCGACGAGGATGGCATCTTCGAGGTGATGGGCCGCGGCGAACTGCACCTGACCATCCTGCTGGAGAACATGCGCCGCGAAGGCTTCGAGTTGGCCGTGTCCAAGCCGCGCGTGGTGTTCCACGACATCGACGGCGTGCGCCACGAGCCCATCGAGCTCGTCACGGCCGACGTCGAGGAATCGCACCAGGGCGGCGTGATGCAGGCCCTGGGCGAGCGCAAGGGCGAGCTCGTGAACATGGAGCCGGACGGCAACGGCCGCGTGCGCCTGGAGTACCGCATCCCGGCGCGTGGCCTGATCGGCTTCTCCAACGAGTTCATGAACCTGACGCGCGGTTCGGGCCTGATCTCCAACATCTTCGACGGCTACGAGCCGCACAAGGGCGACATCGGCGGCCGCAAGAACGGCGTGCTGATCTCGATGGACGCCGGCGAGATCTTCACCTACGCGCTGGGCAAGCTCGACGACCGCGGCCGCATGTTCGTCAAGGCGAACGATCCGGTGTACGAAGGCATGATCGTGGGCATCCACAACCGCGACAACGACCTGGTCGTCAACGCGACGCGCACCAAGCAGCTGACGAACTTCCGCGTGTCCGGCAAGGAAGACGCCATCAAGATCACGCCGCCGATCGACCTCACGCTGGAATACGGCGTCGAGTTCATCGACGACGACGAACTGGTCGAGATCACGCCCAAGAGCGTGCGCCTGCGCAAGCGTCACCTCACTGAAAACGAACGCAAGCGCGCCCGCAAGGACTGAGCGTTGCATCCGCAGGGCGGGTCGTTCGACCCGCCTGGCACC
>Ga0207427_100978_pt1 | contig 12061 bp, 13 predicted proteins | sample AraplaCL_Cvi_mMS_FD_184268 | JGI IMG/M metagenome (GOLD analysis project Ga0207427, IMG submission 184268) | Arabidopsis root microbial communities from the University of North Carolina, USA - plate scrape CL_Cvi_mMS (SPAdes) (version 2) | ecosystem: Host-associated > Plants > Roots > Endosphere ... | reverse complement strand
AGCACGAGGTCGGCAGCCTCGCGTTTGAATTCAGCAGAAAAGGAACGGCGTTGTTTGGTCATCTGACACCTCGATCTGGCGAGCATTCTCACCTAAATGGGTGTCCGGTTTCATTAGACCACTACACTTCCGATACGCCGGAGCGAAAAAAGCCCAGTCTAGTGCTGGGCTTTGTTGTTTCGGGGATGTGTTCCTGTGGGGCCGACATCGCTACGCATCGGCGACACGATCAGCGTTGCCGCGCGCGCGCTTCGATCAACCATTGCGATGATCGTTTCGAAGAGTTCGTCCTGCGCCTGCGCGGGCGTGATTTCTCCGGTCGCAGCGGCATGGGATAGAGCCTCGGCGGCGCCAAGCATTGCCCGAAGATAGCCTTCGCCTTTTGTCCTCAATCAGTAGCAGGAGGTCTCGACATGCACGCTCTCATCATTGTTGCTCATCATGATCCAAGGTCGCTCAGTCACAGCATCGCTACGCATGTCGCTGAGGGCATATCCTTGGCTGACGCAGGCAACTCTTTCGAAATCGCGGACCTCTCCGAGGAAGGTTTCGATCTGCGGTTCTCCGAGGCAGATCTCGCTGTACATCACAGGGAAGGTCCACCGCCGGCCGATGTTGCTGCCGAGCAGGCGAGAATCGACCGCGCCGATACCATCCAAAGCTAAACGACTGAAATTAAAAAGAAACATTGCTGTTATAGAGTACTGGCCTGATTCATGAGGGCTACTGAAGTGAACCGATCAGCACGAAACCTGCGTAAAACACTGGACGCTGCAGCAGCCAATAACGAGGCCGCAGCACTTGATGTCATGCGAGCCATTGATCAGCTTGGCGACGAATTGCTGCGTCAGCGGCTGCTGGGCGTGGTCCATCGCCTGAATCAGGATGCGAGCGAGTTACGGCAAGCCAGAGATAATGTCTCTGGAGCGCTGATGAAGCTGGCCTGATGTACCCTCTGCGACTCGATGCGACAGTGGGGTGGGTGGTGTACTCCTGGCAGGTCTACGCTTTTGGCGAAATCTCAATAGCCACTGCTCGCAAGGGCTCATAGGAAATTCAATATCATTGCCCTGGCACGCTGCACAACTGCTGGCCCCTATGTCACCGAGATCTCAAGTGACGGGCGTAACGGTCTGAATATCGAGAAGTGCGCTGTGAAGATGAATGCTTTCATGGGCACTGTGAGTACCACTGAATGCACGACTCAAACTGTGCAACTCAGCCGAGGCAACTGATTGCAGATATGGCGTTCGGGCGTGAGTTGAGCCAGGCGTTGTAATTGGGCATGCCGACACTGCGGTAGGCGCTGAGTAATATCTCGGCGACTTCTTCGTCCCAATGGATAAAGCGCCCCGGACTCCAGCGGCCTGTGCGTGGACTGGCCTTTCACCGGCTGGCCATATATGACGCTTTGAAGATCCATATCAGTTGGTGTATCGTTTCAGCGGTTCACCCGGCCATATGACTCTTTACCGGCCCATGGATGGCAAGGTCGTATGGCAGGGCGAACGCTATATCCTTTTGAGGTGATGGAGTCGCTGTCCAGCCTTTACAGAGCCTCAATGGAGTGTCTTACGGCTCTCACCAATCCTGATCCGATCCAGCGCCCGATTTAACGCATTCAAGGCATCGAGAAGGGCTTTCGCCTCAGCTTCCCGACCATCCCCCCACAGGCGTTCAGCCATCTTGTTCAGCGCCTGGATAGAGCGCTCAATTTCAGCTGCGGTCGCCGCTGCTTTATTTTCCTGCTGTTTCTTCGGCATTGCTGTAGTCCTCAAACCTGTGATCAGGTGCTGGTCGCTCAGGACGCAAACCAGACTTGACCTCCAGGATCCTGTCCGCACCGATATGGGTGAAATCCCGGTTCCTGGGCCGGCAGGCAAAGGAATGGGGAATCCGTTGCCTGGGGGCAGGAGGCTACTGTCCGTGATTGGCAGGAGGTTACTGGGGATTCGTACTGGAGGCATTCTCTATCGCTCGTGGCTTCAGTGCTGCTTGATACTTTTCCAGGCAACAGGTGCTAGAAGTAGTACTGCCAGCAAAAATACTGTCTGCGAAATATAGAACGTCTCCAGCCACTGCCGGTTTAGCGCCACATAGAACGTGTTATGGACCACGTCCACTATGATGATTGCAGCCGTGAAAACGATGCCTGGTCGGGGTTTTCTGAAGAGCAAGAGTGCGGCCAGAGGATCTAAAAACGTGAGCGCTCCCCAGAACAAACGACTGGCCCATGGAGTACTGTCACCATATCCGTAGTCCCAGAGCAGCCCATGCGTAAGGCCTGCATGCAGGTGATTGGCTGTTGCAACGAGGAGGCAGCCCGCAAACAGAGCGCGGATGGCAAAAGATAATCCCGGCACGGCATCGTCCGTTGATGGTCATTGGTATCACCATCGTATCGAAAACGGCGAGCTATAAGCGACGGGCTACTGCTAGCCGATGGGATTTAGCGCCGCCCTTCGACGATCATGCGTACGGCCAAGCCCGCGAGGACCGTCCCCATCAGCCAGCGTTGCGCGATCTGCCACACGGGCCTGCCTGCGAGGAATGTCGCGATGGAGCCAGCCATGACGGCAATCAGCGCATTGACGCTCACGCTAATGACGATCTGTGTAAAGCCAAGCACGATGGATTGCGTCAGCACGCTGCCGTGGTCGGTGGGGTCGATGAACTGGGGCAGCAGCGACAAATACATGACCGCGACTTTGGGATTCAGCAGGTTGGTGACAAAGCCCATCATGAACAGCTTGCGCGGGCCGTCCTTGGGCAGGTCTCGCACCTGGAACGGGGAACGGCCGCCGGGCTTGACCGCCTGCCAGGCCAGATAGAGCAGATAGAGCGCGCCGCCGAGTCGCAGGGCGTCATACGCATAGGGAACTGCCATGACCAGGGCTGTGATGCCCAATGCGGCGCAAAACATATAAACGACGAAACCCAATGCCACTCCGCCCAAAGAAACCAGTCCGGCCATTCGTCCCTGGCAGATCGACCGCGAGATGAGATAGATCATGTTCGGGCCGGGAGTCAGCACCATGCCGAGTGAGATCAGGCCGTAGGCGAGCAGGTTGGACAGTTCGGGCATCGCGTAACTCCTGATGGATGAGATAACGAATCGAAAGCTCCGCTAAATCAATACAAGCGGTTTTCGCCACCTCTGAGGGTCTGCACCTGGATGGCGCGAACGATGGTAGAGCGGTCAACAAGAGAGTGTTAGATACAGATGGACTTGCAAAACGTCATACAGCGGTCGCAGCTCCCGGTATCCGCTCTCTGGGATACGTTGCAACTTCAACGTGAGTATTGGCTTGCTCCATTAATACAGCCAAGGCGCCTTATCGGCACCTTGGCTGCTATTTACGAGAGGGGGTGAATAGGCTCGCCACGATCCTTCACAGCGTTATTGTCAACCTGCGGAGTGTTTTGCTTTCCGCACTTTCAGGGCTCCGAAATGATGTTCAGGGCAGCGGTTGGAGACTGGTCTTGATGGCAGTGACCACACGATTACGGCCTTGGTGTTTGGCGTGATACAGGCGTTGATCGGCCACGTTCAGAATGGCCTCGATGGTGTCACCGTCGCGACCGGATTGCGATATGCCGATGCTCACTGTGACCATGGTCAACCGCTGAAAGCCGCTATTAAAAGAAGTATTTGCAACGCTGGTTCGCAGACGCTCGGCGATGACATGCGCGGCCTCTAGTGAGGTATGAGGCAGCAGTATCATGAATTCTTCCCCACCCACTCGGGCTACACCGTCATACGGTCGGATCGAATCGAGGCATTTCTGCACGAACTCTTTCAGGATGTCATCGCCAACCTGGTGCCCGAAGCGATCATTGATGGACTTGAAGTTGTCCAGATCAAGTGCCAACACGGAGAACGGTTCACCGCCGCGGTTGGTCCGGCCAATTTCGGCTTCGACCCGCTCTATGAACCGACGCCGATTATCAGCTCCTGTCAGTGGATCGGTCGCCGCAAGGTGTCCGAGTTCCTGATTGGTGCGCTGGAGCTCCACCAGAGCGTTCTCGGTGTACTCCATAGCCTCGGCAAGACGCACCATCAGCTCTTCCTGGGTGTAAATAGTCGAGAAAGACCGCGTGGTAAGGAACGCTTGCACGACCCCATAGCTCAGCAGGAAGAACCCAGCGGCGAAGATCGCATGGGCGAGCCACCACATGTGGTTCCAGGGACGTCCAAGGATGAATGCAAGAGATGACAACGCGAACGCCGTGACCGAGATGACGAAAATCACCATCAGCTGCGAACGGATACGGCGCAGCAGGAGCATTGCCACGTTCAATGTGGACAAAACCAGGGCGCCACCTTCCAGCGAAAGGCGTACCGCAGGTTCGCCGGCGAATGATGAGTTCGCGACGAACGCCACTACCAGGTCAACCAGCAGGAACAGTCCTATCCAGGTCAGCCACCGGCGGGGCTGCATTCGTTGGTCCGCAGCATCGGGTGGGCGGTGGTACGAGAGCATTCCGACCAGCAGCAGTATCGACATGACCAGTCGAGAGGCCGGTCCATAGAGCAGGAATAGCCAGATATTGTGGTGTGCGAGCCCGGTGAACGCACCATGCAATGCATAGATCAGTACAAAACCGAGAAAACCAAGCGTCATCCACCGCAGCAGCGGCTCCCCAGATGACTGGTAGCAGCGCCACGTCACGTAAGTCACAAACAAGCCTTCCAGGGTGGCTGCCGTGATCGCAATGATATGGAACGCGTGGTTCTCGAATAGAAGGGTGGGGTCCTGAAAGAAGTACAAGTAGCTGATCAGGTAGGCTGGGATAAACGCAAACCCTGCGAGCAGCAGGCCGGCATAAACCTTGATGATGAGACGGATGGCTTCAGGTGGCTCGCCGGTGGCGACGCTATTGCTCATGGCTCCCTCCAATATTCAATATGTTTTGCCAGCACCGGACCGGTAGTAGCTCCGTAGCCGCATACACGCTGCGGCGGATTTAGAGTGTAGAGCGCGAAATTGATCGGACTCCGGTCTTCCATGGCTTTGGCTCCTGTGGCGATTAGTAGCCTAGTCGAGTAATGACAGAGCTGCAGAGGAACGGCCTGAATTTGGTATAGCAACTCCTTCGTGGCGGTCGCGACGCAGCGGTAGAAAATCTTGAGGCGATGGAGGGGCTTTCGTTCGGTCGGGGCGGGACACCGGGGAGGGGATCTGCGTGTCCGGTGCGGTTCAGCCTGCGCATGATTTGAGCCGGCAGGCATACGTCTATTGAGACGATCGTCGGCAGCTCTCCATGATGTCCTGCGTCCGACTGCGCTGAACAAGCGCATTCCTGACACAACGCCTGCACCGTTTTTCACAAATGTAAGTTAACCCTTGATTACAAAGTATGACTAAAATACGCCCCAGTGGCCTTGAGCTAGCTTTCTGCTCAGGCTCCCGTGCTTGACCGATTCATTTGATAGTTGGATCTCGGACGCTGCGTTCAAGTCAGCCTTGTGGCGCGCGGCATGTACCCTTCTGAACTGTGACGAATTCCCGTGAAACTCATCATTGTCTCCCTTTACGTTTTATCCATTGCGTATGTGCATCTACGTGGTCGCATCCGGCACAAACTGAGTCGCCAGTTGAGTGATCACTCGACCTTTCTGGCGCCGGTCAACTGCTTCCTGTACCTGTTTTCGAAAATCCCCAACAAGCCTTACCTGAATCCGGCCGACTTCCCGGACCTGAGCCCCTTGCAGGCCAATTGGCAGGAAATCCGCGCCGAGGGCCAAAACCTGCTCAGGGCAGGGGAGATCAAGCGCTCGGACCAATACGACGATGTGGGCTTCAACTCTTTCTTCAAAACCGGCTGGAAGCGCTTCTATCTGAAGTGGTATGGCGACAGCCACCCGTCGGCCACCAAGCTGTGCCCGCGTACCACGGAGCTGGTGCAAAGCATCGGCTCGATCAAGGCAGCGATGTTCGCCGAATTGCCACCGGGCTCGAAACTGGTCCGTCACCGCGACCCGTATGCCGGCTCGTACCGTTACCACCTGGGTCTGGAAACGCCTAACGATGAGGGTTGCTACATCGACGTCGACGGCGAGCGCTATCACTGGCGTGATGGCGAGGCGGTGATGTTCGACGAGACTTACATTCACTACGCCGAGAACACCACCCAGCAGAACCGCATCATCCTGTTCTGCGACATCGAGCGCCCGCTGAAATACCGCTGGGCCACAGCGTTCAATCGCTGGTTCAGCCGCAACGTGATGTCCGCTGCTGGCGCGCCAAACGATGCGGGCGATAAAACCGGTGGCATAAACCGGTTTTTCGGAAAAATCTACAAAATTCGTTTGCGCGGTAAAGAACTGAAAAAGCGCAACCGGACGCGTTACTACCTGGAAAAATGGGCAATTTTCGGCGGTTTGCTGGCCATTATTGTATTGATCTGAACACGATCCGCGCGCCAGCAGCCTTTGCTGGCGCGGTGAGGTTTTCCGGCCGGTCTGCGGTGCGGTCAATCGGTGTTATATCTGCGCTGGAGTATTGTCTTCACAGGGGCGAATCCTGCGCGTAGCGTGTTATCGAAGACCCTATCTGCATGTACTGGAGGAATTCCATCATGAACAGGTTTGTGCTCGGTACCAGCGCACTGGCGTTAAGTGGCTTGCTTGGCACTCTGACCCAAGCCGGCGCAGACATTGGCATGCTGGCTGCCACGGTGGAGCATCCGGTGCTGCTTGCCCAGAATCTCCCTGACAACTCCGATAACCCCTACAAAAGCCCGATTCGTCGGATAAATCCCAACAGCATGCAGGGCACCCGGCCCAGCGTGCCGGTCATTCGCGGGCCGAATACCGTGCCGGTTCCCCGCCCACCGACCCTCGAAAACGGCGGGATCGGCAATGGCTACCCGCGCAGTGGCACTGCGCCGGGTGCGGTCAAACCGTATGTCCCGCCCAAGCCTGCCCCCCGAGATTCCGACACCAGCAGTTATTGAGCGGTATTGAGCGTATGGCCGGCGCTGGCTGAGCGGATACGTTTTTCCAGCCGCAAGGCGTCGACATGGTCCTCGTAATAGTCGCGAATAAACGCAAAACGCTGGTAGCCGTTACGCTCGTACAGCGCAATCGCCGTTGGGTTGTCGGTACGCACCTCCAGTCTCAGGCAGGTGCATTCGCGTTCCCGCGCACACACCTCGATTCGCTCCAGCAGTTGTTTACCCAGGCCAGCACCTCTGGCTTGAACCGAGATGGCAATCGAGTACAGCCGCGCCAGCGAAGTGCCGCGGTGAAACAGCACCAAGGCGTATCCGAGCAATTGATCTGCACACTCGGCGACGATCAACTGCCCGTGAGCCCGGTTGATCATCCACCGAAAGTTACGGCTGTTGAGCCGGTCGCTGGTGAAACATTGCTGCTCAAGTTCCAGGAGTGCTGCCAGATCATTCGGGACTGCAAGGCGAAAGACAAGATTCATATGACCTCCGTAAAAGTTGCGTAACGAAGCGGGACTTTCAAAAAACTTCGTGCTTAATAGGAAAGGTCTTGTTCTCCAACGGATCAATCACTATGTCAGCGCTACAAGGTCATTGGCGTGAAGTATCGGAGCAACGTTTACCGACAGCAATAACCAAAGCAACTTATTTATCGGAAGCTGCCAGAGCGTCCAGTCAGTTGGTTATTATTGTCGAACGCAAGGAAGACTGGGCGTCTTACTTCCCCAGTGAAGACATCGTCAGTGCCCAGGAGTATCTCGAGCAAACCCGTGGCAGCGAGCAGGGCAAGCGGGTACAGGTGATCAACTTGTGCCGCAGTTACAAGTACCTGGGACACGGCTACTACTGCTCATTGCTGGCCGAAGCCCGCGGGCACAAGGTGATTCCTTCGGTGCGAACCATCAGCGAACTCACTCGCAAGTCTCTTTATGGGCTGGCACTGGATGACCTGGATAAAACCCTGGACAAGGCGCTCAATAATAATCTTTACAGCGATACTGAAGGCTTTACCCTGACACTGTATTTCGGTAAGACCAATATCGAACCGTTACAGGATTTGGCGCGTCAGTTGTTTGAAGTGTTTCCCTGTCCGATCTTGCTGGTAGAGTTTCGCCGACGTAATGGCTGGCACATTGAAGGCGTCAAGTCTGGCGCGTTACATAAGTTGCGAGAAGATCAGGAAGATCACTTTGCCAATGCTCTTGATAACTTCAGTCGCAAAATCTGGCGCCTGCCGCGTTCACGCCGGCTGGCCCGTTATGACCTGGCAATCCTCCACGATCCACAGGAAGCGCTGCCGCCATCCAATGCCAGGGCGTTGGAGAATTTCGTCCGGGTGGGCAAGGGCCTGGGCATCGATGTCGAATTGATCGAGCGCAAGGACTACGCACGTATCGCCGAATACGACGGGTTGCTGATCCGAGAGACGACCAACGTCGATAACCATACCTACCGATTTGCGAAAAAGGCCGAAAGTGAAGGCCTGGTGGTGATGGACGACCCGGCGTCAATTCTGCGCTGTACCAACAAGGTCTACCTGACCGACTTGCTCAACAGTCATCAACTGGGCATGCCGGCCACGGAAATTCTCTACAAGGAGCGACCGGAAGATTTTGAGCGGGTAGGTGAGCGACTGGGTTTTCCATTGGTGCTGAAAATTCCTGACGGCTGCTTCTCGCGAGGGGTGATCAAGGTTGAAAGTCAGCAAGCCTTGCTCGAAGCCACCGCCGAACTGTTCGAGCACTCGGTGTTGCTGCTGGCTCAGGAGTTCTTCTACACCGAGTATGACTGGCGTATTGGCGTGCTCAACCGCAAGCCGATCTTCGCCTGTCAGTACTTCATGTCCAAAGGCCATTGGCAGATTTACAACCACAAAGCCAAGGGCCAGGACATCAACGGCGAGTGCCGTACCCTGGCAGTTCATGAGGCGCCCAAGGCCGTGGTGGACCTTGCAGTGAAAACCGCCAACCTCATCGGCGACGGTCTGTACGGCGTCGACCTCAAGCAGTCCGGCGACAAAGTGGTGGTGATCGAGGTCAACGACAACCCGAACATCGACGCCGGTATTGAAGATGCTTACTTGCAGGACGATCTGTATTCACTGGTGCTCGAGGAGTTCGTCCGCAGGCTCGAACTCAAGCGTCGCGGGCAAGTCTGGTGAGCCATTGCGCACGCCGACAATTTCCTTAAGCTGAACTACGCTCCCCTGCATCGATGCGGTGTCATCCGCGCAGGGTTTTCAAGCAATCAGCAGGAATGCCGGATGAACAGGGAACAGGCGATTGCCGCGATCGTCTACCGCGGTAATAGCGTTGAAAACTCTCACATCGCGCATGTCGCGGTCGTCGATGCCCAAGGCCGCTTGCTCAGCGGTTTTGGTGATTCATCGCGCATGACATTGGCCCGGTCCGCTGCCAAACCTGCGCAAGCGTTGGCGGTCATGGAAACCGGTGCACTCGAACAATTTGGTCTGGACGATGCTGACCTGGCCTTGATGTGTGGCTCCCATAGCAGCGAAACACGGCATATCCAGCGAGCGCTGAGCATGCTGGCCAAGGCCGGAGCCAGTGAAGCAGACATGCGCTGCGGCGGTCATCCGCCGATCTCGGATGAGGTCTATCGGGCCTGGATCAAAAGCGATTTTGTACCCGGCCCGGTGTGCAGCAATTGTTCAGGTAAACACGCCGGCATGTTGGCGGCGGCCAAAGCGCTGGGTGCAACGCTGGAGGGCTATCACCTTCCAGCTCATACGCTTCAGCAGCGGGTGATGCAGACGGTGGCTGAAGTTTGCGAGGTTTCAGGTGACGCCATTCAGTGGGCGACCGATGGCTGTAACCTCCCTACGCCGGCCTTCGCGCTGGATCGGCTGGCGTTGCTCTATGCCAAAATAGCCAGTGCTGCCGATACCGACGAAAATGCCCGGTCGCCACGTGACGCTGAATTGGCGCGGATTTACCGAGCCATGACGTCCTACCCTGAGCTGGTCGCCGGGGAGGGCCGTTTCTGTACAGCACTGATGAAGGCCTTCAACGGTCAACTGGTGGGCAAGGTCGGTGCCGACGCGAGCTATGCAATCGGTATACGCGGTGTGACCGACCAGCAGGCGCGGGCTATTGCGGTAAAAGTCGAGGACGGAAATCAGACCGTCCTCTATGCGGTAGTCTGTGAAGTGTTGATGCAACTGAACATCGGTACGGTCGCGCAACGTGCCCAACTCAGTGCCTGGCATCACCCGCCAATGCTCAACACGGTGAAGGTACAGACCGGGCGTATCGAGCTGACGTTTTCACTGGCGCCCATTTAGCGCTCTTCTGCTCACGCTTGTTGCCCGAAAACAGCACTGGTTTTTCGGCTGCGAAGCCCGCGCACCACCAAATACAGCAGTGGCCCGACGGAAACGAATACTGCGGTAATCAGCAGGTACGGCAGCACTGACAACACTGAATGGCCACGGCTCCGGGCATCCTTGTACATCCAGATGCCTGCCAGGGTGGCTAGCAGATAAAGGTCGATCACCACTTGGGCAGTATCGGGGCGGGACATCAGGCTGATGCCGAAATCGATGAGTGACTGCTCGGCCTGGAGCATCACCGAAACGGTATAGCCAACAAAGGCGAGAAGGGCGATCAACGGGAGTACGACAGACTTCATGCTTTCCTTCCTTGGGACAATGAACGGTTTTCGAAGACTATCGCACTCGACAGAGAACTGGCCATTGACTTGCCTTTCGCGCGCAGCTAATTTCGAGCCATGACTTCCACCGTATCGCGCCGCCAGCCAAGCATTATTACCGCCATTCCTTATTTGGCGGGCTAGCTGACGACTGCACCCAACCCGCCCTAGAGGCGGGTTTTCATTTTCTGTCTCCGGGGCCGTGAACAAAGCCAGGAGACGTTGATGGACACCAACACCGACACTGTCACCGCCAAGCAGGCCCTGCTTGAGCACTATGTGAAAAAAATCCTCGCCGCGCCGGTTTATGAACTGGCGGTGCGCACGCCTTTGCAGGTGGCCCCGGCGTTATCCGAGGTGTTGGGCAACCAGATCCTGCTCAAGCGTGAAGACCTGCAACCAACCTTTTCCTTCAAGATTCGTGGTGCCTACAACAGACTGGCCCAACTGAGTGCCGCACAAAAGGCTCGCGGCGTGATCACCGCGTCCGCTGGCAATCACGCCCAAGGCGTGGCACTGGCGGCGCGGGAGTTGGGGATCGAGGCGAGCATCGTCATGCCCACCTCAACACCGGAGCTGAAAGTGATTGGCGTGCGCAGTCGTGGTGCGAATGCGGTGTTGCATGGCGAGAGCTTTCCGTTTGCCCTGGAGTACGCATTGAAACTGGCCCGGCAAACCGGCCGGACCTTTGTTTCGCCCTTCGATGACCCAGACGTGATCGCCGGGCAGGGCACGGTGGCCATGGAGATCCTGCGTCAGCACCAAGGCCCTTTGGACGCAATCTTCGTCCCGGTGGGTGGCGGCGGTTTGATCGCCGGCATCGCCGCCTACGTCAAATACCTGCGGCCGGAGATCCGCATCGTCGGCGTTGAGTCGGAACACTCTGCGTGCCTGCAAGCGGCAATGTTGGCGGGCGAGCGAGTGGTACTGCCGAGCGTGGGTACTTTCGCTGATGGCGTAGCGGTCGCACAGATCGGTGAGTATGGCTTTGAGATCTGTCGCCATCACGTCGATGAAGTACTGACCGTCAGTAACGACGAACTGTGCGCGGCGATCAAGAACATCTACGACGATACCCGCTCGATCACCGAGCCATCCGGCGCGCTGGCCGTGGCCGGAATCAAGAAGTACGTGGCACAAACCGGTGTCCGGGGGCAAACCCTGGTGGCGATCGACTCGGGGGCCAATATCAATTTTGATAGCTTGCGGCATGTGGCCGAGCGCGCCGCGTTGAGCGGCGTCCCGGTGTAAGTCGCTGAAAGGGATTCAGGCGAGCAGCGGACGCAGAAACGTCCGCTCGTAACTGCAATGCTGTTCACTTAAGCCGATGTTTCAGGCACATCCGCAGTTGTGGCGAGGGAGCTTGCTCCCGCTGGGGCGCGAAGCGGCCCTGAATTGGGCCTGCTACGCAGTCCAGCGGGAGCAAGCTCCC